>WNGF01005442.1_pt1 | contig 16270 bp, 15 predicted proteins | sample 5400641 | NCBI WGS metagenome assembly WNGF01 (sample SAMN13153371, study PRJNA577476) | soil metagenome | isolation source: 80 cm soil or saprolite under grassland replicate 2 | place: USA:California | collected 2016-06-15
CCACCCGTCGTGACCGCCGTCATGCTCTGCTTCGAGAAGCAGGGGGGCTATTCGGTCATCGAGCCGAACACCTACATTTATTACATCCAGCTGCACGGCAGCCGCCCCTCGATGAACGAGTGGATTCGGTACGACGACACCGTCCAGCAGACCGCTATCAACGACTTCAAACGGCTCATCGCGACCAACTTCCTGGACGATCTGGTCGTCGAGGTGCACGAGGTCCGTTACGCGAACGGCGTCACGGGCAAGGTCGTCGTCTACAGCATGGAAGAGCGCCAGCGCGTGAAGATCGTCGACTACGTCGGCACCATGAAGGTCGACACGTCGAAGATCGAGGACGCGCTGAAAGAGAAGTCGATCAGCATCCGCCTCGACTCCTTCATCGATCCCGGTTTGATCCGCCGCGTGAGCGGCGTCGTGCACGACGTGTACGCCGACAAGGGGTACGAGTTCGTCGAGGTGAAGCCGGAGATCAAGCCGCTCGAGGGGGGGCCGAAGCTGGTGAACGTGACGTTTCACATCACCGAAGGGCCGAAGGTCAAGATCCGCGCTGTCGATTTCATCGGCAACAGCAAGATCAAGGACGCGAAGCTCGAACGGCAGATGAAGGACAACAAGACGCACGGCTTGTTCACCTTCATCCTCGGCACCGGTGCCTACAAGGCGGATAAGTATGAAGAGGATGCCGACAAGGTGGTCGCGTACTACCGCGATCGTGGATACATCGAGGCGCGGGTCGGCCAGCCCGAACTGAAGATCCTCGAGGACTCGAAGGACGAGAAGACCCGCTGGGTCGAGCTGCGGATCCCGGTCACCGAAGGGCGGCAGTTCCGTATCGGCAAGCTCGAATTCGAAGGCAACAAGATCGTCGACGCGAAGAACCTCCGCCCGCTCTTCAAGGTCCAGGAAGGCGACATCTACAGCGAAAAGAAGATCCGCAAAGGCTTCGATAAGGCGAAAGAGGTCTACGGCACCGGCGGCTACATGGAGTTCACCGGCTTCCCGGATCTCGCCCCGCGTGAAGATGGCGACGGCGGCGGTGCGGCGGCGGCATCGCCTGCCGGACCTCCGGCCCCTGCTGCCGCGCCCGCGGCCCCCACGAAGATCAAAGGGGCGCCGATCGTCGACGTAACGCTGCGTCTGCAGGAGGGCAAGCAGTACTTCGTCAATCACATCACCTTCACCGGCAACACGACGACGCGCGACAACGTCATCCGGCGGGAGATCCGGCTGCTCGAGAGCGGCGTGTTCAACACCGAGGCGTTGAAGTACAGCGTCAAGCGCCTCAATCAGCTTGGCTATTTCAAGCCGCTCGAAGGGGAAGCGATCGGCGTCGACAAGACGCCCGGGGTCGACAACAAGGTCGACATCAAATTCAAGTTCGAGGAGCAGAACCGCAACCAGTTGACGTTCGGCGCGGGCGTCTCGCAGTACGACGGCTTCTTCGGCCAGCTCGCGTTCCAGACTTCGAACTTCCTCGGCCGCGGCGAGACGTTCACGCTGTCGGCGCAGCAGGGCAGCCGCGCGACGAACTATCAGCTCGCGTTCAGCGAGCCATTCCTCTTTGACAAGCCGCAGACGGCGGGGGTCGACCTGTTCATCCGCGAGCTGCAGTACATCGGTCTGTACACGCAGCGCTCGTCGGGCGGCAACGTCGTCTACGGCTTCCAGGTGCAGGACTTCGCGCGGGTGTTCGTGAACTACAGCTACGAGAACGTCCAGGTGAAGGACCTCAATCCCGCGTTCAACGATCCGCGCGTGCTCGCTAACAATCCGCTCCTCGCCGACTCGCTCCTCATCGGGGCAGGCGGGCGCCGCACGATCAGCAAGATCGGACCGAGCTACGTGTTCAACACGGTCGACAACCCGATCTTCCCGACGTCGGGGAAACGCTACACGTTCTCCACCGACATCGCCGGGCTCGGCGGGAACACGAAGTTCGTGAATCCGCGCACGGAAGTGATCTATTACATTCCGCACACGAAACGCACCTCGGTCGGGTTCAGGGTCGCGGGGGAGTACATCCGGCCATACGGCAGCACCACGACACTGCCGATCTTCCAGAAGATCTTCCTCGGCGGCGAATACAGCATCCGCGGCTTCGACATTCGGTCCGTATCGCCGCGCGACGAAACGTCGGGCGTGCAGGTGGGCGGCAACAAGAGCCTGCTCATGAACGCCGAATACCTGATTCACATCGCCGGGCCGGTGCGGCTCGTGCTCTTCTACGATGCCGGCCAGGTGCGCGATGTCGGCGAGCACTTCGCGTGGAAGGAGCCGATCACCCAGCGCGTTCAGCAGGGGTCACTCTACCCGGTGTTCCTCGACACTGTTGGCGTCCTGCAGAGTCCGGTGACCGGGTTGCCCCCCGGCATCGAGACCCGCACGATCGGGCAGACGAGCGCGTTCAAGATGTCGACGGGAGCGGAGATCCGCTTCTTCATGCCGGTGCTGAACGTGCCGTTCCGCCTGATCTTTGCCATGAACCCGCAGCGTGGTAACGTGCTCGACAACACCAATCTCAGTCCCGAGAAGCGCTTCAAGTTCCGGTTTGCCGTAGGTTCGACTTTCTGATTCGTGACGCCGCCATTATTCTTTTGTTCAAGGAAGGGAACTGTTCGATGAAATCGTTGAAGATGATGATTGCCATTGCGGCCGTGAGCGGAATGCTCGCAACGTCCGCGTTCGCCCAGGCGGCCGCCGTCCCCGCGCAGCAGAAACCGCCCGCCACTCCGCCGGCCGCCCCGGCCCCCGCGCCGCAGCCGCCGCGTCCGTTCCCGGAGGGAGCGAAGTTCGCGTTCGTCGATGTCCAGGCCATCGCGAGCAACTCCGTCGAAGGTAAGGCGGCCACGGCAAAGCTCGACGAGTTGAAAAAGAAGAAGAACACGGAACTCCAGAGCAAGGCGACCGCGCTCAAGGGCATGCAGGACAAGCTGCAGGCCGGCGGGACCGTGTTGAGCGACTCCGCCCGCGGACAGCTCCAGAAGGAGATCGAGAAGACGCAGCGCGATCTCGAGTTCGCGCAGCAGGACGCGCAGACCGAAGTGCAGGACCTCACGAACCAGCTGATGCGCGAGTTCCAGGAGAAGCTGAACCCGGTTCTCGAGCAGGTGCGGGCCGACAAGGGACTGCTGATCATTTTCAGCAGTAGTGACGCCGGCATCGTCGCCGCGGATCTCGGCCTGGATCTCTCGGAAGAAGTCGTGAAGCGCTTCGACGCCGCGACAAAAGGCGGAACGAAGAAGTAAGCGGCCATTCAATACCGGGAAGGGAGTTTGATACACTCCCTTCCTGTGTCCGCAATCGATATCCCAGACATTCTCGACCGCCTCTGCTACCGTTACCCGTCGGCGCTCGTCGACGCCGTAGCGGAGCACGAGCCCGGACGCCGCGTGGTGGCGTACAAGAACGTCACGGTCTCCGAAGAGTTCTTCCAGGGCCACTTTCCCGGGGCGCCACTCATGCCGGGCGTGCTCATGATCGAGACGCTCGCGCAGGTGGCCACCATTCTCCTGACCGAATCGGGATCGGCAGCGGATCGCTCCTACCGTCCCTACCTGCGCGGCGTGGATCGCGCGAAGTTCCGGCTGCCGGTGGTGCCCGGCGACCGCCTGCGGCTCGAGGTGACGATGGGCCCACGGCGAGCGCGGCTCGCCCGTGCGGCGGCGCGCGCCTACATCGGCGACAACGTCGTGTGCGAAGCGGATCTGCTGATGGGCCTCGCGCGTGACGGCGAGCGCGTCGCGGCGGGCACGGCCTCGCGCGAGGGGGTGACGGTCGATGCGAGCGCCGTGGTGCATCCCGGCGCCGCGATCGGCGCTGGCACCGTCGTCGGACCGCACGCCGTCGTCGGCGAGCACGTGCGGCTCGGGCGCGATTGCCGCGTCGGGGCGTCGTCGGTCATCGAGGGGCCGAGCGAGATCGGCGATGGCAACGAGTTCTTCCCGTTCGTGTCGATCGGGCTCATTCCGCAGGACCTGAAGTACCAGGGAGAGGCGACGAAGCTCGTGATCGGCGATCGCAACGTGTTCCGCGAGTTCGTCACGATCCATCGCGGCACGGCGGGAGGTGGCGGCGTCACCGAGATTGGCGATCACAACGTGTTCATGGCGTACGCGCACGTCGCGCACGACTGCCACGTCGGCCACCACACGATCTTCGGAAACGCCGCGACACTGGGCGGCCACGTCACGGTGGAGGACTACGCGACCATCAGCGCGTTCTCCGGCGTTCACCAGTTCTGCCGCGTCGGAAAGCACGCGTTCATCGGCGGATTTTCCGTCATCACGAAGGACGCGCTGCCGTTTGCGAAAACGGTTGGCAACCGCGCGCGCATCTACGGCCTCAACACGATCGGTCTCGTGCGGCGGAAGTTCTCGTCAGACTCCATTACGAAGCTGCGGCGCGCCTACCGCTACCTGCTGCACTCGAACACGAGCCGAGCGCTGGCGCAGATCGAGCGCGATCCCTCGCTGCGTTGCGACGAGGTCCAGTACGTCGTCAACTTCATTCGGACGTCCAGCCGTGGAGTCGGATTGCGCCGGCCGAGCCGACGGTTGGAGGAAGTGGCCGACGAGTGAGCACGCGACGGCTGGCCTAAAGGTCAGCGCAACGGGAAGGCTGGCCTGAAGGCCAGCACCACCGGCAGCTCTTACGGGTGCGCGATCGTGACGGTGAAGCTCACCGGCTGGGCGGCGGGAATGCTCCCCGCGGCATCGTACACTCTCGCGCAGAGCGAAGCCGCAGCGGTGACAGTGCCGGTGACGACAGTGCCCTGGGTCGCGGCATCGCTCGGGATCACCATCTGACATGCGGTTCCCGTCCAGGTCCCGAGGCTCATTCCGATGGCCTGGGTTGCATCCGGTCCCACCGACGTCAGCGTGAGCGTGATCGTACCGCCGGCGCCTGCCGTAAACGGGTACGTGACCCCTCCGTTTCTATTCAGCGTCCCGCTGAACGTCTCGGTTGTCGTTGCCGTGGTGGTCGTGGTCGTCGTCGTGGTCGGCGTCGTGACGTTGTTGTCCTTGTTGCACCCCGCGGCCGTCCCCATGACGGCAAGCAGCAGGATTCCGGGTATCAAACGGCGCATTTCCTCTCCTTGAAACTTCACTCGGTCCGCCTTCGCCAAGGCTATGGCGGACGAGTCAGAGCTCGGCTGGCACCTTCCATCATACGACGTAAACTGCGCCCCGCTGGCCGGCGAGCGGTGACTTGTTCGTGACACCTGATAAACTTCCTGTTTCCGCATGGGCAGAATCGGCCTCATCGCCGGCAACGGCAAGTTCCCCGTCCTCGTCCTGCGTGGGGCCCGCAACCTCGGGCGCGACGTCACGGTCATCGCGATTAAAGAAGAAGCGGTTCCCGATCTCGAGCAGGCCGCGCGAGAGGCGGGCGCGGACTTTCACCGCGTGTCGCTCGGCCAGCTGGGCAAGTGCATCAAGATCCTCAAGGAAGCGGGGGCCACCGAGGCGGTGATGGCCGGACAGGTGAAGCACGTGAAGATCTTCTCCGGCATCATTCCGGATCTCACGCTCCTGTCCGTCTTTGCGCGCCTGCCGGCGCGGAACACGGACTCGTTGATCTCCGCGGTCGCCGACGTGATGCGTGACGCGGGGATCGAGCTGCTCGATTCCACGGCGTTTCTTCAGCCGCTGCTTGCGCGCCCAGGCGTGCTGACGGATCGCATGCCGAACGAGCAGGAGCACGAGGATTTTCAGTTCGGCTACCGGATGGCCGACGCGATCGCCGCGCTCGACATCGGCCAGACGATCGCGGTGAAGCACAAGGCGGTCGTCGCCGTCGAAGCGATGGAGGGCACCGACGAAGTAATCGGCCGCGCCGGCCATCTCGCGGGTCCGGGCGTGCGCGTCGTCAAGGTGGCCAAGCCGAAGCAGGACATGCGCTTTGACGTGCCGGTGATCGGGATCGCCACCATCCAGGCTATGCGCATTGCGGGCGCGTCGGCGCTCTCTGTGGACGCGGGGCGGACGCTGGTCCTCGACGGCGAGCACGTGTTCAGGTCGGCGAACGAGGCGGGGATTACGATTGTCGGCCGCCCCCGGGACGAGCGGCATGGCTGATCGCGTCCGGCTGGCGGTGATTGGCGTCGGCCACCTTGGGCGGCATCACGCGCGGATTGCGAGCACCCTCGAGGGGGCCGAGCTCGTCGCGGTGGTGGATACGAACGCCGAACGCGCCGGAGCGGCGTCGTCCGCGACCGGCGCGTCCGCGCGCGCGGATTACCGCGACATCATCGGCCAGGTAGACGCCGTCACGATCGCGGTGCCGACCGAACAGCATCGCGACGTCGCGCTGCCATTTCTCGAGCGCGGCGTTGCCGTCCTGGTCGAGAAGCCGATGGCGCGCTCGATTGAGGAGGCGCAGGCGCTCGTGACCGCGGCCCGCGCATCCGGTGCGACGCTGGCCGTGGGCCACACGGAGCGCTACAACCCGGCCGTTGCAGCGGTGCTTCCGCTCGTGACGTCTCCGCGGTTCATCGAGGTTCATCGCCTCGGCGCATTTCCGGAGCGCAGCCTCGACATCGACGTCGTCTTCGACCTGATGATTCACGATCTCGACATCATCCTCGCGCTGGTGGGGACCCAGGTGGAGTCGATCGAAGCCGTCGGTGTCCCGGTGCTCACGCCGCGATATGACATCGCGAACGCGCGGCTTCGTTTTGCGGGCGGCTGCATCGCGAACGTGACCGCCAGCCGCATCAGCAAGGAACGCGTCCGCAAGATTCGATTCTTCCAGCCCGACGCGTACATCTCCATCGACTACGCCGCGCAGGAAGTGGAAGGATGGCGCCTCGTGCGCAAGGACGGCGCGCGCCCGTCGATCGAAGGAGGGCCGCTGCCTGTGCAGCGCGATGAGCCGCTGCGGCGTGAGATCGCTGACTTCGTTCACGCCGTCCGCACGAAGGGAACTCCGCTCGTCGACGGAGAGGCCGGCCTGCGGGCGCTGGAGCTTGCGACGCGAATAGCGGAGAAGATGGATGGCGCCACGGGAGAACGGCCGGCCATACAGGAATGTTCAAAGACCTGAACGAATTCATCGCCGCGCTCGACAAGGAGCGGGAGCTCGCACGGATCACGGATTCAGTGGATCCCGACCTCGAGATCTGCGCCGTGACGGATCGTGTCTCGAAGTCTCCGGGCGGCGGACCCGGACTGCTCTTCGAGCAGCCGGCCGGCTACGATATCCCTGTCGCGCTGAACCTGTTTGGATCGATGAAGCGCATCTGCATGGCGCTTGGCGTCACGCACCTCGACGACCTCGCCGGCGAGATCGAGGAATTGACGACGCCGAAGATGCCGGCGGGGATGCTGGACGCGCTGAAGATGCTGCCGATGGTCACCCGGCTGCGCGACCTGATGCCGAAGACGGTCTCCAGTGCGCCGTGCCAGGAGGTCGTGAAGCGCGACGGATCGCTCGACGAGCTCCCGATCCTGAAATGCTGGCCGGAGGACGGCGGCCGGTACATCACGCTCCCGCTCGTGTTCACGAAGGATCCCGAGACGGGCGCGCGCAACATCGGCACGTACCGGATGCAGGTCTACGACGGGCGATCGACCGGCATGCACTGGCAGCGGCACAAGGGGGGCGCGCAGCATTACCGCGTCGCCGAGCGCCTGAAGAAGCGGATGCCGGTGTCGGTGGCGCTCGGACCGGATCCCGCGCTGGCGTATTCAGCGACCGCGCCCATGCCGGAAGGGCTCGACGAGTTGATGCTCGCGGGATTCCTCCGCCGCGAACGCGTCGAGGTCGTGAAGTGCGTGACCAACGATCTCGAGGTTCCCGCGAACGCGCAGATCATTCTCGAGGGTTACGTCGAGCCTGGCGAGCGGCGGCGCGAAGGGCCATTCGGCGATCACACCGGGTTCTACTCACACCCCGACGACTACCCGGTGTTCCATGTGACCTGCATCACGCACCGGAAGCGACCGATCTACCTGACGACCGTCGTGGGCATTCCTCCGATGGAGGACTACTACCTCGGGATGGCGAGCGAGCGCATCTTCCTGCCGCTCATCCGGAAGACGCTGCCGGAAATCGTAGACATGCATTTCCCGGCGGCGGGGATCTTTCACAACATCGTGCTCGTCTCGATCGACAAGCGCTACCCGGGGCACGCCCGCAAGATCATGAACGCGTTCTGGGGCCTCGGTCAGCTCATGTTCTCCAAGACGATCATCGTCGTCGACAAGGACGTCGACGTGCAGAACGAAGCTGAGGTCGCGTGGATCGTCGGCACGCATTACGATCCTGAACGGGACATCCAGTTCACGCGCGGACCGATGGACGATCTCGAGGACGCGAGCGACCTGCCCGCCTACGGCAGCAAGATGGGGATCGACGCGACGCGCAAGTGGCCCTCTGAAGGGTTTACCCGCACGTGGCCGAACAAGATTTCCACCACGCCTGCCGCGGCAGAGAAGGCGGAGGCGCTCTGGGAGAAGATTCAACAGGGATGGAAATGATCTCGGAAGTCGAAGCACGCGAGCTCCTTGAAAGCCCGGACCTGATCTCGATCGGCGTCAGGGGAGATGAGGTTCGCCGCAGGCTGCATGGCGCGAAAACCACGTTTGTCCGCGTGTTCGAGATTCACGTCGATGCGCCACCCGCTTCGCTCCCTGAGAGGACGTCGGCGGGCGAGTTCCGGATTGTGGGCCACCCGCGGGCGCTCGACACGGCGATCGGCGCGACTCGGGCAGCCGTCGCGCTGGCCGGGGGAGCTCCTGTTACCGGATTCTCGCTGGCGGATCTGCTGTCGCTCGACGGCAGCGCCTCCCTCGCCGACGCGTGCCGCGCGCTGCACGCGGCCGGCCTTGAAGCGGTCGCGGAGGCGCCGATCGATCTGCTGCAGGACCCCACCGTCGCGATCGCGGCCGCGCGGGACGCTGGCCTCGCGGTCACGCGCCTCACCGTCCATATCCTCGGTCCCGACAACCAGATCTCAATGGTGATGCGCGCGCACGACGTGCAGAAGGCGATTGGCGGCATTCGCGCGTTCGCGCCGCTGCCGCGGACGCTGTCCGTGACCGCGCCCTCGACGGGATACGACGATGTGAAGCAGATCGCGCTGGCGAGGCTCGCTGCGGAGAACATCGACTCCATCCAGGTCGACTGGGCGCTCTACGGTCCGAAGCTCGCGCAGGTTGCGCTCACCATTGGCGCAGACGATGTGGATAACGTCGCTGCCGTGGATCCTGGAACGCTGGGCACGCGCCGAAGCCCGCTCGAGGAGATTCGAGGGAACATCCGATCCGCCGCGCTCGAGCCTGTCGAGCGCAACGCGCGGTATGAGGCGCTCGGATGACCGTCGCGCGCCTCGGGGCCGTGGATTACCTGAACGCACGGCCGCTCGTATACGGGTTGGAGCTGCGCAACGATCTCTTCAGCCTGCGCTTCGACGTGCCATCGAAATGCGCCGCGCTGCTCCATGAGGGTTCGATTGACGTCGGCATGATTCCGTCAATCGAGTATCTGTGCGGCCACGACTATCGGATCGTCCCGGGCATCGGGATCATCTCCGATGGACCTGTCGCGTCGGTCGCGCTCTTCACGACGACGCCGATCACGAACATTCGCACCATTGCGGCCGACACGAGCTCGCGGACCTCCAGTGCCCTCCTGCGCGTCCTGTGTGCGGAACGGTTTGGGGTCGATGCCGAGTTTCTCCCGATGGCGCCCGAGCCCGAGCTGATGCTGCGCCGGTGCGACGCGGCGCTGCTCATTGGCGACCCCGCGCTGTTCCTGGATTACGAACGGCTTGGCGCGCAGAAGATCGATCTCGGCGAGCAGTGGACCTCGATGACCGGACTGCCGTTCGTCTGGGCGTTCTGGTCGGGGCGGCGGGGCGCCCTCGCCCATGAAGCCGTCGGCGCGCTCGCGGCGGCGCGCGACGGGGGCGTAGCCGAGTCCGACAGCGTCGCCGAGACCTACTGCGGCGCCGAGCGCGCGGCGCGCGGCAAGGCGTACTTGAGGGAGAATATCTATTACGTCCTCGGCGACCGCGAAGAGGAAGGACTCCGCACGTTTTACGACCTGGCGGAGCGTCACGGGGTCGTCGACCGTGTGATGACGCCGGAATTCTATCGATAGGATTCGCCGGTGATGCTGGCCTTGAGGCCAGCCTTTAACAATGACGATCGAGGCAGTCGCAGAAAAGGTGCGCCGCGGAGGCCGGCTCGATCGAGCCGAGGCGCTCGAGCTGTATCGCAACGCACCGACCGCGCTTCTCGGCGCGCTCGCTGACGAAGTTCGAGCGCGCAGGCATCCGGACGGGATCGTCACGTACATCATCGACCGCAACGTCAACTACACCAACGTCTGCGTCGCGCGGTGCAGCTTCTGCGCGTTCTATCGTCCGGTCGGGTCCTCCGAAGGGTACGTGCTCGGCTTCGAGGAGATCTTCCGCAAGATTGACGAGACCATCACGCTCGGGGGTGGCCAGCTGCTGCTCCAGGGTGGTCACAATCCCGATCTTCCGCTCGAGTGGTACGAAGATCTGTTCCGCGCGGTCAAGCAGAAATACCCGACGTTCCGGCTGCACGCGCTTTCTCCGCCCGAGGTCATTCACCTGTCGCGACTGTCGCGGCTCCCGGTGCCCCAGGTGATCGATCGATTGATCGCCGCGGGGCTCGATAGCATTCCTGGTGGCGGCGCGGAAATCCTCGTCGACCGTGTCCGCAAGGTCCTGAACTGCTACAGCAAGGCGGCGGCGGACGACTGGCTCGACGTCATGCGGTACGCGCACCGTGCGGGCCTGCGGACGACGGCGACGATGATGTACGGGACCGTCGAGACGATCGAGGAGCGGCTGGAACATCTCTTCAGGCTGCGGAACGTGCAGGACGAGACCGGCGGCTTCACCGCGTTCATCGCCTGGAGCTATCAGCCCGAACACACCGAGCTTGGCGGCGCCGAAGCGACGGGCGTCGAATACCTGCGGACGCTCGCGACGGCGCGGCTGGTGCTCGACACCTTCGACAACCTGCAGGCGTCGTGGGTGACGCAGGGGGGCAAGGTCGGCCAGCTCAGTCTCGCGTTCGGCGCCAACGACATGGGCAGCGTCATGATCGAGGAGAACGTCGTGCGCGCGGCCGGCGCCGCGTATTGCATGGACGAGATCGAGATCGTGCGCAATATCGAGAACGCCGGGTTCGTTCCGAAGCGCCGCAACATGCATTACGAGCTGCTCGGCGATCCGATCTTCCGCGAACGCCGCGTCCCCCGCATGCTGGAGCTCGCCGTCGCGCGCGCCGACGGCGACGCGTCGCGCCCGCCCGAGATCGTCCGCTACGCCGCTCGCAGCGCCGCCGAGAAGAAAGCGCGGCTGACCGGCCATTGATCCTGCACCGCGCGGCGTGGGTGCTTCCAATTGCCGCTCCCATCATCCGCCGCGGCTGGGTGCTGACGGCAAAGGGCCGCGTAGCCGCGTGCGGTCCCGATTCGCAGGAGCCGCCTGCTCCTGCCGATGCCTTCGAGACCATCGATCACGGCGACGCAGCGATTCTTCCGGGACTCGTCAACGCCCACACGCATCTGGAACTGTCGTGGATGCACAACCAGGTGCCGCCGTCCGGCTCCATGCCCGCGTGGGTAGCCCGGCTGATGTCGCTGCGGCGGACCGTCAGCAGCGAACCCCCCGCGCCAATTCTCGACGCCGTGCGCGACGTCCGCGCCGCCGGAACCTCGCTCGTCGGCGACGTGACGAACACGCTCGCCGCGTACGACGTGCTCGCTGACAGCGATCTCGGCGCAGCGATCTTCCGCGAGCTGCTCGGGTTCAACGTTCCGAATCCCCATCAGACCGTCGCCGCCGCGCGCGCGCAGCTCGAGGCACTGGTGCCCATCGCGTGGCTCCGTCCGTCGATCGTCCCGCACGCGCCGTATTCGGTGTCCCCGGCGCTGTTCGAGGCGATTGCCCGTGCCGCCGGCGACATGCCCGTCAGCGTGCACCTCGGAGAGTCGCAGGAGGAGATCCGGTTCCTGCAGGACGGCACCGGCGCGTGGCGCGAGCTCCTCGGCGAGCTGGGTGTCTGGAACGACGAGTGGCGTCCTCCCGCCTGCGGTCCCGTCGAGTACCTCGACCGGCTGGGGCTCGTCAGCGGCCGACTGCTCGCGGTGCACTGCACGCAGCTGACGGATGGGGAGCTGGCGACACTTGCGCGCGCTGGCTCGACGATCGTCACGTGCCCGCGCAGCAACCGGTGGACAGGCGCCGGAACGCCCCCGATCGAGCGGTTCTATGCGGCTGGCGCCCGCGTCGCGATCGGCACCGACAGCCTCGCCAGCGTCGAAGATCTGAACATGTTTGCCGAATTGGCGGAGGTGCGGCGGGTCGCGCGGTCCGTTCCCGCCGCGCGCATCGTTGCAAGTGCGACCGTCCACGGCGCCGGGGCGCTGGGTTTCGGCGACGAATTCGGCACGATTGAGCGCGGCAAGCGCGCCGATCTGATCGCGGTCCGCATCCCGTCCCGAGTCGAGGATGTGGAAGAATATCTCGTAAGCGGGATCGAGCCTGATGTGATCACATGGCTCGATACCGCGTGAATTGCTGATTGACGACGGTCGATTGCCGATTGAGGTGTTCAATCCACAAGCAGCAATCGAAAATCAGCAATCTACCGACAGTGACATGAATCGCATCGAGACATACGCATCGTTCGTGCGCTTCAGCCATTCGGTGTTTGCGCTGCCGTTTGCGCTCACCGGGGCGCTGCTTGCGCTGCACAAGTCTCCCGACTGGACGTCGGCGTCCGTCGCGTGGCGATTCGCGTGGATCGTCGTCGCGATGGTGGCGGCGCGCAGCGCCGCGATGGGGTTCAACCGGCTTGCTGACGCGTCCCACGACGCGCTGAACCCGAGGACGTCGATGCGCGAGCTGCCGCGCGGGCTGATGACGCGCGGCGAGGCGCGCTTCTTCGTCGCGGTCTCATGCGTCGTCTTCATCTTCGCGGCGTGGCAGCTTGGGCCGATTTGCTTTACGCTGTCGCCGGTGGCGCTCGCGATCGTGTTCTGGTATTCGCTCGCCAAGCGCTTCACGTCGTATACACAGCTCTTTCTCGGTCTCGCCATGGCGGTGGCACCGGTGGGCGGATGGCTTGCGGCGGGCGGCCGCGGCGGATGGGAACCGTGGCTCCTCGGGCTCGCAATCGGCACGTGGGTCGGCGGGTTCGATGTGCTCTACGCGTGCCAGGACCTCGAGTTCGATCGCGCGCACGGGCTGCGGTCGATTCCGGTGCGATTCGGCGTTGCCCGGTCACTGGCGATCTCGCGCGGCATGCACGTCATTACGATCGTTGCGCTCGCAGTGCTCGGTCCGGTTGCACAACTCGGACCGGTGTATCTCGCCGGCGTGATCGGTGTTGCGGCGCTCCTTGCGTACGAGCAGTCGCTCGTCAGCGAACACGATCTCTCGCAGGTGAAGCGTGCCTTCGATCTGAACGGCTACGTCGGCATTCTTTATCTCGTGACGACGGCGGCGGCGGTGTATGTCCACTGAGCCCGCGTCCGCGCGATCGTTCGCCGTCGCGATCACCGGCGCAAGCGGCGCAATCTACGCCACGCGCACGCTGGCGGCGCTGCTCGAGCGCGGCTGCCATCTCGAGCTCGTCGTATCCGATTACGGCCGTCGCCTGTTGCGCGACGAGCTTGGCGAGGCGGCGTCGGTCGACAGGATGACGGAATTTCTCGCCTCGAAGTATGGCGACAGCGTGCGCCAGGGGACGATGACGCTCTACAGCAACAAGGATCTTGGGGCGAAGATTGCGAGCGGGAGCCAGGGCTGCGAGGGGATGGTTGTCGTTCCCTGCTCGATGAAGACGCTGGCCGGGATCGCGCACGGGCTGTCGCGCAACCTCGTCGAGCGCGCCGCCGACGTCATGCTCAAGGAACGTCGCACCCTGATCATCGTGCCGCGCGAGACCCCGATGAGCCTTCCGCAGCTGAAGAACATGGTGCTCTGTGCCGAAGCGGGCGCGATGATCATGCCCGCGATGCCCGCGTTCTACCAGATGCCGAAAACGCTCGACGATCTCGCCGACTTCATGGCGGGGAAGATCCTGAGCGCGCTCGGTTTCAGCCACGATCTGTATCCTGCATGGGAGTGATCTCGCGCGGAGATCGCAGAGGATCTCGCGCGGAGAGCGCAGAGCGTTCTCTGCGCGAAACCCTCGGCGCACTCTGCGCGAGATCCTCCGGAAACGAACTGTGCATCGAGCTCCTGACAAAAGCCCCGAACGCATCGCAGGAATGTTCGACGCGATCGCGCCGCGGTACGATCTGTTGAACCACGTCCTGAGCGCCGGTCTGGATCGCGGCTGGCGGGATCGTGCGGTGGATGCGCTGAAGCTGTCCGACAACGCGCGCGTGCTTGACGTCTGCACCGGCACGGCAGACCTGGCGATCGCGACGGTCCTGCGTGCGCGAGGCGCGTCGATCGTCGGCGTCGACTTCGCGGGGGGGATGCTGCGGCTCGGCCTCGCGAAGATCCGGGAGGCTTCCCTCGAGCGCCGTATCCACCTCGTCCGCGGCGATGCGGCGAAAATCCCCCTGGCCGATCGCTCGTGCGACGCGGCCACGATCGCGTTCGGAATCCGCAACGTGGCGGAACCCGAGCGCGCGCTGTCGGAAATCGCGCGCGTGCTGAAGCCCGGCGGCCGCCTCGCGATCCTCGAATTCGGCCAGCCGCGAATTCCCGGAATCCGGTCGCTGTATTCCTGGTATTTCCGCTACGTCCTGCCGCTCATTGGCCGGCTCGTCTCCAGGCACGAGAGCGCATATTCCTACCTTCCTGCCTCCGTCGGCACATTTCCGCCACCCGCGGAATTTGCAAAGGCGCTGACTGCCACAGGTTTTTCACACGTCCAAGCCGTCCCGCTGACCTTCGGCATCGTCTATTTATTTATTGCGGTGCGGAGCTGAAGCACCTATAAGCACCTTTGGCACCTATAGGCACCTTTGGCACCTATAGGCACCTTTCGCACCTATAGGCACCTTTCGCACCTATAGGCACCCGTAAGCACCTTTCGCACCTCTAGGCACCTTTATGCACCCTTCGCACCTGTAGCACCCTTAGCACCCAGTCGCGTTATAATCGTAAGTCCCTCATGTACTTTAACTTCGAGGATTATCGGCCCGATACGCCGACGCTTCCGCGGTCGCTGACGCGCCTCGAAGTCTGCCTGCTCACCGTCGTGTTTTACCTGTCAATAGTGATCTTGCTTCTGGTGTGGCCAAAGCTGCCGTTCGTGCAGCAATGGGAGCTCGAGCGCCAGCAGGCACTCGCGAAACAGCAGGAGATCGAGATGGAGCGGCAACGCGACCAGGCGCGCTTCGTCTTCGTCGCGCCGCGTGTCGATCTGCAGGCGCCGAAGCCGCCGCCGCGCGCCGACCTGTCCGATCTCGATCGCAAGGCGCAGACGGTCGAGCGTGCGGAGAAGCCGGCCAACACCATGCCGTTTTCGCGGGGGAACACGTTCGAGCGCACGGAAGGCGCGCCTCCCTCGCCGCCGCAGCGTCCCGCCGATGCCGCGCCGCCGCAACAGCAGGCGGCCAACGATCAGCGGCAGGGGCTGACGCTGCCGGAAGCGCCGAACGCGCAGGAGCCGCGCGCGGTGGAAGTGCCGCAGCCGCGCGGACCCTCGGCGGGTGTGCTCGCCGACGCCATCCGGAACGTCCAGAAGTACGCGCCGCACGATTCGTACGTGAACCTGCAGGGTGGCGCCGACCAGGATTTCGCCCCTTCGATTCAGTTCGACACGAAAGGCGTGGAGTTCGGGCCGTGGCTCCGCCGATTCATCGCGCAGATCCGCCGTAACTGGTTCATCCCGATGGCAGCGATGACCCTGAAGGGGCACGTGTCGATCACGTTCTTTGTCGACAAGGCGAGCGGCCGTATCACGGAGTTGCGAGTGCTGCGTCCGTCGGACGTGGAGTCTTTCAACAACTCCGCCTACAACGCGCTGGCGACGTCGAACCCGACGCAGCCGCTGCCTCCTGAGTATCCGGACGACCGCGCGTTCTTCACGATCACGTTCTACTACAACGAAAACCCGTACCGATGATCAGGCCGACGCGGACGCAGCAGATCGGCCTGCTGTTGCTGCTCGCCGCGCTGGCGGCACTCGCGCTCGCGCGCGCGCTCGCCGGCCGGTAATGCCGCGCCCGCGCCTCGTGGCCATCGTCGGCCCCACAGCGACCGGCAAGAGCGCGCTCGGGATCGTGCTCGCGAAGCGGTTCGACGGCGAGGTCGTCA
>WNGF01008161.1_pt1 | contig 16268 bp, 15 predicted proteins | sample 5400641 | NCBI WGS metagenome assembly WNGF01 (sample SAMN13153371, study PRJNA577476) | soil metagenome | isolation source: 80 cm soil or saprolite under grassland replicate 2 | place: USA:California | collected 2016-06-15
GCGCGACCTGCCGGATCGGCCGGCCCGACTCGAGTGCGAGCCGCACCGCCCGCTCGCGCAACTCCAACGGATACTTCCTCGGGGCTCCCATGATCGGAGCATCTCCTTCCCCCAGGACGACGCCTGGTTCGGGAGCCTCTAAGAAACTCAGGGTGCTTCATCAGCTTTCGTCGAGGGGGAGCAGGCCGTCTGCGACTCGACCGGGCTTGGACCGCGTCCGAATCACTCGATCGAGGTCTTGATTCGCGAGCGGGCAGCCGATCCAAGCTGACATGACCTACGCCGGGTTCTGGCAACGCCTTCTTGCTTGGGCGATTGACTTCGCGCTCTGGCTGGCGGTCGTGCTCGTACTGGGCAGCCTTTTCGGCGGTGGCATTACACGCGACCACGGCTTGCTCATGTTCAACGTCATGCCGGGGCACGTCGCCGCGGATCTCGCGGTGCTTTTCGGCTGGCTCTACTGCGCGGGCTGTGAAAGCTCCGCCTGGCAGGCGACGCTTGGCAAGCTCCTTGTCGGGATCGCGGTGACCGACGAGAACGGCCAACGGATCTCGTTCCTGCGCGCAAGTTGCCGCTATTTCAGCAAGCTGATCTCCGCACTGGTGTTCTTCATCGGCTTCCTGATCACACCGTTCACAGCGCGGAAGCAAGCACTGCACGATCTCGTCAGCCGCTCGCTCGTCGTCGACGCCCGCGAGGTCGTGCCCGCTCCGGTCGAAGGCGTGCGTGCGGTCAGCGTCGGCCTCGTACTGGCGGGCACCGCGCTCTTCGGCGGCATGGCACTGATGTCATCGCCGAGCGCCAGCGTCTACATCGTTCCGCTCGGACAGCTGAGCTCGAGTGATGCGCAGATGATCGCCGACGACGTCTCCCAAGCCACCGATGTCGAAGCATCAGTCCTCGACGGTTTCGACCTTCCCGAGGCGTTCGACGCGCAACGCGGGCAGTTCGATTCTGAAGTGATCGAAGCGGTGCTCCGGGCCCGCTACTCGAACCTACTCAACCACGACAACGTCGTCATCGGGGTCACGACCGAGGACATGTATACAAGCGCCGATCGGCGGTGGGAATTCGCGTTCTCGAGTCGCGACGACGACCACGTTGCCGTCGTCTCACTCGCCCGCATGGCGCAGGCCCACCCGATGCTCATACGTCTGCGCGCGGACACGATGGTCGTGCGCGAGGTTGGCATTCTCCACTTCCACGAGCCGCTCAACAACGAGCCGAACAGCATTCTCTTCGCGAACGTCCAGAGCGTCAACGACATCGACCGGATTTCAACGGCCACGAGCTACCGGTAGCCGTCTAAGACGCAGCCCCGGCCACAGAGTCTTCGCGTGGGCCAGTGTTCCGGAAGACACTCCGAGCTACGTCACCGCGCTCTTGACGAGGACGCCGCCGCGTTGAAGCTCCGAGACAAGTGCCCGCGCTCCGTCTTGGTCGCCGTTCGGGTTGATGTCGAAAGCCCAACGCCGATCCGAGATCCTCTCGGCGAATCCGACCAGCGCTTCCAGCCGCTGAACCGTCTCGTTGCGGCGGACGGCAGGGACGCTGTCCGCGAACGTGACGCGTAGCGTCGCGTGCCCGCCGCGCTTTAGGACATCAACGACCTGAAGCCTCCCATCTTCGCTAGGTCGGCAGCGCACTATGTCCCGATGGTGAAGAGTGTCGGTCTCCCACGGGATGTTGCGCAGCTCGTAGGCGTCTTCACCGAGCGGAAAGGCCCAGAGCGACTCAGCCTCGGCCCACCAGTGCTCGGTCCGCTTGTCGGCGTCCGGTTCGAGCCGCACGAACACCTTGACGAACTGGTCAGACTCACCCACCGCCCGCATTCCTGCCAGCCGGAGTTTCTGGCGACGGAGCCGAGCGCTGCGCCAGCGTTCGCCAATGACTCCCGAGCGCTGCCGCTATTCGGGAAGATCCCATCCGCGTTCGTTCGCCCGTTGACGAACGTCGTCGAGGCGGACGCCGAGGGAGTCGGTGATGCTCGCAACGAGAGGGGCATCGAGATCATCCAAGTAGAGGTTCGGTTGTCGCATCCATTCGCCCATCGAGGCGAGGTCGCAACCCGAGAGGCAAGCTCCTCGCCGAACGCCTCTCGTTCGTTGAACGTCAGCAAGCATGAGATCGCCAACACCAACGTGTCAGCGTTCTCGGAGAGCGTCGGTCGACCATGGGCGATGTCGTTCGTAACGTCGTCGCGCGGGTGGCCGTTCACGTCAGTTCCAGGCTATCCGTGTGAAGCGGAGGTGAGGTACGTCCCTTGCGCGATCGTCCTGTCGCCCGACTGCCGAGCGAGAGTGGTTGCGGAAACACACCAAAAGCGTGTCCCGAACCGTGTCCCCGAATAGCCAATTTCAACCTCACCCAACCAGCGCAACATCGCGTTGACTGACCTAATCTGACCTAACCTCGGCTCGAAACCTGGTATTTGCAAGTCGGAGGTCACGGGTTCGATCCCCGTACGCTCCATTTAAGATCAAGCGGCAAAAGCGGTCGCCTGCTGCTGAGACACTGGGTTCTCCGGCGAGTATTTCCCGGAATGTGTCCCTGGCGGGGCGGCGTCGCCAGTCACGTGCGGTGCCGTTCCTTACAGAGCACGCTCTGACGCTCGCGTCTTCGTCGCGCGTGTCTTCGGCTGCGTGCGCACCGTCACGCGCTACGCGGGCGTTCCCGCGCGTCGAACCAGTTCCCCGCGTGAGCATTCCGCTGTCGGCTTGGCGAGGAGGCTCGGCTTCGTCCTTATTACTGTGTGCGTTGCCGAGAAGGCGCGCGTCAACGGGTGGCGGGTTCGTGATCAAGACGGCCATCTTCAACGGGAAGGTTGGCGAGTACGAGCCGGCAGCGTCGAGCAGGGCCACATGCTGAGCGGCTCGGTGCCCGCGCCACTCCCGCAGGTTGAGCACGATGCTCTTTGGTTCGTGTCGTCTCCTCGACCAGCTCGATCACCGTGCCCACCCGCCAGCTCAGTCGCCCGCGTAGCGCTGCTCTTTCCACGGCTCGCCGTAGTTGTGGTAGCCGCAGGTCTCCCAGAAGCCGAGCTTGTCCTCGCCGCGCAACTCGAGCCCGCGCACCCACTTCGCGCTATTCCAGAAGTACAGATGCGGCACCAGCAACCGTGCCGGCCGGCTCACGAGGCGACCGCGCACCAGGTCATTCCCTTGACCGCCCGGGCCATCGGTCGTAGCCTGTTTTGCGACCATCAGTTCTGTGACCTCTGCGGCGGTTGGAGGTGCCGCATGCGTTCAGGGGTCAGCACAGGCGTCGTTGTCGCCGCGATCGTCGCGCTCGCCGCGGGATCCGGTCCGGCGCGAGCTACATTCCCCGAATCCACGAACGGCGCCTTGGCCTTCGTCAGCGAGCGGGACGGAAACGCCGAGATCTACACGATGGAGCCGGACGGGACCGGCCAGGTTCGGCTGACGAACAACGCATCGAACGAATCAGAGCCGGCGTGGTCGGCGAAGGGGGGCCGGATCGCCTACGCCAGTGCGCGAGACGGCAATCTCGACATCTATTTCTCGACGAGGGCACAGGAGCACCGACTGACCGACGACCCGGCCGCGGATTCGGCGCCGGCGTGGGCGCCGGACAACAACCGGGTGGCGTTCACGAGCAGGCGCGACGGCAACGAAGAGATCTACCTCGTCGGCGTCGACGGCGGGCGGAGGCGTCTCACGTTCACGCCGACGGCCGACAGTAGTCCGGCTTGGTCGGCGGACACTGCGGAGTGCGGTGCCAAGCGTAACGACATCGCTTTCGAATCCAACCGCGACGGCAACTTCGAGATCTACGTCATGAACGGCGACGGCTCGGGCCAAACGAACCTGACCCGAAACCCGGCCGCCGACCTCGAGCCGTCGTGGGCTCCGTATTGCCGCTCGATCGCATTCACGCGTCGATCCGCCGGCAACTACGACATTTGGGTGATGAAGGCCGACGGAAGCGGCCAGATGCGGCTGACGACAGGGGCCGCCGACGACTCATCGGGCGGACGACCTCGCGCCTGACTGGCAGGCCGCCCCACGCAGACTCGGCGGAGACGTCGTCATCCCATACGGAGGCGGAGGCGGCGGCGGCGGGTCGGCAAGATGCACGATCATCGGCACGGCCAAGGCCGACGTGCTCGTCGGCACCAAACACATAGACACGATCTGCGGGCGCGCCGGCCGCGACACGATCAAGGGGAAGGGCGGGAACGACGTCATCTACGGGGAAGGCGGCCGCGACACGCTCTTCGGCGGCAAGGGCGCCGATACGTTCTACGACCGAGACGGGGTCCGCGACGAGATCGACGGCGGCGATGGATTCGATCGAGCGCATCTCGACCGCGGGCTCGACCAGGCGACACGACTCGAGGGGCGCTTCTGAACCTTCGCCGCCTGCGGGCTCGCCTCGGCGAAGCGGGACGAGGAGCGCTGCAGATGCTTCCCTGGCTGCGCGAGGTCTGGGCCGGACTCAGCCTTGCCTGGAAGATCGTGATCGGGCTTGGCGCGCTCTGCGGCGCGATCCTGGCGATTGCGGGGGTCGTCGCGTTGATTCGCGGCGAACATACGCCGCCCCCACACCTCACGGGCGAGATCACGAGGCTCGAGTTCACCAAGCGACAGACGCTCCGCGGCTACTGCCACGACGCGTATTCGGACAAGGACCTGCAGACGTGTCTGAACCGGCCGTTTGTCGACGAGCTGGGCTTCGTCTTCTACGTCCGGATCGAGCTGATCGGCTACGAAGGCCCTTGTTGCCGGCTCCGTTACACGCTACTCGACCGACACCTGCAGGAAGTTCCAGGGTTCGTCCGGAGGAGTGCCGTCGACAACGTCACACCCGAGGGCACCGACGACGAAGGCGGCTGGTTCATCTGGGTCGGCAAACCGCCTGCACGCCGGTTCTCCGCACGCTTCGACCTGCACAAGAAGATCGACGGCTCGATCCTCGACTCACGCGCGGTATCGGTTTAACCCGTGAGTGCGAACCGGAAGGCCCTGCTGTTGACCTTGTTGAGCTCCTGCTGAAAGTCGATCAGCACATCGAGGTCGTGCTCGAGAGCCGAAAGAAGAAGCGACAGCGCACCCTGGTGAGCGGGCTCGTTTGCGTCGGGCCGGAGACTGAACCCAAATGCCCTGCCGGGTTGTGTGTCGAGCTTGAAGATCACCTCGAGATTGAGGAAATCGGTGGGCGGGCCGTAGCCTCCCTCGTTCACGCGAAGGAAGTTGACGTGACCGGACGCGCTCCGCACGCCGGGCTCGGGTAGACCGCCCTCGCAATTCTTGAGTGCGGCCTCTGCTCGTCTGAGCCGGTCTCGGAGCTGGGCGAGCGCTGCGAGGCACTGCCTCCGCTCGCGCAGATCGTCGATCTCTTGGCATTCGCGCTGAGTCTCGGTGACCTGCGTCTTCAGCTGGTTGACGGCAGTCCGGTATTGCTGGCAATCAGGCATCTCTCCCCTCTCGTGAGTGATCTGTCACGGCGTCACCATGACGCGAATGACGCGACCGACCCGAAAGCCGGTCCGCACGTACTCGATCGTCACGGGAACGCGCCTCGTGAACGCGCTTTGCAGCCCCGCGAGCATCGCGGTGTTCCTCGCCTCGTCCGTCCCGGGCCGAAGCTGGAAGCCAAACGCCTTCCGGGGATCGGAGTCGAGCCGAACGACCACCTCCCCGTCGAAGAAGTCCGTCGGCGGACCGTAGCCGCCGCCGACGTCGTGCACCCTGAGAAAGTCGATCCGCCCTCGGGCGGAGAGCACGCTCCCAACCGGATTGTCGGTGTCGACCTCAAACGCGCCCCGCCCGAACGTAGCGGCTCGCATCACTCCCGTTCGCGGATGCACTTCGAGGTCGCGGACGTCGGCCATCGGCAGCCCTTCGTTGTACGGCGTCCATGTCCACGTGACACCCTGGTCGCTCGAGCGGCCGCGGAACACGCCTCTGTTCGTGCCGACGTACACCGTCTGCGGATGCATCCGATCGACGGCGACCGTGTTGACCTTCAGCTTGATCCCGATCTCGGTCCTCCACGGAAGGTCGAACGTGATATCCCGGGCCTCGGTGGTCTCCTCGGTCGGGGATGCATCCTGCCTCCGGAGCCGGTACACGCGGCGCGGGCAGGACCAGTCGGTGTCGGGGCAGGTTCCGCCGAACGAGACGTAGACCGTCTCCGGATCGTCGAGGTCGACCTCGATGTCGGTGACAGGCCAGCTGTCCTCATGGCTGAAGATCGTTTGCCACCGACGGCCGCCCGGCCCGGCGAGGACCTCGCCGGTGTCCGAGCCGGCGTAGTAGAGGTCGACGCGGGCGTCGACGGCCGACCGGAAGACGACGGCGGAGTCTAGGGTGAGGATCGACTTCCAATCCGAGTCGCCGGCCTTGCGCCAGAGCGATTGGCATGACTCCAACACGATCGACGGGTCGCCGGGGTGCACCTGGAAGTACGGGTTGAAGCAGTCCGGGGCGTTCGGATCGTCGTCCGGCTCCTTCCGGAACGTGCTGAAGCTGTCTCCGCCGTTGGTTGAGCGGTCGATCGCGACGTTCTGGCCGCCCGCGTAGAGGAAGTCCGCGTTCGTGGGATCGATGTCGACGCCGGCGCCGTCGCCGTCACGGATCAACGCCCATTCGGTCGACTCGGCGTCGTACATGATCGTGCCGTTGTCCTGCGTCCCGCCGATCACGAGCTTGGAATTGGTGACCGCGCAGGCGATGTCGTAGAACTCCGTGTTCGCCATGCCCCGCCCGACGAACGCCCACTTCGCCTTCCCGCGCGCGGACGAGCGGTAGATGCCGCCGTCGGTGCCTGCGTAGACGACCTCCGCGTTCGATGGATCGACGGCGAAGCCCTGGTAGTCGGCGTGCGGGGTATCGGACTGGTTCTCGGGGATCCGAGTGAATCCGCGGCCGCCGTCGTCAGACACCCAGAGGTCCGTTCCAGCCGCGTAGACGTAGTCCGGCTCGTCGGGATGGCCGGCCGGAACCGCAGCGATCCAGCTCCAGAGCCTGTCTGCGATGGGGTCGTCGTCGATCGACCCGGTCGGGCTCCAGCCCTTCTGCCAGGGATAGCTGGACGGTCCGCCGCCGATGTCGATGCGCGTTCGGAACAGGGCCCAGGAGCTCGGTGTCTTCATCTTCAGCCTCGCGTACAGCGTCTCCCGCGACAGCGCCAGCCGGATGCCGTTGCCCGCGATGTTGCCCGGCAAGTCGCCGCCGCCGATGGGCCGGTCCCCCCAGTCGTCGCCGCCGTCCGCCGTCTCGTAGATGCCGGCGACGGTGCCGTCGGCTGGATCGGAGAGGGCCGCGAACAGGTGGGCCGGATCCGATGAGTCCGCGACCAGGTCATCCACCGTGGCGCCGGGCCGCGAGAGAGCGGCCGTCCATGTCGAGCCGCCGTCGCCGGACCGCAGCACGGCCGCTTTTCCGACGCCGTACAGTGTCTCTGGGTCGTCGCGTCGGACGAGCAGCACGGCACCGTTGAGCGCCTCGTCGGGCGAGATTTGCTCCCAGCTGTCGCCGGCGTCCTCGGAGCGGTAGAGCCCCGCGCCGCGACGGAACTTGTTCCTCAGCTCAGGGCGGAGCAGCACGATGTAGACGCGTGACGGAGCCGAGGGGTCGATCGCGATCGCCGACACCATGAGGGTCGGGAGATCGTCGGTGAGCGGACGCCAGGTCCGTCCCCCGTTCGTCGTCTTCCAGAGACCACTCCCTCCCGTCGTGTCGCCGGCCGGAGCGCCGACGTAAATCGTCGACGGAGACGTCGGATCGATCGCGATGCAGTGGACTCGGCCGGTCGCCCCCAAGTCCTCCGCGATGTGCGTCGGCCCGATCGAGACCCACTGAGAGACGGCCCGTGACGTCACGGCGGCCGCCGCCGAACGCGCGCGGAACCGGGAGTCGCTCGCGCCGCAGCAACAATTGCCGGCCGTTCCACGCGATGCCCCCGCGTCTCTGTCGCCCAGATTGTCTCGCTTTCGACACCGATGTCAAGGGCCGGAGCCGTCCGTGTTCGTGGAGCCCGCAGGACACCGCGAGGCCTACCAATGTCCAGACGGCGAAAGAGGTAGAGCGGCGTCGTTCCTCGACCTCCACCCCAGCTCGGCAGCGGGGAATGGCGCGACTTCTTCGCTCTCGCGACAACGCAAGACGAGATCTCCCTTTTGGCCGTTCCACAGGCGCCTCGAAGCCCTGATCAACGAAGAGCGCAACTCGCCTGATCGGCAGTCACGGCCCGAATCCGCTCGTCATGCGCGTAGCAAGCGGCAGGTCAGAGGCGGATCAGCCTCCGCGAGTGGTCAATGACCGCGAAGCCGGACCCCACCACCCCTTGGTTGCGGGTCCATCGGCCGGCGGAGTCTCGGCCGCCGCTCCGAACATGAGGACCGATTACGTGATCGCGTCTCAAGTCCTCCGTGCAAGCGGGCTCGACGGCGGTGTGTCGGGCCCGCCGACCCCCGCGACGCGCGGGTCCCATCCGCGCGCGCGGGTCCCTGGTGGGAGCTGAACTGGAAGCCGACTTTACGGTGCTCTGCCGCGCGTCAGCCGAGGACGGCGAATACGTCGGTCCTTCGGGTGTCGAGCCGTTCGCCGTCGTTGTCCAGGAGGGTGATCTCGACGAGGAAGTGTCCGGGCCGCGACGGTAGAGGTGTCCACATTAGTTCGCGACCGCTGTCGCTGCAGTCCTCCGGCACGACTTCGAGGGAGAGCTGATCGGTGAGTTCGGCGACGTTCAGGGGTTTGCCGCGGTCCGTGAGTATCGACCAGCGCACGGGAAGGCGCTTGCCCCAGTAGCCAACGGCTGTGATGGGGAGGTCGATCGCGTTGCCGACGCGCTTGAGCGTCGCAGGATCGGTGGTTCCCGGCGACGCGCCCGTGCGTTCGAGGAACTCCGCGTACGTGACGCCGCGATCGACGATCGGCATGCCGAGCGTGCCGGAGCGCTGGCCCGGGCACGTGTGGTCGCCGCCAGATAGGCGAGCGTACAACGTCGTAGCCGCGATCCCGATGCCCAAGAGTCCAGCGACGACCGCGATCCATTTGCGTAGCCCGGGCTCGAGCTGGTCGAACCACCGCCAGAGCCGGCCGACGACCGCGATCCACTTGCGCAGCCCGGACTTGAGCTGGTCGAACACCCGCCTGAACGACTGGTTCACCGGTGCGGGATCGTCACCTTCTTTGTGAAGACGCGCGCGCTCCCGCAGGCATCGGTCAGCCGGAGGCGGACCCGGAACTTGCCCTTTGCCGAACGTGGTGGGATGTTCAGTCGGAGTGTCCGGGTGCCCCTGCGAAGCGTGGCGAACGTCTTCTCAGCGATTTTTCGCTGCCCGCGAAACAGCCGCAGCCGTCCGGTCGCTTTTCCCGCGAGCCGGATGGTCACGACGATCCGGCGTGGCCTCTTCTTCACGATCGCACCGAAGCCATTCGCCGAACGCGCCGCACAAATGCGGGCGAACCAAGCCTCGACCTGTCTTGGCCCACGGACGTTCACCGTGCAGCTGTGCGTTCCAGAGCAAGCACCGGCCCAGCGAGCGAAGCGTGACCCAGCCGCTGGCGACGCACGCAGGACGACCGTTGTGCCGCGTACGAAGCGCGCACCGCAGCTAGTGCCGCACGCGATTCCGGGGGGCGAGCTCTCGACCAGCCCCTGACCCTGGCCGACCTTGACGACGCGAAGCGCGTCCCGCATCAGCGCGAACCGGGCGCCGACCTCGGCCGGCCCGCGCACCTCTACAGCGCAGGAGCCCGTGCCGCTGCACGTGCCACTCCAGCCTACGAAGCGCGATGCGGCGTCGGGCTCCGCGCGTAGCTCCACCCTCGTTCCCCGAGGGAAAGGAACGCGGCACGTGTCCCCGCAGGCTATTCCGGCTGGCCTGCTCGTGACCGTCCCGCGTCCGTCACCCTCCTTTGTGACGCTAAGTCTGTCGCGAATGCGGTCGAACCGCGCGGTCACCTCGGTGTTGCCGCCCAAGGTCACCGCGCAGTTCCCATCGCCGGAGCACGCGCCGCGCCAGCCCACAAAGTGCGAATCGGCGCCCTGTATCGCGCGCAACACGACACGGGTCCCGCGTGCGAACGTCGCAGAGCACTTCGTCCCGCAGTCGATGCCGCCCGGATCGCTTGTTACCGTGCCGTCGCCGTCTCCGGACCTCGTCACGCGCAAGGTGTCCTGCTTCACGCGAAAGACCGCGGAGACGCTTCTCGAGTCCATGAGCGGCATGAACGCGCAGGTCTCTCCGCTGCACGCTCCACCCCAGTGGTCGAACTCGTAGCGGCCCGATCCCTTCGCCGCCAGACGCACATTGGTTCCCTTACCGAAGGCGGCGCTACATGCGCGCCCCGAGCCGCACGAGATCCCGGGCGGAAAGCTTTCGACGTAACCCTCGCCCGACCGCGTGACGTTGACGGCGACGCGCCGCTCCAGGGGAGTCAACGGACCGGACACGGTCACGGACTGAGTGCCTGAGACGATCAGAACACACGTTGTGGAAGCGCCTTGACACGCCCCGCCCCACCCGCCGAATTTCAACCCCGCGGCGTCGATCTGCCAGGTGAGCGTGACGACGGTCCCGTTCCTGAATGACAGGGGGCAGTCCTGCACACAGTCAGACGGGTTCTGCCCGGTGGCCTCGACGTGCACCCGGGCGCCGGATATCCGTGGCCCGAGCAAAGTCACCCTCAGCGCGGCTGTCCCGGTCGGCAGCACACTGCGCTTGAAGACGGCCTGCACCGAACGGGTTCGTGTCAGCGAAACGACACATGAGCCGGCCCCTTTGCACGCGCCGCGCCACTCCTCAAACACCCAGTCCGGCTGCGCCGCGGGCTCGAGTTCGATACGCCCGCGCGTCACCGCAGTGGAGCATCGGCCCATCGGACACTGGATGAGCCCGGCCGGATCGCTTGCAACTGTTCCGCTGCCGCCAATCGTCACGTCGAGCTCATTTAGCCTCGGCGTCGGCGCCTCGCCGGGCGGCCGGAAGCGCGCGACGACGACGGTGTCCGTGCCGATCACGACATCGCAGCGCTCGCCCGAGCCGGAGCATGATCGTCGCCACGAATCAAGGTGCCAGCCAGCTGCTGCCTCTGCGCCGAGGCTGACCTCCGTCCCCACCGGCAGGAGCACCCGACAGCTCCTGCTGCAGCTGACCGCTCCCGAGTCAGTCTTGACCGTGCCCTTGCCAAGGATCCGAACGATGAGCGAGCCGCGCTCAGCAACCAGACTCGAGCCTCCCTCGGCCGAGCGCGCGCCGCTAACAACCAGCACGACGAGCGCGGCGCCGAGGAGAATCGCTCTGGATCCGAGCGTGTTGCCGCTCACGACTTGCACCCATCTGGGACCGCGCTTCGCCGGAGGAGCTCGGTGCGGTCGCGTCCGTCGACAACTGCGTCGCCCTCCGGATCTTGAGCCTCCAGTGCGCTCCGCCAGGCCCGCGCGGGTGGCGACCTACGGTGACTGCTCAACAGTCTGTTGCTCCACTCCGGGCGCCGGTTCCGATTTCCTGGCGGCGGCCTGTGCCCGAGGTACGTGTCTTGCCTTGCCTCTGGCGCCCTCATCGAGGTCTATGCGATCGCGGCCAGCGCATTGAGCTCAGCGGTCGTCACGGTTGCGTGGTGGAAGATGTTGAAGCGCAGGCGCGGGACTTCTCGCACGCTCTGAACGAGCCACGGGATCGGAAGGTGTGAATGGTCGTGTTCCGCGAAGCAACCGAGCGTCGGTCGAAGCGCCTTCTTTTCGAAGAAACGAGACCAGTCGTTGACACACTGAACGGGCTTCAGCTTGTCCGCGTTGAGGTTCTCGTATGTCTGTGGCATGCCGCGGAATCCTGCGCTCGCCCACGCGACCCAGTCCAGTGACGGATGCAACTCCGGGCGGCCGAAGGACGAGAGGTAAGAGGGAAACGCTGGCCGAAAGCGGCGATAGGCATCAACGAATGCCTGTGAGGCCGGAGGGGATTGCTCATACTGGATTTCCGCGTTGACGATCACGAAGTCCGCGTCGGCAATCTCGATTGCCCTCGCCAACGCTTGCGCCTCGGCGGCCGGCTTCGGATGCGGCCGTCCGACGAAGCCGTGCACACCGAGACGCATGTCCCGCTTTTTCGTCGCGCGGCGCATCGCGCGAAGCCAGTCAGGTCCGAGCACCTGCTCGCCTTCGATGGCTTGGGCGGTCAGCCACTTGATCGCGTGGCGCTGCGCGCGCGCCGCCACCGTTTCCGGATCGGGTCGCTGACCGAGCGTCTGATACACCCACAAGCCGGTTACGCGCGCCACTCGCGAAACCCCATCGGCCCGAGCACGATCGCGGTATCAAGGCCCCAGCCTTTTCCGCCCGTGCGCTCAGCCGGCCTCGGCGCAGTCAAATGCGACAAGCAGTCACGACCCTTCTTCTGCTTCTCCCACAACGCGCCCACGCGTTCACTAGGTCCCACTGTTGGTTCCGACGGTTAGAGCGCAAGGCGCTCGGCAAGCTTCTGCTTGAAGGCCGCCAACTGGCCTTTAAGCTCACCCGGGCACTCGGTCGAGTTGAACTCGCCGTGCCCGTGGACTTCCCTCGGCTGGATGCCCGTCTTTCGGCAGATCCGTTCATGTGGCCAGAGGCTTGCCTCCCGCTGTTTCGGCGTCATGGGCTCGGTCCCAATCTGCTCATGCTCGATGCCCGGCTGGGCGTTCTGGCCCACGCAGTGCGCCGAGATGACCATCTTGCCGGCGTTGATCGCCGCCTTCGAACCGTGCCGGCCCTCGAAGATGTGCCCGGAGCGGGTGACGAGGAAGTTGTGGCCCGAATCGATGAAGGGAGGATGCCGATGCATGTGGTCGTGCTGAATCGCTCTCGCATAGGCGGCCGCTTCCTCAAGCTACTCGGTGGGCTTGTGATCGAGTTCGGGATGATGACCAGCGGTGTGATGAAAGATGATCTTCGTCGGCCTGCCGGCGGAAACAATCGATCCGTTCGGCGGAACAGCACCCCACTCTTCGCAGGTAATGATCCTGTGCGTCGCCATCGTGCCTGCCTCCTCAGCTCGCGCGTCACCTAAAATTCGGTTCACGTCCTGGCCAGAGGCGGGAGTCATGGAGGAGCCGCAGAAACCTCGGCGGCTCTCGTCCGGTCGGACGCTAATTCGATTGTCCCACTCCACGCCCACAGGTCAAGAGGGACCCCGGTAAACCACGCCGCGCAGATCGTCGAAACGCTCCTGATCGAAGCCGAAGCGGCCTTCGCCGCCTAGAGTGGGAGGGTTCAAGGCGGACTCTCCGCCTCTGGTGTCTGTGAGAACGTGAGTCCATTGAGGAGGCTTCCGTTATGCCTGAAGTCGCGTCCTACAGCCTGCTCTTCTATGGCAGCCCGACTGGTTACCAGACGAACCGTGCCCAGATCCAACTGAGCGACGCTAGCGGCCAGACGCTCGCGTGGATTCGGTTCAACGATCCCGGCATGTTCTTCGAGAACGACTACGAGAGCGGCGGAATCATCCGTATGCACCTTCCGTCCGCCATGTTTCAGAGTGTGTTGGACGTTCTCCGGAACGAGAAACCGATCCACATCTACTTCGCAGCGGGCAAGGCTCTCCTGGGCACGTCGAAGGAGCCCATAGGCGAAGAGGAATCGGCCCCATAGGGAATCCGCGACGCCGCGGGGTACCCGAGCCTCGACGCAAGCCGCTTTAGGTGCTCGCGTCCGGTTTTGGGATCGGTCCTCGGTGGTCTACTGCTTCTCGCCCTCGCCGCCGCGCCATATCTGCGCGAGCAAGCCACGGATGCCACGACGGCCGATCAGCAGGAACAACGCCGCAACGACCCCACCGAATGCCGCACCCACCTCCGGCGTCATCGGTGTGCCCGTAAGGCCGACAAACCAGACGATCAGCGGCCCGAGAGCCGCACCCGAACCCAAAGCAACCGACGCATTCGGATTTCGCGAGATGACGCTCCCAGAACTCGCCCTGACAGCCCCCGCGTCCACCGCTGTAAGCGACTCGCTCATGACCTCTCCCTCCCCCGGCGAGCCGCAGACCCCGGATCGAAATGACACCCTTAAGACGAGCCTCGCACCCATGATCTTCCCGCACCCCAGAAAGGTGCTCCGCGGCGCGCCGATCGCTGATGATCTCAGCTCACACTCGGCGCAATCCGCCTTCCGAAACAGAGTTCCGGCACGCGTAGGGCGAACCATTATGTGTGTCTCGCGCCTCACGCAACGGCTCGGTCGTATTCGTGGACGAGTCCGCCGAGTCGCCGCGACCATGTACGCGAGCCCTCATGTGCAGCGCAGCGTCGCGTCGAGACCATCCGTGACCCGGCAACGGTATGGGATCGTCTCCGCGGGCTGGAGTCCCAGGTGGGCCTGGGAGCAAAGGAGGACTTTGCCTGCGATACGCCGCGATCGAGTTTCCGAACCCCACGGGGTCACCCAAGACCTCGTCGTCGCACCGCGTTGCCGACCATGTAGCAGCTATGTATCGGAGCGGATCGTCAAAGAAGGGCCAGTCGACGAGTTTTCGGCAACCGATGAACCGGTACACGCAAGGGCCTCCTCGCCGCGATCCCGGCAACCGAGCCCGGCTGTCTCTCACCAATGCGCGCCGGCTAACCGACCACCGTCATCAGAGAGGTAGCCGGCTGCGCCTTCGCAATCCGCTGCCGCTAGGAACTGACCGAAGGACTCGCTAACGAGCCGTGACTCGCACAGCCGAATGAGCACGCGACCGCGCCATTGGAGCCGGGCGTGGCACGCACACAAAAACGTGTCCCGAACCGTGTCCCCGAATAGCCAATTTTAACCGCACCTAACCAGCGCAACTTCGCCGTAATCGACCTAACCTGACCTAACTCGACGCTGGATCCTGGTATTTGCAAGTCGGAGGTCACGGGTTCGATCCCCGTACGCTCCAATGGAAGAAGCAGCGAACACAGGACGATCACGGCCACGGCCTCAGCGTTGCCGACCATTATGCGAGCTCGCGGGTTCGATTGCCGTCGCTCGCGCGGCCGAAAGGTCAGGCGGAGTACGCCTCGTTGCGTTCGGCAACCGCCGCCCGGCTGATCGCGACGACGAGGTGGACACCTCGTCGTCGCGATCCGAGCCAGCGCGGATCAGCGAGTCCAGCGTCGTGCGTTGAAATCGCATCCACGTCCCTCCTTCGAGCGCGACCTTCGCGGAGCTACCGGCTCGAAGGAGGGACGCATCAAACTGTCAGCCGTTCACGATCTATGTGACGAGCTCGACGCGGTGGCAGCCGTAGTACGTCACTCCTCCGCCGAGGTCGCCGACGAAGTGGTATTCGCCGCTCGGCTCGGTTGGGCACGGTTGTCCATGGAAGAGGTCCGACCGGAGGAGCGTCTCCGTTCCCAAGAGGTTTGCGTCGTCCGAGGACGGGTCAGACGAGTCGAAGTACAGAAGCTGCAACGTGGGTGCAGTAGGAGGGAGGGATGTGCCGGGGGGCGCGCAATGGACGCCGGTCGCGTTGACGCATATCCATCCGTGGTCGTTGAGCTGCTTCGGGCTGAGACCGCCTGATTGGCCCGCCGCGGCGGTGGGCAACGCCAGTGCCGCCGCCGCGACCAGTGGAATCGTGAATCTTCGCATCGAGTCGCCTCCTTTCGCGCGCTCGGTGGGTTACACGGAGCGACGTTAGGAGGTCTACGACCAGGACGAATCGGTGGAATCCCCGCGCGTCCCCTCGGCAGTCCCTAAGCTCCGATGGGGACGCTTGACATGTGCGCAAAAGGTGAGGAGGCCCGACGAGCCCCCGGGTTCTCATCGCCGAGCCGCGTGTGCGAAGAGACTTCCTCGGTCGTGCAAACGCGAGAACGCATCAGCCTCCTCGCCCGCCCCCGCCGCTTACGGCAGGTGTACATCGTTGAACGCCGACCCGTGTCGCCTGGTGCTCATTGCACGCCGTCGCCGCGGCTCGTCGCCGTAGTCGGCGACAGGTGTGAGGCGAGCTCGGTTCTGGAGCGAACGTCGAGCTTGCGGTAGATGCGCGAGAGGTGCGCCTCCACCGTCTTTACGCTCATGAAGAGGGCCGCCGCGATCTCTTTGTTCGTGGCGCCACTGGCCGCGAGGTCGGCGACCCGCCGCTCTGCGGCGCTCAGCTCTCTGCCGGCCGTGCGATAGACGCCGGTGCGCTCGAGCTCGAGCTCGGTGCGTTCGCACCAGAGTCGCGCGCCGAGCTGCTCGAAGATCGTCCGCGCTTGCTCCAGGCTTTCGCGCGCCTGGGCCTTGCGCTTCGCGCGGCGCTCGATCGCGCCGGCGGCGAGCAGCGTCCGTGCGTGCTCGAGCGGCTCGTG
>WNGF01005974.1_pt1 | contig 16263 bp, 15 predicted proteins | sample 5400641 | NCBI WGS metagenome assembly WNGF01 (sample SAMN13153371, study PRJNA577476) | soil metagenome | isolation source: 80 cm soil or saprolite under grassland replicate 2 | place: USA:California | collected 2016-06-15
CGGTCCTCGCGCGCGGCTGAACGGCGGCACGGTGCTGCTCGAGCCCCGCTCCAATGCTCAGCGGGCGCGCCGCCTGCGATCAGCGCCAGTCCGCGTCCTCGGCGACGCCGGCTGCCGTGAGCGCCTCGCTCCGGACCCGGTAGTCGTCGATGCGCACGATCCGCCCGTCGCGCAGGGTGAAGACGTTGAAGATCTGGCCCAGGGGCTCTTCCTCGGGGCCGATGTTCGGTCCCCGTGCGCCCAACACAACATGCTCGCCGCCGCGCGTGAACTCGAGTGCGTCGATCTCGCGGCGCTGCTCGAGCCCCCAGCGGAAGGTGTCGACCACCTCCTCGCGCCCGTGACAGACCCACTCCTCGCGCAACCCCTGCCAGCTGACGTCGGGATCGAGCAGCCCCGCCGCAGCTTCGAAATTACCTCGCCGGAGCGCGCCGAGGAAGTCGATCATGACCGTCTCGAGGTTCTCTTGGCCGATGCTTGGCATTTTGCTCCTCCTTAGGGTCAAGACATGGTCACCCGCGGACTAAAAGCCGCGCAAGGAGGCGCACGAGCACCGCCGCCGAGGCGCTCAGGTACAAGCGCTTGCCGCGACGGCAGCGTCGACGTCGGCGCGAAGGCCGAGGACTCGAACGTGCTCTAGCGTCAACCAGGCACATCAGCGACAAGCTCTGCGAGACTGACGGCGTGAACGCCGACTCCCGCTCGGATACCGGTGAACTGAACAGATCGCTGAGAGGAGAGCTGGGGTGAGAAGGATCGTCGCAGCCGAGTATCTGTCCTTGGATGGAGTGATCGAGGATCCCGGGCCCGCTGGAGAGTACGAGCACCGCGGTTGGACCGTCCCCTACTGGAACGACGAGATCGCGAAGTGGCAGACCGACCAATTGTTCGCGAGCGACACTCTCTTGCTCGGGCGGGTGACCTACGAGGAGTTCGTCGCTTCCTGGCCGTTGCGGTCTGGCGACCCGTTCACCGACAGGATCAACAGCCTTCCCAAGTTCGTCGCTTCGACGACGCTGAACGAGCCGCTCGAGTGGAACTCAACGCTCCTCGAGGGCGACGTCGTCGACGCAGTCGGAAGGCTGAAAGAACAGCCGGGCGAAGACCTGCTCATCTACGGCAGCGGCGCGCTCGTGAACACGCTGCTGCCGCACAAGCTGATCGACGAATACCGGTTCATGATCTACCCGCTCGTACTCGGAACCGGAAAGCGGTTCTTCAATGACGGCAACGACAAGACGACGCTGGCGCTCAAGCGCTCCGAGACCTCGAGCAGCGGCGTAACGATGCTCCTCTGCGAACCGGCGACCTAATCTCGTACTGGTCTATGTCCGCACGCAGGGGGTGAATTCGATCTACCGGTACCGGCTCTCTGCCGGCGGCGCGCGGAAGACCTCGGCCGAGCAACGGCCATGTAGCAACAACCGAAAGAGCGATCGAACCTTTATGGAGCCCCGTGGTTGCCAACTAGCCCACCACTGTTGAGGCTGATCGGGGAAGGAGAACACGATGGGACTGGGATCCGGACCGAATACCGACTACACCCGGACATGGTCTCCGTCGGGTGAGATCCAGTACGCCGCGCTCGCCGACGGAACGAGCTTGAGGTACCTGAAGGCAGGTTCCGGCCCGGCGCTGATCTTGCTCCACACGGTCCGCACACAGCTCGATCACTTCCAACTGATGATCCCGAAGATCCTCCATGCCTTCACCGTCTACGCGATCGACATGCCCGGCATGGGCTGGTCTGACATCACGCCAGGCGCGAGTTACACCGAGCCGGCGCTTCGTCGCGCGATCGTCGAGTTCGTCACTACGCTGGACCTAGACGATGTCACCCTGGCAGGCGAGTCGATGGGTGCAACGGTGTCGCTGACTGCGTCGACCGAACTCGGAGACCGCGTGCGACGCGTCCTCGCCTTCAACACGTACGACTACTCAAAAGGCGTCGGACGAGCCAACCGCGTCGCCTCGATCTATGTCGGCAGTGCCCGCCTCCCCACAGTTGGCCAGGTGGTGACGAGGATGGAGATCAAGCCGATCCTGGGGATCGTGCTCCGGGGCGGTCTGTTCGACGGGAGCAAGCTGCCAGATCACTACCTGGCCGAACTGCGACGGGTTGGCCGCCGTCACGGTTATCCGCGCGTGGCGCGCGAAGTCTTCCGCAATGTCGACAGCATGATCGCCGCCCGAGAACTTTACGCTCGCGTTACCGCCCCCGTGACCTTGATCTACGGCGATCACGACTGGTCGCGCACTCCAGAGCGTGAGGCCAACCGGACCCTGCTCGGTGACGCCCTATCGATCTCGCTCCCTGACACCGGACACTTCGCCGCGCTCGAACAGCCCGCCCGCGTCGCTGAGATCCTCCTCGACAACGCCGGCGCCTGACCTCGGTCTCACCGGCGACACCGATGCCGAAAGCGTTCTGTGGGAGGTCCCTGTCCCCGAGAGCGAGGCGATCTCGGCCCATCCCTCGGCTCGCCCCGGTCACAGCGCTCGCCTTCCTTCGAGTATCCGAGTTGTCTCAGCCATACCTCGCTCGTTCGGCGATCAGCATCATCGGGAGGACCCCTCGTATTCGGCCGGATCCGGACAGGTTGCTCGCCAGGCGTTTGAGTGAACGCGTTGGGAGGGGACCAGTTTTGATGACACGGCACACGCAGATGCCATGAGCACCGCGCGGCCGGCTCCACGAAGGGAGGATGCGATGAAGTTCATGCTGCTGATCAACCTGGGCTCCAAGGCACGCGATTACAAGAGCCTCACGGGGGACGAGCAGAAAGCGATCGCCGGCGGGTATCAGGCGATCAACGAGACGCCCGGCGTCACGCCGGGCAACCGACTGCAGCCGCCGGAGGCGGCAACCACTGTGCGCATGCAGGACGGCAAGACGCTGACCACAGACGGCCCGTTCGTCGAGACGAAGGCGGCGCTCGACGGCTACTGCTTCTTCGAGGCCGACGACCTCGCCGCGGCGATCGAGCTGGCGTCGCGGATCCCCGGCCTGAGCATGGGCGGTGCCGTGGAGGTGCGCCCGCTCGTGGAGTCCTGACCGTGCTGGAGCAGCTCATGGCCAAAGGACGATGAACGTGACGCAACTCTACGAGACGAACGCGGCGATCACGCGCACGTTCGGGAACGGCGACGCTTGTTTCGACCCAGGCTTCGAACCGGAAGTCGACGGCCGCGCTCTCGACGCCTATCGCCACCTCTTCGCCTACGCGGCAGCCGAGCAGACCGGCAATACGAACGTCCGGAGAGACACGCTGGCAGCCTGAACCGAACAGGGAGATAAGCGATGGAACGTACGACCTATTCGATCCAGCCGATCGGGATCGTCCGATCATGCCTTCGCGAAGTTGGCGATGCCCCTAATCAGGCGTTCGAAGGAGCACCGGAAGCCCTGCTTGAGATCGACCCCGCGTACGCTCGCGCCCTGCATCGCGTCACCCCCGGGCAGGACCTCATCCTGCTCACGTGGCTTCACCTGGCCGATCGGAGCGTCCTCGAGACTCATCCGCGAGCAGACCCGAACATCCCTTTGACCGGCGTCTTCGCGACTCGCTCTTCCGAGCGTCCGAACCCCATCGGCCTGCATCGAGTCACAGTCAGCGCGATCGAGTCGCCGACGCTGTTGCGTGTGCTTGCGCTCGAGGCGATCGACGGCACACCGATCCTCGACCTGAAGGCCGTGATGGAGGAATTGAGGGACGAATGAGGCCGTGCCGCCTGGCGACCGCGTCTTCTTCGAACCCGCCTAGGAACACTGGCGAGGGGCGGAGCCGAAGCCAGCAGCCGATCCCGATCGCACTGACCGAGATTCCCGAGCGTCCGAGCGTGCGCTCCATGGTTCCGAGCCGTCCGTTCCTACCGTTGCGCGACGAACGCCACGAGCGAAACGCTCCCCGGGTCGAACGCCTGGCCGGTGATCCGCCCCGACTCGTTGATGTCGTTGGCAGTCGTGAGCGTGCCGACGTACCCCGGCGCGACGAGCGTGTTCAAGTCGGTGATCTCGCCGTTGCGCCAGATCACGGCCCGACAGTTGAAGTCGGCGTCGCATGAGGTGCCGACGATCTCGCCCCGGTCGTTGATCCCGAGAGCCTGGCTGGTCGTGTCGCCCGGCAGCGTGCCGAGGTCGTCCATGCCGCCCTCCTTCGTCCAGAGGAAGGCATGCACGGCGAAGTGGCCGCCGTCTGCTGCGGAGTGGTTGCCGAAGCCGACGACGTCACCGTGCTCGTCGATCGCCATCGGCGTGTTCCAGGCAACCCCGCCGAGGCTTCCGAGGTAGACCGGCTGCCCGTTCTGCCAGAGCACCGCATGGATTGCGCTGAAGCGCCCGACCGCGCGGTCACAGATGCCGGAGATGCCGACGACCTGGCCGCGGTCGTTGAGCGCGGTTGCGGCGCTGACGGTGTCGCCGGGGAGCGGCAGAAGCTCGCGGATCTGGCCCGTGGCCGGGCCCCAGACGACGGCGTGAAACTGCAGCACCTGTGGGGCAACGCAGGTCGGGTCGTGGACGGTGTTCTCGGCCCAGCCGGCGATCTCGTCGCGGTTGTTCGCGCCGGTCGCGAAGCCGTTGGTACCGCCGAGCGTCGGCAACGGCCGCATCACGCCGTCCTGCCAGGCGAAGCCGAGGCACTGGTATCCGACGGCGGGGAAGAACGCCGCGCAGCTCCAACGCTCCCCGAGCGGGTCCGGCTGAGCCGTCTGCGAGATCCCCGTGATCAGGCCATGGTCGTTCTTGACCGGCCAGATGACACCGCTATTCGGGCCGCCTAGGGTTCCCAGCTGCTGGACGAGCCCGTTCCTCCAGAGCGCAGCCTGCTGCGTCTGGTCTCCCGCCTGGTTCGAGCTGCCGGCAACCCAGCCGCGGTTGTTGATGCTGCTGCCGAAGCTCGACGTGCCTCCGAGCGACGCGAGATTCGTGACCTGGTAGCTCACCTGTCCGCTCTGCGCGCTGCCGGCCGCCAACAGGGCCGTCGCCACGGCAAGCCCTCCAATCAGACGCTTCATGACCCAACCTCCCTCATGGATGACAGTTGCCCGCGACCGTGCCCGAGCCCTGAGCCCACCGCTCGCCGCATTCGGACAGAACGGCGCGCGGGGCTCGTTCAGGCGGCCCCGCGGCTCGTGCGCAGCGCGGGCTCCGCGGGCCCGGCGAGCCAGAGGTGCATCGCGGCGAGGGCCCGCCACGGCCGCCAGCGCTCGGCAAGGTGGTCGAGTGAGGCGGCCGTAGCAAGCGCGGGTCGGGGGAGGGCACGTCGCAGACCGAGGTCGGTGGTCGGGCAGGCGTCCGGCTCACCGAGCCGGAGCGCGATGTACTGCGCGGTCCAGGGGCCGAGCCCATTGACCGCGGCGAGCGAGGTGACGAGTTGCTCGAGGCTGACGCTGCGGTCGAGCCGGATTTCGTCCTCGGCGACCCCGTGGGCGAAGGCCCGGATCGCTTCCGCGCGGGCGCGCGTGAGACCCAGGCCTTGGTAGTCAGCCTCGGCCAGGGTCTCCGCCGATGGGAAGGTGTGCGTGAGGCCAAGCACCTCGAGGCCCGGCACCGGCGTGCCGAAGCGTCGTACGAGCCGGCCCGCGAGCGTGTTCGCCCCGGCAACCGTCACCTGCTGCCCGATGATCGCGCGCACGCCGATCTCGAACGGATCCCACGTCCCCGGTGGGCGGAGGCCGGCCCGGGCGCGCAGCAGCGGCCCGATCGTCGGGTCTCGCGCAAGGTGCGCGGCAGCCTCGCCGAGGTCGAAGTCGAGCCCCGCAATCCGACGGGCGCGCTGGACGAGGTGGACGAGGTTCTCCCAGTGCGGCAGGTGGGCGAGCAACAACAGGTGGTCGTTTCCGCCGGGGGAGAGCTCGAGCACGCCCGGATCTCCGCGAACGACGATCACGCGGCGGTACGTGTTGCCCTCGACGTGCTCGACCCCAGGGATCGCACGGGCGGCGAAGTAGTTCAGCAGCGAGCCCCAGTCGAGCCGGCCCCGGTGGGAGAGCCGCAGCAGGAGTCCGCCGTCGGCGACGAGTCGGTCGGACTTGCGGCGCCGGGCACGCAGCTCGCGCGGCGACTCACTGAAGACCTCCCGGCAGGCGCGATTCAGCTGGCGGAGACTCCCAAAGCCGGCCGCGAACGCGATCTCCGTCACGGTCAGGTCGGTGTCGTCGAGCAGCCGTCGCGCGAAGTGCACCCGCGCCGAGCGGGCCAAGCCGTCGGGAGTGACGCCAACGTGCGTCGTGAACAGGCGGCGCAGATGCCTGGCCGAGATGCCGAGCCTCGCGCTCAAATCGGCCTCGGAGCCGTGGTCGAGTGCTCCGTCCAGGATCAGGCGCACAGCCCGGCACACGAGCTCCGGTGCGGTCCAGCCGATCGACTGAGGCCAGCGATACGGCCGGCAGCGCAGGCACGAGCGGTAGCCGGCCGCCTCCGCCGCGGCGGCAAGCACGAAGGTGCGAACGTTCTCGGCACGGGGGCGGGCAGAGCACCCAGGGCGGCAGTAGATCCCGGTCGTGACGACTGCCGAGACGGCTTCCACGGCGTAGGTATAGCGCGAGAACCTCGCCGAAAGCGGACGGATTCAGACATGGTGGCTCGTCCGTCCGGATCCGGCCGGTTTGCGGCCTGCGCATGACGCACACTTCCGCGGGTGAGCGAACGGGCAGTCGAGGCCAGCATCGCCGAGGCCGAGGCGGTCGCGACGCTCCACGAGCTGAACGCGGAGTACATCCGCGCGTTCGTCGAGTCGGATGCCGAGTGGTACCGCGAGCACCTCAGCGACGACTTCGTCTGCACGCTCGCGGACGGACGCCGCATCGGCAAGACCGAGTTCCTGCTCACGACCGGCGAGGGGCCGGGCGTGACCGGCGTGACCTATGACGAGATCGACGTCCGGCCGTTCGGCGACGTCGCGCTCGTGCACGGGATCACGCACTGGACCCGCGACGGCGTGCCAGGGTCGACGCGTTACACCGACGTTTGGCGGTTGAGCGAAGGCCGCTGGTCGGCGGTGGCCGCGCACCTCAGTCGGGTCTCGGCCGGCTGACCGGATTCCTCCCGGCCAGGTCACACCATGTGTCCGTGTGGACATTGATGCTGTAAAGGCGACCAGGGCGCCGAGGTTGTCGAGCAGCGCCGTCGAACCCTCGATGTCCGTTAACACCAACGTCACCGTTCCCGACGGCTGTACCGCCACAGGCACATCATCCGCCGCGAGCAACTGCCCGACAAGCCGACATCCACCCCAGTCGGCATGACAGCCTGAGGCTCGTCGACCAAGGTCGTCGAACGACCCGGAGGTTGGGAAAGGGCGGTCGCGCCGCATGACCGCCCTCTCCGCTTCGCTCAGGGAAGGACTTCCTCGAAGGCCTGTGCGATCACGCCGTAGCCTGTCGCGTTCGGGTGGACATCAGGGGAACTCGTGCACATCCGCGTCCACTGGCAGATCCGCTCCACGTTGAGCGGGATCCCGTCGGGCTGAAGCGTGAAGTCGGTGGTCGAGAAGGCGCTCTCGACGTCGGCTGCCGGATCGCCGGCGGTGCTGTACGCCGAGCCGAGCACGTCGTTGAACTGCACCACCATCTGCTCGGTGAGCTGGGCAGCCGCCTGGCTGTCAAACCAGAAGGCCAGGAAGGGGTCGTAGTAGTTCATGCCCACGATCGGGACATCCGGACGGGCCGCCGCGCGCAACGCCGAGACGATGGTCGCCAGGTTGGCTGAAACCGCCGGAAGAGCGGTGTCGAGGCAACCCTGGTCGACGTTGAAGACGCAGAGCAGAACGTCGTTCGCGCCGATGTCGAGCGTCACCAGGCTGACGAACTGGCGGTGCGCATGCAGGAACGAGACCGCCTCGGCGAGCTGCGAGCCATGCGCATAGCCGCATGGGTTGCGGAAGATCATGCTGTGAGTGGTCTCGCCTCCACAGCCGAGCTTGACCAGGCGCAGCGTCGGGTCTTGCTCCTTGAGTGCCGCGAAGAGTTGGTCGGCGTAGTTGTTTGCGTCCCCTCCGGCCTCCGGCGAGGAAGCGAGCGAGTCGCCGAGCGAGAGGTAGTAATGGACGGCGCTGGTGTCACTCGCGGCCGCGCCGTCGACGAACGCCGCGGGCACGCCCGTGACCAACGCTGCGCAGAGTGTGGCAAGGATTGATAGTCGGAGCTTCATCGCCCCACCTCCTCTAGTTGGAGGGTCTTGTGTCCTGACTGAGGCTCCTGGCAGCCGGCTCGAACCGCGCAAGACCCTGTCGTTTTCAGGTTCCACCGGTGCCTCAGCCAATCGTGTCGGCGACGAAGCGGACGCTGTTCGAGGGGCGAACGCGGCCGTTGATGATGATGAAGGTCGCGACCGCCGCCTCCTGTCTGCGGCGACTGCAGTAGCGCGCCCGCAGGTCGCTGACGGCGACGGCGAAGCGGCCGGCCGGAAGCGTCCCGTCGACGGCGACCAGGGCGACGGGCCCTTCGTCGAAGTGGAGCGTCGAGCGCAGGCAGTAGCGCCCGATGCCGACACGCCGAACGCTCGCCATGTTCTGCTGGAAGACGAAGCCCGGGTTGCCGCGGCCGTGCGCGCTCGGGTCGACGAGTGCGTAGGCGTCCGTCGTGTCGATCTTCCCGCTCGCCTGGGCGAATCTCCCTGGAGCGAGCGCGATCCCGACTACGGCTGCGATCGCGGCGGTGCTGATGAAAGCGGTGCGGCGCATTGCGCCTCCTTTCTGTTGGCTGTCTCCTAGGCCGGCCGTTCCGGAACGAGAGGCGGCCCTCGTCATTGCTGCACCTCCTGAGGCGTGGCCTCGAGGCGCGACTCCAGGAACGCGAGGAGCTCGCCCGCGCCGCGAAACGCGTCGCGTTCGCCGGAGCCGACATGCTCGACGAGACCGCGCAGCCGGTAGCGCTGCGGATCGTCGTCGCGCTCGGCCGGCGTCCAAATGCGGATCACGAACGTCTCCACGTCCGCGATCATCCGGACGGCGCTTAAGGTGGGCTTAAAGCGGCGGTCGTGTTCGGAAACGGCGCAGGCTCGACGTCGATCTCCTCCATCCGGGCGACGTAGCGGCGGTAGGCGCGACGAGCCTCGCCGTGGGCGCGGGCCGCGGAGAGCGCTGTCACCAGCCCGAGATGCGCTTCCTCGTCAAAGGGATCGCGCTCCAGGATGCGCAGGCGATAGCGAGCGGCGGCCGCGTTGTCCCCGTTGGAGGCCGACTGCGCGGCCAGCGCCCCTGCAGCGGCCACGTAGGCAGCGCGGGCCTCCTCTCGGAGCGCCGCGGCCCACTCCTCGTAGGCGTCCTCCTCCAGGAACTCTCCGGCGTACGCGCTCTCGGCGGCCTCGAGTAGCTCAGTGGCCTCCGGCCCCTCGGCTCGCAACGCCACCTCGACGCCGTCCAGGAACCGTTCGATGTCGACGTCGACGTGATTCAGGTCGAACCGTACGGCGTCCCCATCGCTGACGAGGAAGTGGTCGGGTGCGGACGCGTGAGAGGGATCGAGCACAGAGCGGACGGTCGAGAGCGCGACCGACAGCCGCGGGCCGCTCTTGGCGGGGTTCTCCTCGGGCCACAGGGTCTCGAGCAAGGCGTCGCGCGGGGTCGGGCGTCCGCGGCGTGCGATCAGCAGCTTCAACGCGTCGCGGGCCTTCTTCGACTGCCACTCGGCGAGTGCGACGGGCTTTCCCTGGCGCAGCACCTGGAACCCGCCGAGCGTGCGGATGGCAAGCGACGCGGGACGCTCTGGACCGAGCGCCATCAGGAGGCCGGCGGCTCCGGCGGCGCTCTCACGGACGCCGAGCTGCCGCAGCCGTCTTCGCGCTCCCTCCTCTCTCAACGAGCCGGTCCGGGCGCTCAGCCGGGCGGCCGCGAGCTCAGCCTTCGCCTGTCCGACGGAGTCCCCGATCGCCCGCCAGATTGCGACGGCTTCCTCGAGGGTCTCGATCTCGGCGGCCGGCTCGGGCGCTGCAAGCGCCTGCAGTTCGAGCGCCTGGGGAAGGAGACGCCCCTCGTTCCCAGCTCGGGCGGTGCGAACTGCCTCCTCCGCGAGTGCCTCGGCACGATCGCGATCACCCGTGACGAGGGCGATCCAACCGGCGCTGATCAGGTTGTCGGCAAGCAAGTAGCGTTGCGAGCGCGCGATCTCGACGCCCCGGGCGGCCAGCGTGTTCGCCTGGTCGGAATCCTCGCCGGCGACTAGGCGGCCGATTCCTGCCAGGCTCCCCATCACGTCCTGAGCATCGCCCCCGCGCTCGGCGATCGGCAACGCCTCGTCGTACAACCGCCGGGCAACGGCCAGAGCGCCCCGAAGCTCGTGTAGGTACGCGAGGTTCCCGCGAGCTCGTGCAAGGCGAGGCGACCCATACCGCTGATAGAGGGAGCTCGCCCGTTCGAGATCGGAAACGGCGCCGTCCAGTCGGCCGACGTGCCGCAAGTTCGAGCCGCGCGTGACCAGCGCCGCGGCAATGTAGAGCTCGGCCCCGGCAAGCTCCGCGAGACGCAATGCTTCCTCCGCTAAGGGCAAGGCCTCCCGCGGCTCCATCGGCCCAGCGAGATTGAGCCGGATCCGGATCTCCTGGATCACGTCGCCGGCAGACTGCGCGGCCTCGAGCCCCAAGCGGCCGTGCCGCTCGGCGGCGGCCGGGTCACGACCGAGGTGCGACAGCATGAGGACGTTCTGCGCGGCGGCCAGCGCACGGTCGTCATCGGCCTCTCGAGCCGCGACCAGGGCTCTCGGCGCCAGCTCGTGAGCCTGCTCCGTTTCTCCGAGGCTCCACCGACACATCGCGATCCAGCTCAGGAGCAGCGACGTCGTGACCGGATCCGAGCCGTCGTCGTGACCACCTTCGAACCACTCGAGCGCTTCCGTGATCTGGGCTCGGTAGGCGTGGATGAGTCCAACCCGCAAGGCAAGCCGCGCTGGAAGCGGATCCAGCCCCTTCAGCGCACGGCGGTAGCACTCAAGCGCGTCGTCCCACTCGCCCCGAAGAGCGTGCGCTTCGCCGAGGATCTCTTCAATCCGCGGGTCGTGCAGCTCGGGCAGCCCCTCTCCGGCGAGCAAGATGTCTTGGCCGGCGCCCGCTGCAACCAGCGCCTCGCCGTGAGCGAGGAAGAACTGCGCGACGGCAGCTCCGTCTCCGCTCCTGGTCAGCGTGCGGAGCGCCTCGCCGAGCCGGCCTGCTCGCTCGAGCCATCCGGCGGTTCGCAGAAGCAGGTCTCGCAGCTCGTCCGCCGGCAGAGGCCAGCGCTCGCGCGCGAACTCGCGTACCAGGGCGTGCAGCGCGTACCAGTCCTCGCGCTCGGACGACGCGTGGACGAAGAGGCCGCGGTCGGCCAGGCGCTCGAGCGTCGTTCCCGCGTGCTCGATGCCGAGCGACTCGCAGAGCGCCGGGCTGAAGCCTTCGAGCGGGGCGACGCTGCGAAGCAGATCACGGACTGCCGGCGAGGCCCGCGTGAAGACCTCCTCCGCAAGGTAGGAGAAGAGCGGGTTCCCTCGTCGAGGAAGACGAGCCAGGGCCTCGTCGATGGTGTCTTCCGGGACAGCGCTCAGCGCCTCGACCGTCAAGCGCACCGCGGCCGGCCACCCTCCGGTGAGCCCATGGACGCGCTGGGCGAGTCCGGGCTGCGCCAGGGCGACCCCGGCGAGCAAATCCTCCACCTCCGCGAGCGTGAAGCCGAGATCAGGGGCTCCCAACGACAGCACCTCTCCCCGGCCGCGGAGGCGCTCGAGCCGGAACGGCGGCTCACCGCGGCCACAGAGGACGAGATGAAGCGAGGGCGGCGCCTGGCGCGCAAGAGCCGCGACTAAGCGCGCCGAGGCGCCGGTGCGGGGAAGCTCGTGGAGGTCGTCGATCACGACCGCGAGACCGCCTTCGAGCTCTCCTTCGAGCCCCTGCAACATGAGCGCCGCCAGCGGCCCGGCCTGCTCGGACTCGTCGAGGGCAAGACCCATCGACCCGCCGACTGCCGAAGCGAACGAGCCGGACAAGCCGGGGAGACGCGCCAGGAGAGCCCGATCGAGCCCGCGGGCAAAGGTGGTGAGCGAACGATCGCTCGGATCGGCGGTGTACCAAGCGGCGCCGACCCGGGCTGCCCACGCGGCGACCAGAGTCGACTTGCCGAAGCCCGGGCCTGCCACGATGGTCGTGACGCGCCGTGCGAGGGCCTCGTCCAGCCGATCCTCAAGCGCTACACGCGCGACGTACGTCCCGGGCGGCTCGGGCGGATGGAGCTTGGCGGAAGGCGTGGCCAGGGTCGTAGCCGAGATTGCTCGGCGCCCCGTCGCCCTCTGCCGCAGCGCTGGCGTTCCGGTCGCCCGCCGAGCCATTCCGCGCTCCTTCTCGAGTGCCTCAGTCATACCGAAGCGAGCGGAGCAAGTCCAGGGGCCCGAACCGACCGCGTCCTTGTTGCGTCATGACGGGTCTTCAGCTCCCGTGGAGAACGGTCAGCGCTACGCGACGGGCTCGAGGGCCTGCGTGATGAGGTCTTCAAGGTTTGTCGCGGCCGCCGCGAGCCGTGCGGCGGCGAGCTGCTCGGGAGGTAGCTCGGCCTCGAGGGCCACGAGCGCCGGTCGCCCCGCCAAGCTGTACGAGGGGGGCAGCTGCTCGTGACCGAGTGCGAAGGTCAGCAGCGTCGCCGCCTGCTCGGGCTCACCCGTGGCGCGGAGCACCGCGCCGACACCGGTCAGCGCGAGTAGCTCGAGCGAGATCGCGGCCGAGGCGTGTGCCCGCTCGAGCGCCTCGCGGAACGTCCGTTGCGCTTCGTCGACGCCGTCGAGCGCCAGCGCCGCAAAGCCGATTCGGCAGAGGGCGGCGATCATGCCCCACCTGTGGTTGACCTCGCTGAACGCCTCGTAGCCCGCGCGACCTAGCCGTAGCGCCTCCTCATAGTCCTCGATGCCGTAGGCGCTGAGGCTGGCGCGGCTCAACGCGTAGCCGGCGCCGCCGACGTCCCCGACACCGACGAACAGCTCGTTCGCCTCCATGTGCAAGCGCAGCGCCTGCGAGTAGCTCCCTTCGGCGTCGGCGAGGATGCCGAGCTTGCTGATTGCGTAAGCCAGGAACTGCGGGTTGCCGAGATCCGCGGCTTTCGCGTGGCACGCCTCGAACGACGCACGAGCGCCCTCGAGGTCGTCGAGCAGCAGCTGCACGAAGCCGAGCCACGAGAGCACCGCGAACTCTCCCAACCCGTCGCCGGCGGAGCGCGCCATGGCGACGGCTTCCTGGAGGTAGGTCGCTGCCTCCGCATAGACGTCCCGGTAGCACGCATTCGTCCCGAGGGCGAGCAGGCACGACCCGAGCTCCCAGCCCATGCCCTGCTCGCGGAGGCGGGGCAGGGACTCGAGCGCGAGCCGGTCGAGCTCCTCGTCGTAACCGAGCGCGCTCCCCAGGCTGGTGCGATACGCGACTGCGGCGAGCGCGACCGGCGAGACCCGATCGAGCCCATCCACCCGCTCGTTCCCGTCGCCCGCTAAGAGGGTTAGGCGTTCGAACGTCTCCGCGCCGTCGAACCAACTGTGTGCGAAGAAGAACTCGTTCAAGCCCGCCAGCACGCCCCTTCCCTCGTCCGCATCCCACGCGACGACAGCCCACTCTGCCGCGACCCTCACGTTGTCGAGCTCGCGACGTAGCTCGTCGCGCGCCTGCACGACGTCCTTACCGACGAGCGCCCCCCTGCGCTCGTCCAGCGCAGCGAGGTAGTGGCGGGCATGGCTCTCGCGGGTCGACGCTAGCGCCTCGGGCGATCCCGCTGCGAGCTTCTCGGCCGCGTACTGGCGCAGCAGCTCGTGCAGCTCGTAGCGGCCGAAGTCCGAGCGTCGGACGAGCGATTTCGACACCAGATCGGAGAGCAGGCGCAGGTCGGCGCCCGCAACCGCAGAAGCCGCCTCACGTTCGAAGTCGCCACGAAGGACCGAGAGCCGCGCGAGGACATCTTGCTGCTCGCCGGAGAGCAGCCTCCACGACTGGTCGAACGCGGCGCGGAGGCTTCGATGCCGTTCCGGGATGTCGCGCATGGTCGTGGCGAGGAAATCGATGTTCTGCTCGATCTCGTCCGCGATCTCCGCACAGGAGAGCACCGACACCCACGAGGCGGCGAGCTCGATGCCCAGGGGCAAGCCCTCGACCAGCCCGCAGACGCGGCGCGCCTCGGCGCGCCCGGCGTCGTCGAGCGAGAAGCCCGGCTCGACCTGGTTTGCACGCTCGACGAAGAGGCGGAGCGCACCAGGACCACCGTTCCCGTCCTCCGTTAAGCCCAGGCCGTGGACGTCGAGCACCCACTCGCTCTGCACGTTGAGACGCTCACGCGACGTCGTCATCAACTCGACCTTCGGTGCGCGTTCGATGATGTCCCCCATCAGGTCCGCGCCGTCGACAAGGTGCTCGAAGTTGTCGAGCACGAGCAGCGTGCATCGCTCGGCCAGGTAGTCGAGAAGTTGCTCTTGAGCCGAAAGGCCGCTGTGCGCGCCGTCGACTGCGAACTGGATCGACTCGGCAAGCGCCGGCGCTAGGAACTCCGGCGATGCCACCGAGACGAGCGGGACGAAGTGCACACCGTGCGGGTAGCGCTCGATGCGGCGCCCGGCGGCCTCCAGTGCGAGTCGCGTCTTGCCCGCCCCGCCCGGTCCGACGAGCGTGAGCAGACGGCAGTCGGGATCCTCGAGCAGCCGGTCGATCTCGTCGAGCTCCGACGCGCGGCCGACGAACGACGTGCGAGGAGCCGGCAGGTTCCTCATGCCCGCCTCGAGCGTCTTCAGCAGCGGAAAGTCGCACAGGAGCCCCGCGATCTCGAGCTGGTAGATGCGCTCCGGCGCGCTGAGATCCTTGAGGCGGTGCACGCCGAGGTCGCGGACATCCGCGTCCACCAGTGCACGGGTGGTCTGCGACAAAAGCACCTGCCCCCCATGCCCGACGGCGGCGATCCGCGCGCCCTTATGCACGTCGAGGCCGACGTATCCCTCCTCGGTAAGCCGCGGCTCGCCCGTGTGCACCCCCATCCGCACGCCTATCGGCCCATCGGCAAGTGCGCGCTGGCCCTCCGTAGCGGCGGCGACGGCGTTCGACGCGCGGGCGAAGGCCACGAAGAATGCGTCACCCTGCGTGTCGACCTCGATACCCTCGTGGTCGGCGAACACTCCGCGGAGTCGCCGCCGATGCTCGTGCAGAGCCTCTCCGTAGTCGTCTCCGAGCTCGTGCAGCAGCCGCGTCGAGCCCTCCACGTCCGTGAACAGCAACGTCACGACGCCGGTTGGAAGATCGCGCAGCATCGCCCACGATCATGGAGCGAGGCCGCTCCCGTGTCCAGCGGGCAAACGGTCAGGCCCCACTTGCCCTTGTTGCTCTAACTGCGCATTCCTAGACTTTCCGGCGTGGCTACCTGCGCCGTGTGCGGCTACGAGGCCGCCGGCTCTTTCAGGTTCTGTCCCGAGTGCGGCGCGCTGGCGGACGTGCGGACGCGCGAGCAGCGCAAGGTCGTGACCGTCTTGTTCTGCGACGTCGCCGGTTCGACGGCGCTGGGCGAGTCGCTCGACCCGGAGGCGGTCCGCGCGCTCCTGGCGCGTTACTTCACGCGGATGAAGTCGATCGTCGAGCGCCATGGCGGCGTCGTCGAGAAGTTCATCGGCGACGCCGTGATGGCGGTCTTCGGGCTGCCGGCCGTGCACGAGGACGACGCCGTGCGCGCGCTGCAGGCAGCGGTGGAGATGCACCTGGCTCTACCCGAACTCGGCATCGAGGGACGGATCGGCATCTGTAGCGGGGAGGTGGTGACGGGCACCGAGGAGCGGCTCGCGACGGGTGACGCGGTCAATGTCGCCGCGCGGCTGCAACAGGCCGCGCAGCCCGGTGAGACCCTGCTCGGCGAGACGACGCTGCGGCTGGCTCGAGACGCGGTCGAGGCGGAGCCGGTCGAGGCCCTGTCGTTGAAGGGCAAGCGTGAGCCCGTGCCTGCCTGGCGGCTCGTTGCCGTGTCGACTGCGGCAGTGGAACGGCGCTTCGACTCGCCCCTGGTCGGGCGCGAGCGGGAGCTGGCAGCGCTCGCGGAGGCCTGGGGAGAAGGCGCGCGGCGGTCCGGGCTGTGAGCTGGTTACGGTCGTCGGCTCGGCTGGGGTGGGAAAGTCACGCCTCGCGGCGGAGTTCCTGGCCGGCGCCGAGGCGACGGTCATCCGCGGCCGCTGTCTCTCCTACGGGGAGGGAATCACCTACTGGCCCGTCGTCGAGGTGCTGAAGCAGCTCGAGGCGAAACGCTCGCGAATCGAGCTCGATCCCGACGCGGCCGAGGCGCTGGCCGCCCTCCTCGGGCA
>WNGF01005444.1_pt1 | contig 16259 bp, 6 predicted proteins | sample 5400641 | NCBI WGS metagenome assembly WNGF01 (sample SAMN13153371, study PRJNA577476) | soil metagenome | isolation source: 80 cm soil or saprolite under grassland replicate 2 | place: USA:California | collected 2016-06-15
CGCCGCGTCGGGATCTATTTTCTCGAGATAATTAAGGACCGCATCGATCGAGGCGTGCAGACTGTAAAGATCCATTCCATAAAATCCGGCGGGTGCCCTTTTTGGATCGATATCTTTGTTGAACCCGCGCAGCCAGTCGACGAACTCGACGACGACTGTATTACGCCACATCCAGGTGGGAAAACGGCGAAAACCGGAGAGCGCTTCAAGTGCATTCGGATCCTCACTTGTGCCGCGCACGTAACGATGGACGCGAGCTGCGTCCGGCCAGTCCGCCTCAATCGCTAATACCGTGAAACCCTTCTGCGCAATGAGTCGCTTTGTTATCGTTGCGCGCTCGAAATAAAATTCGTGCGTGCCGTGAGACGCTTCGCCCAGCAGCACGAGGCGCGCTTCGCCGATCAGCTCGAGTAGCGCACCGTAATCGTCTGCGCTGCCCGTGAGCGGCTGGGCGACTTCACGGACTAATTCGGACTCGGTCATTGTCGATCTTGCGCGGCGCGCGCCAGCAACTCGCGCACTTCCTCATCGCTGGTTTGGGAGAAATCTTCGTAATACTGACCGACTGCCTGAAAGAATTCCGGCGTGCTTGCGCAAACCGTCTCGTCAGCTTCGTCTTCGAATTCGCGGCAAGTGTCCGGGGGACCAACTGGTACTGCTACGACAAGTTTCGCAACACCGCGCTGACGCAATGCCTTGACCGCGGCGCGCATGGTTGCGCCGGTCGCGAGGCCATCGTCAACCAGAATGATGACGCGATTGCACAATTCCGGCGCGGGTCGCCCGTCGCGATAGGTTTGCTCGCGTCGCTCCAGCTCGGCTGTTTCTCTTGCCGTGATCGATTCAATGGTCTCGTCTGCGTTAGGTAGCGCGCGCATGACATCCTGGTTCAAAACCCGCACACCGCCGGAAGCGATGGCGCCCGCGGCCAGCTCTTCGAAACCAGGCACACCCAACTTACGCACGATGAAAACATCGAGCGGCACGCCCAAGCGTTTGGCCACTTCGTAGGCGACCGGCACGCCGCCGCGCGGTAGGCCGAGAACAATTACATCATCCCGACCGGCGTATTTCTCTACCTTCTCCGCAAGTAGCCGGCCGGCCTCCGCTCGATTTAAAAAAGCTCGTTCCATGCGGCCGGTCGCGCCGCTTTAAGCTGAGATGCAACGCACCCTCCTTTTTAATTTCGCTTCTCGACGCTGGGTCGCGTGTTCTCAAATCCAGTGCTGCATCGTCGATCTTGTCCGACGCCAGAGGCGAGTCGTTGGAATGAGAGCGACGGCGCGGTTCAACTGCCCTTCACCGGATTCCGGTCTGGGTACGGCGGGATCGGAGGCAGATTGTATCGTTTGGTCTTCAACGCCTCCTGGATTTCCTGGATCGCCCGGTCGAGCTGCTGATCCTCGCCGCGGAATTCTTTCGCTGGATCGTTGTCCACGACGATGTCTGGATCGACGCCGTGCCCTTCAATGATCCAGCCTTTGCCTTCTTTCGAATAAGGGGCGAATTCGGGCTTGAAAAGGTTGCCGCCATCGGTGAGCGGCAATGGTTCGCGAATGCCGACGACGCCGCCCCAGGTCCGTTTGCCAATTAATTTACCCAGGCCAAGCGTTTTGAAGCGGAACGGAAAGATGTCGCCGTCGGACGCGGAGAATTCGTCGATCAGCGCCACCATTGGGCCAGTAAAAGTCTGCGGCGGATTGGTCCCTGGCACGCCGTTGCGAAACATGTCGATCATGACCAAGGCGCGCTGGAGCCGCTCGATCACAAGCGGCGAGACAAACCCGCCGCCATTGCCGCGCACATCGACGATAAGCGCTTTTTTGCGAATCTGCGGGAAGTAGAGCTTGGTGAACTCGTTCAGGCCCGGCTGTCCCATGTCGGGAATGTGAACGTAGCCCACCTCACCGCCGGTTTTTTTGGCGACTTCATCGATGTTCTTTTGCACCCAGGCGCGATAATAGAGCGGCGCCTCATCGACCGTGGGCACGACAGTGATGTCGCGTGCGCCATCGTCGCTCGGTTTGGAATTGACTCGCAAGATGACTTGTTTGTCGGCAGTGCCGATGAGCGCGTCGTAGAGACTCGATAGAGTCGAAACCGGCGTGCCGTTGATCGCCAGCAGATAATCGCCTTCTTTCACATTCAAGCCGATTTCCCTGAGCGGCGAGCGGGTCTTCTTGTTCCAATTTTCGCCGGGCAGAATTCGGTCGATCCGATATGCGCGCGTAGCGGCGTCGCGTGAAAACTCGGCGCCGAGCAGGCCCAGCTTGATGCGCGGTGTTTCGGGCCGTTCTCCGCCGGCCACGTACGTGTGGCCGCTGTTCAATTCGCCGATGAGTTCACCAACCAGATAGGTGAGATCGTTTCGGTGATTTACGAACGGGATGAGCGCGGCGTATTTGTCGCGCATGGCTTTCCAATCGACGCCGTGCATGTTTGGCGCGTAAAAGAAATCGCGCATTTGTCGCCAGCACTCTAAGTAGATCTGGTTCCACTCGGCGCGGCGATCGAGCCGCATATCGAGGCCTTCGAGCTTAAGCTTGTAATCCTTGCCGCTCTTCTCGTCTTTGATCTCGATCTTGTCTTTGGGCAGATCGATGACGGCGTAATCCTTGTCGATCTTGACGAGCATTTTCTTGCCGTCGCGCGTGATCTCGTACTTGTTGACGTCGCCAAGCACAGTCTCCTTGCGATCTTCCAGGCTGTAAGCGCAAAGGTGGTATTTTCGCTTGTCGGGCTCACCGAGTTCCTCCTCCTCGTCTTTCTCGTCGGCGACCGTGCGGCGGAGATAAAAGATCCGATCGTCCACCAATCGAAGATTGTTGTAATCGGCCGGCTGGATTTCAAGAGCCACCAAGCGGTCGTGAATGCCGTCTGTGTCGATCTTGACGGGAACCGGCTTCTTCTCCTTTGCGTCTTTTGATTCGCCTTTTTTATCCTCGGGCTTTTTCTCGTCCGCTTCCTTTTCCTTCTCTTTTTTCTTCCTGGGTTTGCCGACTTCGTCGCTGCGCGGCGCTAGGGGTGATTCGGTCTCTTTAGCAAGCGTGACAAGGTAAACGCGGTCCATGTCGCGATACACATTGGTAAAATCCGTGCGGCCGAAGATTGGTTTGAAGTCGCGACTCGACGTTAACAGAAGATATTTTCCGTCGTCGCTGAAGGTGGGATTACTCGCCGAATACCAGTCATCGGTCACCGTCACCGGCTTTTTGTCCACAGTGGAAAAGAGATAAACCTTTTCGCCGCCGTTCTCCTCCGGACGCGACCAGGCGATCCATTGGCTGTCGGGCGACCAATCGTAGCTACGAATCTCGCCGTATTTATCTTGATCGACCTCCGTAATCGCTTTGCTCGCCGCATCGACGTAGCGCAGCCTCTGCAAGCGATCCGCCCAGAGCAGTTTCTTGCTGTCGGGCGACCAGATGGCCCGATAATAGTAGGTGTCGGCGCCCTTGGTAAGTTGTTGCGCCTCGCCTTTGCCGTCCTGCAAACGAATATAGAGCTCGTTCTCGCCGGTAACGTCCGAATTGTAAGCAATCCATTTGCCGTCCGGCGACCAAGCCGCGTCGCGCTCGTGGGCGTTCGACGTTTTTGTCAGATTGCGCGGCGTGCCATCCTTTCCCGGCACGGAGTAAATATCTCCGCGCGCTACCGCGACAACACGTTGGCCGTCAGGCGCCGGACTGACCGATTCGATGTGTTTCGATGCATCGACCAATGCGGAACGCCCCGACGCGAAATCTTCCTTGATCTCGATCGGCACCGGTGCCGCCTGCCCGCTGGCCAGATCGTAACGCCAGATGTAGCCCGCTTGCTCGAAAACGATCGAGTCCTTGCCGATCGATGGAAACTTGATGTCGAAATCCTTGAACGTCGTGAGCTGTTTCGTTTCTTTGTTCGCAAGGTCGACGGAGAAAAGGTTCATCCGGCCATCGCGGTCGGAGAGAAAATAGATGCGGTTGTCTGGCCCCCACATCGGGCAAATATCCTGTGACGGATCGTTGGTCAGGTTTTCCGTCTTGCCGGTCTTGAAATCGTGAATCCAGACGTCGTCCGCCATGCCGCCGCGATAATGTTTCCAGGTGCGGAACTCTCGGAAGACGCGGTTGTACGCCATCTTCGAATCATCGGGCGAGAACGAAACGAATCCACCGCGCGGCACGGGCACCTGCTGCGGAAGCTCGGCGTCCAGGCCGACCGTGTAGAGCTGGCCGATAAAGGCATCGAACGATTTCATCCGGGTGCGAAAAACAATCAGCGGCTTCGTGTTTTGCCAGGTCATCACGATATTGTTGGGTCCCATCCGATCGGAAATGTCGTCGCGCCCCAAGGTAGCGGTCGTGGTCAACCGTTTGGGCGTGCCGCCCTCGGCCGGCATCACATAAACTTCGGTGTTGCCGTCGTATTGCGAAGTGAAAGCGAGCTGCGAGCCATCCGGCGAGAAACGCGGGAACGAGCTGTAACCGGGGCCGCTCGTCAGGCGACGCGCGATGCCGCCTTCTTTGGCGACCGTGTAGAGTTCGCCCGCATAGCAAAAGACAATCTGCGTTCCGTTTGTCGTTGGGAAACGGAGAAGACGGGTCGTGTCCGGCGATTTCTGCGCCGAAACCATGCTGGCCGGCAGCAAACCGGACGCGATTAAATACAACGGAAAGAAGAGTCGGAACAAAGTGCGCATAAGAATGACGGTGATGAAGTCAGCAAGCTGGCGTTGAACAATTCGGATGCAACTCCGATTTTGTTCTATCGCCATTGGAGAAGATTCCTCGTCAGCAGACGCGGGGTGAGAGTCTGCGCGATTGCGCCCATAGCGAACACGAATGACCCAACGCGAGATAGTAATCGTATTCTCATGATGATTTCTTTGACAATGAAATGGAGGCCGCGTCGCATTTAGATTCAAAAATATCTGACGGTTCTTGGGCCACGCGGAGTAGTTAGAGGTTGCGCTGCGTGGCTCGGTATGATTGCTGGACAGCTGTAGGGGAAGCTGTCAGTTTCCCGTACAATTCCGAGGCCGTTCACAATCGGGATTTGTGAGATGCTTTTTGATGGAAGGGAAGGGTGGCTGAGTCCGGTTTAAGGCACTCGACTCGAAATCGAGCGTGGGGAAACCCACCGTGGGTTCGAATCCCACCCCTTCCGCCATGGTTTCGAATCGCGGAGCTGCATGACACGATCTCCAATCCGGAGCGCGAGGATGAAATCAGAGCTAATTTTAATGAGAATTACCTCACTGACGGTGGCCCGCAGCGGCTTGCCCCTCAGGGAGAAAAATTTCTGAAAAATGTTACAATTTTAGACTTGCCTAGGGTGTTTTCGGTACTGCATATTGTATGTCCGCTGGACAGCCACGCTATTACTTGTTGTTGACTGGTATTCACAGCTTATTAGCGCCGCTGTTCACGAGTATCCGCACCTTATTCAGAACCTCAACCCTCCCTCACCGCCATGATTCAATTAAAACCCGGAATTCCGCCTGCCTCACTTAATGGACCGCCTAAACCGGCTGAGCGCCGGAAAAACAGGGCCGAGAAAAAGAAAAATAGCGGCCTGCGTTTTGAGCGCGTCTTCAGCGAGGCCGCGGTCGCGCCATTCGATCAGATCGAATGGGAACGGCGCACAGCGGAGATAACTGACGACAGCGGCAAGGTTATCTTCAGGCAAGAGGACATCGAAGTCCCGAAAAGTTGGAGTGCGCTCGCGACCAAGATAGCGGTCTCGAAATATTTCTATGGCGACATCGCCAACGGCACTGATCCCCATAAAGGCGGAAGAGAAACTTCGGTGCGGCAATTGATTCATCGGGTTACGCGCACGATTACCGATTGGGGAATCGCGGATGGTTACTTCGCAGATGCAGAAGCTGCGCAAACTTTTTACGATGAATTGACCTGGCTTTGTGTGAACCAGCACGGTGCGTTTAATTCGCCGGTCTGGTTCAACGTCGGATTGTATCATCAGTACGGTGTGGGCAAAGATGCGGGAGCCGGCAATTATTTTTACAATCGCGAGACTGGCAAGGCCGAACGGGCCGCGTCGCAGTACGAATATCCACAGGGCAGCGCCTGCTTCATCCAAAGGGTGGGCGACACGATGGAAGACATCATGCGGCTGGCGACGAGCGAAGCGATGCTCTTCAAATACGGCAGCGGCACGGGCACGGATCTTACTTCGCTAAGATCGACAAGAGAAAAATTGAGCGGCGGCGGCAAACCAAGCGGACCGCTCTCGTTCCTGAAAGTTTACGATCAGGTTGCGAACGTGGTGAAAAGCGGTGGCAAAACGCGCCGCGCTGCGAAGATGAACACACTCAAAGATTGGCATCCCGACATCGAAGAGTTCATCGACGCCAAACAGAAGGAAGAGAAAAAAGCGTGGGCACTGATCGAGCAAGGCTATGACGGCAGCTACAACGGCGACGCGTACGGCTCGGTCATGTATCAAAACGAAAACGTGAGCGTGCGGGTAAGCGACGAATTCATGGAAGCAGCGCTGGAAGGCCGTGAATGGTGGACGCGACGCGTGACCGATGGCAAGCCGTGCGAATGCAAGGAGGCGCGCACGCTGTTGCGCAAAATCGCCGAAGGAACGCACATCTGCGGCGATCCGGGGATGCAATTCGATTCCACAATCCACAAGTGGCACACCTGCAAAGGCACGGATCGCCAAAATTCAACTAATCCGTGCTCGGAGTACCTTTTCCTCGATAACACCGCGTGCAATCTCGCCTCTCTCAATTTGATGAAGTTCAAGACCGCGGACGGCGATTTTGACGTCGAGCGATTCAAAGCGGCGGTGCGCATATTCATCACCGCGCAGGAAATCATTGTCGATAACGCGAGCTATCCCATCAAAGAAATCGCGGAGAACTCGCACATTTTCCGGACGCTTGGACTTGGTTACGCGAATCTCGGCTCGCTGATCATGAGTTACGGTTATGGTTACGACAGTGTGGAAGGCCGGGCGCTCTGCGGCGCGATAACCGCCATCATGACCGGCGAAGCCTACGAACAAAGCGCGCGACTGGCGCGAGTGATGGGGCCGTTTCCAGGCTATCGCGATGCGCGCGCCAGCGGCGTGGCGAAGCCGGCCGCCAAAGACAACGTCGCATCGATGCTGGAAGTGATCGAGCTGCATCGCTGCGCTGTGCGCGAAATCTCGGACGCTAAAGAGTTCGCGCATTTGAAAGAAGAAGCCGCGAAAGTTTGGGACAGGGCAGCGGAACTCGGAAAGCGCTACGGTTATCGTAACGCGCAAGTCACCGTGCTCGCGCCGACGGGCACAATCAGTTTCCTGATGGATTGCGACACCACCGGAATCGAACCGGACATTGCGCTCGTAAAATACAAACTGCTCGCGGGCGGCGGAATGCTCAAGATTGTCAATCAGACAGTCAAACCTGCGCTCGAAAAACTGGGTTACAATTCCGAGGAGATCGAGCGCATCATAGCTCACATCGACGCGTTCGACACAATCGAGGATATCACCGACGCCGACGGATCGACTATTTCGTCGGGACTAAAGCCGGAGCACTTATCGATCTTTGATTGCGCGTTCAAACCGTTCAAAGGCGAACGCAGTCTTAATTACATGGCGCATTTGCGGATGATGGCCGCTGCACAGCCATTCCTGAGCGGCGCGATTTCTAAAACCGTCAATATGCCGGAAGCAGCCACCGTGGACGACATCATGAACACCTACGTGGAAGGGTGGCGACTGGGATTGAAATCGATCGCGATTTATCGCGATGGCTCGAAACGATCTGCGCCTCTGAACACGCGCAAGACAAAAGACATGGGTGCCGCTGTAGCCCCGCAGGAGCGGGGTGGTGCCGACCCACTGAATGTCACTGCTGAGCGTGAGGGACTTCAAAACCGTATTCTCGAATTAGAGGAAGAACTCACGATGCTGCGCAGCCGTCTGGACCAACCGGTCCGGCATCGCATGCCCGACACGCGCTCGTCGCTGACGCACCGGTTCGAGATCGCCGGTCACGAAGGATACATCACGGTCGGTTTGTACGAAGACGGCCAGCCGGGGGAGCTTTTCATCACGATGTCGAAGGAGGGAAGCACGATCGGCGGGTTAATGGATACCGTTGGTACACTCACGTCGATTGCGCTCCAATACGGCGTGCCGTTGGAGAGTTTGGTAAAAAAATTCGCCTATCAAAGATTTGAGCCGAGCGGCTTCACAAAAAACCCAGACATTCGTCATGCCACCAGCATTACTGATTACGTTTTCCGCTGGTTGGGATGCCAATTCATCAAAGGCTACAGGGAGGCGACCGCGCCGAACCGAGCGCAGCCGGACTTGCCGCTCAAGGAAATTGTTGAGATCGAGAAGAAAGCTCTGAACCGGCCGGTGACTGATTTGGCGCGCACCGGCGAGAAAGAATTGATTGACGTGATCACCAACGATCCCGCCACTTCGGGGCGGGGCGGGAATGGTAATGGTCATGCCGAACGAGTCATGGTAGCGCTTGGCAGCATCTTTATGGAGATCACCTGCTCAGTATGCGGCAGCGACAAGGTGATTCGCGCGGGCGCATGCGGCGTTTGCACCGAATGCGGCACGAGCCAGGGATGCAGCTGAATTGGGTGGTTACCGCCGAAATCGCCGTGCCATAAATAGCTGGCGAATATGATCGTCAGCTATGACGACGACGTTTGGGATATTTGTCTCCGTTGTTAATCAGCCGTACCGCCGGCGACGCTCAGTCAGCGATATCGGTTGAATAATCGGGATTGATCCCGCCACTGCGGGACTGATTGGACAGGCGCGCGCGCATGGCTACACTCGTGGCCTCGCTCTTCCCAGGAGACAGATTTTTAATGAACAAACTCGACGCACAACGGCAAAAGGAAATCCAACAGGCCGAGGAACTGCTTTTCGCCGGGCCGCAGGCGCTTGGTTTTGCCAAGGGTCTTTTCCAGGGTCGTTTCGTTGCCGATTGGGTGATGCCTTATCCGCGCATGCCGGCAGCGCAACAGACGGAGTTGGACAAGTCGCTGGAGGAACTCCGGCAATTTCTCGATAAAGACCTCGATCCTGCGGAGATCGATCGACAAGCAGAGATTCCACGCAGCGTCATCGACGGTCTTGGGCGCACCGGCGTGCTCGGTGCGACTGCGCCAGTGGAATACGGCGGGCGGGGTTTCACACAGATGGCTAACTGTAAACTGCTGGAGGAAATCGGGCGTCGCTGCGCATCCACATCGGTTTTTGTAAACGCGCATCACTCGATCGGGATTCGTGCGCTGCTGCTTTTCGGAACACACGAGCAAAAACAGAGATGGCTTCCGAAATTAGTAACTGGCGAGCAACTTGGCGCATTCGCGCTGACCGAGCAGGAAGCCGGTTCCGATGCGGCAAACGTGCAAATGCAGGCTCGTCCCACTGACGACGGCACGCACTTCATTTTGAACGGGGAAAAACGTTACATCACCAATGCGGCAATCGCGCACGTTCTCACAGTGATGGCACGCACTCCTGTGCCCGGGTCGGACAAGACGGCGGTGACGGCATTCCTCGTCACGCCTGACATGCCCGGCTTCACGATGCTCGAGGAGCGCATGCCGAAAATGGGAATCCGCGGCACGGCCACGGGACGATTCGCGCTGCGCGATGTCAAAGTCCCAAGGGAAAATATTCTCGGCCCGATGGGTAAAGGCCTCAAAGTAGCGCTGACCGTGCTCGATTTTGGCCGAACCACTTTTGGTGCTTGTTGTACCGGCGCGGCGAAAACGTGTTTGCGCCTGGCCATCGAACACGCGAACACACGCAAACAATTCAACAAGACGCTTGGTGAATTCGATCTCGTCAAAAAGAAGATCGCGCGCATGGCGGCAGACGCTTATGCGATGGAGGCGATGACCACCATCACCGCGTCGCTCATCGACCGCGGACTGGAAGATTACATGATCGAAACCGCAATGCTGAAAGTCTTCACGACCGATCGGCTTTGGGAAGTGATTAACGATGCTTTTCAGATTTATGGCGGCTCGGCTTACTTTGTCGATCTTCCTCTGGAGAGAATGCTCCGCGATGCACGCATCAACCAAATCGGTGAAGGCAGCAATGAAGTGCTGACGTCGTTTATTGCGCTGGTGGGCATGCGCGGGCCGGGCATGGAGTTCAAGGAAATTTACGACACCATGATGAAACCATCGCGCGATCGGGTAAGCAAAGCGTGGACTGCGGGGATGAACCGGCTTGGCGCGGCCATGCGCGTGCCTGAAGTGCCCGTTCGAAGCGAAGAGCTTCGCGCGCAGGCGCGGCAACTCGGTCGCTTGATTTGGCGTTTTAACTTTGCCGTTAATCGTGCGTTGATCACTTATCGCGAACCAATCCTCGACATGCAGCTTGTTCAGGAGCGGATTGCCGGCGCGGCTATGGATCTTTTTGCCTCGACCTGTGTGCTCAGCCATCAAGACTCCGAGATTCAGCTTGCGCATCGCAACGGAGATTCCGCGCCACTCGATCACTCCGCCGCAGATTTGTTCTTGCGCCAATCGTTTCGCCGAATTCGTCGCTTCCTTGGCGGGCTTACAGACAACGACGACAAATCGTTGCTTGCCGCAGCGGATTCAGTTTTGGGTAAGCCACGCAGGTAAATTTGGCCGCTCGCATTTACACCGACAAAGACGCGGATCTTCGCTGGTTGAAGGGCAAAACATGCGCGGTGATCGGCTTCGGCGCGCAAGGCCGCGCTCATGCTCTTAATCTTAGGGATAGCGGAATTAGTGTAATTATCGGGTTGTATCCTGGCAGCAAATCCCGCATGCGCGCCAGGCGAAGCAATCTCGAAGTTCTCGATACGGCGGAAGCTACGCGACGCGGAGACATTATTTTCCTCGCGCTTTCAGACACCCGAATGCCTGAGATTTATGCGGAACAGGTCGCGCCACATTTGCGGTCCGGCCAAACGCTGCTCTTCGCGCATGGTTTCGCGGTTTATTATCGCACGATCGTCCCGCGCACAGACGTGGATGTTATCATGGTCGCGCCGAAAGGTCTCGGGCCGATGGTGCGCCGGGAATTTCTACGAGGGCGTGGCGCGCCAGGACTGATCGCGATTGATCAAAATCCAAGCACGCACGCAAAGCGTATGGCTCTTGCCTGGGCAAAAGGCATCGGCTGTACGCGTGCCGGCGTGCTCGAGACGACTTTTCGTGAAGAGACGGAAACCGATCTGTTTGGCGAGCAAGCGGTGCTCTGCGGCGGCACGACCGCACTCATTCGCGCTGGCTTTGAAACGCTTGTTCGTGCTGGCTATCCTGCCGAGCTCGCTTATTTCGAATGCCTTCACGAACTCAAGTTCATTGTCGATCTCATTCACGAAGCAGGAATTGCCGGAATGCGCAGATTGATTTCCGATACCGCTAAATGGGGTGAGTTGACCGTAGGCCCAAAAATTATCAATCAAACGGTTCAAAAACAGATGAGGTCGGCGCTGCGGGACATCCGGTCAGGAAAATTTGCCCGCGACTTTATTCAGGAAATGAAAACCAACCGAGCGCGTTACGCGCAGTTGCTGCGCGAAGCTGAAATGCATCCAATCGAAAAAGTTGGCGCGCGACTGCGCGGACTAATGGCCTGGCACGGCAAAAAATAAATCCACTCCCGCGCTGCCGCCTTGGCAGCGCGCATCACCGGCGAGATCGTCGGAATTATTATTTCGTCGTCTCCGGACGGTGCCCGTAGATACTCATCGGGTTGGCAGTGGTCGGAATTGCAGCGAGCCGTTCGCAAGGCTGCGGAATCGCGGAGCTTCCGGCTACAACGAGGCACATTTTCTTTACGGTCTTGGTGACCCGCTGTGGCTGTGCCGGGAGCGCTACGTTCTTGCTTGGATCAGCAGCAAATGTCGATGCGCAAAATGCGAGCATGAGCACGCCACTTGCACATCGAACCGACCAGCCGCACACGCGACTGAGTCTGTTTCCTGTTTTCATGCCCTGATTGTGATTCCGTTCCAAATTTTTGCAAGCTTATTCGGAGCGACTTTTAGGACAAGAAAACGACATTTTCGGCCAGGAACGCGGCGGTCGAGACCGAAAGCCGGCATCAATCCGCCCAAAGAAAATGTTCCAATCGCAGGCGGTTGAGCCGCGCCTTTGCTTCATCGCTCCGACTGCCCCCGGCTCCGGCCAGTTTTTCGTAAATAGCAGCAGCAGATTCCCATTTTGAATCGTCCTCCAATAGTTGCGCCGCATTGAATCCGGCTTTGTAATACCAGAAGAGTTCGCGCCGCCGATCTGGACGCGCCTCGTCCTCGATGATTTTGTAGAACGTCGCGAGAGCGCCAGCGCGGTCGTTCTCCTTTTCCAAGCACAGAGCTTTTTTGAAAAGCGCCTGGTTTCGCCAGTGAACCGGCTCGTTCTTGTCGGAGGATAGTTGGTCATAGGCTTCGATGGCGCGCTGATAATTATTCGGATCGCTTGCGCCGCTTTCAAAAAAGATATCGCCGGTGCCGCACAGCGCCTCGCGTTTTTCGGATGGTCCAGCCTCACTCTTCAACACCTCATCGTATAACACGAGCGCATCCTTTGGCTTTCCCAGTTTGCGCTCGATAACCGCTTGTTCGTTGCGCGCGGCCCACCGCAGAGCGCCATTCAATCCCACAACCTGATCAAACAGGACAATCGCCCGATCGAGCGAATGCTCGGCCATGCTCGACATGGCTGATTCCGCTGCGAAAAAGAGAGTCTTTTCGACAAGTGGATTATTCGGATTCTGCTGCGCGAAAATTTCAAACTGCGTCTGCGCATTGGCAAAGTCCTTCTGCCGGTAGTAAATCTCCGCTAGTTTCATTCGAACTTCCGGAGCGAACGCCGAGGCGTTGTGTTGCTCAAGAAAATGTTTCGTGAGCTCGATGACGTTCGTCTCGTTCACATTGGCCGAGTCCTCAATCCAGATCCTGAGATAATCAGCCCGCTCCGCCGCTGCCCCCGTTGGCTTGGAACCGGCTGCGCGAGCCAGATTTTGGCGTGCTTCATCGAGGCGCGGCGGCGAGGAATGGTAGGCCAGCTCAGCCAAGCCGACCCAAGCCTCCGAGACGCGAGGATTGTTAGGAAAATCGCGAACAAATCGCTGCAGCGATTCTGCCGCTTTCTTGTCGCCTTTGGCGGCTTGCATCAAGCCCTCCTGTAGTCGCAAGCTGGCGCGCGATTCTTCGTCGCCGCCCTGCTTTTCAAGTTCGTTGTAGTCAGTCAAAAAACGGGCGTGATCGCCGAGTTGCAGCCAGCCGACCGACGCGTTAAACAATGCGACCTTCGTCCATGGTGACGCGGAATGCGCGATGTTTTCAAAAGCGACAGTCGCCACCTCAAATCGCTTGGCCAGATACTGCGTTTGCGCCACGAGTAAATTGATTCGATCGAGCAAAGACGGTTCTGGATGCAGGAGGCGCGCATCATCCAAAATCGCGATCGCCTCATCGAAATGTCGATCCTCCACTTCAAGTTGCGCAAACTCGAAGAGAGCAGGCACTATCGCCGACGATCTTAGAGCAGTGTGGCGCAGATCGCTAAATAATTCCCGGGCTCGCTCCCGGTGACCGGCCCGAATCTCGAGCCGAGCAAGATACCATCGTGCGAATGTTCGCCTGGGCTGTTCCGGATCGCGGACCAATTTTTCCAGTTCACTGCGGGAGGGTTTGTGCTCTGCGCGGTAGATCTCGTCTAATTTCGCAAAGATAGCGCGCAAACCTGGATCTTGCGGATGATGATCGATAAACTGCTCGATGGCATCATCCGCGGCTTCGGGCGTTTTTAGCCGCAGCTGCGCATCGGCTATGCCGAAGAGTGCTGCGATTAGCGTGGCATGAGGGGTACCCTCCGGCCTTTTTAGCAGCCCTTGAAACGTGCCGATTGCCCTCTCCGGCCGTTGCGAAATCAACTGCAAACGTCCGCTTAACAGCCGACGCTCTCTTTTTTCCGCAACCGATTTTGGCTTTATTCCCTCCAGGACACGCCGCGCGTTGGGGGCATCGGCCTTGTCAATGTACAATTCGGCCGATCGGAGCTGCGCTCGGGTCGCCCATTCTTTGTCGTGGAGGAGAACGCTGAGTTTTTCCCGCGCTTCGTCATGTCTTTCTAACGCGCGTAGCATTTCCGCCGCTCCAAAGGTGGCCGCTCGATGAAAAGGCGAATGCTCGTCTGTCGCCACTTCTTCGTAGATCGGCAATGCGTCGAGCCATCGATGCAGGCCAGCCAATGCCTGAGCACGCCAAAACTTTGCCCATGGAATGTCCCTCAGTCGCGAATCGCCCAGTAGCACCAGAGCTTCCTCTGGCTGCCTTGCGGCCACCTGTGCTTCGGCAAGCTTTTGAGTCACTACCTGCCACTCTGGATCGGGTAGATTTTTGTTTAGCAACGCTCGCAGGCGCGCGACCGCAACCTCCGGCACGCCCTCCGCAAGTGGCGCGCTCGCTTCGGCAAGCTCGGCCGAACTGTCAGCGCGCAGTGATTGCAAAAGGAAAATCGACAGTCCGATTAGACCTATGTGTCCTATGCGACTCATACCCTTTCCAAAAGCGGTCGCAGATAGTTGCCTGTGAAACTGTTTGGGAGATCGACAATCGCCTCGGGCGGTCCCGCGCCGATTATCTGGCCTCCCTGTTCGCCGCCCTCAGGCCCAAGATCAACGATCCAATCTGCGCACTTAATCATCTCGAGATTGTGTTCGATTACAATCAGCGTGTTTCCCGCGTTGCGCAGTTTCATCAGCACTTGCAACAATTTCTCGATATCGGCGAAGTGCAATCCCGTTGTTGGTTCATCGAGGATGTAAAGAGTGCGGCCAGTCGCTTTTTTCCCAAGCTCCGTCGCCAGTTTGACACGTTGCGCTTCTCCACCGGAAAGGGTCGTTCCAGCCTGACCGAGTCGCAGATAACCGAGACCCACGTCTAGCAGCGAATTTAACTTGTCAGAAACGCTCGGCACGTTGCGGAAAAACCGCGCCGCTTCATCCACCGTCAGATCGAGAACGTCGGCAATATTCTTCCCTTTGTAAGTAATCTCGAGGGTTTCGCGGTTATAGCGTTTTCCGTGGCACACTTCGCATTCTACGTAAACGTCCGGCAAAAAGTGCATCTCGATCTTAATCAATCCCCCGCCTTCGCAATTTTCGCAGCGGCCGCCTTTGACATTGAAGCTGAACCGCCCCGCGTCATAACCGCGCACCCGCGCAGCGGGCAAATGGCTGAACAATTCGCGGATTGGCGCAAACGCGCCGGTGTAGGTGACTGGATTGGAGCGGGGCGTCCGGCCAATTGCGCTTTGATCGATGACTATGGCTTTATCAATCTGATCCACTCCCCGAATCGCTCTATAAGCCCCAGGTTTCTCTTTCGAATTGTAAAAATGCCGAAACAGCGCGCGCCGCAAGATGTCATCTACCAAGGTGGATTTACCGCTGCCTGAGACACCAGTTACACAGGTGAGACAGCCAAGAGGGAAACCGACATCGATTTGCTTAAGGTTATTTTCACTCGCGCCCACGACCGTTAGCCACCCGTCGAGATGTTTACTGTTTGAAGCCTGCCGCGCCGTAGCCAGGCGAAGGCGGGTTTGATCCTTAATTGCATGTGGAAACAAACGCTGTTTCGGAATCGCAATGCGCGCGCGCCCAGTGAGATAATCTGCTGTCAAAGAATTTCTGGCGCGAAGAACATCCTCGATGCTGCCTTGAGCGACAATTTCACCGCCGCGCGGGCCTGCGCCCGGGCCGAGATCGACAATGTGGTCGGCGGTCCGAATCGTTTCTTCGTCGTGTTCAACCACGATGACCGAATTGCCGAGATCGCGCAGTCGCCGCAGGGTTCCCAGCAGTCGCGCATTGTCGCGTTGGTGTAAACCGATGCTTGGCTCGTCCAAAATGTAAAGAACACCCGCCAGACCGGAGCCGATCTGCGTCGCCAGTCGGATTCGCTGCGCTTCACCACCGGAAAGCGTCCCGCTTTCTCGATCGAGCGTGAGATAACCGAGCCCGACCTCGAGGAGAAATTCCAGGCGCGATTGAATTTCGCGCACGACGTCAGTCACAATCGCCTGTTGTTGCGCGGTCAAGTCGAGAGCCTCCATAAAACGTGCGGTTGCTTCAATCGTTTGTTCACTGAACTGATGGATGTTCAATTCGCGGTGATGTCGATCTTTGATCGTAACCGCGAGAATCTCCGGTTTAAGTCTTGCACCGCCGCATACTTTGCACGGCTCGCGTGTCATGAATGCGCGAATGCGGTTGCGCGT
>WNGF01007792.1_pt1 | contig 16254 bp, 9 predicted proteins | sample 5400641 | NCBI WGS metagenome assembly WNGF01 (sample SAMN13153371, study PRJNA577476) | soil metagenome | isolation source: 80 cm soil or saprolite under grassland replicate 2 | place: USA:California | collected 2016-06-15
TCTCGGTCTCCGTGATCCGGCGCAGGCTGTCCGCGCAGACCCGGAGCCACCGGCCGATCATGATGGGCCGCAACCCGGTCGAGAGCTGGAGCTCGATGACCGGCACGACCGCAAGCTCGTCCTCACGGACGTGGTCCTCCGGCTGCGGCTCCGCGAAGCCGACCGCCTCGCGGACTACCTTCAGAAGGTCCATAGGGATGCCGGTTCTGTCGCTCAGCTCCTGGAACGTGGTGCCGCTGATCTCCGCGAACCGGTCGAACGCGCTCGCATCCAGGAATGAGAACGAGATCGTCCCGTCACGGACGGCGGCGGCCATTCCATCGAGCGGGACCCCGGCCGCCTCCAGGCTGTGCACCCAACGCGCCCTGCGTACATCACCCTGGGAGAAGGCATCTTCTGTGCCGGGCTTCAGGATCCCCAGCTCGACCAACCGGTCGACGTAACCGACGTTGACTCCGGCCCTCCCGGCCACCTCCTGGCGCGAGTATCCGTCCACGCAAGCCGATCGTAGCCCTCTCGGCTGCTCAAGCGTTTCGGAGTCATCGGCGGGAGTTCATTGTCCCGCCGTCGTGTCCCCACGAAGACCAGGGGACACGACCGCTGGTAGCGGAGGCGAAGGGAACAGTGTAAGAACCACAGCGCCCCTGGCCATGAGCTGTGGGTCGACGCTCGGCACTGGGGCCGAGCCGCGTGAGCGACGAGCGAGGCGGCCCAGGCTCGGTTCTCGGCTGGATCAACGACCGCTCCCCAGCGATCCGTCGCCGAGCCATAGCTGGCCGGGAGATTGGCCCACGAACACCTTGTGCCCGCCCTGGGAAACGTGCTCGGCGTCCCCATAGACTCCGGTCCGTGCTGGCATGCCAGAAGTGCGGCAGGGAGAACCCGGACGGGTTCCAGTTCTGCGGGTTCTGCGGTGCCTCGCTCGTCGCCGAAGGAAGCGAGATCCGCAAAACGGTGACCGTGCTGTTCTCGGACGTCACGGACTCCACGTCTCTCGGCGAACGTCTCGACTCGGAGTCACTTCGCAGCGTGATGTCCAGGTACTTCGACGTCGCCCGAAGGGTGCTGGAGCGACACGGCGGAACCGTCGAGAAGTTCATCGGCGACGCGGTCATGGCGGTGTTCGGTGTGCCGGAGGTCCACGAGGACGATGCCCTCCGGGCGGCCCGTGCGGCAGTCGAGCTCCGAGGGTCCCTTGCCGAGCTGAACGATGAGCTCGAGCGAAGCTGGGGGGCGCGTCTGCAGATCCGCACCGGCATCAACAGCGGCGATGTCGTCGCCGGCGACCCCGCGGGGGGGCAGGCGTTCGTCTCCGGCGACGCGGTGAACGTCGCGGCTAGGCTGGAGCAAGCCGCCGAGCCGGGCGAGATCCTGATCGGGGCGACGACTCTGAAGATGGTTCGAGACGCCGTTCGCGTCGATCCGGTCGAGCCGCTCCCCCTCAAGGGAAAGGCCGAGCCGGTCCCCGCGTTCCGCCTGGTCGAGGTCCTGCCCGGCGCGCCGGCCTTCGCTCGGCGCCTGGATTCGCCCATGTTGGGACGGGACGCCGAACTCCGTGAGCTCGTGGAGGCGCTCGAGCGGGCGGAGCGGACGCCCGGGTGCGAACTGATGACGGTCATCGGCGTCGCCGGCGTGGGGAAGTCACGGTTGATCCGCGAGCTGTCGTCGAGCCTCGCCGATCGGGCTCGCATCCTCGAAGGCCATTGCCTGCCGTACGGCGAGGGCATCACGTTCTGGCCGATGGCCGAGATCATCAGGCACGCGGCCGACATCGACGAGAAGGACCAGCCCGAAGAAGCCACCACCAAGATCGGTGCGTTGCTCTTCCGGCACGATCCCGAAGAGGCCGCGTTGATCCGGGACCGGGTGGGCGCCGCGATCGGATTGGGCGATATGCAGGGAGCCATCCAGGAGACGTTCTGGGCGATCCGCCGCTTGCTGGAGACGCTCGCCGACGACAGGCCATTGGTTGCCGTGATCGACGACATTCATTGGGCAGAACCGACCCTGCTCGATCTGATCGAGTACGTCGCCAGCTTCAGCCGAGGCCATCCCCTGCTGCTGGTATGCACGGCCAGGCCCGAGCTGCGCGAACACCGGCCCGACTGGGGCCGGACCGGGGCGCTCGTCTCCCTAGGACCGCTCGCGCCGGCCCATAGCGAAGAGCTCATCCAGGGCCTCCTGGGGCGGGCCGACCTCCCCGGCGAAGTCCGGGCACGCGTTGTGGAGTCCGCCGAGGGCAACCCGCTGTTCGTCGAGGAGACGTTGAGAATGCTGATCGACGACGGCCTCCTACGCCGGGACGACGGCCATTGGGTCGTCACGGGCGACCTGTCCAACGTCTCGCCGCCCGCGACCGTTCAGGCGCTGATCGCCGCCCGCCTGGATCGGCTCCAGGACGAGGAGCGAGCCGTCATCCAGCGGGCGTCCATCGCCGGGAAGGTGTTCTACTGGGGTGCGGTAAGGGAACTGTCCCCGGAGGACGTTCGGGACCGGGTGGGCGGGAACCTGCAGACCCTCCAGCGCAAGGAGCTGATCCTGCCGGAGCTCTCGCCGTTCGCCGGCGAGGACGCCTTCCGGTTCAGTCACATCCTCGTCCACGACGCCGCGTATGCGTCGACGCCCAAGCGAACCCGAGCCGAGCTGCACGAGGGGTTCGCGTCGTGGCTCGAGCGCATGTCCGGCCCACGTCTGTTGGAGTTCGAGGAGATCCTCGGGTACCACCTCGAGCAGGCGTACCGCTACCTCGCGGAGCTCGGACCCATCGACGAGCACGCCAAGGCTGTGGCGTCGAGCGCGGCCAGGAGGCTCGGAGCCGCCGGGCGACGAGCCTTTGCCCGCGGAGACATGCCGGCGGCCGCGAACCTCCTGTCGCGAGCGACGGCCATGCTCCCGGCGGGGGATCCCGCGCGCGTGGAGCTGCTTCCCGAGCTCGGGTCGGTGCTCACCGAGACGGGGGCATGGCAACAGGCCGAGGCGGCACTCTCGACGGCGATCGAGGAGGCTCGCGCCGTCGGTGACCGCAGCACCGAGGGCCGCGCCGTCGTCAGGTCCCTGTGGCTTCGCCTGCACAACGGCCGGTTCGCATCCAACCAGGATGCGCTCCCGGAGCTCGAGCGGGCCATCGCGAAGTTCGAGGAGCTCGGCGACGACGCGGGGCTGTCCGACGGGTGGATCCTCCTCGGTGGGATCGAGTTCTGGAACGGGCGCGCCGGCCGGGCGGTGGAGGCCGCGGACCGGGCCATCGAGCACGCGCGCCGGGCGAACGACGCCCACCGGGAGTTCGAGGCGCTGAGGTCGCGCGCTACTTGGGAGCTCTGGGGACCCACGCCCGCCGACGAGGCCGCGAGGACGTTCGAGCAGCTCACGGACCGTGGCACCCTCGATCCGCAGTCCCGCGCGGTGATCGCGCGCGGCAGGGCGACCATCGAAGCGATGCGCGGGAACTTCGACCTCGCGCATGAGCTCGTGCGGGCGGGGAAGGCGGCGGCGAAGGAGTTCGGGCTCGAGGGGCACTACTCCGCCTGCTTGACCGCGGCCGGCTACATAGCGTTGCTGGAGGCGAACTTCGAAGACGCGGAGCGGGAGTTCGAGGAGGCGGTCGAGTTGTTCCGCAGGATGGGCGATGTCGGCCATCTCTCCAGCTATGCGCCGGCGCTCGCCGAGGCGCTCTGTGCGCAGGGACGCTACGACGAAGCGCTGCCGCTCACCGAGGAAGCCGAACGGGTGAGCATCGCCGACGACATGGACGCGCAAGTGCATTGGCGGCGCGTCCGAGCCACCATCCTGGCCCGCCGAGGCCAGATCGAAGAGGCGGTGCGCCTCGCCACGGAGGCGGCGGACCTTGCTCGCCGCACGGACGACCTTGACAAGCGGGGCAGGGCACTGATGGATCTGGCGGAGGTCCTCAAGCTCGCCGGCCGGATGCAGGAGTCCGGCACCGCCGCCCGGGAAGCCGTGGAGACGTTCGAACGCAAGGGCAACGTGGTGATGACGAGGGCCGCCCGCCTGAAGCTGGGAGGACTCGCCTCCTCCACGTAGGATCGCGTCGCGGAGACGAAGGGAACATTGCGGCCCGCCTCGCCAGGGACGGTGGGCGCTCGGCGTGGACATCTCGAAGGAGATGATCGAGCGGGCCCATCTGCTCGCCGAGGCTGAGGGTCTCCACAACATCACGTTCCAACACGCCGACGCGCAGGACCACCGGTTCCCGTCTGAGCGATTCGATCTGGCCATCAGCAGGTTCGGCACGATGTTCTTCCGCGACCCCATCGCCGCATTCACCAACATCGGAAGGGGGTTACGCCGTGCCGGTCGCCTGCTGATGATGGTGTGGCAAGGGCACGAACAAAACGAGTGGTCCGTGTCTATCGAGAGGGCTCTTGCGGCCACCGTCGGATCGCCGGTTCCGACTTCAGAGGGACTCGGTCCTTTCTCGCTAGCCGATCCGGCGGCGGTCCGGCGGGTCCTAGACGCGGCTGGCTTCACCGACGTCATGTTCACGGCGTGCGCCAGCCCATCTACTACGGTCAGGACGTCGCCGCCGCGCTTGAGTGGGTCGGTGGTTTCGCCTGCGCCAACGAGGTGTTGGATCGTCTCGATCCCACCGGCAGTGAGGTCGCCCTCGAACGTCTGCGCGAGACGCTCGTCGCGCACGCTCGGGAGGGCGGCGGCGTCTGGTTCGACTCGCGCGCCTGGATCGTGAAGGCGCGCCGCCCGTGACCCCGACAGGTGGGTAGAGGGTATCCGCTGGCATTCATGTCCATGAAGGGAGGCCGACGATGGCAACGTTGGCGTTCATCCACGGCGCCGGCGATGTCGGTTGGTAATGGCACTTGGTGGAGGCCGAACTGGGTGAGCGAGGCCACGACGTGGTGGCGCCGGATCTTCCGTGCGACGACGACTCAGCCGGACTCTCCGAGTACGCGGACACGGTGATCGAGGCCATCGGTGAGCGAACCGATCTGGTCGTGGTCGCCCAGTCGCTCGGATGCTTTACGGCCCCGCTCGTCTGCGAGCGGGTGCCGGTGAAGCTGCTCGTCCTGGTCGCGCCCATGATCCCCGTCCCGGGAGAGGCGCCCGCGGACTACTGGACGGACACCAGGTACGACGAGGAGGTGCGGGAACACTATGACGACGAGGTCGCCCTTTTCTATCACGACGTTGCCCCGGAGTTGGTGTCCGAGGCCCTGAAGCGGGGAAGGACGCTGTCCGGCGTGAAGCGTCTTCCAGGGTACCGGCGGCTGCCCCCTCCGATCTCACCGTTCCCGAGACCGTCACCACGAGCGCCCTAGGGCGTCCTCATCTGGGTCTGCTGCTGCTGCGAAAGGCGCGCGTCTTCGCCAACTTGCCAATGGCCGTGCCTCGGTGAGAGGAATGCTCTCGCATGGGCCTCTCGTATGGGCCGGATGTCTTTACGGCGCTCGCGACGGCGAGTCCGGTCACGAGCAGGGACCGTGTCCCGGCTCGCCGAGACGGCGGCGGCACCGCGTTCCGCGTCTTTCTGCCGGAACGAGGCCCCGCCGCCGCGGTCGGCGTATCGTCGAGGCACCCGCGCCAGCTCGTCGATGTGAGCAGGGCGGGGGCGCAGCCCGGGACATGGCCTAGGTGGAGGTCTGTTGCTGGAACATCTCCTGGCGGACTTCTCTCATCGTGGCCCCAGGCCATCTCGCGAAGCTATGGCCGCTCCGACGTGGTGCTTCTCCCGTGCGGGCACCCATACTTGACCCGGCAGCCAGCGGGGATGTGGTTCCGAGGGCCCGACGTGGTGCTTCTCCCGTGCGGGCACCCATACTTGACCCGGCAGCCAGCGGGGATGTGGTTCCGAGGGCCCGTGTTCGCGGTCGGGGAGACGTTCACCGGCGCTGGCCGGACGTGCGAACCTGTCCTCCCCGACAAGATCGAGCTCGCCTGAGTCACCAGGACGACGACCGCGACCGCGAGAGTCAGCCCGACGAGGGCGGCACTCAGCCTGGAACGTCTCCGGGCACCGGTCACCTGAGTAGACATGACCACCCCTCCTTCCCGAGCGGGACGTTCGCCCGCTCCGGCGCGGAGGGTCCTACGGGCAGACTGCGGATCGCGTGCGATACGGCTGCAGAGCGCCTGCAGCCGGGAGATCGGTCAGGAACCGCAGGTCGCGTGATAGGGCCTGTCGGGAAGGAACTCCTGCCACTCCTGCGGGGTGAAGCTCCGTCCGGCGACTGCGCACGCTCGTTCGAGCCAGTCCGACGGATCGACGTCCCAGACCCACCCCGCGCCGGTGTCGGAGACGACCACGACGCTGCGGCCGTCCGGGGTGAACGAGGCTGCGGCAGGCCGGCCGGCCACAGGACCGGGGAACGGGGCGCCGAGCGTCGACCGGCTCGGCACATCCCACAGCACAACGCTGCCGGCCGCGTCCGCGCCGACGGCGGTGCTCCCGTCGGGCGCCAGGTCGACAGTGTCGGCGAACCCCGTGAGGCCGGCGAGCGGCGCGCCTCGTGGCGCTCCCGCCTGCAGGTCCCAAAGGCGCACGATGCCGGTTTGGCCGCCGGTCATCAGGGTCCGGGCGTCGGTCGAGATGTTGGCCGACAACACGCCCGCGTCGTCGGCGTGCACGGTCTTCACGATCCGCTGCGCGGCCGTGTCCCAGAGCACGAAGTCACCACCGTCGCCCCACCCCGTCGAGACCACGAGCTGTGAGCCGTCCGGCGTGAAGTCCAGCTCTTCGACGGTGCCGGGAGTCCGGAACCGGCCGGCGGACTGGTTCGGCGTCCGCGGGCTCCAGACGTAGACCAATCCCCGATGCACGGGGCCGCCCCCACCCACCAGCATGCTGCCGTCCGGGCTGAACTCCAACGCGACCAGGCGCTGGCGCGCGGGTATCGGGAAGATCGCCATCATCCTCCCCGAGGCGACGTCCCACAGCCGTACGTCGCTTCGACGGGGGTTCCAGGAGCCGACCGCGAGGGTCGCCGAGTCAGGGCTGAACGCGAGCGGTGTCGAGCTGCCGTTCAGTTGTTGCGGGATGCGGCGGACGACGTGGAGGTCCGATGCGTCGATCAGCCAGATCCCGTCACGCCCATGCCGTGGCGAGCTGGTCACCGCGAGCATCCGGCCGTCCGGGCTCATCGCGAACCACGGCCACCCGGGGAACCCGGTCCCAGCGGTGAACGGTCGATCGAGGCGGTGACTGCCCGAGAGATCCCATACGACGACATCTCGGTTCCGATCGGTCGTGTACGCGGTGGTGCCGTCCGCCGAGAGCACCGGGCCCCGGAGGGGCAGATCGCCGGTCTCGGCCAGCCCCGTTCGCACGGACGCGGTCGCCACGTCCCAGATCAGGAGTCGCGAGTCGTTCCCGACCGTGACGACGGAGCGTCCGTCGCGGGTGAAGGTGACGCCGACGGCCTCGTACTTGGTCTTGTACCCCCCGTGGTGCCCGCCCGACCCGGTCCGCACGTCGCCGGATCGAAGGTTCAGGAACGAGACGCTGCCCTCGCTGTGCTTATCGCTGTTCTCGATCAGGGCGGCGACGCGGCCATCCGGGCTGACGGCGACGCCTTGCCCACCGATCGCGTAGCGTCGAACCGTGGTGAGGCCCGGGTCCCAGAGCAGGGTCGGTCCGTTGTCGCGCGTCGTCACGAGCCCGCTGCCGTCCGGGGCGAACGCCATCGCGAACCTGGAGAGCGGCGCGCTGATCTGGGGGAACCCCACTCGATCCCTCCCCGGCGTGGGGACCCTTCGCCCCGTGGGCTCGAGTGTGACCGCGTCGCGGGGCACGAGGACCTCCCGCAGGTCGGCGCCGTGCTCCGCGGTGAGGAGCTCGCTGCCGCCGGGGTCGAACGCGATCGCGTCGACGGAGGCCTCTGCTGGAACGCGATCGCGCACGGTTCGGGTCGCGACGTCGACCGGAACGATGTCGCCGGTGGAGGTCACTACCGCGAGGGTCTTCCCATCCGGGCTGAACGCCGCGCGTTCGGTTCCGGATCCCACGTCGACCGCGCCGATGGGCACCTCCTGCCCCGCATCGACGAACCCGACCTTCCGTCCGGCGTCGCCGATCGCGAGCGTGCTCCCGTCCGGAGAGATCGCGATCCATTGCCTCTCGCCTCCGACGGGTGAAGGGCCGGCGGGGGCATAGATCCGGTCGGTGATCGCCGGCGTGCGTTCCAGCGCCGCGAACAGTGCGCTTCGCGTCTCCGGCGAATCGTTGATGTTCACGGCTTCCCTCGCCATCAACAGGGCCAGCTGCGGATCCGCTTCGAGACGCGAACGGGAGGCCAGGCGTCCGGCGTCCGCGAGTGTCAGCGCGTCGGTCGCTCGATCTCGTTGGGTGAGCGCCAGATCGCCGATCACCAGTGATGCCGCGAGCAGCATCGCGACGCCGACGAGGAGTCCGCGCAACCGGTGGTTCGTTCGGCGTGCCCGACTTGCCTCGCCCTCCGATGCCGCGCGGCTCGCCCGGAGAAACTCCCGCTCGAGGTCGTTCAGATCCGCCTCATGGGGCTCGGTCCACTCCCACGCCGCTGTGAGTCGAGCGCCCCGGTAGAGATCGGCGGGGTCACGCCCTCCCTCGTCCCACGTATGCGTCGAATCCGTGATGTGACGATGGAGCTTGCGTCCCTCCGCGTCGTCCTCGAGCCAGGTCCGAAGTCGCGGCCATTCATGGAGCAACGCCTCATGGGCAACCTCGGCCGTTCCTTCGGCGACGGTGACGAGGCGGGCATCGGTCAGGACCCTCAGCGCGCGGGACGCATCGGCATCTCGAGCCAGATCGAACTCCGAGAGCGGAGCTCGACGACGGACGACCTCCGGCGATTCGCCCGACGCCGCCAGGCGCAGCAGGATCCGCTTCGCTGCTGTCTGCCCGTCGCCATCCAGCCGACCAAAGGCCTCTTCCGCCAACCGTGCGACCGCCCCCTCGACCCCTCCGGCACGTAGGTAGTCGTCCAGGTGGAGCGTCCGATCCCCTCGCCGGGTCCACAGCTGGAGCAGTGCCGTCGAGAGGAGGGGCAGGCCACCGGGCTGACCGGCGGTGTCCGACACGAGCGCATCTGTGAGCTTCTCGTCAACGGTCAGGCCCGCTCGTTCGGCAGGAAGTTCGATCGCCCTCCGCAGTCCCCCCTCGTCCATCGGGCCAACCAGGATCTGATCCGACGCGAGCAGCGATGCGAGCGCCCGGTGCTCAGCGCACCGTCCGTAGAAGTCCGCTCGCATCGCTATCACGACCGTGGTGGCACCGTCAGGAATGGACGCGGCCTCCGCAATGGCGTCCAGGAAAGCAGTTCGTTCGGCATCGTCCGAGCACGCCGTGAAGATCTCCTCGAACTGATCGACGGCGAGCACCGAGCGGTCCCCTTCCTGCTGCTCCTTCATCCCATCAGTCATCGCGTCCAACGGATGGTCGCCCGGGCGAATCACCGAGTAAGTCCACCGATCGCTGCCCGGAAGGGCGCCCGATCCGAGTGCATGGAGGAGCCCCGCCCGGAGCAGGGAGGACTTCCCACTCCCCGAGGCGCCGATGAGGGCGAGGAACCTTCCCCCGACGAGATGACCAACCGCCTCGGCGACGACCTGCTCCCGACCGAAGAAGAACTCGGCGTCGGCTGTCTCGAATCGTGCGAGCCCCTTGTACGGGCACAAATCGCTTGGACGCACGAGCTCCGCGTGCGCCGGCCAGCCGCGCTCTAGCTCGGGGTCTTGGGTGAGGACAGCGCGCTGAAGCCGTTGCAGCTCTGGGCCCGGCTCGATTCCGAGCTCACCGATCAGCACCTCTCGGGCGCGCGCGAAGGCCTGGAGCGCCTCGGCCTGACGCCCGGCTCTGTACAGGGTGACCATCAGCTGGCCCCACCGCCGCTCGCGGAGCGGCTCTTCCCGGACCATGCCTTCGAGCTCGGCGACCAGCCGGCCCGCATCTCCGGCAGCGAGTCTCGAATCGATCAGATCCTCGATTGCCGTGCGTCGCAGCTCCTCGAGTCTCTCGCCTTCGGCCGCCCCGAAGCCCGTGTACCGATATCCTTGGTAGGCGGCGCCCCGCCACAGACCGAGCGCCTCCTCGAGTACCGGATCGGCTTCCCCCAGGTGCCCTGCAGTGAGGAGTCGGTGTCCATCGCGGGTGAGCTGCTCGAACCTGATCGCGTCTATCTGGGGTCCGTCGGTTTCGAGCGAGTAGCCATCTCCGCGAGAGACGATGACGGCAGGGGTCGAGCCTGGGGACCGTCGGGGCTGGAGGGCCCGACGGAGTCTCGAAACGTAGGAGCCGAGCGTCTTCTCAGCGGTCCTAGGTGGATGTTCGCCCCACAGCTCGTCGACGAGATCGTCGACGGGCACGACACGACCGGCGCGGGCGATCAGGCAGGCGAGGACCATGCGTTCTTTCGATCCGGCGATCGGCAAGGGATCCCCGCCTTCTCCGATGACCTCGAGGGGTCCGAGGACGAGGAAACGCATACGCCGGAGGCTAGCGGCCTCGACCGGGGCTGGCTAGCCCCATGCATGGCGTTGAGCTTCCTCTTCGTGCGGCGGCATCAGCCTCGCGCGCAGGGAGGGCAAGCTCGGCACGAACTCAAGACCCCGGCTGCTCAGAGCGGTGCGAGATGGGGAATTGACCCCCCCAGTGCCCCTCGCGGCCCGACGCCGCAGATCCGGACAATTCTTTCGCAGCGGAGGCGGACGGGAATCGAACCCGCCGGGGGACTTTCGTCCCCCCACCGGTTTTGAAGTTCGGGGACCGTCGTGATGTCGGGTGTGATCTGGTGGTATCTGGTGCTGCCGAGTCCAGGGCAGCCAGGACCTCCACGCTGTCTGGTGCCGCCATGTGATGCCTGGTGATGTCCTGTACGTTTGCAACGCGTTTGCAGGCAACTCAAGCCTAGGCCGATGACTTTTGTCGGCACCGACTCCCAGCACCCAGGGATCAAGCGCTGATGAGCTCCGGGTCGGTCGGTGTCGAGGCCCGCTCTCGAAGCCGAGGACCTCCCTCCAGCGCTGGGGCGGCACCTGGCCCACCTTGCGCCGTAGTGCCGGGTGAGCAGGGACTCTGGCCGGGATCCGGCAGTGGTGTCGAACTCCAAAGCGAGGTGCGTCGGGTGCCGGCAGGGCCCATCCCTGCCGCAGGAGCTGCCCTCGGGGGAGAACACGTGACGCAGGGCGGCCTTGCCATGGGCTGCCGAGGTTCGACATCTCGTTCATCGTGTGGACACTTGGGGCCCCTATGCGTTCATAGCTCGACGTGAACGACCGGACCTTCCATCTCGCCTCGCAGGCGGCAGACTCCGAAGCGCTCGCCGCGGGCCGGGTCAGGGAGTTCGAGGTCTTCCTCGACCGTGAGAAGGCAAAGCTCTTCCAGGCGCTCTGCCTGGTGACCCGGAACCGGTTCGAGGCCGAGGAGTCAACGACGTCTTGCTGACGGCCTGCATCGACTGCGCCGAGCGCCCGGCCGTCTCCAAGAAGCGCTGCATGCGCTTCTACCTCGCCGCCTGGAGGGCTGAGAACCCAGAGCGGATGGCGGCGTATCGAGACGCCTATGACCGCCGCGGCGGCCGGCGTCGGGACGCGAAGCGCGACGGCTGACAGTCTCCCGAGGGTCGAGCGTCAGGGCTCGACAGCTCGGACCGCCCGTCACCGACGCGTCGTGATCTCGGGCACTTCGTGAAGCTGAGACAGGGCTCGGAGGTCCTGCGTGACCCGGCTGCTGTCGTTCCAGGTTCTACCGGGACCCGAATCCCAGCTGGAACTGGATCCACCTGCAAGTCGTCTCGTGGGAGGCCGTGGGATGCATCCGCCTCCGGCACCGGGGGCCGGCTGGCCGGGTGGTCGTAGGACCATGGTCTAGGTGCAGGCGGGACCGGGTGGCTGGGACGCTGTTCGCGTTGGACACACGCGCACAACGGGGAGAGGAGAAAGGGAAATGAAAGCGAGCCAGGCTCCGGTTCGAAGCGAGTTCACGACCGAGGCTCGATCCCGGTCTCGACTCGGCGAGAGAAGGGTAGTCCGGGTCGTGAGAAGACTCCTGCGTCCCCTGGGGCTGCTCTCGCTCGCTTTGCTCATGACGATCCTCGGGACGATCGCGGCCGAAGCGACGGTCCGCATCTCGAAGGCAGAACTCAATGGGACCAGACTCCTGCTGGAGGGCACCGCGGCCGCGAACCGCACCATCACGGTGAACGGCGTGGCGATGGGGACGAGCGACGGGGCCGGCACCTTCAAGATCGACCGGGATCCGTTCTCGCCCCCGGCCGATTGCCGGGTCGCGGTGGACGACGGGTCCGGCACGCCGATCACGGCGACGCTCTCGGGGTGCACCGTGAGCTCGACGTCGCCCTCCTCGACGGCGGCCCTCGCGGCCGTCAGCGTCAACCCCACCGAGGTGATCGGAGGGAATACATCGACCGGGACCGCGTCCTTGACCGCTGCGGCGCCCACCGGCGGCTTCGTGGTGTCCCTGTCGAGCGACAACACGGCTGCCGCGACCGTCCCGCCGACCGTCACGGTCGCAGCCGGCTCCACCAGCGCGACGTTCACCGTCTCGACGAACCAGGTGAACGCCCAGTCCTCGATCATCGTCGGGACGGCCGGCGGGATCACGAAGTACGCGATCATCACGGTGTGGGACGAGTTCCACTTCACCCACGGGAGCATCTCGATCATCCCCGGTGGCAACGGGAGCGGCGTGGTCACGTCTGATCCGGCCGGGATCAACTGCACCATCACGAACGGCACCGGCTCCGGAACCTGCTGGAGCTTCTTCCTGACGGGAACCGTCGTCCGGCTCGATGCCCGTCCGGCGGCAGACTCGAGCTTCCAGGGCTGGCGCGACGCTGGATCAATCGCGACGCCCAGGGCCTCGGAAGGCCCCGGGGCCGCTCGAAGTGCGGGACCGTGACTCGCGTCCTCTACCACCTGCAGTGGTTGGCCGCGGCGCCCGGCGCGTGGCAACGGTCCACGCCAGGGCCAGAGCGACGAGGGCAAGGAGCGCGAGCGGACGTGTCGCCTTCATCCCGATCACCCCTTTCGGCCCGCGGGCTCGTCAGCTGGAAGGCGAGCCAGCGGCTGGCCCCGGTTCTTCCCGGACCATAAGGTCACGGTGCTGGAGTGGCCGCCCAATCCGCTGGAGCTTCGGGACGCTGCTTGGGAGTCGCTTCCCTCCCAGACGCCGCGCACCCTAGAGGCGGAGGGCCGGGGACTATCACCTGGTCCCCTCCACGTGGGCCAGCCCGAACCCGGCGGGTGGGGCTGAGTCTCATGCGGCCGGGTTCGGGGTCAGCTCCCGGTCCCCACACCTACTCCTATCGGGAGATGGACCCGTCAGATCCGCGCTCCCTGGAGGGAAACGACGACGTCGTTGCCCCCGACACGCTGAGCCCGGTGACGACCGCGTAGCCCTCCGGTTCAGGGCAGCGCGGCAAAGTACGTGTTCTCCCCCGCGCCGCATCGACCGAGACACGCGGTCTCTCGCATGTCGGTCCAGTAAGCCACAACGCTGTCGGGTGTGGTCGCGATGCCGCTGTAGTCGCCGACGAACCGCGTTGCAAAGGGGAAATCGGGATCGACACTCACCGCGAACCAGCGGTCGCCGGTGGTCGGGTCCGAGAGCTCCGTTGTGACCTGCTGCGAGGAGAAGATCAGCGAGCCCGGCGCCGTCTCGGTGGCGAGGGTGTACCCATACTCGTGGTTCGCCGGGTCATACGACCGGTCGAAGTACCCGACCCGGAGCCGGCCACTCGAGTCGTAGACAGCCCAGGGCATGAACTGATCCCCGGGTTGGGCGATCGCTGCCGGCGCGCTCCAGGTGTGTCCCCCGTCGAAGGTCTGGCTCACGATCACGTCGCTGTTCGTCACGGCCTGGTAGGGGTCGGGATCGACCGGCAGCGGGGCGTTCCGGTCGTCGAACCACACCACGGCGAAGTGGCCACCGGTCGGGTCGGTTGGGTCCGCCGCGATGTTGCCCTGCATGAGGAGGCGGAACTCGCTGTCGTGCAGGGTCTGCCGCCCGTCGACGCTCACCGGGAAGTCGCCCTCGTTGATCCCGTCGTAAGCCAACCCGATGAGGAACGGCCCCTGGTCCAGGGCGCCGGTGGCCGGATCGACGCGCACCGCCATGTGCGTGTTGCGGGCCAGGTTCGTGGAGCCGTCGGGGGCGTATTCGGATGTGTCGTAGAACGAGACCACGACGTCCCCGGTGGGAGACACCGCGGGTGCATTCCCCCAGGTCTGGTCGCAGGAGTGCGCGGCCGCGAGCCCGATGCAGAACGGTGCGGAACCGGAGATGTCGTTGATCCCCGAGAAGGTGCGCCCGTGGTCGTGGCTCACCGCATCCACGATCGGCACCGTGACCAGGGAGGCCGCCCGATTCCCGATGACGTATTGGATCCAGGTCACGATCACGTTCCCGTGGCCCCACGCGGTCAGGACGGGGTGGTCGGGGAAGACCGACCGGCCGAAGAACGAGCCCCTGCCCGCGGCCACCAGCACCGGGGTGGACCAGTGCCTCCCGCCATCCCCGGACCTCGAGACCACCACGTCCGGGGTGTTGTTCCCACCGTCGGCCAGGGTAGCGAGGTAGGCGACCCCATCGGCGTCGAAGGCCACGGACGGATCGCCGGTGAACTTGTAGCCGTTGAACCGGACCGGATACGTGGTCCAGGTCTTGCCCCCGTCGAACGTCACGTGTGCCCGTGAAAACACGGTCTCATTGATCTGCCCGCCATTCGACACCTTCAGCTGGTAGTCGTTGGCGCTGCCGATGATGTTCAGCGGGTTCGTCGGGTTGACGGCGATTGCCGTCTCGTTGTGGATGCCGACCCCCGCCTCGCAGTCGGTGCTGACGTTCGCCGCCAGCGACGTCGGAGTGCTGCAGATCGGACTGGGCGGGTTGCGGTAAAGCGCCTCTCCGCCGATGCCCCGGACGGGATCGGGGGGGGTCTTGGGGAAGCCGCTGCTCGTAGCCGATCGGCCCGGCGCGGCGAGGGCAACGATGAGGAGCGTGAGGAGCGCGACGACCAGAATCCTTCGCATGAAGTTCCCCCCGGGTCGGTGGCCCCGCAAGTCCTAGCACGTCCGTGTCTGACCGGTCAATCGAGGGTGTGGTGGGAGCGCTGGAGCGGGACGGCAAGAGCCGAATGCCTGGACTGGGTCCTGGTTTTCGGGCGACGGCACCTCGAGCGAGTCCTTCGCACCTACGTGAGGCACTACAACGAAGCGAGGCCCCATCGAGGGTTGGATCTCCTGACGCCTGGGGGTGACCGTCCGCCTCCAGATCGTCAGGGAGGTCCTGGCGGCGTCCGCAGGCGGGACGTACTGGGCGGGCTGATCCACGAGTACCGCGTCGCGGCATGAGGCTCCCTGATCGACGGGTTCGACCTGGGCGGCGACAGCATACTATGGTATATACATGTCCGATGAGGACTTCGACTGGGACGAGCGCAACACGGCCCATGTTCGCGAGAACGACGCCGAGCCCGAGGAGGCCGAAGACGCCGTCTTGGATCCCGGCAGTGTAGGCATGCCGGCCTAAAGCGTCGGGCGCGAGCGGCGGTGGGCCCTCGTGGGGCGTGTCGAGGACAGCGGACGCCTGCTATTCGTCGTGTACACCCCACCGGCGGGGACGGATCCGGGTCGTCACGGCACGCGACGCCGAGCCCAAGGAGAAGCGCAGATACCTCACGAGAGGGAAGTGAGCATGCCGAAGACCAAGACTAGACGCCGCATGAGGACCGTCCACAGCTGGGACGAGGTGCCGGCCTTCGCCTCGGAGGCGGAAGAGGCCGCCTTCTGGGCGACCCACGAGCTCGGTGACGAACTGCTCGAGCAGATGCGGCCTCGGGCTGATCCCAAGCTGCCCCGTCCACGGACGAGACCCATCGCCATCCGCTTTGACGAGAGTACCCTCGCCCGGGTCAAGGACCTCGCCCGACGACGGGGGAAGGGCTATCAGACGCTGGTCAAGGAGTTCGTCTCCGAGCGACTCTACGAGGAAGAGAAACGCGAAGGGATTGTTGGCGAGTAGAGGCATGCAGTCGCGTTCTGGAGGAGGTGCAGACGTCCGAGGCATGGCCAACGGGCGCTTCAGGCGAGTATCGGGTGACAAGTCGTGAGACACCAGAGCCCCCAAGAACGAGGATAGGCACTCTGATCGAGTTTCTTTACCCGTGCGTCACGAACGCGGAAGGAGGAGGTATGTAGAGAACCTCACCAGAAGCGGTGCTGTGCGAGAGATGGAGGATCGCTGGCCCTCCAGCGTCGGCCTCCGGGGGCAGGCGCTAAACCACC
>WNGF01005449.1_pt1 | contig 16249 bp, 13 predicted proteins | sample 5400641 | NCBI WGS metagenome assembly WNGF01 (sample SAMN13153371, study PRJNA577476) | soil metagenome | isolation source: 80 cm soil or saprolite under grassland replicate 2 | place: USA:California | collected 2016-06-15
GGTGGAGGCAAGGAGCAGGCCTTCGTCAAGAGCGCCACCACCCTTCTGGCTCAGGGCGCCGCCATCCTCGCTCACAAACTGGTGGACTTCGGGCTGCTGTGTTATCCTTCGAGCCGACCGTTGATCGACCTCCGTCGCCTCGCGCTCGATCGGCTCCGCGAGGTGTACCAGCAACTCAACCCGTTCAAGTTCATCGTCTACTCGGAATGGGCCGCGGCCGAGCTCCGGCCGGTCGCCTGAGCATGACTGCCACGCTGTTCGAGCCACCGCGCGTGTCTGCCCCCAGCGAAAGTCGCTCGGGGACGGCAACCGCGCTCATCCTGGCGGGCCTGCTGCTCACGCTGCTGCTCGCCGCGCTGGACTCCACCATCGTTGCGACCGCCATGCCGCGGATTGTCGGCGAACTGGGCGGCTTCGATCGGTACACCTGGATTGTCACCGCCTACCTGTTGACGAGCACCGTGGCGGTGCCAATCGTGGGCAAGCTGGCCGATCAGTACGGTCGCCGGCCGTTCCTGCTGGGTGGAACCCTGTTCTTCCTCGCGACATCGCTGCTGTGCAGCCTGGCGGGCAGCCTCAATCAACTGGTTGCCTTCCGCGCGCTGCAGGGCGTGGGCGGAGGAGTCATCACCGCCGCCGTCTTCGCGGCTGTGCCGACCCTGTTCTCGCCGGCCGCTCGGGCGCGGATCGTCGGATTGTTTACCGGTACCTACGGCCTGGCGAGCATCGTCGGCCCGCTGCTGGGCGGCGTGATCACCGACAGTGTCGGCTGGCGCGGCATCTTCGCTCTCAACGTGCCAATCGGTCTCGTGGGGATGGTGATCCTGGTTGTCAGGTATCCCAGGCCGGGATCGAACCCTGTGCGGCCGGTGATCGACTACCTTGGGGCAGTGTGTCTGGTGGCTGGGATCACCCCGCTGTTCCTGACACTCTCGCTGGGCGGCCACGGCCTGGCGTGGGACTCGCCTGTCCTGCTGGCCCTGGCCGTGGTGAGCGCGGCTGTGCTGGCGACCTTCGTGTGGGTCGAGCGTCGCGCGGCGCAGCCGATCGTGCCCCTCGGGTTGCTCGGCAGTCGCGGGGTGGGAATTCCGTCACTCGGGATGGCCTGCATGGCGGCTGGACTGTTCGCCACCTCTCTTTTCACGCCGCTGTTTCTCCAGGGCGTCGCGGGTCAGAGCGCGACCCGCAGCGGTAGCGTCCTGGCGCCGATGATGCTGGCCTGGGTGTTGGCCAGCGTGGTGGTCGGGCAGCTCATCGCCCGCGTCGGGCGTGTTCGACGGACGGCCGTGGCTGGCATGGCGGTGGCTGCGTGTGGGTTATGGCTAATGGCCGGCATGGGCCCGCAGACGGAGTACCCGGTGATCGCCAGGAACCTGATCATTATTGGTCTTGGGCTCGGAGCGGCCCTGTCCTCGTTTGCGGTCGCCGCTCAGAACGCGGTGCCCACGAATCAGACTGGCGTCGCCACAGCCCTGGGCACTCTCGCCCGCTCCATGGGCGGCACGGTCGCATCGGCCGGACTCGGAAGCCTCCTCGCCGCCCAACTGGCGACCACGCCGGTGGAACCCGCGGTGCTGGCCGAAGCGCTGCGGGCCACATTCTTGGCGGCGGTGACAATTGTGACGCTCGGCATGCTGGCCACGCTCTGGTTGCGGGACCTTCCGCTGGGCGCTCGCTAGACGCGCGGTCTTACTTGCGTTGGCCAGCTTTCGCGCCCGACCATTCGCGGCGGTGCGCCGAGACGCGAGATCGACTTGCTGGTGCGTGCCCGCCTCGCCATCAGCCGGTCACTCCGTTGGGCTCGATTCCCTTGGCCGCCGGCCACGTCCGGCACCCGCCGGCACATCAGCCGCCAACAGCCCCACCCGGTGTGCTGTTGACGTGCAGCGAGCCCCCGGCCAGCGGCTCCTCAGAAGCAGCCGGCTGGGGCTGCGCGGTGGTGCTGACCCTCCTCGGCCGCGGAGCCGCCGAGGATCGCCGCGCCGGATCCAGTTCAGCTCCGAGGCAACGCGCGACTTCGTCGGCCACTGGCATCCCTCCCCTGGCGACGGTGAGAAGCTCGCCCCGACTGGGACGGCCAAGCGGGATGGTGAAGGGCAGAGCGAGCATGCTGGTCCTCGAGCGAGCCCCGGCTCGCGTCGAGGGCCAGTTTAGCGATCACTCTGTAAAGATATTCGCGATTTCCTGTAAATCTGGGTCCGTCAGGAGCTCGTCTGGCCCCTTCTCGCACAGCTAGCTCGAACATTTCTGTCCGGCTCTTGAGTATCACTGGAGCTGGTCAGAGCCGACGCTCATGATTTCGTAGACGTTGCCATCTGGGCCGCGGAAGTGGTTCCAGCTAGTGCCACCCTCGTGCTGAATCGGCCCCATGAACTCGATCCCTGCTGCTTCCATCGTGGCGCGGGCCTCGTCGATGTCGTCGACCAGGATGCCTACCACGGGTGCGGTGCCAAAGAAGGCGTGGTCCGCGTCGGACGGCGCGTAGACATGAATCTCCGTGCCGTTCGACAGACGGAAGCGAGTGGAGGTGGCGTCTTCCTGAAATGGGCGCAAGCCCAGCACGTCTTTGTAGAAGCTCGCGGTCCTCTTGAAGTGTGGCGTGCGAACTCCAAGCCAGACCAGCCCTCGGACTTCCATGCGTCTGCTGCTCCTCTGCCAACTATCTACCGCGCGAGAGTCGCATGAGTGTAAGGGTGGCTGCCAGAACCTCGCAGATCTGATGTTGGTTGGCCAGAAATCGAGCGCACGGACGCGTGGGATGACGACGACGGGCACGCCGAGTACGTGCTCAGTTGCACTCAACTATCGGTCCTTGCCAGGTACGCCCAGTTCCACGGCCGGCTGATTCAGTGTGCGAGCGATGGCGCACGACGCCGCAGCGTCTGGTGGGCACTCTGGCGAACGGAACCCCGACGTTACGAGGCCGCCTGCAGCCGGCTGAACTGGGAGTGTTGACACAAACCCCCTGTCCTCGGTGCTATACCCGTCGGCAACATCCGATGCACGGCAAACCCCGCCTCCGCCGGTACATCGAGCCCGACGTGCGAGACCAGTTGACCGCCGAGTTCAGAGAGCGCTGGGCCCGTGCTGGCTATCCCAGTCTCGTCCATCACATCCTAGGTAACATGAGCGAGGCGCACGGGATATCGCTGGGCGTGCTCAAGGAGATCGCCCGCGCGGTTCGGGCGGATCACGAACAGAACGATCCGCGGCCGGAACAGGGACGCCCCGCGGCTCGGCGTGCGGCCGGTGGCAGCGCCGCCCTCGCTGTCGTGGACGGTTCGAACCTCGCCTGGGCGCGCCTGACCGAGGATGGCCATCCGCGCGTCGACAACCTGCTACTGGCTCGCACCGCGCTGGCCGAGCGCGGCTACCAGGCGCTCGTCGTGGTCGACGCGGCGCTCCGCCATCAACTTGGCCAGCGAGATGCAGCCGAGCTCGATCGCCAGGTCCACGCCCAGGAGGTCATCCAGGCGCCAGCAGCCACCGATGCCGATCTCTGGGTGCTCAGCATCGCGGAGCATCATGGGGCACCAGTGGTGTCAAACGATCGGTTCGACGAGTATCGGGCCGACTTCGAGTGGGTCGACCAGCGGCGTGTCGCGGTCGTGTTCGTCGAACACGCTGCGCTGCTGCAGGGAGGCGCGCTGGATGGCAGCGGCCGGCCGCCTGCCACACCTGCGGCGCTGCGCGAGGAAATTGAAGAGCTCCGCACGGCGGCTGCCAACACGCACGCCCGGACCGAGGATGTGGCCGCGCTCCGCAGCCGCATAGCTCGCCTTGAAGGCATTCTGGCGCGTGAGCAAGCGCGATCGGCAGAAGCACAGGCCGAGCTCACGCGCGTCACCGAACTCCTGCGCGACGAGCGGCGTGTGGTCGACGGGTTGCGGCAGGAAATCCGCGAGCACCCCGAACAGGTCCTGCGTCTCAGTCGAGACCTTGGCGACGCGCAGGAAGATGCCGCGACGTTGCGCAGTCAGCGCGACGGCCTGCAGACCAGGATTCGCGAGCTCGAGCATCAGATGCACCAGGTCAGCTCGCGGCGGCCCGAAGAGCGGGCCGTCGCAGCCAGCCGGGCGGACCTCGACGCGCTGCGAGGCGAGCTACGAGGGGAGATTCGCGATCTGGCGCGTGCCGTCAAGGACGCGCAGTCGCCGCTGCCGCGGATCCTGGCCATGACCCGCGAGGTGCGCGAGGCCATCCTCGCGGTGCAAAAGACCCAGGGCCAGAACAGCGGGAGGTTAGAAAGCCTTGAGCAAGCCTCACAATCGCTGTTGATGACCGCGGACTACCTGGCCGCCATCGCCGAAGAGACCGACGCCGACGAGGAAGACGACGAGGAAGTCTTCATGGACGTCGGTGACGATGATGATGATGCCCCCGCCGAGGCGTCAGTCGCTGAGGGCGTCGCACCAGCTGATGGCGATGTCGTCGAAGCAGCCGCGTCAACGAAGACAACGACGAATCGCGACGATTGGCAATCTGAATTCGACCGAGTCGAGGAGGCGTGGCTCGCGGGACGCAGAGTCGGCGACGTGCACGAAGAGCTCAATTTCCTGCACCTGCTGGCCGATCTGCGCATGGATGCGCTGCCGAGGGCCCAGATCGTGGCGGCCTTCGATCGGTTTCGCGCTCGTGCTGGCGGCGAGCGGTTCAGCTACTGTCCGCTGCACGGCGCTGTCCACATCGTTCGCGCGCGCAAACCGTCGCTGGACAACCCGCTCGTTCTGGTGCGCTATCGCGAGCTCAGCAGGATGCCGCCATGCTCGAGCCCAGAGGCCTGTCCGGGCATCGGCTACGGTGTCGAGGAACTGCGGAAGCGGAAGTAATGAGCCTTGGCGCACGGGCGAGACGTCGCGGCGCGGCAGCCACTCCGGGCCGAGCCGGCTCAGCAGCACCTCAGCGGGTTCGCCATTGGCTCCGCCAGCCGGCCAGTCGCGGCCGCCCGTTCATACCGACCTGGTCGGGGCGGAGGCGCGGCTGCGCGTTAGCCACCTTCGCCAGCTCGCGCAGCATCTGCACTTCATCCAGCCGCAGCAACGCCGGAAAGGCGCTGGAGACGCTGCGCACCGGCGTAGTGTTTGTCTGTGTCGATGTGCGCGCGCACCCAGCGGCTGACAGCAAACGAGCAGGCGCCGGCGCCTCGCACGCGAGCCAAGCGCAGTTCAAGAGACGGTGTGCTGCAGCCACGCGCGAAAAAACACGTCCGGCAACCTGAACCCGTGCGTCGATGCACCTTCAACGATTTCGCGTTCGAGCAGCCGCTCCAGGGCAGTCTGGACGGTCGAGGCCGCGCCGAGACGATGAGTTCGGCGGAATGCTTCAGCAAATACTTGCTTGCCGGGCTCACGCGCAACGGCAAGCAGCACCCGGCGTTGGGCCAGCGTCAGGCTTTCCCAGAGGGTGGTGTAGTGGGCATCTTCGGCGGCAACCACTTTGTCGAGAGCCGCATCCACCACGCTGGTTGTGATTCGTTTTTCCGCGGCGCGCGCCAACGCCCAGGCAAAGTGAGCTAACTCCTGGGTGTCATGCGGATGACTGCTGGTAATCGACAGGATGCGATCGATGGACTGCTGGTCAATCGCAACGTGGCTGGCTCGACAGCGCTCGCGGATGAACACCGCGAACTCGGCCGCAGGAATGACCCCGAGCGGCAGAGAGCGTGCCGAGCGATACAACGGCTGATTCCGATCGGTAAAGACCTGCCGCATGAGGTGTTGACGGCTGCCCAGAAAGATGTGTGCGACATCGGCTTGCGTTTGAAAAACCGAGCGCAAGAGCGCCGGCAGATGCTCGTCGATGTCGACGACCTGCTGAAACTCGTCCAGAACGAGCACGACGCGGCGCTGGCGCTCACGTGCGACGCTCTGCGGCAATTCGAGCAGCTTCTCCAGTAGATCTTCAGCGTCGTGTCGTTGCTCGGAGACGGCCAACTCCACGCCCCACGTGCCGTTCGGATTGATGGTCAGCTTCGGGCGGACAGGTAGCGACGCGAAGATCTCGCCAGCTTGATGCTTGAGCCGATCGAGCGGGGCGACGATGCCGTTGTACAGTGCCGTCGCCAACTCGTTGGCCAGCTCGTTCAGCGTCGCGACTCTCAGTAAATCGACATAGCTCACGAGCGCGCCGTCCGCCGTGAGCCGCTCGCGCGCGTTCAACACCAGGGAAGTCTTGCCATAGCGTCGAGGAGAAATGATCACGACGTTCTGGCCACTGAGGGCATCGCTGACCAGATCGGCGAGCTCATGCTCGCGATCCGTGAAGAAGGAGCCACTGACGATCTCGCCGTAGCGGAACGGGTTCTCCATACTCACCCCCTACGCATTCTACGTTACGCAAATTACGTAACGCCAGTGGCGTAAAAGGGCTTTCCCAGATCGCGTGTACTTCGCAGTCACGCGGGCGTCACAAGGGTCGGTCGAACACGGTGGAGGGTGCGGAGCCGGTCGCTCACTCGGAACCGTGAGCAGTTGCCACGCTGCTATTTACTTGCACCGGCACAAGCGCCGCGGCCGCCTACGGCTGGGGTGAGCTGCCCGATGCCGCCGAGCCGAGCTGGCGCCTCGACGCCTACCTGACCGAAAAGACGTTCTCGGCGCTGCAGGAGCAGCTCAACCAGCTCGACGTGGACGACAGATCTGCAGACGAGACGCGCGCGGTTATCGATACCGTGCTGCTCCGGGTGGTGGACGAGCCCTGGCCGTTTCCGCCGAACTACCCACTCGCACCGCAGCAGCTGGCCGCGCTCGAGCTCCTTGACTATCCCGACCAGGTCGCCCGGCGCACGGGCCGCGAGGTGCTGAACGCGCTCGGCGAGACGAGGCCGCTGGTGCTCGCGCGACGCTCCGCGAAGGCGCGGGCGATGACCGGGCGGCTCGTCGGCAGGCTGCTCGAGCGCGGCAGCCGGCGCGCGGAACGGCCGCGGGTCGGGGGCGATCCGAGCAGCGACACGCGCGCCGCGGCGGCACACATCGTCGGTGTGCTGTGGGCCTCGGCCAGCCAGGGGCTTACGGTCAAAGAGCTGCGGGCAGCTGTCGGCCTCTCTCGAGAACGCTTCGAAGACGCCTACGAGTATCTCTCAGAAAATCCGCCGCTGGGCCTGGCGGTGCAGCGCCATGGCGACGAGCTGCGCCTGGTCACCGCGCCCGAGGTCTCCTCGTCGGTCTCGCGCCACCTGAACCACCCGAGCCCAGTCCCACTCTCTGGCGCGGCTCTCGAGGTCCTGGCCATCGTCGCCTATCGTCAGCCGATCACCCGCTCAGGCATCGAGCACATCCGCGGCACGGCCAGCGACAGTGCGCTCGAGACGCTGCTTGACCGCGGTCTGGTCAGCCGCCAATGCGCACCAGCTGCTGGTGACAACGCCTGCGGTGTTCGAGCTGCTTGCCTGCTGGTCCGTCGGATCAACCTCGAAATTTGAACTTAGAATTAGCACTCCGAGGCGGTGAGTGCCAGCCTTATGAGTCTATATCGACGCTCTTCAAGTTCAGAGTGACCCCTTGCCCGTGAAGCAAGGGGTCAGCCATTAGTGCGGCAAATCCGAAGTCAGCAGGGCCTCGGGGTGCAGGTGTGCCGCGGTTCCTTGGGCGACGCGCCACGTGGCTTGCATCGAGGTCATGGGAGCAGCGACAGACGAGAGCGATCACCGCCGGCGCCTTACCTGGATGCCTCGACTGCTTCCGCCTACACGCGTTTGTTTGTGGCTTCGGCGCTGTGCCGCCGTCCTCAATCACGTGTGAGCTCGAGTCTTCGCGCGCTCGCCAGGGTCAGTCCCGAGTGCTTCGACCAGCCGAATAGCTGCGGCAGCCCGCGTACTTGCGCCCAGGGGAACGTATCAAGCACCGCCTCACGTCGACCGACGTTCATCACGCAGGCTCAGCCTCGGACTGCAACACGCGGCCCAGCCACGTGCCGAGCCAGCTATCGTCGAAGGCGGAGCGTGCCATACCGATATCGCGCCGAATGGCGTTGGCATCACGGTAGAGACGCAGCGCCTCGCCCGGGTCGTCCTCTACGACGGCGAGGCAAGCCATTGCTTCGAGACAGTAGGCAGTCGCGTGGGTGTCATGCTCGCGCTCGGCGATCGACAGGCTCGCCATGAACCGCCGGCGGGCCGCGCGTGTGTCGCCCTCCCGCAGCGCAACCAGGCCCAAGTACAGGCTCAGCTCGCCCACGAATCCCGTCGCGTCCAACCCGAACAACTCGAGACTCTGCTCGAACAACGCTCGTGCTGCTGAGTTGTCGCCGCTGCCGAAGGCAAGTAAGCCCAACCTGTGGAGCGACTGGGCGGCGTCGGACCGCTGCCGAAGCTTGCGAAACATGGCCAGGCTCTCCTCCAGCAGCGGTGCTGCCGTGAAAAAGTCACACCGCAGAACGGCGGCGTCTCCGAGTCCGATCAGAGCGCGGCCCACCTCGTCCTCCAGAGCGTGGCCGCGACTGATCGCCAGCGCTTCCGTGTACCACTTCTCCGCTTCGGCGTGCTCGCCTGACCACTCGGCGGTTTGCGCGAGCCCGCGCATCGCGGACGCGACCGTCGGCGCGTGGTCCAGAGCCTGACCGATTGCGAGCGCCTCCGAAAGCGCCGCTCGGGCATAGCGGAAGTCATGCCACTCCCAAGCGAGGGCCCCACTGGTGTTCAGCGCCCGAGCTCGCAGCAACGCCAGCGATCTCGATTCGACGAGCCCGAGGAAAGAAGAAAACCACGCGAGCCCTTCCCGTCGGAACGCGCGGGCCGACCAGAACCAGGCCATCGCCACAACCAGTCGCAGGCCCGCCTCGGCGTCTGCGCGCTCGAGCAAGAACTGCAACGCGCCACGCACGTTGTCGTGCTCGAGCTCGAGCCGATCGACCCACGCTTGCCGGGCGGTTTGGGACTCGACGTTCGACCGCTCGACCAGGGCCAAATAGTGGCGAGCGTGTCGGTCGGCGGCTGAAGGGACCTCGCCAACTGTTTGCAGCTGTTCGAGCGCATACGCGCGCACCGTTTCCAACAGCCGGTAGCGAAGCTCTCCCGCCGTGGACGTCTCGAGCTCGACGAGGTGCTTCTCGTGCAACGACGCGAGCGCTCCGAGCGCGGGCGCGCCCGTTCCGGGACACACGGACTGGATCGCCTCCAGCGTCGCGCCGCCATTGAACACACCTAGCGCGCGAAACAACGCCTGCTCGTCCTTGGCCAGCATCTCGTAGCTCCAGGCCAGGGTGGCGCGCAGGCTTCGATGTCGGGCAGGCGCATCGCGGGCTCCGGTGAGCAGGTCGAGTCGTTGATTGAGGTGGGCCAGGAGCAGCGTCGGCGGTAGGCTTCTGACCCGCGCCGCGGCTAGTTCCAGCGCAAGCGGAAGTCCATCCAACCGCCTGCACAGGGCGGCAATCGTCGGGGCATTGGCGTCGGAAAGGGCAAACGAAGCATCTACTGCCTGCGCCCGATCGAGGAACAGCGCGACCGCCGGCGCCGCTTGCACCGCGTCCAGGGAGGCCACGTCTCCTGGTTCAGGGACGCCTAGTGGCGGCACCACGCGCAGGTGCTCCCAGCGCACGCGCAGCGGCTCCCGACTGGTCGCCAGCACTTTCACCTCCGGGCAGGCGCTGAGGACCTCGGCCAGCCCGGCGGCGGCATCCAGGAGTTGTTCCAAGTTGTCGAGCACCAGCAGCAGGTTGCGCTCGCGCAGCCACTCGATGAGTGCCTGCTGTACGGGGCGCTCGCCGGTCTCACCAATACCCACGCTGTGGGCGATGATGGGCAACACCAACTCCGGATTACTCAAGGGCGAAAGATCGACAAACCGAGCGCCGTCCCTGAACTGCTTATGGACGCGCTGCAGCAGTGCCAGGGCAAGGCGGGTCTTGCCGACTCCGCCAGGGCCCGAGAGCGTGAGGAGCCGCACATGCGGCTGTAACAGCTGCTGCGCCGCGGCCCTAAGATCGTGCTCTCGGCCGATAAGTCGCGTCGGCTGGGCCGTCGCCTGCCGTTGCGAGGGAGTTCGGCGTCCGATCGTCGCGAATCGGTTGCGCTGCGACTCGTCAAGGCCCAGGGCTTCGGCGAGCCTGGTGATCGTCGTCCCGTGCGGGGTGCGCCGCGTGCCACGCTCCAGATCCTGGATGCCACGCCAGCTCAACCCGGCCTTTTCGGCGAGCGCCTGTTGCGTCAGGCCAGCAGACAGACGGTAGGAGCGAAGCAGCTCACCAAAGGCGGCCGATTCGGACGTGTTTGAGTTGGTCACGTTCCGCCGCAGGATCGTAGCGCATGCACCGCGCTACGTCCGTCGAGGGTTTGCGTGTGTCATTGCGTGTTGATCGCGAGTGTCGATCGCTCGCGCGTCGGTTTAGGTTGGCGGTCGTGGATCAATACGGGCGGCTCGCATCAGGTGCCATTGGCTACGGTGCGTACCTGGTCGGCGGCTGGCTGCGCTTATCGCGCCTCGTCGCTGGCGGAATAGGTCCCATTGACCAGTTCGCGCCCAAGGCTAAGCACGTAACACTTGGGCCAGATCTATCGCTGCGACTTCGCCTACTGGGCCGGTCTTCTGGTGATGTGGGAATTGCTCGTGGTTCTGATCGCGCTGTGGCTTGTGCCGGGGGTGGGCAGCATCCGCTCGATCTATGTCTATGCGGACGACCTTTACGAGACGTACACGGCCCTGTCCGGCAGCATCGCCACCCCGTCCAGGTGAAACTTGCGGCCATCGCGCTGGATTGGCCCGCGTATGGCCAGCGCCGCCTCTAAACCCCGTACTAGGACCGCGGAGAAGGGGTGGGTTACTCGTGCCAGCGCGCGTCGGGAGGTGTTAGGGGGTGTGTAGGTCAGGGTGTCAGTTGCACGTGGCGTGTCTGTGCTAGCAGGCGCACAGCGCAGGCACGCACTCGTCGTAGTGGGAGCCGGTCTGCAACAAGGAGAAAACAGTGATCGGCCAGCATCTAGAGGCGCGTTGCGGATCATCGCAAGGGAACGACAGCCGTGCACCGAGGCGCCTTGCGCCGGGTGTAAACGCGGCCAGCGATCGGCACTGAGCGGTGCGCGGGACGCGTCGAGGTCTCTAGGAGATGCAGCCCTCCAGCAGGAACGCCGAGCTCCTCCACAACCGCGCTGTTCGGCAGGCCTTGTGCGCGGAGACCCACCGGCTGCTGCACTCCGAGCGCCCGTCGCGTGCCATGCCGCACTCAGGCCGCACATTCGGGCGCATGCTCGGCGGTCTCGCGCTCGTGGGCATGTTCCTGGCCGCCACCGCGGGCGTGAGTGTCGGCGCGAGTCTGGTCCTCGCCCGAATTGACTCGGCCGCCCCCGTTGAGGCAGCGAAGGCACCCAGGGCCGAAGGTCCCGACGCGATCGAGCTCGCGCAGGCCTTGACTGCGGCCCTCAACGACCACGACGTAGAAGCGCTGGTGGCCCTCTTCACGGACGAGGACGCCGGCCCAACGGTAAGCGCTGACCGCTACGCCTGGCTGAAGTTCGAGATCGCCCTGTGGGCCGAGCAGCAGGTCGCTATGCACATTCGCGTGGACGCATCCGAGTACCGGCTGACCGAGCACGGCGCCTTCTGGGAGGCTGAGGTCTACCGCGACGACTGGTCAGCAAGCGGGGTGGCGTCGCTCCCCGTGACTAACGCCATCTGGGTACACCGCGGCAAAGTGGCCAACTTCACGTCCACCCTGCGCGAGGGGCGCGACGCGGAGCGCCTCGCGAACCTGTGGCGGCCCGGTGCGACGGTCGAGCGGCCCACGCGCTAGTTGGGGAGATTCCACGCGCCTATGCGCACCATCCTGACTTCCACCCTGAGCGCCGCGTTCATGTTGCTGGCCGCCGGCACGCCGAGCGCTGCTGGTGGAGGAACGTTAGCGGGACAACGGCCGGAACCCACCGACCCCGTGACGGTTGTCGAGAACTTCCTGGTAGCGCGCGACACCGGCGATCCGTTGGGTGCCGTCAGCTGGTGCGCCGCCTTGCTCGAGCTCCAGGACGTGGATGGGCAGTGGTTCGTGGACACGCCGACCACCGTGCAGTGGGTCCGTCAGCTCACTGACGACTACCACATCAATCGGCTCACCCCACTGCTGGTCGAGGGAAGCGTGGTGTCGTGGACGGAGCGGCTCACCCGGCGCAGCCACCCGTTCCCGGAGGCGCTGCACTCGAGCCTGTCCATCGACGTCCACGCCGTGATCCGCGAAGGCAAGATCGCCTACCTGAGCGGGCCGTACCCGCCCATCCCCACCATGTTGTTGGCTCCGCGCTGGGTCTGGTGCTTACGGCGCTGTTGGCCGCTCGTGGCGGCCCACTGGTCCGTCGCGCGTTGCGAGCGTCGCACCAGCCAACGAGCCACGGGCGCACCCAGGCGACGACAGCCTTGCCGCCGAGCGGCCGAACGAATTCGCCGTCGCGCCCTTCCCCCGCCGCACGGCGTGCGCTGGTCAGTGTAGCAGCCCACCCGCAGTTCCCCAGATCCGCGTCTAACTCTGTGGCTTCTGATCGGCTGAGCGCGAGCGCGGCCTGTGCGCTCATTGTCATGCCTTGGCCATATAGCGGGTTGAAGCTGCACACGGAATCTCCGATGGCCACGAATCCGTCGGGCCAGGGTTGAACGGTGTCGAATCGGCGCCATCGATTCTCCATTCGCCGGTAGCCGTACACGGGCGAGAGCGGTTTCGCGCCTTACAGCGACTCCGCAAATATCGGGGTCGCTAGCCTTTGCGCAAATGCCGTAAAGCCAGCTTCATCTGTAGGCGGGTATTCGTGGGCGGCACCGGCCAGAGTGACTAACCAACGACCGCCTTCGATCGAATGGATGATTCCCGACCGCGGATTTGTCGGAGGTCGACTTTGGACTCCTAGCTAGCCATGCCGGGAGTCCATCTCCCAGCGCGTGCGGATCGCCGACTCTTTCGCCCGGGAACGCAACCGGAGCAATGTGGCGGCAAGAGGTGCCACGATCATGATCCCAAGCTCGACTCCCACCTCTCCCGAGGCCCCCGACGAGCCTATCAGTTCACGCCGACGGAGCTGGCGCGGCTGGCCATCTACCGCGCGGCTGTCCGCGCAGGCTTCTATAACGATGCTTGCCGCAAACACTGTGCCGCGGGTCCCGTCGCCACGCGTCGGCAATGGCCGTGGATGACGAGCTGGTCCGCCGCGCACAGGCGGGCGAACGCAAGGCGCTCGTGAAGCTCGTCGAGCGGGAGCAGGCGCGGGTCTTCGGCGTCGGAGTGGCCGTGACCAGCGATGCCAGCGATGCCGCCGATGCAACTCAGGAGACGTTCGTCCGTATGTTGCGTTCACTGCACACCTTTCGTGCAGGTGACGACGCCGCGCTCTCGACCTGGTTGCACCGAATTGCCATCAACGCCTGCGTCGACAGCCTACGTCAACGCCAACGAGCGCCGCGGCGCCTGTACGTGCATGAAAGCCCTGAGCACGGCGTCCACGCCGTCGATATCGCCGACCGCGATGCATCGGCGCAGCCAGAGCGGCGCGCGATGCGCGAGGAACTGGTTAGCGAGGTAGAGGCCGCCCTGGCAACACTGCCGGCAGCGCAGCGAGCGGCGCTGAGGCTGCGCTATCTCGAAGACACCTCCTGTGAACATGTGGCGCTGTCCCTGGGCCTGCCGCTGAACACGGTCAAGAGCCACATCCATCGCGACAAAGCACGACTGCGGCGGCTGCTAGCGCCCGAGAGAGCAGTTGCGTGCTGACCGAGAGATCGGCACGTGTGTCGACGACCACGCAAGCGTATGATCGTGACCTGCGTACCGAGGCGGCATCGGGCGGGAGAGAATTGATGGAAGCATTACGCATTCTGCTGGCTGACGATCACCCCGTCTTTCGCCATGGCCTGCGGACTCTGCTCGGCGAAACCACGGACCTGCAAGTCGTCGCCGAGGCCACGACTGGAGAAGAGGCCATTGAACTCGCGGAGACGCTACAGCCGGATCTGGTGCTGATGGACCTGCGCATGCCCGGCACGAGTGGGATCGATGCCACTCGTCGGATTCTGCACGCCAGTCCGCTAATCAAAGTCCTGGTGGTCACGATGTTCGAGGACGATGCCTCCGTCTTTACCGCGCTGCGCGCCGGTGCGCGGGGCTACGTGCTCAAGGATGCCGAGAAAGAGGACTTGCTGCGGGCCATTCGCGCGGTGGGCCATGGTGAGGCGATCTTCAGTCCTGGTATCGCGAGCCGCATCGTCGAGTACTTCGCCGCGACTCGGCCGGCAGCGCCCAAAGAGGTCTTTCCAACGCTCAGCGAACGCGAGCGAGAGCTGCTGCACTTATTGGCGCAGGGGCACAGTAATGCGTCCATCGCCGGGCACCTGTTCTTGAGCCAGAAGACCGTGGCCAACTACGTCTCCACCATTCTCAACAAATTGCAGGTCGCGGATCGGGCTGAAGCGATCCTGCGTGCTCGCGAAGCCGGCCTCGGCGCTGTGCAGTAGGTCTCCTTTCGAGGAGCTGATCGTGGCTGTTCCCGGGCACTTTCCGCTTGGGTCGTCCAGGCAACTGGTGGGTAGTCCGCCGCTCCAGCTGAATGCCGCGCTCACGGCGTTTCTGTGGCTGGTTTCAGCGGCGCTCGCCGCGGCGACGATCGCGCTGGCGATAGCCAACGCCGCGCCGCTCACGGTCATCAATCCGCTCATCCTGCTGACGTTCGCCTCGGCGGGCGCGCTGATCGGCTGGCGGCGACCTAGGAACGCCATCGGCTGGCTGTTTGTCAGCTTTGCGCTGCTGCGGCTGGTCTACCACGCGGGTCTGCAGTACGCGATCTATGCGCAGGTGACAAGGCAGGGACAGCTGCCCGGTGCGGCGGCCGCGGCCTGGCTGGCGACGGTCCTCTCAGCACCCGGATTGAGCCTGGTGCTGTTCATGCTGGCCATGTTTCCGTCAGGTCGTCTCCTGTCCTGGGGGTGGCGTCCGATCGCATGGCTGATGGCGGCGACGGTGGGCTTCTACACCGTCGTGGTGGCTGTCGCGCCAGGCCCGATGCACGCCGAGCTGCCAGGGGTCGCAAATCCGCTGGCCATCAATTCAGTTGCACCGCTTGGCGAAACACTGCGGCACATCGCGCCAGCCATCAGTTTGGGATTGATCACGTTGGCGGGTGTGCAGGCCATCCTCCGCTTCCGTCGCGCGCAAGGGGTCGAGCGGGTCCAGGTCAAGTGGTTCGCGTATGCCGCCGCGCTGGTGATCGTTGGCACGCTGGTGCAGATCGCGCTTGGGGGAGGTGCCGTCAACACGCCAGCGGTCATCGCTCTGCCCGTGGCCGCGAGCATGGCAATTCTGCGCTATCGCCTGTACGACATCGATCGTGTCATTAACCGCACGATCGTCTTCGGCGTGCTCACTGCAATCGTGATTGTGTTGTACGTGCTCATCGTCGGCGGACTGAGTGCGGAGTTGCAGCCGAGCGGGAACAGCATGGTCGCGTTGGCCGCCACTGGTTGCATTGCCGTGCTGTTCCACCCCCTGCGCGACCGTGTGCAGCGCGCGGTCAACCACCTGCTCTATGGACAGCGCGATGAGCCGTACGCGGTTTTATCGCGGCTGGGCCAGCGCCTCGAAGCATCGGTGGCACCGGAGGCTCTGTTGCGCACGATCGTCACGAGCGTGCGCGAGGCGCTGAAGCTACCGTATGCCGCGATAACGCTCACGGGCGCGGATAGATCAGTCTTGACAGTCGAGGAAGGCCGGGCCGAAGCCGAGTCCTTGTCGTTGCCGCTGGTCTACCGCGGCGAACCCGTCGGGGAGTTGCGGGTCGGTCCGCGCGGTCCTGGCGAAGGCTGGGCCACCGCGGACCTGCGGTTGCTCCAGGATCTGGCGCGCCAGGCCGGGGCTACGGTGCACGCGGTGCGCCTGAGCGCCGAGCTGCAGCGCTCGCGCGAGCGGCTGGTCACTACCCGTGAGGAGGAGCGGCGGCGGCTGCGCCGCGATCTGCACGATGAGCTCGCCCCCACCCTGGCCGCCCTCGCCCTGAACGCCGCCACCGCCCGCGATCGCACCATCCACGACCCGACCACCAATGCCTTGTTACACGACCTGTACGGCGGCCTGCGCGCGGCCATCGGCGACATCCGCCGCCTGGTGTATGAACTCCGCCCGCCCGCGCTCGACGAGCTCGGTCTCCTCGCCGCGCTGCGCGAACGCGCCGCCCAGTACTCCGCCACCGTCGATGGCCAGCCCCTCCACGTCACCGTCGACGCCCCTGAGCACCTGCCGCCACTGCCGGCCGCCGTCGAGGTCGCCGCCTACCGCATCGTCCAGGAGGCGCTCA
>WNGF01008838.1_pt1 | contig 16249 bp, 11 predicted proteins | sample 5400641 | NCBI WGS metagenome assembly WNGF01 (sample SAMN13153371, study PRJNA577476) | soil metagenome | isolation source: 80 cm soil or saprolite under grassland replicate 2 | place: USA:California | collected 2016-06-15
GCGAAGATTGCCTCGCGACAGGCTCGCGAAGCCTGGGGCGGGGTGGAGGTCGACATGGAAGTCTAGGTGCTTCGTGTAAAATGCGATTGCTGCGTCGACGTCATCGACTATGTAACGCACGCTTACTGTGGTCATCGGTGTTTCTCCCCTGTTTTGATAGGATTGGGGCAACGCGGCTGTAGTCGTCAAGAGCAGAGCTGCGATTGCCAATATCGTTGATACATGGCTCCTTCTCTTCATGCAATGTCTCCTTTGGTTTCTGTTGGTTGACGCCTAACGTCACCTTTAGCGGCGCGCCGTCGTTTGGCGCGTCCGCTTGAAGGTATAATTCGATTGGCTCAGTCCTGTCCTCAGGCTCATCCAGAACATCAGGTACATGGTTTTTTCCGTGCGAATCAGATGCGGCGCCGTCTGCCCGGCTGACCTGCCGCCATTCGGCTGATAGTATTTAGATCGAAATCCTTCACTTCAGCCAGCAGCTTGCGCTGGGCTGATTGCAGATACTCCAGAGTTGGACCCAGTTCATCCGCGCTCAAGAAATGTGTCTCCTGCAATTGGATTACTTCAATGCAGATATCTCAGCCACGCTGACAGGCCGACGATGATGACGGCCAGCGCCAAGTTTAGCCCAAGCCACCTTTCCCAGTTTGCTTGAAAACCCGCGTACCTGGGCTTGCCGGAGGTAATGAGGATGGCGATCACAATAACTGTGAGCGAGACCGCCATCTTCACAGCGTAGACGACACCATACGGCGGCACGCCAGTCTTCGACAACAGGCGCGTGTTGTAGAAGCCTGAAAGCAGGATGCCGCCAATAGCAGCGTGAATCAACACGCGGAGGCGGCTGGAGAGGCTTTGTATCACTGCCTTCCGTGTCTCATCCGCAACCGCAGCCAGCGCCGGAAAGAGTGCCAGCCTCAAGAAGACTGTGGCGCCCACCGCCGTAATCACTGAAAAGATATGTAACCAGCGCATCAACAAATTAACAATTATCATATGTAATTCAGGATCTCCGTCATTATTAGATTTGTTGCGACGTTTAGAATCAGGCGCTCCGTAGCTGATCTTTGAAATGATTGAGCGGTAAGAGGCAAGTTTGGGTTGTCATGATCCAAACCAAACCCCTTACCGGGCAGTGTCCACACTGCGAAGCGCCTGCCGAGCGCTTTGCCTATCACAGCCGCTACACTCTTCGGAGCGGCCAAACCGTCTTTGTCATTCGCTGCCGGCAGTGCCGGAAGACGTTATAACCGGCGCCGCGCCGGTTATTCAGCGGCAATTATGGCGGCGCAAATGGCGCCGGTATTGGAAAAAGTTGACCATAATCGGCTAACGGCAAGTGGTTGCGTTTGATATGCACGCCATGCTGACGGAGATAGTTCTGTCGACGGAGGTAGTCCGAGGGGCTGAAGCCCGATAACATGAGAAAATCGCGTATCAGGTGTGACTGGTCGAAATACCCGCAGTCCACAGCTAGCCGCGCCCAATCCAGCGCCGTGGCCTGTCGCACTATGGCCATTGTCCTTTGAAACCGTTTCACGCGAGAGAAGAGCTTCGGCGTCAGGCCAATCTCCTCTGTGAAGACCTGGATGAACCGCCGCTGGCTGAGGCCGATGTCTCGGGCGATGTCTCGAACCGTCGCGCGGGCCTCCGTTTGCACGAAAGCATCGAGCGCCGTCGGCACGGCATAGTGGTGTTCCAGAGGGCGAAACAGGTGGGCCAAGAGGGCCTCTTCCAGGTGTTCCAGAGGGCGAAACAGGTGGGCCAAGAGGGCCTCTTCCAGCAGGCGAAACCTCTCCATAGGAGTGGCCGCGCCGCAGAGTCGGTCGCGAAGCTCGACGGCCGACCGTCCCCAGAGCGTTTCCAGATTGACATGAGCGTCGGCCAGTTCGCCCGCCGGTAAGCCGAGAAACGGAAACGCGCCGCCCGGCTTGAAGTGTACGCCCATGATCGACACCTCCTCCGCGGTGTCGATCACAAAGAATCCGCCGTAGGCCCCTGATACGAGCGCCCCGGAAAAGCGATTGTAGCGCTCGGGTTGCGCTGCGTCGTAAATTCGCAACTCGTCGTCGCGAAGATTTATCACCAGCTCAATCGTCCCGCTGGGCAAAATGCGTTCCTTGAAATGCGGCTGCGTGTAACCGTCGTAAAGCCAGAAGTCGTCGACGAAGTCGAGAAGCGGCGAGACCGGGGTGTAATAAAGGTGGAGCATCGTGACAAAGGCCTCCGCTAGCGTGAGGCGGTTGTCTTCTTCACGGCGACGCGGACGCCGGGACGCAACTCGTCCGTGCCACGCGCCACGATTTGATCTCCCGGGGCGAGGTCGCCGAAGACCTCGACCAGATCACCGCCCGGCTGGTTCATCGCCACGCCGCGTTTGACGTCAACCCATTCGACCTGCCCCTCGCGCACGCGGATGACGAATGTGCGCTCGGTCGTCGTGGCGACGGCCGCGGGCGGGACGAAGAGCGATGGGCGAGGACGGCGCGCGGGCCAGCTCACTTCGGGAAACATCCCCGGGGCGAGCCGCTTTGAGGAATTATCCACGTCGAGCTCCACTGGCATCGTACGCGTCTTCGCATCGAGCGCATGGCTGATACGCCGCACCACGCCGGTGAATTGCTCGCCCGGCATCGCCGGAACGGTGAAGTTGACTTTTGTCCCCGACGCAACGCCTGTCACTTCGCTTTCGGGAACCGCGACGACGAGGCGCAAGCGGGAAACTTGCTGAAGCCTTAACATCGGCGCCGCAGATTGTCCGCCCGCCGCCCCCGCCAGACTGCCCGGATGTACGTTCCGCTCGGTAATGACGCCGTCAAATGGCGCGGTGATGCGCAGGTAGGCTTCCATATTCTGCGACGTACGCGCGGCCTCGCCGAGCGCGCGCTCGTTCTCTTCGAGGGCTTTCAACTGAGCCTGGGCCGCCTTCTCATTCTCCCCCCAGAGTTGCACTCGCGCACGGCTCGCCTCCACTGAACGAAGCGCGACTTCAACGTCATTTCCCGCAACTGCGCCGGGCGTGGCGGAGGCGGACTTCAGGCGCTGATATGTCGCATCTTCGGCGGCGAGCTTCGCCTCGGCTTCGAGCCGCTGCGCGCGGGCGCTATTCGCTCTCGCGGCGGCCTCGACACGTTGGGATTGCGCGGCGCGTGACCTGGCTTCGGCTTCGCCGCGCTGAGCGTCGAGTTCGGGCGCGCGCAGTCGCGCGAGCAGTTGACCGCTTCTGACGATCGATCCGCGATCGACATTGATGGCTTCGACAAAGCCTGGCACTTTGGCGTAGATCGCCACGTCCTGGAAGGGCTGCAACTCGCCGGGCAGCCGGAGCTGCCGATTCAACTCAAGCGACACGACCTCGGCCACCGTGACGGTCGGCGTCTGGGCAGGGGCTGGACTCGCCGCGGGTTTTGCGGCCTGGTCCTGCGCGCTGCTTTTGCAAGCTGTCATGGCCGCGGTGATGAGAATGAGAGCGAGAAAAGTCTGCTTGAAAGCCATCTGTCTTAAGCTCCTTCGTTGACAGGCAACACCTCTATGCCACTGTGGGAATGCTCATCCGTCTTCCGAGTGTCGTAAGGATGGATCGAAGGCGACGTCACGCCCGCGCGCCGCTGCACGACGGCGAAAACGGCAGGCAACACCGTCAGAACAGCGACGGTCGAAGCCGCCAGCCCGCCGATCACCGCGCGGCCCAGTGGCGCGGTCTGCTCGCCGCCCTCGCCGAAGGCGAGCGCCATCGGCAGCATCCCCGCGATCATCGCGAAGCTCGTCATCAGAATCGGGCGCAATCTGCTCGTCGCCCCTGCTATCGCGGCCTTGAAAGAGTCCAGCCCCGCCTGCCGCTGCGTCTCGGCAAAGGCGACGAGGAGGATGGCGTTGGCCACCGAAACGCCAATGGCCATGATCGCCCCCATGAACGACTGCACGTTGAGCGTCGTGCGCGTCAGCCACAGGGCCAGCGCGACGCCCGCGACGACGGCGGGAATCGCGGCGAGCACGACGAGCGCGATGCGCAGGCTTTGAAAGTAGGCCGTCAGCAGGAGCAGGATCACCACGACGGCGAGCAAGAGCCCAGTCTGCAATCCCGAAAGCGTCTGCTGCATCGGCGGGACCTGGCCGCGCACGTTGACCGTCATGCCGCGCGGGGCCTCTCCGGCGCGCTGAATGGCCTCCGAGACCTCGCGGGCAACGCCGCCCAAATCCTGCCCTGAGACGTTGCTGGTGATCGTGATCATCCGCTGCTGGTTGTAGCGGTCGTACTGCCCCGGCGCCGTGCCGAGCCCCACCTGCGCCACGTCCCGGAGGTACGGCCCGCGCCCGCCGCCAGGCGTCACGGGAATGTTCTCGATCTCCTCAACTGAATTCATCCGCGACTGCGGGATTTCGACCTGCACCTGGTAGGCGACGCCGCTCGCCGGGTCGCGCCAGTAGTTCGGCTGGATGAAGCGGCTCGACGAGGTGGCCACGGCGAGCGAACGCCCGATCTGCTCGACCGTCACCCCGAGCTGCCCGGCGCGCTCGCGGTCAATGTTGATGCTGACGGCCGGGTAATCGAGCGGCTGGCTGAATTGCAGGTCGCGCAAGGAACCGACCTTCTTCATCTCGGCCATCACTTTGTCGGCGAAGGCGCGGTTGGCGGCGAGGTTCGGACCGCTAACTGCCACTTCAATCGGCGTCGGCGCGCCAAAGTTCATCACCTGGCCGACAACGTCGCCGGCTTCAAATGAAAGGGCGACACCTGGAATCGCTTCGGGCAGCTTGCGGCGCAACCGCTCTTTGAACTCCTCGACGCGGACGCCGGAGCCTGAGCGCAGCGAGATCAGCAGCGCCGCCTCCTGCGGCCCGCTCGTCCACAGGTGGATCGTGTTGACCGGAAAGCTCGCGGGCTGCGTGCCGACATAACCGAGCGTGATCGCCACGTTGCCCGGGCCCGCCTCGTCGCGGATCACGTCGAGCGCTTTTTGCGCGATGACTTCAGTCCGCTCGACGCGCGTGCCCGCGGGGGCGCGCAGCCGCAGCTGGAACATCCCGGTATCCACGTTCGGGAAGATGTCGTTACCCAGATGGCGCCCGATCAGGAAGATGACCGCGCCCGCCGTCACGAGATACACGCCGAACACTGCCCAGCGCAGCCGCGCCATGCGCTCAAGGAGATCTCCGTAGCGCCGCTGCGCGCGGCTGAAGAACGATTCGTCGTCGTGGATGTGTTGACGGCGCAGCAGCCAGATCGAGAACACCGGCACGAGCGTGTTTGAGAGGAAGTAGGACGCGAGCATGGCGAAGCCGACCGCGAGCGAGAGCGGCACGAAGAGCGACTTCGAAACGCCGACCAGAAAGAACGACGGCACGAAGACGGCCAGGATCGCCAGCATCGCCAGCAGTCGCGGCGTGATCGTCTCGCGCGTCGCTTCGAAGACGGCCACGCCGACCGGCTCGCCCCGGGCCAGGTGAGAGTGAATGTTCTCGACCGCGACCGTGGATTCGTCCACGAGGACGCCGATCGCGAGCGCGAGGCCGCCGAGCGTCATGATGTTGACCGTCTGCCCCGTCAGCCACAGTCCGACGAGCGCGGCCAGCAACGCGAACGGGATCGTCGTCACGACAATGAGGGAGCTGCGCCAATCGCGCAGGAAGAGCAGCACCATCAGCCCGGTGAGTATCGCGCCGAGCGCGCCCTCGAAGGCAAGGCCCCGGATGGCGTTCTTGACGTAAGTAGACTGGTCGAATTCAAAGCTGACTTTGATGTCTTCTGGCACGAGCGACTGGAAGCGCGGCAGTTCCGATTTGACGCGGTTGACGACTTCGAGCGTCGAGGCGTCAGACCGCTTGGTTACCGGTATGTAGACCGTGCGCCGTCCGTTGACCAGACCGTAGCCGGTCAGGATGTCGCTGCCGTTCTCGACCGTGCCCACGTCGCGCACATAGACCGTCGGCCCACTCCCCACGCGCACTGGCAGCGCGGCCAACTCCTGAATGTTCGAGACGACAGAGTTGATCGGCGCGATGCGGTTGTAATCGCCGATGCGAACGTTGCCGGCGGGCGTGATCGTGTTGCCCGCCGCGACGGCCTTGACCACCTCTTCGGGCGACATCCCGTATGCGCGCAGCCTGTCCGGATCGACGCGCACTACGACCGTGCGCTGGTTGCCGCCGAAGGGCGGCGGCGCGGAGACGCCCGGCAAAGTCGAGAAGGCCGGGCGCACGCGGAAAAGCGCGAGGTCGGAGATCTCGGCTACCCCTCGTGTCTCGCTCGAAAAGACGAGTTGCCCCACTGGGACGCTGCCCGCGTCGAAGCGAACCACGAACGGGTTGACCGTGCCGGGCGGCATGAAGGCCTTCGAGCGCTCGACGTAGGCGATCACCTGTGCGAGCGCCTGGCTCATGTCCGTTCCGGGATGGAAGAAAAGCTTGACCAGGCCGACGTTCTGAATGGATTTCGATTCGACGTGCTCGATGCCCGCGACGTAGAGGAAGTGGTACTCGTAGTAGTTGACGAGGAAGCTCTCCATCTGCGCAGGCTCCATCCCGCCGTAAGGCTGCGCGACGTAGATCACCGGCAGGTTGAGGTTCGGGAAGATGTCCACCGGCATCCGCGTGAACGCCAGGACTGATCCGAGGGCGACGCCGACGACTACGACAAGAATGGTGATGGGTCGGCGAAGCGCAGTGTTGATGAGCCACATATTTTTATTTCGAAGCCTGTTGGAGAAACGGTTTCAGATCGCCTTGCAACTTTGCGGCGGCGAGCATCGCGCGCCAGACAGCGAGTTTGGAGACAGAGTCTTCGAACTCGGCCTGCGCCAGCAGTCGTTGCGCGTCGGCCATTTCGGTGATGTTCGCGAGACCGTGATCGTAACGCGCCCGCGCGCTCGTCAGAGTCTCCTGCGCGGCTCTGACCTGGACTTGCGTGTTCTCGGCGATGCGGCGGGCGGAATCCACCAGCGTGCGGGCGCGGACGTCCTGCGTCTTGAGCGTGTTGATCACCTGGTCGTAACGCGCCTGTTCGGCGGCAACGTTGTTCGTCTCGGCTTTGCGGCGGGCGCGCAGGCCGAAAATGTCTAAGACCGGAAAGCTGACGGTCAAACCCGTCGCCCAGTTGAACGTGTTCGGGTATCTGCCGTTGGAGTTGTCGAACGTGCCGTCAAGCTTTGCACCGGTGCCCCTGCCGAAAACGGAGGTCTGCCAGTTGAAGCGGGGGAAGTATGAATGGTCGAGAACCTTCTCGCGTGACCGCGCGGTCGAGACCGCCGCAGTCTGCGCGATCGCGAGAGGGTGCAAAGCGAAATTGACTTCGGGCGGAGGCGGCACGGGCGGCAGTTCGAGCAGTGGGCCAGGTTCAATCGTGATGTTCGCCCCGGCCTGTCCCACCGCTTCGGCCAGATCCGCCCGAGCCAGTTCGACGTTCTGCTCGGCTTGAATCAACTGATTTTTCGCGGCGGCGACTTCGGCGTCCGCCCGCGAGGCGTCGACGCCCGGCCGCAGTTGATTCTTGACCAGCGCGCGAACGGCCCTGGCGAGTGTTTCGGCGCGTTCGACGTTGGCCTGCGCGGCCTCGACGGTCTGTTCGGCGGCGAGCATGGTCAGGAAGGCGTCAGCGGCCGCCGCGCTCACGTCGAGCCGTGTTACGGCCTCGTTCGCGTTCGCCTGCCTGCTAAGCGCCCGCGCTAGTTCGACGTTCGATTTGCGCAAACCGAAATCGAACGGCTCCCACGAAAGCATCAGTCCGCCCGCGCTGCCCCACGCGCTCGACAATGACGTGCTATCTAGCTGAGGTCCGGAAATCGCAGGGATAACGGACTGCGGCAGCAACAGACCGAAAACATTGTTGCGTGTAGCGCGGTTCTGTTGCCACAACATGTCGGCGCGGGGCAGATAATTCGTGCGCGCCAACTCGACGCCCGCTTCGGTGGCCTGGCGCTGGGCCTGCGCCCCGCGAATCGCGGGATAGTTTTTCAGCGCAAGTTCGACCGCCTGCTCAAAGTTCAATGTCAGCGACTGCCGGTCCTGCGCTAGCCCGGTTATGGAAAATAATGACAGGAAGGCTAGTGGAAGAAGAAAGAAAGGCGTCTTAGTCATTCCCATTAGAAGATTCGTTTTCCTCTCGATTCGTCAATACGCTTTCCAACCCAGAGCCGTCCCACCGTTATTTCCAGGGCCGCGTTGTTGACAAGGACTTTTTCCGGGGCATAGTATCGGATTTCGATTCGATACCAGATACTATACCCGGAACGGATATGGACGACAAGGATTTGTACTCAGGTTTAATCCGGCTTCACGTTCTTTATCACGCATGCCAGGAGCCGATCTTCGGCGCGGGGATTATTGAAGAGCTCGCGCGACATGGCTACCGGCTTAGCCCAGGCACGCTCTATCCGCTCCTTCACGGGCTGGAAGAGAAAGGTTATCTACATTCATCGGAGGAGGGGGGCGGGCGGCAGCCGCGGCGCGTCTATCGAGCCACCCCGAAAGGCCGGAAGGCGCTGGCCGGCGCAAAGGTGAAAGTCCGTGAACTGTTTTCCGAATTGCTGGAGGACGAGCGTCAGGAAGGCAGCCCGTTGCGCAAAACCACATCGGCGAGAGATTTGATGAAAGGTTTGGTCATCGAACTGCGCGACGGCTTGAGCAAAGCGAAAGGGCCTAAGGCGCAGGCGTTGCTGGAAACATCAGCGGCGGTGATCGGAGGCCTGATCAAAGCCTTTGACGATTACGAGAAAAAAAGCGAGGAATAAACGTGAATTCACTAGACACGAGACGCGCATTTATCCGGGCATCGGCCGCAATCGGTTCCGGTCTTTTTCTTTCCGCATGCGGTAGGAGTAACAACGCGCAATCGGGGAAGCAGACAGGCGAATCCGAATCTAAAAAGGAGGAGAAGGAAGAAGGCGGCGAAGTCACAGCCACCGAAGACCTGATGCGGGAACACGGAGTTTTACGGCGGGCGCTGCTCGTCTATACGGCGGCGGTCAATAAGCTTCGCGCCAACGCTGCCTCCGTTCCACCTGATGCCCTGCAGAAAACCGCCAAGCTCTTTCGGGCTTTCGGCGAGGACTACCACGAAAAGAAACTCGAAGAATCTTACATCTTCCCAGCGGTCAAAAAGGCTGGCGGGCCGGCGGCGAGTTACCCGGACATTCTCGTCGTGCAACACGACCGCGGGCGCGAGATCACGGACTACATTCTGTCAGTCACGCAAGGCGCAAAACTGGGAGTGGCGAACGCCGAGCCTCTGGCGCGGGCGATGGAGTCCTTAGTGTTGATGTACCGGAACCACGCCGCACGAGAGGACACCATCGTCTTTCCGGCATGGAAGAAGACTCTGCCTGAGAAAGAACTCCACGAGATGGGCGAAAAGTTCGAGGAGATCGAGCAGCAGCAGTTTGGAGAAGACGGGTTTGAAACGGCCGTCAAGCAGATCGGCGAGATCGAGGGAATGCTCGGCCTGACCGACATTTCGCAATTTACCGCGCCGCCGCCGCCAAAGGCGTAAGTCGCAGGGGACATCCGTATGACGCTTCAGGAGAAGATCATCGCTACGAGCGCGCCCACCGCGGTGATCCTCATTCGGCTTGCCGTGGGCGCAGTCTTCCTCACCGAGGGGATTCAGAAGTTCCTCTTTCCCGCCGAAAACGGAGTCGGGCGTTTCGCCAAGATAGGCATCCCGGCGCCGGAAATCATGGCTCCGTTCGTCGGAGTAGTTGAAATTGTCTGCGGCGCGCTCCTCATGCTCGGATTGCTCACGCGGCTGGCGGCGATACCACTGATCATTGACATGCTGGTGGCGATCCTTTCCACCAAGATTCCGATTCTGTTGGGGCGCGGCTTCTGGGGCTTCAGCCTGCGCACTCTCCCCTACTACGGCTTCTGGGGCATGGCGCACGAAGCGCGCACAGACTTCGCGATGCTGTCCGGGTTGATTTTTCTGCTGATCGTCGGCGCAGGCCGTTGGTCAGTTGACGCCCGGATCGCCCACCGGCGGAGTCCGACCTTGTAAGGAGAACGCAACTCCATGCAGCGCAATACAGAAAGGACGCGCGCCGCCTCGCATGCTTTTCGGTTCGTGCTGACGATGGGCGTCGTCAACCTCTTTGCCGACATGACCTATGAGGGCGGCGCGAGCATCAACGGACCGTTCCTCGGGACGCTCGGAGCTAGCGCCGCCGCCATCAGTATCATCGCGGGCTTGGGCGAGTTCCTCGGCTACAGCCTGCGCTCCGTTTCCGGATATGTCAGTGATAAGACGGAGAGGTACTGGCTGATCACATTCGTCGGGTACAGTGTCAATTTGCTCGCCGTCCCGGCCATGGCGCTCGCCGGCTCCTGGCCGGTCGCGGCCGGCCTCGTTCTGGCCGAACGTGTCGGACGGGCGATTCGCAAGCCGACCGTAGAATCAATGCTCTCGTATACAACGGGTAGCCTGGGAAGAGGCTGGGTGTACGCGGTGAACACCGCGCTCGACGAGACTGGAGCGACAGTCGGGCCTCTGCTGATCGCGTTAGTCTTGTTCCTGAAAGGCGGCTACAGAACCGGGTACGCGCTGCTGCTTATTTCCGCACTGTCGGCGCTGGCCGCCCTGACGGTCGCCCGCGTTGTCTTCCCGCTCCCCTCCCGGCTCGAGACCGGTCGAACGGCGCAAGCAACAGGGTTTACAAGATCATACTGGCTCTACATGCTGGCGGGATCATGTTTCGCAGCAGGCCTGATGAGTTTTGAGCTCATCTCCTATCACCTGTCGAGCACGGGGATCGTTACTCGATATTGGATACCGCTCTTCCTGGCGCTGTCGACCGGGATGGGTGTGATCGCAAGCCTGATTCTCGGCAAGCTCTTTGATCGAATTGGGTTGCCGATTGTCCTCGTCGCCGTCTTTCTTTCCGCCCTCTTTTCTCCGTTCGTCTTCCTGGGGGGCTTCTTTGTGGCGCTCTTCGGAATGATGTTGTGGGGAATCGGGTATGCGACGCAGGACACGCTGCTCAAAGCGATCATTGCCGGTGTTCTGCCGGAGGGCAGACGGAATCTGGCGTTCGGGCTTTTTTACCTGGGATACGGCGCCGGATGGCTGGTCGGCAGCGTGACGGCGGGATTGCTCTACGAGCGATCACTTCCTCTCCTGATCGCATTTTCTGTCGCCGCGCAACTCGCCTCGATGCCAGTCTTTTTTGTCGCGCAAAGAACGAATCGATAAAACAGCTTTTTATGGATATGGTTCAAGTGAATAGACGCCTGGCAAGAGAACTGGTATTGCGACCGCGGTTTTGAAAAAGCCTCGACGAGAAAACCTCTTTCAATCGTATTCAGACATTCTGCTTCCTCAACGAAAACTACAGAACCTTTAACAGCAAGTAACTCCCCCAGGCCAAAATCGCGGCGACCGGTAGAGTTAAAATCCAAGATAGGACGATGTTGACTATGACGCGAAGATCCACCTGTCTGGTTACCAGACCGATGCCGAATAACGACCCTACCGAGACATGGGTGGTAGAGACCGGAAGGCCCAGTCGGCTGGCGAAGATGACGAGCAGGGCGGTGACGAGATTCGAGGTGAATCCCTGGCCATGATTGAGGCGTGTAATTTTCTGGCTCATGGTGATCGCTACTTTTCGGGCATTGAGTAATCCACCGACAGCCATTCCGCAGGCTACGGACAACATTCCCAGGCGGATTCCAAGGCCCTCGATGACCAGAAGGAGCGCGACGATTTTGGGAGTGTCATTCAGCCCACGCGCGAAACTCATGCTGCCCGCGCTGATGAAGTGGGCCACGTCCAGGGTCTGTTGCACGTTTATTCCTACCAGCCTTCCCTTATAGCGCTGGGTGCAATTCTCCTGCGTCGCCAGCTTTACATCGGGTAATGAAACTTGGGCGAATGAAAAGACGTATGCGGGTTCTGAGATCGGAATCAACTGCTCGGTGGCGCCTACGCAAAGACACCACTCTTTCGTGACGCCCAGACGGATTCGGACGCCTCGCGCCACAACGTATGCCGCGGCTCCCAAACAGACCGCGATCAAGGGACTGACCAGAAGCGGTAGAAAAAAAGAGCCGCCCAGCTTGGTGAAATTGACCTGCGTTCCGACGGCTGCAAGTCCTCCGCCGACCAGCGCGCCCGTTAAACCATGCGTCGTGGAGACAGGAAAGCCGGTAATCGTGGCTAACATCACTGTCAGTCCTGCTCCCAGCGCAACCGAGAGAAGGAAGTCGGGAGAAGCGATTATGGAGTCGGGAACGAGTCCTTTCCCGGAGAAATTCTTGACCAGCCCCTCGGCTAAAAAGATGGAGCACACCGAACCGGCGAAAGTTGTGATCGTCGCCCACCAGATGGCTCTGCCATAGCTGGTCGTCTTGCTGCCGAAGAGCGTCGCCACCCCTTTGAAATTGTCGTTGGCGCCGTTTGAGTACGCTAAAAAGCAAGTGACTAGAAAAAGGAGAGTCAGGATGATCATACCAGTACTATCTGCAGAGTCCTTATTTCAAGTGTGTTCCGCAAAAAGAAATCGCGTTCTGTGTTCGAATGCCCGTGAATTTACAGAACGCCTTATCGGGCGTCAATGACAGCGATTCTTTGGTTGGGTGAGTTCGTATTTCACGCTGCGAGGAGTTGCCGGAGAATGGGCCGGATCCCTTATCGGCTCCATCTTGATGGCTCTTGTCATTGCCCTATCTTCGCGTCCAACCGTTAACCCACAATAGGGAGGAAAGCGCCGCAACTCTTTCGGGGCCTGCGCCGCTTTGCTATACTCTGTGGCGCTATTAAATAAACACGCCGAGCGCATTTCTGTGGTCAAAACCGGTGACCACCAACCTACAACGACAATTAACGGCAGCAGCTTTAAACGCCTGTTCGAACAACTCTACGGAATAAGTTGTTTTACCTATCACTTTCTTTCGGCGTCACACCATGCCGAACAAAGTTGAAGTCCGTTTTAGGCCAAAAAATCGAAAAAAAGGAGGGTTATCCATGACATCCGATAGATCCGACAAGCTAGGCTCCGGGTTATCTGCAACGCAGCCGGCCGGAGGACTCAAAGACCCCAGTGGTTTTAGCCGCCGTCAATTCTTCAAGCGTTCCGCCATGGCAGGCGCCGCAACCTTGAGTGGAGGTATCTTCCAAGCGCTGGTGGCGCGGACAGCTCTCGCGGCCGATGATCGTGGCCAGTCGGGGCCAGGGTATGGAGCGCTCAGACCAGCCGGTGATGAACTGGCGCTCCCGCCCGGTTTCCATTACTCCATCGTCAGCGCTGAGGGCGACATCATGTCAGACGGATATCCCGTCCCAAAGGCAATGGACGGAATGGCCACTTTCGCTCTTGCCAATGGGAATATCCTACTGATCCGTAATCACGAAGACAGTGACCCGGGAAGCAGATTCCGGCCTCGACCGCCAAATAGTCGAGTCGTCCAGCAACACTGGAGCTTGGTCGGCACTTTCAGAAACTGTGCCGGCGGACCAACGCCCTGGGGGAGTTGGCTCTCTTGTGAGGAGACGCTCGAGATCGCCTCACCTTCAAATCTTGCTCAGAACCATGGATACATCTTTGAGGTCCCAGTTGACACTACGCCTGGAAATCCCACCTCGCCTACGGCGCTCAAGCATCTCGGGCGCTTCGCCCACGAGGCCGTGGCCGTAGACGCGGACACCGGAATCGTCTACGAGACGGAAGATCAAGGTAACGTCTCAGGCTTTTATCGTTTCGTCCCCTCGACCAAGCCGACCAAGCCGGGCGATCTTGCCCTGACCGGCGGCTCGTTTGAGATGCTCAAGGTCAACGCCGCTCCCGGATATGAGACAGCCATTGGGCAAACAATCGGCGTTGCGTTAGAGGTGAGTTGGGTCCCAATTGCTAATCCCGATCCTTCTCCCCCTTCTATTCAGTTCGAAGGAGAGACAACATCCGCTGTCTTCAAGCAAGGGCTAGATGCGGGTGGAGCGCGGTTCCGCCGGCTTGAAGGGTGCTGGTTTGCACAAGGCAAAATCTTCTTTGTGTCGACTAACGGCGGCGATCAGGGTTTCGGACAGGTCTGGGTGTATGACCCAGGAGCTGAAACCTTGACCTTGATCTTCGAATCTCCGGGCCCGGATGTGTTAGACGCGCCGGACAATATTTGTATAAGCCCGCGCGGCGGCCTCGTGATTTGTGAGGACGACGGCGCTGCTCAGTTTCTGCGGGGCATCTCGCCAACGGGCGAAATCTTCGAATTCGCCCGGAATCTTCACAACACTTTTGAATTCGCCGGTGTATGTTTCAGCCCTGACGGGAAGACGTTGTTCGTCAACTTGTATGGACGTTCGAGTGTACGAACGACGCAGCCTTATAAGGCCCCGGTGCTGATACCGATCACGTCAGAGAAGCGCGAATTCGCTATGACTCTTGCTATTTGGGGTCCGTGGAGATCCGGGTCGCTTTAGACCCGTCACCGGATAGAACCAGGCAAGGAGACGGATTTGAACCTTGTCACTTATGGCGGGAATCGTATCGGAACGATCTCCGACGCGGGCCACCCGCGCCTGATCCAGTTCGCGCTCAAGCTGACGTTCTAGGCCGCAAGACCAGAGAGATGTCAGTAGCCCGCGTTGCCAGTTGGGCTACTGACATCAATCTAAGCTCTGATTACGATCGTTGCTTCGTTAGAAGTTGATCCGCAGCATAAACTGCATCTGTCGATTGGTCCCGGTCCCGAAATTCCGGTTTAGGGGCGAGGTGATGCGCCCGAAGTTTGAATCGACCACACAGCCCGCCTGATTCCCTGCCCGGCACTGATCGGGGTTGGCCACAACAAAATTGGTGTTCGGATTTCCGAGTTGAGCGCGGTTGAAGACGTTGAACGCCTCCCAACGGAATTCCACACTCCTCCCCTCTGAAAATGGAACCCGCTTGCCCAAGCCCAGGTCGAACTGCAGTAGGCCAGGGCCCGCCAAGAGGCTCCTTCCGGCCGTACCCCACCGCCCGAGCGGAGTAATCCTGAAGGCCGCTGGGTTGATCCATTGATCCACGGTTTGTCCCCCGGGAGGGGTTAAGGAGACGGTGGGGACCAGGTCTGGCCGCTGGTTGGTGTTATTGCGGTCAGGCAGATCGCCGGCGTTGGTGGTGCGCGAAGTCGTGATGGTCAGTTGCCGCCCCGTCCGCGCCTGGGCCAGGCCAGTCAACTGCCACCCGCCGAAAAACTTATCGGCAATGCCTTCTTTCAGGAAGCGGCGTCCCTGGCCGAAAGGCAGTTCGTAGATCCAGTTTGTGGTAAATGTGTGGCGGATGTCCTGAGCGCTGCTACCCCGGTCACCACGACGGTCACTGACGTTCTGGGGCTCGGCCGCTTCGCCTCCTCCGACTGACCCGTCATTGAGGGAATGTGACCACATGTACTGAGCCCCGACCGACAATCCCTGGTAGAACTGCCGGTATAGCGAAACCTGCAACCCGTGGAAGCTGCTGTTGCCGTCGTTGGCCTTGAAATCAATCTTGCCGAACGCCGGCAACGGACGCTGGCCGGCGCGCGGGTCAACGACGTTGATGAAACTGCGGGCAAAGAGCTTGTGCCCCTGGCCGCCGACGTAACCGACCTGCATGACGAAGTGCGCGGGCAACTCCTGCTGGACGGAGAGCGAGTAATTAAGGCTGTAGAGGTCGCGGCGGTCTCGCTGCAGCGCCCTGGGCGTCGCCCCGACCGTGGCCGCGAGCGGCAGAAACGGCGTGAACGGATAGCGCAGGTTAGGCGCCTGGGAGCGGTCAAGCGAGATGCGGTCCGCGCTGCTGTCAATGGCCGCAAAGACGTCGTCATTCTGTCCCGGCCCGAAGAAGACGCCGTACCCGGCCCGGATGACCGTCTTATCTTTGAGAGCGCGTGGCGCCCAGGCCAGGCCCAGGCGCGGGGCGAAATTGTTCCGGTCTGGCTTATACCACGGCGTGCCTGCAGGGCAGAATCCGCCGCATTCAAGGGCGAAGACGCGCGCGCGGTCCTTCACCTCGTGAACTACTGAATAGTATTCGTAGCGCAGTCCCAGGTTGAGCGTCAGGTTCGGCCGCCACTTGAAATCATCCTGTCCGTAACCGAAGTAGTACCAACGACGCCCGCCGCGCACTGGGAACGGCGCGATGGAGAAACTCTCTAGCCGGTTGGCAGTGAAGTTTGCCAGGCTAGTGTAAGTGACGGTGATAGGCTCGCCCTCGCCGACGTTGACATGGATGCGCCGCGCCTCGCCGCCGACCCGCAGGTTGTGGCGGCCCCTGATGAGCGACAGGTTGTCTACGAAGGAGAAAGA
>WNGF01009350.1_pt1 | contig 16246 bp, 10 predicted proteins | sample 5400641 | NCBI WGS metagenome assembly WNGF01 (sample SAMN13153371, study PRJNA577476) | soil metagenome | isolation source: 80 cm soil or saprolite under grassland replicate 2 | place: USA:California | collected 2016-06-15
TTTGCGCGCTTTGTGGAGTGTTCTCGATGAAGACCGAGCGATTGAAGAGCTGTCGTGGAAGCAGCCCCAGGTCGTAGATTTTCGCAAAGGTTCCGGCAAACCATTGCACGTTTGTGCTCAGTGTGGGAGTTAGTTCTACGCCTCGAATACTGGCGTCGTGAAGCGCGTAAACGCTTAAATTCTGATTGCGGCGCAGCATCTCCATTACAGCCTCGAAAATCTCATGCGGATACCCGTCAATACTCAAGACGGCGCAGTTGTATTCGAAGTGAAAGTTGTTTGCGATCAAGCATTGCGCGATTTCCGCATGATCGCAGATTACCGCTCGGTCAAAGCTGTAGTTCCTGAGTTCAGGATTAATTTGAACAGCTTCGTTTTTAGTCTTCTCCTTTTGCACGGGTGGCCGAAGCAGTTTAGCGACATCGCCGTTAACCTTACGCCAACGATCGAACCAGCCTTCAACCTCTTTCTGCGTGGCGCCGAGTTCCTGGGGCTTGACGCCGCTCAAGCGTCGCCGCAGACCCGGGCTAACTAGTAGGGCCAGGGCCAGGGCTGCAACTAGAAGCAGTGGGATGAACCACACGAAGGAAAAGCCGGTAGCAACGTACAGAACCACATTCAGCGCAAGAGCGGCGGCAAGCACGCAGCCGCCCGCGACCTTTAAAGGGTTCGGCTTTTTGGCGTTACGCCGTTGATTGAAAAAGAAGTAGAACTGACCTGGTGTGAAAAAAAGCGAATTGTTGACGGAGAGGTTATGAATCGTTTGCTCAAAAAACTTATCCGTGAAATCAACGCCCGGCATCACCTTTGGATCAAATGCGAATTCGTGCCGACAGTTTTTGCACTTCCCACGGTTGGCCTTGCGGTCTTTTAGCTTGTTGTCGGCATCACACTTGATGCACTTCACACGTGGCTCCTTCCCGCACCCTGGTGGAATAGGTCGAGCGGTATGAGTTGGGTGGCTACTCTGCAGCGCATAGATATTACTGAATTCTGCGTAGGAAGTCCGCGTGGCCGCGACTAACTAAGTAGTTAGATTGCGTTCTGATTGCGTCGCCGGAAGGGAGAGTCGCCAGGAAGCGTTGCGTCGCTCCGCGTCGCCCTGCAAAACGCACTCGAGCCACGCACGCCACATCAGCATCAACCAAAGCGTTTCGCCAATACGCCGCCCCTGCACCTGTCCACTCAACTCGCCGTTTGAGACTCGTCGCGCCACATCTTGTTGCCACAATCCTTCCCTGGAAAGCACGCGAGGATGCAACTGATTTCGTGTCCAACGCCGCAATGCCCCGGTCAGCCACAAGGTTAATGGTACGCCCATGCCGCGCTTGTCGCGCCAGACGACTTCAGACGGCAAGAGGTCTTCAATCGAGCGCTTCAGAAGATATTTTTCACACCCTGCGCGTAGCCACAACTCGCCGCTAACGCCGAACGTCCATTCGGCAAGCGAACGCGAGCAGAACAGAGTCCGCACATCCAGGTTGTAGCTCAAGCCGAGGTTTGTCGCTCGAGGTTGTATGTTGTCGGCGCCTTTAAGCAACAAATTTGCGCGCTTTAGACAGTGAAGCAGACTGCGGGTATAAACAGGATTAAGAGCTTTAGCAAGCGGCGCGAACGGATTATAGTTATCAAGTTCCTGGCACACGGCCTCCGTGTAAACCTCAGTTTCGAGGCCGTGAAGGCGATGAAACGTGCGCATATAGAGTGCGATGAAGCTTTGATTGGTGCTGGAAAACGTCGAATCTGCGTGTTCGTAAAGAGACCCAGCGATTAGTGGTTTGTTCGTCCAACCAGCGAAGAGTTGATCGCCGCCCTCACCGTTGAAGACGACTCTTACCTCTTTACTAGCGCGTTCGCACATGAGTGCAAGCGGGACGGTAACGCCATCGCCGTACAGACCATCGAGGCGTCTGGCAACCGAACCAAGCATCCGGCGCAGGCAGCTCGGAGTAACCTGAATTTTTGTGAGCGGCACGCCCAACATTCGAGCGACAGATTCCGCATAAGGGACCTCTGAGAAACAATCCGGACCCAGATCGAGTGTGTATAGGCGCAACTTTGCGCCTGCGCGCGCCAGCAACGCTGCAGTCACGGATGAATCCAACCCGCCCGAAAGAAACACGCCGATCGGGTCGCCTGTCGATGCTTTCAGTTGTGCTTCGACACTCTCTTCAAGCAAAACTCGTAAACGACGCGCTGCTTCCTTCTCGTCGCCGATTTGCTCATTCGCTTCCCGCCACTGGTGAAGTTCGAGAGTTTGTGGAGAAGCAATATATGGCGTTCCACTCCAGATCATTTCTGTTCCGGCACGGATCGAAAAGATATTTTTGACAGGCGTCAGCGGCGCAGGGACATATGAGAAGCACCCGTAGGAATAAAAGCCTGCGAGAGAGATTGACGCACGCTCAACCACTTTGAGCAGCAATTCAAGCCGCGACGCGAACCATACGGCATTTGTTGTTTGAGTCCAGAAGATCGTCGCGCGTCCGAAGATCCCTCTTCCCAGGACGAGTTTACTGCTGCTCGCTTTGGCCCAAATGTCCGCTTCGAAGTCTGCGCCCGTGGCGGCAACGGTCGCTGTCAAACCGGTACGGCCCGAACTGCTGTTGTCCTCCACTGTATTCTGAATGACCGAGTGCCTGCCCGCCACGGCTATGCCGAAAATGCTTCGGGTATTGTCAGGTTGGTCTGAGGAAGGATTGTTGCGCAGCGAACGAACTCTTAATCCAGTGGAACCGAACCCCATCGTGGCTTGGATCAGAAGTCGCTTCAACGTGTCTTGCGATTCGTTGTTATCGTGATTGCCCCAATAGCCGATTAATATGCCCATATCATCAGCGGTTCCTGTTGCTACTCAACTCGAAAGTCGGTTCGGCTCACCACGCGGTCCTCTAAGAGCATCTCTACGCGCCACGTACCGGCCTGAGCGGACGACCCCAAAGTGTTTCGGCAGAAGGTCGACCAGACCGCTTTGTCGGTTGTACGCGTTTGCCACGAGTTCTGTTTGACGACGCGTCCACTTGGATCAGTCCAATTGCACTTCATGGACAAGTTCTCGGCGATTGGCACATTCCCAAGACTGACGCGGTAGACAAGTTCACCGCCGTCACGCGTAACTGTGCCGAGGTTTCCGCCGTCGTCCGCTGCCCGCGTGATGCGTCCAGGCTCGACCGCCGCAATGCCGGCTATGGCCCGAGTGTGACGCTGAACGTATACGGCAACGAATATGATTACGACGAGCAGAGCGGCGAGGCATGACCCTATGATCCAAAACTTTCGCCGCCGCTGGGTAGCGAGCGCTTTCTCATAAGCTGAGAGCGCTTCTGCTTCTGCCTCGCGGCGCTGCAATTCCTGCATCGCCGGATCCAGCAATTCAACCGGAAGGTTAAGTTCTTCGAGAATCTGCACGACTTGCTCGCGTTCGAGTCCCTGCCGATCGTTAAGTTCTCGAAGCTGGGCCTGTCGCGTGACTTCGGCGACAACACGCGCGACCTGCGATTCTGTAAGTGGCTCGCTCATTTTTCAGACGTGGTCAGAGCCGCTGAAGGAAATGGATCTGGGCTAGAAGGCAAACTTGAGCGAAAACTGAATGCGGCGTCCCGGTGTCACCGTATCCGTATGTTCTGTTTAGGCTTGCTCTATTACCTTCAAAATTTGCCTTGGAGGAGCTTTAACAATCTGTTGACACTCTTCGGTAGGTATATTCTTTTTAGCTGCTTCTATTATGCCTTCCTTCAACAGTCTTTTATCAACCTCATTCGTTAGCCATCTAGCTCCTGCTACTCCTACAAGGAAGGCGCCAGCTAACGCCGAGAATCTCAGGCTGATTGCTGTCCGCTCGGCTAGTTGTGATAGCTCAACTGAAGCCCCTGAACCGTAAAAGGCCCAAGAGCTAAAGGCGGAAAAGGCGCCGATAAGAACATTCGAGATAGCGCCTGGACACCAAACCCTATGCACCCAGCGTGGAAGAATAAATCCGTTATCAGTCAGCAGAGCATTAACTACGCCTCCCACTCCCCCAGCAACTGTAATCAAAAGTGCGCAAGTCCAAGGACTCATGGTTCTCCTCCTGTAGCTAAAGTCTAACTAAGGTTGTTCCTCAGTCTCTTTTACTAGTGAGCAAGTCAACACCAGAATCTACGACCTGCTTGGCGGCTTCGACTGAGACAACCTGTTCCCAGACCTTGATACCTGCGTCATGCAACCGGGCGATGAACTCCTGCGGGGATGGCCCCAGTGAAACGATAGGTTATTCATAGAGATCTCCTTAGGGCGGATGTCACTCATGCCTTCTAACGCATAGTCCCGCCACCCCGCGGAGTGTGAGCATTGCAAACGCAACCCAAGACATCGTGCGGGGGATCCAGCGCGGGATCGCCTCGTCCCAGCGTTGGATCGGGGCAAGGGCGACGAATACCGCCACGACGCTCAAGGCAATGACGAACACGTCGAAGTAGTAGCGCCAGGTGCTCATCATCAACTCGTGGTTCGCCCGACCCCCGGGGAACCCTGCCGGTACGCCGAGTGCCCACCACGCGTGCGGAGCTGCGAAGAGCACGGCCCACGCGCAGGCGGCGTAGTGAATCCAACGGAGTCGAGGTGGAGCCACCGAAGACATGGTATCTAACCTCCAGAGACGCCTTCCAGATGCGCCTTCTCAGTAAGACCGATCAGTGTCGCCGGTGGTGCTGCGTAACGTCAGAGGACCAGGCGCGGCGATGAGTAACAACGTCAAATCAAACAACAGTTTAAGAACACGCCACCAGCGCTCCGGTCCAGCGCCGTTAAATGGGACTCCCTTCTGTATTCATCCGAGACGCCCAACGACTTGGAGCTAAGCGGCGCGCGCAGCGCGTCCGCTTGAGCGACTGGGTTAGCTGGCAGACCACTATGATTGCATTCGGGTACGCGGGGTACGCGGCAGCCTGATTCACTTCTTTGCTTCTCTTCGCGTAAAGTCGATCACCCAGTGTTTCGTCCAGGTGTTACCGCCGTCTAGCGAGCGGTGACTCTCCCAGTGGGCGCTGCTGCCGGTAATCTGGGACCAGGTGAGCCGGGAGAGAATCCGTGCTGCCGGTAATCTGGGACCAGGTGAGCCGGGAGAGAATCCGCTGTCCGCTGTCATCGTCCCACTCGCCGAAAAGATCAATGCTCCCCCCTTCAAACCGGCCACGCCACACCAGAAAACCCCCAGGGGAAGAAGTGTCGGTCCAGGTGTGTTCCCAGCACCGAGACTTGGGGTTGAAAGCGCGAAGACCGAGGCCTTTGATGATTTCTCCCTGGTAGGGGCCTTCAAAGAACTCCATGGAGGCGCAGCCATCGAGAATCGTCGTGGCTTTCAGCGTCCCCGGTCCCTCTCCCCAACTGCCGTCGGGTCGCGGGAAAGCGCAAACGGCATCCCATTCTCCTTCGAGAAAATCGAACTCCCGCGCTTCCGGCAAGTGGGTTTGGCCCAATCTTCTCGAGTTTGTATCCGGCATCGCCTTTGTCCTCCAAGACGCTGGAATACGTTCGTTCTTTTATTCTCTTTGGCAAGCTTCAAGCTTGGTGGCCTTTCAGATTGGCACTTGGAAGGTTAGACATGAACAAAGAATAAAGACTCCCTGAAGCGCGTTCAATCGCGGCTCACCTGCAACGATTCGTTGAATGGCGCTCTTCGGACCACCAAGCTACTTACCATTGCGGCCTTCACTAAAATAGCGATCGACTACCGCAATTAGATTTCTTAGGTTTTCATCGGTGAGCGCGAGGTTCTTGTCCGTGTGAGCTTGAGATTCATTCAATCTGATCTGCGCATCAACCAAGGCATCAATCTTCGCGTTTACATCTCTAAAACCTTCAAGCGTCGCGTGGGCAAGTCGCGCTACCACATTCTCTGTCTGGGCCTGGGTTGCCTGCAGCTGTCCTTGAACTTTACCCAACTGTTGGATGTCAGCCGCAAATTGAGCTTGCTGCTCGACGATGAAAGCCATTTTTCTATCGAACTCTTCGTTGTTCATCATGAGGATCTCCTACTGATTGTAAGAGAGTTTAGCGAATGGGTTCAGAAACACCAAGCGAGCCATCCAACGTTGCGCTTCAGCGGCTCGCCCACGCAACTTAACAAAGAAGTCCGCTCATGGCGAGTCCGCTGCAGGCGCTTGTCGGGCAGCGCGAGTGTCATCCGTCCTCCTACGCCAGCGCATCTAGGGGGCCCTGGCCGCCACGGACGCCGGAAGATAGAAGGCCGCGACGCCGTGCACAATCAGCTCAGGATCAGCATCATCCAGATTCATAAGGACGATGATCGTCAATCGGTCGTCGACGAACCGTGCGAACTCAGAGAGAAACCCCTGAATCCCCACCTTGAAATGATCTTTAGAAGAATTCTCGCCAAAACCTCGCAGCATCGAACGCTGCTGTTCACCTGCGCCGAGCGAAAGCCATTCGAGCATCGATGCCAGGACGTTGCTTGAGAAGCATGCTATCGAGGCGTCAGGTGCAACAGCTTGTTACAAATTCTTAATACGTTTTACGCTTCGCCCTCCGAAAAGAGAATTACAACTTTCGCTGAATGTATCGCAAGATGAAGTCAACGTGCTCAACTCGCGCGTCGCCGCCATCCAAGTTCATCGTAACAGCACGACCGATTCTACGTTCTTCCCGACCAGAGAGATGCTTATAGCGAAACACGACTGCCCAACCAGCAGAGCTGCCCTTCCTTTCGCGCACGATTCCAAAGGCCCTCCGCTGTAAGGTATCGCGCCGCTCTTTGAGCATCTCGTCCACGTTGGACTGCCATTCGATTGTTTCGTAAGCAAGTCTCGTTTTGTCGGGCTGGAGATCTGTATAACCATTCTGCGCGATGAACTGCTGGGCGAACTTGACTGCTTCCGCTTCGGTCAGGTTTCGTTTTTGAGCAAGAGATAGACTGGAGACGAAGAGTACCAGCCTTGCTTGAAGATAATACTCGACATCAGCGGCATCTCCTCCCTCAACACACAATACAGATCCTGCTGGCACGAGTGCACTAAGTTCGCAAATGAACCTTGTCAAATTTGGTACTTGTCAAGTTGAGTTCCGCCCCTCCGAACCGCGCCGAAGGTTCTCGGTCCTTTGAGCTATAAACATGTCACCTCTATGGGGTGAAAACCTGCGCCTCTTTGCGCCAGCGATAAACAGGTCGGCCCCAGTCTGTTTTTTCGACCGACTCCTCTAGTGGGGTGAAAACGTAGTCGAACTAGTTGAGATCTAGAAAGTAAACTTGAGCGAAAACTGAATGCGGCGTCCCGGTGTCACCGTATCCGTAGCTTGGCCAAAAGCCGGCGCTTCCAAATAACGAACGGGGATGCCAAAGTTGACCCGGTTGGTGAGATTGAAGATATCCAGCCGAAAATTTAATTTGTACCGATCTGTAAACGCGAAGGTTTTGGCAATAGCCATATCCAGTTCGAGAATACTTCCCGCGCGGAAGGTGTTCCGTCCAACTTTCCCATCTGTTCCCACAGGCGCTAGTAATGCAGTAAGGTTACTCGTAGTCAATTGCAGGGGTTGACGGCGGTCGCCAGTTCTAACTATTCCCTCCGTTGTATTCAAGCGATCCGTCAGGTTTCCGTCCAGATTCACGTCGAAGATGCTATTAACAGTGAAGGGCTGCCCTGTCTGAAAGCGCCCCATGCTGCTGACCTGCAGGCCGCCGAGTAGAGAACGCAGAAAGCGGCTGTCGAAACGCGATGCGGGAACCTCATAAAGCAGGTAATAGGTGAAGCGGTGCCGCACGTCAAAGTTAGCGGGTCCCCACTCGCCTGCGAACGTAAGACTGTCTTGCGGCAACGCGGAAGCGCCCGCCAAATCAAAGACGTCCGAAACATCGTCGTTAGCCTTCGACAACGTATAGCTGGAATAGTACTGGACGGCCCTGAAGGCACGGCCACGCACTTCAATTTGCAGGCCGTCGTAGCGCGAACTTGCAGAAGTCTCGAAGATGTTCACGCCCCCGACAGTCGGCACGGGGCGCCCGCCGACGAAATCGCCCGCACTCGAGATACGCGTGCCAGGTTGCACTGCGACGCCGAAGAACCGCGGCTGGAAGGAGAGATCAAGCGGCACGTCAAAATGCACAGGCAACAGAATGGCGTTCGAGCCCAGGTTAGGTGTGGTAAAGCGAATCAAGTTATGTCCGCGCGTTCCGATGTAAGCAGCGGAGACACCCAGCTCGGAGGTGAGCTGTTGTTCGAATGAGAAAGAGAAATGGTGAGCATTCGGCATCTGGAGTCTTCGCGCCGGTAAGGTCACCTCCACACCGCTGGCACTAGGCAGAGTGAAGCCGCCATTTTCAAATGGGCAGTTGCCGCCGCCGGCACTGGCAATGCAATTGATGAGGGTAATCTGACTGGAGAGTGAGTTGGCCGGATTGAGTCTGTTGAGCGTACCAGGGAGTACCAGGTCCGGATCATTTGCAGGATTCAGCAATCCGAGGGGGACGATAGAACTATTCGGATCGAAGAAGATGTTGCCAAGGCCGCCGGCGAGATTGACGGTAACGAACCTGGGAAAGACGCTGCGTGATTGGCTGACAACGGCGCCGAGAATTTGATCGTGAAAAAGACCGTAGCCGGCTCGCAGTACACTTGTCTTGCCCAGACCGAAGAGGTCGGGTGAATACGCCATACCAATGCGCGGCTCTAAATTATTTTTATCCGGTTCGTACGTCTTAGTGCGACCGTCAATAAACCGGGACAGACCGGGAACCAGGTTCAAACTCGGATCAGCGAAGCTGCTCTCGACACGTCGGTTCGTCTCTTGCGCCGGCGTGTTGTATTCATACCGCAGGCCGTAAGACAGCGAGAGATTCCGCCGAATCCGCCACTCGTCCTGGCCAAAAAAGTTTAGTTGATAAAAGCGCAGATTGATCGCCGCATCGCTGCCACCCGTTAACGTTTGAAAAAAGCCGCTCGCCGCCGACGCCGCTGCCAGGTCAACTGGTTGCACGAACGTATTAGTAAAAGCGAAATCGCCTTGGGAATTGAGGCCGACTTCGGGCGCGCCATTGAAGGTAATGAGAGGACGAAAGTTGCGCGGCAGATCGCTATTCAGTTCCGTGCGACGGTTGTCCGTGCCGAGGTTGAAGCTATGGTTTCCCCTGCGGAGCGTCAATTGGTCGGCGAATTGGTAAGTATTGTTGACGCGCTTCTGAGGGAAATTGAAAACATCAACACCCACTGGACTGAAGCCCGCGATTACTACTTGTCCCACCGGACCGAGCAATTCTTCGGTGGTGCCGCCGCTTCTGAATAGCACAGGTCCGGTATTGGCAACGATTCGATCACGCACGCGATCGATGGTTGGCAACGTTACGTTAGCCAGCAACGGGGCATTAAGCAGAAAAGGCTCGTTGGGAAAATCGTTCGACGGCATCTGAAACTGTCTATCGGGAACATTTTCAAAAAGCAAGCGCGTCCGACCGTAGGAAAGACGAATCTGGTTAAAAACCAGGGTAGCGGCGTCCGGCCCATTCAGCTCGCTGTTGAAGAAAAAAGAAAAGTTTTGTGTTCGAACGCGCGGACGTATCGTTGAGAAGAGCGCTCCGCCTGTTACAGGAATGTTGCGCCAGTCGTCCGTAAAGTTGTACCGGCCAGTAAGTGACTGTTGCCGGCCGCCCAACTTGAAATTCTGATCGTATTTGCCCGAGAGAATTTTTCCCTGGCCGCTTGCGGGCAAAACCTGCGTGAACGTGTTTGGGCCATAAATTCCATTCGGATTATTCGGGAAGGGAAACAGACTAAAAATTGCGTCGCCCTGCGTAGTTGTTGGCGTAGCAAACTCTGGCGATCCGGTAAATGGCTGCATAAAAATGGCCGTAGCTCCGGTTCCGAACGCGCCGCGCTGGGCCAAGGTCGGAACCGCAAAACTTGCTTCCTTTGTCGCATTCAACAAGTAACCTTCGGCGGAGATAAAATAAAACGCTTTGTTTGGCGCGAGGGGCCCGCCGAGGACGAACCCGCCCTGGCCCAGAGTGAAAGAGTCCTCTTTCCCGGAAAGGTTTCGAACTGTTATGGGTTGACCGTTGACTGGGACAAACTTGAAAGTAGCGTTAGGACCACTAAAGTCGTTAGTGAACTGCGAGGCAGCAACCACTGATTGATTCCCCGACATCAACGGTGTCACGGTATTGCCATTGTTGTTGTCGAAGAAATTACGGGCGTTTAGTTGACTGGAATTAAATATGCCATAGATTGCGCCGTGCGTTCCGTTCCCACCTGACTTCGATACGGCATTGACCTGCGCGCCGATATTGCGACCGAATTGGGCCGGCGCCAGCAGTGTGATCGCTTGATACTCTTTAATCGACTCGATTGATTGAGGCACGAGGGCGAGAAAACCCTGGCGACGCACACCTATGTCTTCATCGTTGTTGTCAGAGCCATCAACTGTAAAATTGTTGGCGCGTGAGCGCAGTCCGTTCACTGCGAATTGACCGGCTGAGCCGACGCCTGCGCCGACGCCAGGTCCCGTTCCATTGCCGATTGTTTGCGGCGGCTGCGCGACCCCTGCCAATAACAACGCCAACTCATCGAAGGTGCGTGTCAGAGTCGTTCCCCCCAGGGGCAGAGATGACACTTCTCCTTCCGTGAATGCACCGCTTCGCCGCGCATCTATGGTGTTGATCTCCGCGCGAACATTCGTGTCTCTCGCCGAGGCGGACGCCGGAGTTGGGCTCGCCGCTGATGTTGGCGGAACCGCCGCTCCGACGGCCGCTTGAGGATCCAGTTGCACGGGGACCGGAATGACCTCGCCGGTACGAGTGATAAAAAGTCGCTGTACGACTTCACGTGTTTGAAACCCTGTTGCGGCTACGCGAATGGTGTAGACGCCCGGATTGAGAAGACCCTGATAGAAGCGGCCTCGTGAGTCAGTGCGCTTAGGAATTATCAGGCCAGTTGCCTGATTTATGATCTCAACTGTAGCCCCAGCCACAGGATCGCCTGTCTGACTACTCGTCACGGTTCCTTCAAATGCGCCGGTCACGGTGTCTTGCGCCCGAGAGAATGGGGTGAGCGCAACATAAGGAAGGAGAGTCAGCGTGGCGACCAGCAAAAATCGTAAGGATAATCTGGTGTTGGACCACAGTAAATCGCTAACTTGGAAAAGCAGCAGGGAGTTGGCTTTCTTAAGCTGGCGCCTTGGCTTCTTCATATGCATTATTGTGAGCAATTCGCATTACTGCGCGTGGCGACTGCGCCAAAACGCAGTTGATACTCTCTGGAAGTAATGAAAGCGCATACCATGCCACGATAGTTGTTGGGTTCTTTGTTGTTCAGCACGTCCAGCCAGAAAAGGAAACCACCCAGATCGGGGTCGCGCCTCAAGTAACCAAAGTATTGCATCAAGACGAAGGCCGAGTTGTACTCTCTTTGCGCGAATGACTGGTTTTCGGCAACCTTCAGGAGCACTGTGGCGCGGGTCTCTCTGCCGGTGAGCAATCCGATCACGAACGCAGCGCGCTCTTCGGGAGTCGGAGTCACACCAGCGTTAGCAAACAGCGCGTCGACATAAGCAACGCTGCCGAGCTGATCGTAGGTACTCTTGAATGCAGGCCGCGTTACAAACTCATTGACCAGTGATAGCTTCAAAGCCTCGAGATTTGGTCCCGCCTGAATGCGGCTTCGGTCAGTCTGGAACTCCGCAAAGCTAAGTCGACGGTTGAAGGATGCCTTATAGAGGAGATAAACGAATCCTCCGGTCAGCTGGAACTCATTCTCAATGAAGAAGGCTGCAGAAACACCGACGCGGCGAGAATTGATGCAATTGACATCGTTGCCGCAGCTCGCAATTTGGTTCATCCAGTAAACCAGACCATCCGGATCTGGTTCACGGTTAAGAAAGTCAATGTACTGCTGACGCACAAAGAAGTCTGTCTGATCAACTCGGTTCGCCGGCAAGCTTTCGGTGGACACCGCAAAATTGTCGAATATCGCTTTACTTGGGCTCGCCGTCGGTCGGACCGTTCCAGCGGAGATCTCAGCAACTAGTCCTGTTACAGGTTTAGAGATGTTTGATGTGTAACGCAGTGTCCAATTAGTGCCCTCGGGGCTGGTCTCGAAATTGATGGTCTGCGCGAGCACATCAAAGCGGAAACGCCAGAAGCGATGAGCCACCGGATCGAATGGAATACCCGTTGAGAACTTGGTACCGCCAAGGTTGGTTTGGAAAAAGAGCGAAGTGGTAACCGCATTTGGTTTCGCCCTGGCTGTCTTTGCGCTCGGAGTAGTTATTCCGTCATCCGATCCTGCTGCAAAGCGATACCAATTGTTGGGATCGTTACCCAGCCCGAAGGTCGTCAACGCTCCCTCTTCCGTGGGCACGTTCACAATTTCACATTTAACGATGGGAGTCACGTTGAGGTCTATGGGCTTAACCAGAACGATTCCGTTGAAATTGGAGCCATTGGCGCCGCCGAGCGGCGTTATAACCAACTGACCATTCTGTACTGTCACGGTCACATTGGCATTATTGGACGAAGGCGTTGTAGTAAGTGTCCCCGGCGTAAAGTTTGGGCCGGTCGTGCCGTCATTAAAGTCTTCGTTGGGGGTCGGGGTTGGAGTAGGATTTGGCACCGATGCGCCTACAAAGTTTTGGACCTGGCTCACTTGCAAATCGTTGTAGGTCACACTGGGCGGCGTGAAGTTGAAGCCAAGCCTCGTCGGCGTCAGCGTATAGTTTCCATGGGCGGCGATCTGCGGGAAAGAATAGTTGCCGCCAGCATCCGTTGTTATGGTCTGAGCGCCGGCGCCGGCGAGTGTCATGCTTACGCTGCCGATCCCGTTGCCGCCTGCATCGGCAACGCGCCCGCTAATGCCGAAGTTGACGAGCGAACCAGTAAAGTTGGCGCTTGTCACGTCGCCACTCAAGTTTGGAAATTGCAGGCTTTGCGGACTGAAGACGAAGTTGGTCCTTGAGGGCGTGACTGCATAACTGCCTCCTCGGACAACCGTGAATGAATAGTTACCGTTGGGACCGGTCGTGGTAACTCCGGATTGCGTTCCGGTCAAGGTCATTGTCACGCCCTCGAGGTTGGCGCCCCCGCTATCAACATGCCCACTAATTGTTTGCAACTGCGCCAGAGCCAACGCAAACGGGCTCAAGCTGCTTACGTTAGCGCAGATACCGCGCGTGGCGAAGTTGGAAGAGGATGTGCGATCAACCAGGACGCCGTTTTCGCCGTGCAAGACACGCAGCCTGGCAAACACAGCAGGGTCATCAACATTATTAACTGTGGTGCACAGACCGATTGGTCCCGAGACTGTCGCAGTCGTGCTTAGGTCTATCGCCTCATTGTCGAAGAAGGTATATCCGACTGGCGGTGTCCCAGCTGAATTGAAACTAATGTGCGTCAAGGTGGTGATTCCTGCGATGCTGACACTGGCAAAGGTGATCGTAATGTCCTCGAGTTGCACGTTTACATTGGTGCCCGTGGGTGTCACCGCTGAAGCTTCTTCGGTTCCAACGAAATCAGCGGTCTGATTAGTCGTCAGGTTTGCAAAGCTGCGGTTCCCCGGACTGAAAGTGAATCCTGTTCTCGAGGGTGTGACAGTGTATGTACCGCCCGCCGCGAGCGTGAAAGTGTAGTTGCCGTTAGAGTCTGTCGTCGTAGTGGCAGACTGCGAGCCGCTCAAAGCAACAGCGACGCCGCCAAGGCCGTTAGTTGTCGCACTATTTGTAATGTGGCCACTAAGGACCACAGTGACAGAAGTGACAGGAGTGCCCAAGAAATTGGCCACCGCATTGTTCGTCAGGTTAGTAAACGTCCGATTTGGCGGGTTAAAGGCGAAACCAGAGTTTGATGGCGTCACGGTGTAGTTTCCGCCGATCGTCAAATTGCCAAAGGTGTAGAAGCCGCTTGCGTCAGTCGTCACTGACGCGTTCGTTGTCCCTCCGAGCGCGACTGTTGTGCCGCTGATTCCCGCTCCGTTCGCTTGCGTCGCCAGGCCCGAGATAGTCAGTTGATCCGATCCAGTGAAGATTAGCTCAAGACCAGAGGTTAGCCCGCCCGTGTTGCATTCGTATTCAGTGAACCCGCTGGTTGCCGTCCGTTCGACCCCAACCGTCGCACTGCTGCCAAATTGATCTATTTGCGCGTAGATAACATCAAAACGGGACTGATTTTCGTAGAGACGGATTTCAAAATTGATGGCCTGATCTTCATTGTTATAGAAGGTGCTGCGCCATTCTACGTTGAGAATCCGGTTCGGGGCTGTGCCGGTCACTGACGTAAAAATGCCAGAAGCGCCTAAGCCGGGGATGTTTGCCGCGTCGGTCCGCAGATCGTCCCAGTAGCCGAGAATTGTGTATATGAAATTCGTGTCGGCTATCGGCAAACATGTGTTGCCGTAGTCCTCGCCGTTGCCGACAAACTGGATCACGCCATTGGAACTAATGCGCGCAGCCGAGAACGTTCGATCGTATAGTGATACGAGGAAGGGCAATGTGAAACTGGTCGTGCAATCATCGCAATGGTTACCGATATCTGTGGTACCGGGGATAATCACGCCGTTCGTTGTTTGTGCGATTGCGTAATTGTTAACGACTGATCCGTTCGCTGCGCCACTGAAGTTTGCGGTTTGGTTGCCGGTCAGATTGTTGAAGGTCTGGTCTGGCGGAGTAAAGGTGAAGTTTGCCAGAGACGGCGTTACCGTGTAATCGCGCCCTGCCGCCAGGTTGCCGAAAGAGTAGTTACCGGTTGAATTCGTGGTCGTCGTACTGCTTTGCGCACCGGACAAGACTACGGTTACACCGCTTAGTCCAGCGTCACCGCTGCCGACCACTCGGCCGCTAATCGTGTAAGTCTGCAACGTGGCAGCGAAATTGGCAGTCTGATTAGCGCTCAGGCTATTGAACGTCTGGCTCGGCGGTGTGAAAGTGAAGTTTGTCAGGGACGGCGTGACACTGTAGGTACCGCCAGCTGGCAGATCACTAAAGGAGTAGTTACCGCCCGCATCGGTGGATGTGGTGCCTGATTGCGACCCGCTTAAGGTCATAGTCACTCCGCTCAATCCCGTCTGGCCCTGCGCTACGTGACCGCTGATGCTCAACGTGGCCACCATCGTGCCCGTGAAGTTAGCGGTCTGGTTGGCGGTCAGATTGTTGAAGGTCTGAGTCGGGGGAATGAAAAAGAAACTGGGTTTCGCGGGCGTGACAGTGTAGTTGCCACCTGCCGGTAGAGAACTAAACGCGTAATTACCGCTCGCATCCGTGGTTGCGGTGCTCGACTGCGTCCCGCTCAAAGTCATCGTCACACCGCTCAAGCCGGACGATACGCCGTTTCCAAGCACTTCCAGCTCGGCTAAGGAAAAGTAGTTGAACCCAACTAATTGAACGCGGACAAAGCGTCCGGTGCGATTGACGGCGATCGTCGTCGGTCTGCCTCCCTCTCCCTGTGTTTGGAAACTCGAAACGCCCGGTTGGTTTTGAGTCATGATCAAGTCGTTCGAAGTAAACGGCACGTCAGAGACAAAGACGAAGAAGTTTGTAAGTCGCTCGGTGCAGCAATCCGTCCGGTTCCATACGTTGATGCTCTGGATCGTCTGCACATTTTCGAGATCGACTTGCCACCACGGCTGGTTCTCTTGCGCAGTGTGTGTTACTGAGCCATTGAAGAAATTACCGTCCGTGTTTCCGTCAACCGCGCGGCTGGCAGCGCCCCCGAAATCAGTGCTTGATTGGGTTGCCGGCCGGTTATTGCTCAAGTTAGCTGGGCCAAGAACCTGTCCATTGATCGCGAATGTGTTCAGGGTGGCAGTGAAGTTCGCGGACTGGTTGCCATTCAGATTGTTGAAGGTCTGGCTCGGGGGAGTGAACGTGAAGTTGGGCTTCGAAGGTGTCACCGTGTAGTTACCGCCTGCTGCCAGGTTAGCAAACGTGTAGTTGCCGCTCGCATCCGTTGTGGTTGTACCCGACTGCGAACCGCTCAGCGTCATCGTCACACCGCTCAGTGCCTGCTGATTGCTGTTTAGCACCTGCCCACTGATCGTGAATGTGGAGGGCGCATTGCCACCGAGAAGCACATCTGTATTGCTGTAGTTTGCACCGAGTGGACCAGTGACCGAACTGAAGGTCCCACTGCGGGAGCCAAAAGTCATCACCTGGAACGAATCGTTGGTGTTGGGATTGAAGCCGTTGATCAGCGTTACGTTGAGTGTACCCGCGAGCGCCGCAGACCCTGTGGTTGCGAGCCGGTCAAACTGTGAGCACGGCGTGAGTCCGCCAA
>WNGF01005453.1_pt1 | contig 16241 bp, 21 predicted proteins | sample 5400641 | NCBI WGS metagenome assembly WNGF01 (sample SAMN13153371, study PRJNA577476) | soil metagenome | isolation source: 80 cm soil or saprolite under grassland replicate 2 | place: USA:California | collected 2016-06-15
GCACCCTTCGCACCCATAGGCACCCTTCGCACCTATACGCACCCTTCGCACCTATAGGCACCCTTCGCACCTATAGGCACCTATAGGCACCCTTCGCACCTTTGCACCTTTGCACCTCGACGGATGCACTAAAATGCGCCGCATGCTCCGAAAACTCCTGACTTCCCTCGTTGTCGTCATGGCACTCGCATCGACCGCGTTCGCCGACGTCCAGCTCCCCGCCATCATCAGCGACCACATGCTGCTCCAGCGCGGCGCGCCGGTGCGGATCTTCGGCAAGGCGCAGCCCGGCGAGGCTGTCAGCGTGACGTTCCGCGGTCAGACCGTGCAAACGACGACGGATGCCGTCGGACGTTGGGAGGTCTGGCTTCAACCGCTCACGCCTGGGGCCGCCGCGGACATGACGATCAAAGGCGCGAACACGATCACCGTCGCGGACGTGCTCGCCGGCGACGTGTGGATCGGATCCGGCCAGTCCAACATGCAGTTTGCCGTGCGTCAATCGGACAACGCGGAGACGGAGATCGCTGCCGCGAAGTATCCGCAGATCAGGCTCTTCTCCGTCCCGCGGAAAACATCAGCGGTGCCCGTGGACGACGTGGAGGCGAAGTGGGTCGTTTGCTCGCCGGAGACCGTCCCGGAGTTCTCGGGCGTGCTGTACTTCTTCGGCCGCGAGATGCACAAGGATCTCAAGGTCCCGATTGGCTTGATCCACTCGTCGTGGGGCGGCACGCCGATCGCGTCCTGGATCAGCGGCCCTTCTCTCGTCAGCAACTCGCGGCTCGAGCCGTTTCTCACGTTCTGGCAGAACGCCATCGCTCAATACCCGGCGAACAACGCGCGCCACGAGCTGACGCTGAAGAAGTGGGAAGCGAATGGATCGCCGGGGGCTCGTCCGCCGGCGCCGCTCGGACCCGGCAGCCCGCACGAGCCGACGACGCTCTACAACGCCATGGTCGCGCCGCTGATCAAGTACACGATCAAAGGTGCGCTCTGGTATCAGGGAGAGACGGAAGCCGGCCGCTCGCAAGGGCACCTCTACGGCGAGGCGCTCATGACGCTCGTGCAGGACTGGCGCCGCGCGTTCGGCCAGGGGGACTTCCCGTTCTACTGGGTGCAGCTGGCCAACTACGGCAACGCGGCGAAGAACGGCCACTGGATGCGCGTGCAGGAAGGGCAGGTCAAGGCCACCGCCCTCCGCAACACCGGCGTCGTCGTCATCACCGACATCGGGAATCCGACGAACATTCATCCGACCAACAAGCAGGACGTCGGCCGCCGGCTGGCGCTGCTGGCGCAGAACAAGGGCGCGAGCCCGCTGTATCGGCAGTTCACGCGCGAAGCGAATGCGATTCGGATCTGGTTCGACAACGCGGGGACCGCGCTGAAGATGCGTGGAGGGGGGCCGCTGGCCGGTTTTCAGATCGCGGGAGCGGATGGCAAGTATGTGCCCGCGGCCGCGACGATCGAGGGCGCGACCGTCCGAGTGTTGAGTCCCGACGTGCCGGAGCCGAAGTCAGTGCGGTACGCGTGGGATTACAACCCTGACGGGAATCTCGTCAACGCGCTCGGGCTGCCCGCATCGCTGTTCCGCACCGACGAGAACGACGAGCCGATTCGGTAACGTGGCTTCCGGCTTCAGCCGGAAGATCAAGTTCGATTTCTTCGTAGCTTCCGGCTTCAGCCGGAAGATCCAGTTCGATTTCTTTGTAGCTTCCGGCTTCAGCCGGAAGATCCGGCGCTGATCTGGGTGGTGCCGACCTTTCGGTCGGCCGTGATCGCGGTCGTCTTCTAGCGCGAAAACAGATGACGGATTGCGTCGACGAACTCCCGTAAGAGCGGCGGCAGCTGCAGGATGAACTCGCGAATCTCGGGGATGTGATTCGACGCAATCCAGATGATGAATGCCGTCCCCATCAGCCAGACCACGGCGCTCCAGAACGCTTCCGGCCCAGGCTGGCCACCGCTCCGGAACTGCCATGACCAATGCTGGGCGGCGCGGATCGGCGAAACCACGATCTGGTAGCCGATGAACAGCATGAGCGCGCCCGCCCACACGGGCACGCCGGCGGGGAGCGGCCACCCCAGGATGGCGCCTGTGTTCACGAGCGAGATCATCATCGCGGCCATCGCGAGAAACAGCGCGACGTGTGCCAGCGCGAACACGGGAACCATCGGCGCGAGCCACGGACCCTGGCTGTACGCCAGCGGCGCGCCTGCCGCCCACCGCTGCCGCCGCCATGGCCGTCGGTGCTGACGCCAATGACGGCGCCACTGCTTCGTGCCGTCCGAGTACTGCTGCTTCGCGCGCTCGATTACTTCTTTCGCGTTGAACGGCGTGCCCCCAGCCGACGCGCGCTCCTCGGACGTCCTCGCCTCCGGGATGAGGAACATCATCGCGACATACGCGATGATGCCAGCCCCTTTCGTAATGAAGGCTGTCAGCGCAAACCCCACCCGGACGAACGCCACGTCGATCCCCAAATAGGCGGCGAGGCCCGTGCAGACGCCGGCGATCATTGCGCCGTCCGGAATCCTGAACAGCCGTTTCGGCGGGGCGTCCGCGTTCGCGGCGTGCTGGCTTCCTGCGGGCGCGTTCCCGCGGTCGGCGGCGGTCTCCGCTGCCGGCGCATCGATGGGCCCCATCTCCCTGACAATCTGCTCGACCTCGCCGGAGGTCACGACGGTCTTGTGAGGGCTCAGGAACTTCCGGCACTTGTCGGCGATGGCCTGCTCGAGGTCCGCGATGATTTCCGTTCGGTCAGGATTGTCCTCGAGCGCGCGCTCGGCGCCCGCGAGATATTCCCGGAGCGTGTGGTATCCGCTCTCGTCGAGCTGATACGCGTTGCCATTCAGGTTGATGCTGATGACTTTCTGCATGGCTACCGTCCAAGCTGCGCGATCGTCGCGTTGAGATGTTTCCAGTAGTCGTTGAGGTCCGCGAGCTGCGACTTCCCTTTTGCGGTGAGCTGGTAGTACTTGCGGGGCGGACCGGCGTCCGATTCCTGCCACTTATAGTCAACCAGGCCGTCGCGGCGCATCTTGCTGAGGAGCGGATAGAGCGTCCCCTCCTGCGTGGCGAACTCGGTGTCGCTCAGGCGGTCGAGGATGTCGGCGACGTAGACCTCGTGGATCGCGACGATCTTCAGGATCAGGAACTCGAGCAGCCCCTTCCGGATCGCCGTGAACTTGTCGTCGAGTGACATTTCCGTGGACAGCTACCTTGTTTTAACAAGGTAGCAGAACAGCCAAAGGGAGTCAAGGCGCGATGACGTTAATCACCAGCACAGGGATCGTGACGACGCCGGGGTTGATTCTCGGGACGGTGGCCCCGCCACGGGCACCCGCGCACGTGACTCGACCCCTCCGTTTCAAACCCACGGGCGGGTGGCCGTGAGGGGCGCCCCACGCCGCAGGCCCGAGCCACTCCCGTGATCACCGCCCTTGGCGAGGGACCGGCGTGGGGCTGTCACGGCCAGGCCCCGCGGGAGGGTTTGAAACGCGGTCGGCGACACGTACGCGTGGGCCCATCTGCGCCGGCATCCGACCTGACAAAGTAGTGGATTCCCGATTCGACGATTAGGGATTCCCGATTCGACGATTAGGGATCCCCCGATTAGGGATCAGGGATTGATGTTTTACTTCCTCATTCCCGGCGGCGTCCAGTTGATCACGTGATACGTCGCCGGCGTCGTCCCGACGTTCCGGATCCCGTGCAGCTCGTTCGATGCGTTGAAGATGATCGAGCCCGGGCCCAGCCGCTTCCATTCACCCAGCGACAGCGTCTCCACCGTCCCCTCGCGGATGATGATCAGTTCTTCGTTCGGGTGCTGATGCGGCGGATGCGATGTCTGTCCCGGATTCAGCGTCGTGATGTGCATCTCCAGTTCGTCGAGCGTCACCGTCGGCGCGCGGACGACCGTGCGCGATTCGCCGACCGCGGTCTTCGTCGCGGTGAAGCTGTTCCAGTCGAACACCTTCGAGTGCATCACCGGCGTCTGCGGCCGCACGACGGCGCCCAAGGCCAGCGTCGCGGCCAGCGTGAGGGCTGCGACCGTCGCGTCGCGGCGAGTGATCATCATTTCTTATCTCTCCTGCATGAATTGCCACGCTGAATCCTACCCGAACTGGTTTCAAAACCCGATACGCGGGTGATCGCGAAGGGCGCCCCGGTTCAGCTCGAGGCGCGTCCCCCGTTACGATGCTTTTCGCGCCTCGAGTGAACCAGGACTGTTCGCGGGCAGGGCCCGCGCCTCACACGGGTTTTGAAACCACTTCCCTGGACAGCACCGTGCGATGATGCGGAGGTGGCGAGCGCGTCCGCACCGCGCTGAGCGACAAGGGTATTGCCGTTAAGGGCTGAGCGAGGCGGTCTCGACGCCAATCGCGTGTAGGATGCCGGTGCGGGCATCACGCCCGCAGGACAGGAGGCTACGTGGCCGTCAGGTTTCAGCGGAACATCGGGATGCTGCTGCTCGGAGTGTGGCTGATTCTGCACGGTGTATCGGGCATGGTGGCGCTCGGCCTGCCGGCGCCGGTGATGGCGGTCCTCGCGCTCATCGCGGGGGTGCTCATTCTCGTCGGCCGCTGACGCCGCGCGTCAGGACGACGCTCTGGGGTGGGGCCCCAGCGCGTCATGTAGGCAAAGGCGTTCGACGCGCAGATCGGGCATTGCGACTGGTCGTGGACCTCGTTGCAGTCGAGGCGCGGTTGCCGCCGGGGAACGGCTCTCGCGCAGAGGCCGCCGAGAAACGAGTCTCGCGCAGAGATCGCAGAGAGCGTTCTCCGCGCGAGATCCGTCCTCAGCGTTCTCTGCGCGACATCCGTCCTCAGCGTTCTCTGCGCGACATCCGTCCTCAGCGTTCTCCGCGCGAGATCCGTTCTCAGCGTTCTCCGCGCGAGATCGTCCCCGGGAACGGCCCTGCTGATTGCGGCGTCGAATGGATGCCCGCACAATAGTGAGGGCCGGTTGAAAACTGTCGGTGGTGCGCGCCTTCAGGCGGGCCGTTGCGGTTTTCAAATCAGTTCAAGTGTTCCAGTGCAGACTGAGCGCTTTTCAGGAGCAGCGTGAATGCGAGTCGCGGTCCTCTACGAACATCCCGAATGGTTCCTGCCGCTGTTTGCCGCGCTCGAGCGGCGCGGGCTCGAAGTGGTGCACGTCAACGCCGCATCGCTGCGCTGGGACCCGGCCGAGCGGCCGGACTTTTCGCTGCTGCTCAATCGCATGAGCCCCTCGTCGCACATGCATGGCCACGGCCACGCGATTCACGCCGCGGCTGCCTACATCGGCTGGGTTGAGTCGCACGGAGTCCCCGTCGTCAACGGGTCTACGGCGTACCGGCTGGAGCTGTCGAAATCCGCGCAGCTCGATCTCCTGCGGCGCCTCGGGATCCGCTATCCGCGCGCTCTGGTAATTAATGAAGCCAGCGAAGCGCCCGCGGCTGCACGGGAGCTGCAGTTTCCGATCGTGGTGAAGCCGAACATCGGCGGCAGCGGCGCGGGGATTCAGCGGTTCGACTCCCCCGGCGCGCTGGAAGAAGCGGTCCAACGCGGCGCAGTGGACCTTGGGATTGATTCGACGGCGCTCGTGCAGGAATTCCTGCCGGCACGTGGCGGCACGATCACGCGCCTCGAGATTCTCGAAGGGGAACTGCTCTATGCGATCGAAATCACGCCGCCGGCGGGCCACGGATTCAATCTCTGCCCGGCTGACATCTGCCAGACCGACGCGCCACCGGAGCCCGCGTCGTTCGAGGTGTGCCCTGTGCGTCCCGCGATGGCGATTGCTGCAGCGTCGCCCGGGCGCGACGAAATCGAAACGGGCGAGCGCATCGCGCGCGCGGCGAGGCTCGACGTCTGCGGCATCGAATACCTGATCGACGAGCGCGATGGCCTCGCGTACGTCTACGACATCAACGCGCTGTCAAATTTTGTGACGGACGCCCCGCGCATCGTCGGGTTCGACCCATTCGATCGGTTTGCGGAGTTCATTGGCCGTCGGGTCGACGACACGACGTCAGTGCTGATCAAGAGCGGGTGAAATCAGGGCCGGAACATTCGAAGCATCATGCCCATGATGCCCGCGATCGCGACAACCTGCCCAATCCAGAAGAGGAAGCACCACTTGAGGAGCTCGACGCGGCCCGACGCCATTTCCTGCCGGATGCTGGCGCCCATTTCCGCCATGTCTCGGCGAATCGACGTCTCGACCTGGCCGATCTGCAGGCGCACAACCGCGATTTCCTCGACCAGCCGTCGCTCGAAGCGATCGGTGCACGCAGCAATCACGTCGGCTCTCCCCTCGCGGTGCGCCCTGTCGAGCAGCTGCAGAAGTCCCGAGGTCGCTTCGAGCCCGAGTCGCTCCTGGAGCGCGGCGGGCACCTGCTCCATCTCCATCGCATGTCCTGTTCTCGACCTCTGACGACGACGATGCCATCGTCTGTGGAGGAAAGCAAGGAGTCCTCAGGCCTGGCGCCGGCCACGCGTGTGCTTCTGCGGCGACCCGCCGCCCCACTGCGACAGGAAACGGGTGATGAAGCCGTGCTCGCCCCCGTCTTCGACCGCGAGCGGTGCGAGGGCGAGGGCGACAGAAAGCGCGAGATGATACCCGGCGGAGCGCGATGCGGTCGCGCGCACGTACGCAGGATGCGCGTCGTTGATCCAGATCGTGCTCTCGAGCAGGCGCGCGAGCTCCAGATCATCCGGCCGCGATTCGAACCGCACGGCCAATCCATATCGCGCGGGGCGTCGGCGGCCGGTCGTCGTGGAAAGCGGCGCGACCGCCGCGGGTTCCGGGGGCTCCCGCTCGACAGGATTCGACTGGCTCGGTTCGCGCTTCGGGCGTGTGGGTTCCTCCGGGCCGCCGTACTCGCCGGCAAGGAGCTGCTCGAGCAGCGGACCGGGCACGTGCTCGTCGCCGCGTCCAGGCATCGGCAGGCGCTTCTGGCCGCCGACGCGGCGATCGACAAGCGAGCGAAGCAGTGGGAAATCGTCGGACAGGTCCTCGAGCACCCGGGCGAGATCGCGTTCCAGGCGTTCGGTGCGCGGTTTGGCTTCCGCATCGCTCGCATCACCCCATGCCGCGAGCTGGTGTGACACGACTTCCTGGATCGCTTTGCGGTACGCGAGGTACGTGGCGCCGCGTGTTCCCGTCCGAATGAAGTCGCTCTTGCTGAGCGTCAGGCACGCGGCGAGCTCTGGCGCTTCGATCAGCCCTGAGATTCGCGCGGACGCGGCGGGCGTGAGTCCCAGCCAGTCCCATCCTCGTTTGATGACTTTCCCGAATGTGCTGATCGCGATCCCCCGGCGATCGTCGGGCAGCGTGGAGTCGTGCTGTTCGACAAAGCCAAGTGCCGAGGGCGTGCGGCGGCGCCCGAGGCGAATCGACACGGTCGCGCGACCGCCGTGCGCCGCGGTCACTCGTGCGAGCGGGCGGCCATCGATTTCGAACGCGATGCCTTCGGGATAGTGGCGGCGAAGCAGATCGTCGAACGCGGCATCGAACAGGGGTTCGAAATGACGCCGAAGGGCTTCTTCGACAAAGCCGGCGTCGAGCAGCGGCGACAGCGGATTCCCGAGCGTGAGCTGGACCGCGGTGCCACGCGGGCCGGTCAGGCCCGGCGGCGGGATCCACTTCCATGGCGCGCGATGCTTCGACGCGAGGTGCCAGCGTGTCGCCACGTGCGTCGCGCCCCTCCGCGTCTCCGTCACGACCTCGCGGGAGACCAGCAGTCCGAGCTTGATTCCCACCCCGGCGAAGCCTATACCTTCGCCCCGTGCTTTCGCGCTCGCGGCGACGTCGTGGTACCGCGCGAGCTCCCGCCGCTTCATGCCGCGCCCGTCGTCCACGACCCTCAGCGTCGCGTCGACAGCGTCGGTGGCAATGCGAATCGTGGTGGCGCCGGAGTCAAGCGCGTTGGCGACGATCTCGGTCAGGATCGTGTGCTCGAGCGAGCCGCTGTAGGCGTCCCTGAGGTCCTCGAGAAGGTGCTGGAGATCAACGCGCGTCTCGCCCACGTGTGGATTGTAGCCTGCTGCCGCGCTGGCGGGCGGCCTGCAGGCGTCCTGCATCCCGGATCAATGGATGATCTCGTCTCCGAATTCCACCAGTTCGAGATGAGGAATGTCCATCTCCCGCACGGCGCGAATGGCTAATTCGATTGCCTCCTCACCATCCCGCCGAGGCGCCGTGCGCAGCTGCTGACGCACGTCTCGGAGCGCTCGGAGGACGCGCGCCCTGTCGAAGCGCTGCCCTTCGCAATGTTCGCAGTAGTCCATGACCCTCAGCATCGCACGATCGACGCGGGTCTAGCGTCCATACTTCTTCAGCTGTCCGCGCCGGGCGTGCCGTCGAAGGGAACTCCGAGATGACGGCGAGGGGAATCAGAATCTGCATCGCCAGATACTACGCCTGCGTTACAATCCCCGCACCCACGAATGATCACCACTACCGAGCTCACACGCGACAGAGAGATTGCGCTGAACGAGAGTCTCGCGAGACGTCACTTCGACCGCCGGCTGTTCATGGCGGCGGCGATTGCGTTCCCGCTGATCGTTCTCGCCGGCTTCGGCCGGACGTATTACTTCAAGGGCTTCTTCGATGTCCCGCCGCTGGCCTCGGCGCTCGTGCATCTGCATGGCGTGTTGATGACGACGTGGGTCGCGCTGTTCGTGACGCAGGTCTGGTTCATCTCGTCACGCCGGGTCAGGGTCCATCAGCGTCTCGGATATGGTGCAATCGGGCTGGCCGTTCTCATCATCGCCGTCGGGTTCGTCACTGCCATCCGAGCAGCGAAATTCGGGGCTGCATCGACTCCGCCCGGAGTTTCGCCCGTCGCGTTTCTGATCGTGCCGCTGTTCGATCTGGTGATGTTTACCATCCTCTTCGGCGGTGCCATTTACTATCGAAAGAAGCCGGCGCAGCACAAAGCACTGATGCTCCTCACCGCCGTCAACTTTGTGCCCCCGGCTATCGCCAGGATACCGATCGCAGCGCTGCAGGGCGCCGGCCCTCTGTGGTTTTTTGGCTTTCCCACCGCGATCGCGCTGCTGTGCCTGGGATTGGAAACGTGGCGACACGGCAGACTCAACCGAGTGTTCCTCGCCGGCACGCTCCTGCTGATTGCGTCCTACGTCGTCCGGCTGGTGATCATGCCAACCGCTGCGTGGATGCAGATCGCGGGATGGCTCACGAGCTTCGTGTGAGCTTCTTTTTGGGCAGTGCTGCGGCATGCTGATTGAGCCACATTAACGACCAATGCTGGGAGGAAGCTGACGTCATGCCGTTCTATCTGACCCGATTCAGCTACACGCCCGAAACATGGGCACGTCTCATCGACAAGCCGGAGGATCGGCGGGCTGCCGCGCGGCAGTACATCGAGTCGGTCGGCGGCAAGATGCACGGCTTCTGGTTCGCGCTGGGAGAATACGACGCGTACAACCTCTGGGAGGCGCCTGACAATGTATCGATGGCGGCCGTGGCGCTGGCGATCAGTGCGGGCGGAGCACTCAGCTCGTTCGAGACGACCGCGCTGCTGACGGTTGAGGAGACGCTGGCGGCTCTCGAGAAAGCGCGCTCGATCAAGTACAAGCCGCCCGGAAGCTAAGGGCCGGACGGGCCCTAACCGTCTCTGGGTTCGGCTGGCAACTACACGCTCTCCATCTCCGCCACTGAGATCAGGAACGAAACAGCCGAAGCATCATGCCCATGATGCCCGCCATCGCGACGACCTGGCCGATCCAGAAAAGGAAGCACCACTTCAGGAGGCATGCAGATCGAGTCATTCGTTTTCGCGCTTCCACTCGCAGATGCACCGCCGCTGCTCGTCCGTCTCGGGTGATGCCTGAAACCTGTCCGCGGTGTCGCGCCGCAGATGCGCGATTTGACCAAGGGCTTCTTCTCCCGACATTCCCTGCTCAACCAACCAGCAACCGATGATCGTGCCGGTGCGGCCGATGCCGCCCCAGCAGTGCACATAGACTGGCCGGCCTTCGTCAATCTCCTGCCGGATGGTCGTCATAACCTGCGCCAGTAGATCCGCACTCGGCACACCGCGATTGGGTATCGCGAACCGAAGATGCTTGCAGGAAATTCCGCGCTCCGCCGACAGCGGTCCCAACACATCGTCGTAATTCCGGAGAGGCTCGCTTTCTTCGGTCAGATCGACAAACGTTCGAACGCCGGCATCCAGGAACCGTGCGAGCCTCGCGCGGGCCTCGATGTCGCTGTGGGCGGCCGGATACCCTCCCGCCAGCAACTTCCCCTCGACGACCCAGTAGGACTCTCGGATTGGACCTGCGTGCCGAATCGTTTCTCTATCCATTCTTTTGCCGGATCCCCTCACCATTATCGTCGCCTACACGATCTCCATGTCCGCTTCCGGCAGCTCGAGCCGTGCGATCGACGGAAGCGTCGGAACCAGCCCCTGCAGATCCCCATACATCCCGGCAATATTAAACGTGACGGACTCGATCTGCTTGGTCCGCCTGGCCCACTGCCGCTCGGCCGCGCGGCGCTCCTGGTCGAGGTCCTCGCGCATCCGCTCGAACGCTTCGACGATCGCCTCCACGCGCTGGCGGAACTCGATGCCGGACAGATACCGGTAAAGCAGCTCCAGCTTCTCGTCTTTATTCACCACGGCGCTGCGCGTCTGCGCCAGTTGAAGCAGGTGGCTGCGGACAAGTCCGGCGACCGCTGCAGCGCACGCGAAATCTGTCACGAGCACACCGTCGATGACGGCAAAGCGCGTGCACCCTTTCGGAAGACTCGCCGTCACGAGAATCGCGGCGTCCGCGCGCAGGGTGCGCTGGTCGTCTTTCAGTTTCGCGATCCAGCCGTCGCTCCAGTTCTTCGCGTTCTTGCACTCCCAGAGGATCGCGCCGGACCTGGCGCCGCGGGAGTCGAGGACCATGTGATGCAGGTCTGCTCCTCGGATTCCCTGCGCGACCGGCGTGATGTCGTCGAACGGGAACGCCGCGCGGAGCATCGTTTCGAGCTCCTCCTCGCCCGCTTCCCCCTGCAGTTGCTGTGAGCCCTGCTCCGCCTTGCGTTTGAGATCCTCGATCTGCCGGCGCATGTCCGCGAGCTGGCGTTCTTTCTCAGCATCTTTCAGTCGATGCTGCTCCGCCGCGCGCGTCTGCGTCTCGGCGACGATGCGGTTGCGCTCGTCGTCCAGCTTGCGCGCGACCGTGAGTTCGAGCTCCTGCTGCTTGCGTTCGAGATCCCGCTCCCGCTTCCGCATGGCGAGCTCGGTCTGCCGTGCATGTTCGAGGTCCTTTGCCTGCGCTTTCAGTTCTTCCTTGAGCGCGGTGAGTTCGTGTGCGGACTTCTTCTCCGCATCCTTCGCCGCCTGCTTCCGCGCACGATCGAGCTCGTCGGTCAGTTGACGGTCGTATTCCTCTTTCACCGACGCTTCGATTTCGGTCCGCAGCGCGCTGGTGAGAGGGATCTTTTTTCCGCACGACGGGCAGGAGATTGACTGTTCGGCCATGGCACCTCGCTTCTGGAGCCAGTCTATGGAGGGGCCGTGACAGGGCTGGTCATACGTTCTTTCTTCGCCGCAGACCTCTCCCATCTCGCGCTTTCAGGCCTGTGGCGCTGCCGGCGCCCCGCCGCCAATTCCTCTGCGAAGGCGAGAACGCGCCCATGCACGTCATGTCGACGCCGGGCGGCGAACAAGGTGGCTTGCGGGGTAGTATCGTCGTCCTGCCATGCCCATTGAGCAGACCTTCGAAACGTTCGTCCAAATGCGATCAACGTCGGTCGCGTATCGCATCTGCCGCTCGAAGGCAGACGGCGCTTCGTCGCCGGCCGTGCTTGTTCTTTTTGGCGAGTCGGGGAGCGGGAAGACGCATTTGCTCCGCGCCGTGGTCGATGCTGCCCGCCGGCGATCGGGCTGCCGCGTGGAATCCACGCGAGCGGTCGACATGCTTGCGAATATCGTGAGGGAGTTAACCCGGAGACAAGCACCGCGCGCGGCGCTGAGCTATTACGAGCAACTGGATCTGTTGATCGTCGATGACCTCCAATGGCTCGCCTCGAAATTAGCGAGCCAACACTACGTTGGTCAATTTTTTCGACGAATCGTCGCTCGCGGTGCAACAATCGTGTGCGCAAGCGGCGGAGCGCCCGTGGCATTGCCGGCGCTCGCGACGGTGCTACGAGCGGAACCGACGTATCTTTCGGTCCACATACCGCGACCTCCGCGGCGCGAACTGCAGCGAATGATCCGGCATTTTACGGATGTCTATGGCGTTCCGCTATCCCCCGCGACGGTGCGATTGATGGCGGAGCGATGCGAGGGGGATCTCGGACGCGTTCACGGGATGGTCGCGCAATTCGCCGCAGCCGTTCGATTGACCACGAGCGGTGCGGCATCTGCAGCCATTGCACGCGTGATGCGACACGCAGGCACCTCCCTTCCGATCTTGCCTTGAATCCGGGTCGTTCTCTTTGATGAAAGCGTGCATTTCGCATTGTCAAACCTGGCGGAGTCACTGAACGCACTGATCCAGCGGGCGGCCACACGCAGAGCATGCGTAACGGCGTATGTCGGCCGGCGTCGCCCTGCGGCCCCACTTCGAGAGGTCCCCGCTCATATACGTACCCTTCTGCCTGTCGTTCTCGACAATGCGAATGAGTGCCCTTTCGCGTGTGCGAAGGTCGTCGGTCGGCAGGAAATCGACGGGGGTCTCCAGGAGATTGGCCAGCAGCGTTCCTCCACGCGGGGTGCTGGCGGACAACTGCACGCGCCCGTCGTCCCCGACGTACACACCGCGACTCGCCGCGAGTACCAAGCAGACCGGAAGCCGGTTGGCGGCCGCCTGCTGGCGAGCGATGTTCAACAGCGTGGATTCGGGCGCATCTGCCGGCAGAAGCGTGATGTGGTAGAGCGCCGAACATACGCGCGTGTTGAGGTACGGGAACCCGTCGTACTGCGGTAGTGCAGCAAGGTCCATTGCTGTCGTCTCGCGATGACGAATGCCGTTCTCGCGTAAGGGCGCCGGCTCGTGTCGGAACCATAATCACTTCCGCCTTGCGCAGTCGTGGCTCTGTGCCCGTGCCCAGCCGTGCGGCGTTTCGGTTTCCACCGCCGCCCCAGCGAAACAGATTGTGCTACCATGTGCTACATGGCACTGCGCAAGCGCGCGCCGAGCACTGTGGGAGTCCGCGAGCTCCGGCAGAACCTTTCCGTCTACCTGGACCGCGTCAAGAAGGGTGAATCGCTGACCGTCACGGAGCACGGCGCGGCTGTGGCGCTCCTGCGGCCATTGGCCGCTGCACCCCATGTCCTGGCGCGGCTCGTTGCCGAAGGGCGCGCGACGGCTCCGACCAGGTCGATCCGCGAGCTGCCAAGGCCGCGCAACGTAACGCTCGACAAACCTCTGAGCGAACTGCTCGACGATCTTCGTGCCGAGAGGCTCTGAGTGCCGGCCACGGCGTACATCGACTCCTCCGCACTATTGAAGCTGGTGGTTCGCGAGGCGGAAACGCCGGCCCTGGAGGCTTACCTCGCCCGGTGCGATGGTGTGGTCGCGTCGCGACTGGTGGTCGTCGAATGCCTGCGGGCTGCACGGCGCGCCTCTCGTGCCCGTCTGCTCGAGACTGTCCAGCAAGTGCTTGAGGCCGTCTATCTTCTCGAGATCACACCCGCGATCCTAGAGGCGGCCGCAATGGCGGGCTCGCCGCTCCTGCGCACGCTCGACGCAATTCATCTCGCCACGGCACTGTCTGTCGACGATCCCGCTCTCGCGGTCATCGTCTACGACGAGCGGTTGGCCGAGGCGGCGCGAGCTGCCGGCCTCACAGTTGTACAGCCCGGGATTGCCTAGACGCTTTTAGAAGGACGCGAACAGCCCGGGCGTGGCGGATTTCGCGCGGACTTTGGGCGGGACCCGTTACGGAAGGTCCACCCGGCGGAGATCTCACAGGAGTTCGTGGAGACGCTCGGTTTCCGCGGCGCTGCAACGCATCGACTCTACGCAGCGATGGCGCGGTTCACGAGTAGGCTCACCGGCATTTGTCAGGGCCGGAACATTCGCAGCAGCATGCCCATGACTCCGGCCACCGCGACGACCTGGCCGATCCAGAAGAGGAAGCACCACTTGAGGAGCTCCACCCGGCCGGACGCCATCTCCTGACGCAGGTCCGCGCCCATCTGCGTCATGTCCTGGCGAATGCTCGCGCCCATTTCCGTCATGTCCTGACGAATGGATGCCTCGACCTGTGCGATTTGGAGACGCACACTCGCGATTTCCTCGACGAGCCGCCGCTCGAAGCGATCGGTGCACGCACCCATCACGTCGGCTCTCCATTCCCGCTGCGCCCTGTCGAGCAGCTGAAGGAGTCCCGCTGACGCCTCGAACCCGAGCCGCTCCTGCAGCGCGGCGGGCACCTGCTGCATCTCCATCGCATGTCCTGTTCTCGACCTCTGATGACGACGATGCCATCGTCCGCGCGGGAAAGCAACGCGGGAAAGAGGCTGTCGGCGATCGTTACGCGCTCGCGGCCAGCAGCCGATCCTCGAACGTGTAGTCGACTCTCCGCCGCGGCTGCGCGGAATACCATGCGTAGCCGGCGCGCAGCGCCTCGTCCAGCGGCGTCGGCGTCACGCCCAGCAACCGGGCCGCCTTCTCGATCGCCGACGTGTGCGGCCCAATATCCAGATAGACGCCGAAGTACAGATTGCCGAACACGGGATGACCGCCGGCGGCATGGATGCTCGCGCGGGGGATCGCGGCGAACGTCGGCGTCACGCCCGCGACGCGCGCAAGCGACTCCACGTACGTGCGCTGCGTGAGCGGCTCCGTGTGCGCAATATTGAAGGCTTCGCCGGCCGCGGCCGGGACGTCCAGCGCCCGAATCGCAGCCTCCGCCAGATCGGCGACGAACACCCACTGCATCGGATCGCTGCCGCCGTCGGGGAGAACGATCGGACGTCCGTCGCGCAGGCGATCCCAGAAGAACTGTTCGCGATCGTACGGCTGCCCCGGTCCGTGCACGGCCGGAAGGTGGTCACCGGAAATCCTGATTCCGCGTGCATGCGGAAGAGCGCCCGTTCGCTCGATGCCTTGTGCTGCGCGTACACGTTCGGGTGATCGTCGGGCACGAGCGGATCGCTCTCCCGATGCCCCACGCCGGGGCCATACGCCGCGATGCTCTACATGAACACGTAGCGCTGCAGCCGGTCTCCGCAACTGCGCGCCGCCGCTTCGACCTGGCTCGCGGGCGTTCCGTTCTCGAAGTCGTACACCATGTCGAACACGGCGTCGTAGCGCCCATCGTGCAGCACCCGCGCGAGCGCGGCGACGTCGCTGCGGTCCACCTTCACGTTGCCGACGTTCGCGCCGAGGTCGTGACGGTCGCGGCGGTGCGCGACCGTGACGTCGTCCCCGCGCTGCGCCAGGCGGCGGACGATCTCGCCGCCGATGAACTGCGTACCTCCGATGACCAGAACCCGCATCGTGGGCCTCCTCGATTCGACGGCGTGATTCGAGTATTTCGCCGACGGCGGACCTTGCGGTTCAGGGACGGAACAGGCGGAGCATCATGCCCATGATCGCTGTCATCGCGGCGACCTGCCCAATCCAGAACAGAAAGCACCACTTGAGGATCTCTACGCGGCCTGACGCGATTTCCTGTCGAATGGACCCGATTTCCTGCCGAAGGCTCGTGATCTCCACACGATTCCCCGCTGCCGCGGCTGTCATCTCTTGCCGGAGGCTGTCAGCGGTCGCGGCCATGTCGCGTCGAATGGCTGCACCCATGTCCATCATCTCTCGACGGATGCTGGCGCCCATTTCGGAGATGTCCTGGCGAAGGCTGGCGCCCATTTCGGACATCTCTTGCCGGAGGCTGGCGCCCATCTCCGCCATCTCCTGACGAATGCTGGCGCCCATTTGCGTCATGTCCTGACGCATGGATGCTTCGACCTTCGCGATGTGGAGGCGCACACCCGCGATTTCCCCGACCAGCCGCCGCTCGAAGCGATCGGAGGACGCAGCCATCACGTCGGCTCTCCATTCCCGCTGCGCCGTGTCGAGCAGTTGAAGCAGTCCCGCCGACGCCTCGAACCCGAGCCGCTCCTGCAGCGCGGCGGGAACCTGCTCCATCTCCATGGCATGTCCTGTTCTCGACCTCTGACGACGACGATGCCATCGTCTGTGCGGGAAAGCAAGGCGGGAGCGCGTCATCCTGCTTACTGTGGCGGCCGCTTTCCAGCCGAGGCCGCATCGTGGAGCCC
>WNGF01005457.1_pt1 | contig 16236 bp, 16 predicted proteins | sample 5400641 | NCBI WGS metagenome assembly WNGF01 (sample SAMN13153371, study PRJNA577476) | soil metagenome | isolation source: 80 cm soil or saprolite under grassland replicate 2 | place: USA:California | collected 2016-06-15
CGGCGAGCACCCGGCCCGTCTTCGTGACCGCCTCGGTCTTGATGCTGACGTCGACTGCGTCGCGGGTCGTCGAGACGTTGTGGAGTTCGGCGCCCCACGCGAAGTTTGTCGACTGGTGGCCGAGATGTTCCAGCGAGAATCCTGTCTTCTGCACGACGAGTTCGAACGGCGTCATCGTCCACGTACCCCTCTCCGTGACCTTGCCTGCTCTGGCCGTGATCGTTCCGCGGATCGTCCCGTTCGGGTAGATGGTGCCCCGGTCGGAGGCGACGCCGTAGCGGTTGACGACGCGCATCGTCACGGTCGAGCCGTGCACGGTCCCCGTCATCGACGCTGGCGCGACCTCGTACTCATCGAAGCCGTGGCCGGTGATCGCACCGGTCGAGGGGTTATACGTGTCGATGCTGAGTGATCCGGGCGCAACGATCCGCCTCGGCGTCTCAATGCGTGTAACGAGCCCGTAGCTGCCGACGATGCGACGCTGTCCCTGCGTCGATGCACTCGACACGGCCGCACAGACGGCGAAGACAGCAAGCATTAGCGCGAGCCGCTGCACCTTTTGATGATGACTCGACGCGAGACCGATCTCAATGCGCCGATACTCGGTGGCTAGACGAGGCTGTCCGCGACGAGCGTTTTGCGGTTCGTCCAGCATGGATCGGCGGTTTGCTATCCGTTGTTCTTGCTATATTCGTTCGCATGACTGAAAACGCCACAGCCGACGGCGAGCGGGAGCTGCTCCCGGTCACGGCGGTCGCGAAGTTGCTCCGCGTCGATCGCGGCACCATCTACAGGGCGATTCTTAAAGCCCGGCTAGACGGGGCTCTTTGTCGCCTCCGTATCGAATGCCGGAACGGTCAACGCCTACACGGTGAAGTCGCAGCCCTACCGGGCAGCCGTCGCCAATAGCCCCCGGGCTTTCTCTAAGAGCGTCTCCGGACGGAATGGTTTCTGTAGGTACGCGGCTCCCTCAGGCAACCGCAGATGCTCGACATCATGCAGGGAGTAGCCCGAGACGAATAGGACTTCGACCTCCGGACGCATGCTTTGCAATTGCTGAGCGAGATCGGGTCCCCTCATCCCCTCCAAAACAACGTCGGTGATCAACAGGTCGATCGGGCCGTCGTGCGTCGCGGCGAGCTTCAACGCTTCGTCCGGCCGCGCGCTTACTAGTACGCGGTAGCCGTCCTCGCCCAGCATGATCTCGATGACGAAGCCGAGGTGTTTGTCGTCCTCGCAAACGAGGATCGTCCCGGTGTCCGTGCGTGCCCGGCGGGCGTCCGAAGTCGAGTGAGGACTGTTGGAAAGTGGGATGCCGCCCATCTCTAAAGACAGAGATGCCGCTGTGGCCTTGGTTCTTGCGAAGGGCTCGGCGGAGGTCGGGGATCGTCACGTCCTCGCTCCGCGCGACCTGTCCTTTGCTGCGAGCTGAGGGGCGATGCCCACACCCGTCGCCCCTTCAGCAACTTGTCATCGAGCGCGCCCTTAAATCGGTCCTGGAGCAGAGCGAGAGCGCGCACCTACGTGGGCGCAGCTCCGCGGAGGTACGTCACGACCGCGAGCACGCGGCGGTGCGTGTCCCCGTCGAGCGGCAGGCCGAGCTTTCCGAGGATCGAGCTGACGTGGCTCTCCACGGTCTTCTCCGTCAGCCACAGCTGCCGAGCGATTCCCGCGTTCGTCTTGCCCTCCGCCATGAGCCCGAGCACCTCGCGCTCGCGCGGGGTGAGCTCGGCCAGGGCGTCGCTGTCCTGCGGCGGAAGCAGGAGCTGTTTCACGACCTCGGGGTCGAGCGCCGAGCCTCCGTTGCACACGCGTTCCGCCGCCTCGAGGAACTCGTCGACGTCGAGCACGCGGTCCTTGAGGAGGTAGCCGAAGCCGCCCCCGGATCCGACGAGCGCGACCGCGTTGCGGCTCTCCACGTGCTGGGAGAGAACGAGCACCGCCGTGTTCGGATGGTGTCGGCGGATCTCCACTGCCGCCAGCATCCCCTCGTCCTCGTAGGTCGGGGGCATCCGCACGTCGACGATCGCGAGGTCCGGCTCGTGCTCGGCAACGGTTGCGAGAAGCGACTCGGCATCGCCGACACGCGCGAGCACGGTGTGCCCAGCGTCCTCGAGCAATCCCGCAAGGCCTTCCCGCAGGAGCACGGTGTCCTCGGCGATCACGAGTCGCACGGGATCGCCACCTCGATCCGCGTACCTTCGCCGGTCGGACTCACGATCTCGAGCGTCCCGCCGTGGGCGGCGACCCGATCCTTCAAGCCGGCGAGGCCCGATCCGCGACGGGCGACCGCGCCCCCGATCCCGTCGTCGGAGACGGTGAGCAGGAGCGCGCCGTTCTCGCGGACAGCGCGTACCGCGACCTTCGATGCGGATGCGTGCTTCACCGCGTTGGTGAGCGCCTCGCACGCCACGAAATAGGCCGCGGCCTCGACACTCGCGGCAACGCGCCCGCTTCGGGCGTCGACGTCGACAGGCACCGGTGACGAGCTCGCGAGGTCGCGAAGAGCGGCGGCAAGCCCGTCGTCGAGGCGCGCGGGACGGACGCCGGCTGCGATCTGGCGCAAGTCGGCGATGGCGGCTCCGACCTCTCCCACGATCTGATCGAGTGCGGGGGAGAGGACCGACGCCGTACGAGGCAGCGTTCGCTGGAGGCGCCGGATCTGGACCCCGAGGGAGACGAGCCGCTGCTGTGCTCCGTCGTGCAGGTCGCGCTCGAGGCGCCGGCGCTCTTCGTAGCCCGCCTCGACGATCCGCGCCCGGGACGCCTCGACCTCGGCGAGCTGGAACCGAACCTCGACGCGAAGCCGCGCGATCTCGATCGAGAGCGCAGCCGCCGCGAGGACGCCGCGCAGCAGGTCCGGCCTCTCGAGCAAGCCCGCGTCGTGGAGCAGCACCGCGGTGTGTGCTCCCTCGCGCTCGATCTCGGAGTGCGCGCGCCCGTCCTCCGGCAGCGCCGTGACCAACTCGCCGGCCGCGTCGGCATACGTCTTGCTCGCGGGTAGCCAGAAGAGGAGAGTCGCGAGCGGGTCGTGCAGCGCCTCGGCGAGCACGGACGCGATCTCTTCGGGCTCGCGCCTTCCCTCGCGGACCTCGTCCTCGAAATCACGCACACGTCTCACACCCTCGTACCGCGCCCGGCTGAAACGGCGGTCGACAAGATCTTGGACCCGCGCACGCAGCGGCCGAAACGCCACCGCAACCACAAGTGTCGCCAACGCGACAACCCAATCCGAGCCGCCCGCCACAACAACGCCAAGCGCAAGCGTCATCGCCGCGTACGCACCCACGAGCAGGAGCGACAGCGTCACATAGACGAGCGTGCGATTGACGAGTCGCTCGATCGCATACAACCGATACCGCACAACCGCGATCCCGATCGCTGCCACCAGGGCGATCTCCGCCGCCACGAGGAGCATGAAGGAGATGGCGCCACCCCCTCCGAGCAGGAAGTTCGCCAGCGTGTCGTAGCCGATCGCGAGCGGGGTGAGCATGGCCGCCCACACGAGCCACAGCATCTGCAAGCGCTCGATGCCTGCCGATCGGCGAAATCGAAGCACCACCGCAACGACGCCGGCGAGCAGGCTCGCGACCACTCCGATCGCGAACGGGATCCAGAGGCCTTTGTCGACGATGAGCTCCCCGATGCGGTTGCCGAGAAGAGGGTTCGGGATCGCTGCGTTCGGCGGATCGATCGGCGCGGGATCGAACATCTTCATCCCAATGGTGAGGCCGAAGCTCACCACCGCGGCACCGGCGACCCAGCGCCACCGGCGCGACAGCAGCCGGCCGTTCGGGAAGACGAACGCGACGGCGATCGGCCAGGCGAACAGCAGCGGTATCGTCGCCCGATTTGACTGGAGCGACCACCCCGCGCCGAAGAGCTGCTCCGCGCTGAGTTGGAGAGAAGGTGCGAAGGATCCGAGCAGCAGGATCCAGGCGATGGGGTTGCGCGGCAGCTGGAGTGCGATCAGCAGGCCGACGACGGTCGGGGCGAGTAGCGCGAGCGCCAGGAACGGATAGATCGCGAGCGGAATCCAGTCCCGTTCCCTCGACGGGATCACCTCGAGAACGTGCAAGAGGCCGACCGTCAGTTCCGCTGTCGTTGCAAGCGCGATGCCACAGGCGACGATCCGAAGTCCACGCATCGCACAAATCATTCGCCCCTGCGAGGCGAATCGCAATAGGTGCTGGCGCTGAGATCACGTTCGTGGCTGGCACGGAGCCGATCTCGTCGCTGCCGCCGATGTGCGGCGCGACAGTTCGGCCTAGCGTCGTTCCTGTCTGATCCTCGAGAAAGGAGCAACGCGATGAACGTCAAGAAGCTCTTTCCCCTCCTGGCGGTGGCCGTGGCCCTCGCGGCCGGCGACGCGACCATCGGAGCGGCGAGAAGCACGGCGCCGCGGCCCGTGTACCAGCCTCCCCAGCGCTACTACCTGGCTCTCGGGGACTCGATCGCCTACGGCGTCCAGCCGACCAAAGCGAAGCCAGGGGCCCGGCCCTCGGATTTCGATACCGGGTACGTCGATGTCTTCGCCGCGCGCCTGCGGAAGCTCTCTCCGAAGATCCAGGTCGTGAACTACGGATGTCCCGGTGAATCCGCCCTGACGTTCACCCGCGGTGGCTGCCCCGCGCTCGCCGACGGCATCAAACTGCACGACGCGTTTCGCGGATCGCAACTCAAGGCGGCCGTGTCCTTCCTGCGAGCTCACCGCGGACAGGTCAGTCCGATCACCCTGACGCTGTGGGGCAACGACCTGTTTCCGCTGTCGCAAAAAGGCAAGCGCGCGCCGAGCGCGATCGCGTCGTTCGCTTCGCGCTTCAACTCGATCCTTCAGCAGCTTCGGGTCGCGGCGCCGACCGCTGAGATCATCGTGACCGGAGCCTGGAACCCCGAGGCCGATCGAGTCGCACAGGCCGAGCCGCTCTACCGCTCGCTCGACGCGGCCATCGCACGAGCCGCGGCGGCGTCGCGCGCCCGTGTCGCGAACATCTTTGCGGCCTTCAATCCGCCCGGGAACCTCCGTACCCAAAGAGCTCGGCTCTGCAGGCTCACCTTCTTCTGCTCGAAAGGCGATCCGCATCCGACCGACGCCGGGTACCGCGCGATGGCCGACGCCTTCATGGTTGCGTCGGGCTACCTGCGGAAGCCGTAGACGCTTCTGCGGGCTGGCCGATCGGGCATGCGTCGAGCAACGGATCGGCCGCACGCCGGGTGGCCGATCCGTCTCGGGCAGCATCGGCTCGTGGCCTCGCTCTCTCACCGATCACCCACGAGTACATGCTCGCGGAGAGCCAAAGTGACGGCCCTCCGTCACCTCCAGTCACGAGTTCCCGCGAGCGGTAGCCGCCGCTGTTAGCTCTCGTGCCGCATGCGCGCCGTCCTCTTGACGGCAGCGCGTAGGGCGGCGAGAGAGCCGTGAATGCGCGGCTCCCTCGGATCGCCACTCCCTGCGACTCAGGCGTCGTTGCAGGTCACCCTCGGGTTCCACGGCAAGAGCAACCCGCTGGGGTTCGGCGCCCAGATCCACGCGTGCAGAGTCCACACGTTGACGGCGGGGAGTCCATACGGTGCGAGATTGGTCCAGCTGAACTCTTGGCCGAACAGCGACGGCGCGGGGCTTGGGGGGCCGGGGCTAGCCACGACGTATTCGAGAGCCACGAGCTTCGAGCGACCGTTGGCCTGCGGCTCGTATACGAGCACCTCCGGCGACTCCGCGTCGAGAGACCCGTCGGGCTGCCCCGCCTTGAGATAGTGCACCCCCATGGCACCCAAACCCGCTGCGGACGCGGCGCAGCCGTTCGTGGCTATCACAGTGGGTGTGGTTGTGGTGGCGGGCAGGATGCTGTAGCCGTCGTCAAGAGCGACCTGGAGGTCGTGATACCTCGCTGTCGCGCTTTGTGCCTTCGCTGCGTCGGATCGTCCACCGCTGTCGGCGATCGCATAGCCCGCGATCGCAAGCGGCACCATCGCCGCAAGCAGCAGCGTCAAGTACTTCCGCATGCTTGTTCCCCCTTTGTTCTCTTGCCGAACGACACCAAGAACCGTCGCGACAACAATGGTGTACCTGTGCAACCGGCATGTCAACGGCTCGGGAGCTGAGCTCACCACCGCGACCCGATTTCGCCGCTAAACCCTTCGCCTACCCAGAACTACGGCGGGTCTTTTTTCTCGAGGTCGCGAAGGACGTTCCCCCGGCATGCCAACAGAGGCGCCCTACCGCATCTGAGTCCGCGAGCTATTCGGCCCAGGTGTAACTAGCGGCGCCGTCGTCCCATGTCCAGCCTGCCGTCGCGTGGCCTTTGCCGCCCCACTTCCAGCCGGCGGCCGTGGTGGCGAGCAGCAGGAGCACGAGGAAAACGAGCGCGAGCGTCTTCATCCGCATTGGTCGATCCTAGCGTCCTCCTCGGCGGAAAGCTACCCCGATCTCAGAAGCGGTCCCGGGCCGGGATGCTAATCGCGCTTGCGCCGTCCATCGCGGCGGTCTTCGCCGCTTCGGCGCTCCTGGCCCGTACGTCTTTCGGTCGGCGGCGGCGGGCCGCCGTTCTTGCGCCGCTCCTCGCCGCGGCGGCGGTCCTGACGCTTCCGGCGCTCCTCGTCGCTGGGCTCGTCACTCATCGCAGCGCTCGCCTTCGCAGCAGCCGAGCTTCAGCAGGCACTTGGGGCACTGCCACGTCGAGTGGCGCCATTCCATCTCGGCGCCGCAGCGCAGGCAGCACTCCACCTCGACGGCCTGGCGTTGGCTCATCGAGGTGATGCTACGAGACCGGGCGGTCGGCGGCGACGACCATTCGTGTGTCCTGCGTCAGCCCGGGCGTCTGCACGTTCTCGAAGCCAGCTTCCTCGAGCCAGGTTCGGAGCTCGGGCGCGCTGAACCAGCGGATGACGAAGTGCGTCTTTCTCGTGCGCCCGTCGCGGACGACCGTGCGCGTGGTGACGAAGCGCGCGTTCTCGACATCGAGCTGCCACTTGTCCAGCATCAGGTCGCCGTTGCGCTCGATCTCGATCAGCGGGCTCGGGTTCAGCAGGATGCGGGTGATGTTCTGCGTCTCGAGGATCAGCCGGCCTCCCGGCCCGAGTGCAGCACGGAACTCACGCAGCACCGCCTTGTTCTGGTCGTCCGAGAAGTAGCCGAAGCTCGTGAACCAGTTGACGAGCGCATCGAAGCGATCGCGCCACGGCAGGTTGCGCATGTCGCCTTGGACGTACTCGACGTCGACGCCGCGTGCGGCGGCGTCTGCGCGCGCGCGCTCGAGGAAGAACTCGCTCGCGTCGATGCCGGTCACGCGGAAGCCCCGTTCCGCGAGCGCGTTGGCGATCCGGCCGTGCCCGCACGGGCAGTCGAGAATCTCGGCGCCCGGCTGGAGGTCGAGCAGCTCGACGATCTTCGCGACGTCTTCCTCGGTGCGCTCGGCGGTGAGGATCTCTTCGTAGAAGTAGAGGTAGTCTTCATTGAAGACGCCTTCGAAGTCGAACTCGCTCACGCGCGCCCCTCGCCGGCGTCGCCTCCCGGCCGGCGGAGCCGGCCTCCGGCGACGCCTGGCGCCGCTCGCGGCACGGTGCCTTCCGGGCCCGTATTACCCATACTGTTCCCTCCGGCCCCGCACCGCGAGCGGCGCCCGAGGAACGCGCGGGCTGATGCGGCTGAAGTCTGGCGTCATGCGCGCTTCCCGAACTCGTCCATCAGCATGTGTATCTCACCGACGCGCTCGAAGCCGGCCCGCTCCAGGATCGCGCGCGACATCGAGCCGCCCTGCGTGATCAGCGCCGGCGTGTCGTTGCGTACGGCCTCCTGCCAGCGCGCATGGAGCAGCGCGCGATAGGCGCCGCGCCCGCGCGCGCGGGCCAGCGTCGCGCCGCCGTACAGAAGCAGCCCGTGCTCGGTCGGCGCTGCGGTGCCGGCAGAGACGAGCTCGCCGTCGAGCCACGCCGCGTGCATCACGTTGACCTTCTCGGCCCAGCGCTCCGGGAGCCTGGCGCGCGATTCCTCAACCTCGTCCTCAGGCATGTCGAATGCCTCCCATTGGACGGCGTTGGCGGCCGCGTACTCCTCGAACGTCTCGACGGGCCGGGCGACGAGCTCCGGCGGCGGGGGCGGCGGCTCGCGGGTGAGCACGAGCGCGACGGCGTAGGGATCCTTGTCCCACGTCAGCCCGCGCTCGAGCAGCCGCTCGACCAGATCGGGAGGCTCGGCGGAGCTCCCGACTTCCCACTGAGTCTTGTCGCGTCCGCGCTCGCGCAGGAGCGAGCGCACTTCCGCGAGCACCTCGTCGACCTCGTCCGCGTGCATGCGTTGGCGCTGGACGGTGTTCGACGTCTTGCTGGAACCCATACACAGCGTGTAACGATCGGTGTCGATCCGCTCGTCTTTCGGCCCGAGCGGGCTGAAGGAGTTCGGGTATTCGGCGATCTCGCGCAGCACGGGAGGAAGCTACCCTGTCGGCGCGCGGCGCCGTGGCCGAGTGGTTAGGCAGAGGCCTGCAAAGCCTCGTACACCAGTTCGAATCTGGTCGGCGCCTCTTCGGCTACGAGGAGCTTGGCCACGCGCTGCTCGGTTGAACAGTCAGAATCCCCGGTCCGCAATGGTTGAGACGATCGACTCGGTTTTCAAGGCACACGCGCGCGCCGTGCTCGACGGCAGGCGGGTGACCGAAGCCGAGCTGCGCAAGCTCTTCGAGGAAGGCCGCGCGTGCGCGTTGATCCTCGACGGGCAGCTCGAGAACGGAGAACGGACGCTCCGCGAGCTGGCCGCCGATTCGGAAGGCTCGATCGCAGACGCTGCGGCTGCCTTACGCCGAGTGAACGGGCTCCGTCCTCAGCTCGACGAGTTGAACGAGCTCCTTGCGGAACTCGAGAGCCGGGCCCGGGAGGTCCGGACGTCGTGGCTTCGTCAATACGGACGAACGCCGCCGACGTAGCTGAACGAGTAGCTCGACTCGGAGAGGCTCGAGACCTTCACGACGTCGCCGCTGTGCGGTGCGTGGATGAAGTTGCCGCCGCCGATGTAGATGCCGACGTGGCCCGGCCCGCTTGGCCCGGAGTGGAAGAAGACGAGATCACCGGGCGCGAGGTCCTCGGGCATCAAGATGTGCGTCCCCTGGTTCCACTGCGCGCCGCTGAAGTGCGTCAGGTGAATGCCGAGCTGGCCGTAGACGTACATCACGAGCCCGGAGCAGTCGAACCCGGAGAGCGGGCTGGCGCCGCCCCAGACGTACCGGACGCCCAGGAACTGCTCCGAGATCGCGACGGCTCGCGCGCCGAGGCTGCCGCCCTGCGGCAACAGCGGCGACGCGGACGCCGGCGACGGGCCGCCTACGGTCGCGATCGGCGCGAGGCCGAACAGAAGCCACGGCGACGACGGATGTGACTGCGGCGGTGTCTCCTCCCGTGCGAGCCCGACGAGGACCTGCCGATTTCCGGCGACGACCCGGACGCCGACGGTGCCGACGGCGACGCCCCGACGGCCGGGCAACGCAGCCTCCTGGAGGAAGAGCGCGTAGCTCCCGTCGCCGACTTGCAAGACCGTATTCGGTGCCGCGCGCACGTGCTTGCCGAGAACGGTGAGGCCCGCGATACGTGCGCCGGCAGTCCCGATTGCCGGGACGAACATGTGCGCGATCCGAATGCGTCCGCCGAGAATGCTGACGTCCTGAAGCGCGACACCGCGGACGTCGCGCTGCGACGCGCCGATCGTCAGGAGGTAGCCGTAGTCGTTCGGGGACGCGTAGGCGCCGCCGCTCGTGTCGGCGAGGAGACGGCCGTTGCCGTTGCGGATCTCGGCGACGGGCGCCGCGGCATGCGCCTGGGACGGCAGAGCGAAGGCCACCGCGACGAGTGCCAGGGCGATTCGGCGCAACGTACTGAGAATACGTCAGCGAGCGGCGCTGTCTAGACGCGCGGGGCGCGGCTGAGTAGCGCGCGCGCGGTATCGCGGGCGCCCTCGTGCTGCTCTGCCGCCTGCTCCACGAGCCGGCGCAGGACGTCGCGGATGCCGATCATCCCGATCAGGAACTCGCCCTCGCACACAGGCAGGTGGCGGATGCGTTTCGACGCCATGAGCTGCGCGGCCTCGACGAGATCGTCGCCGGGCGACACGGTGACCGGCCGCCGTGTCATCACGTCCTCGACCGCGACCTCGCCGAACAGCGGACCCTCGCCTGCCACGCGGAGGACGTCGCGCTCGGTGAAAATGCCGACGAGTCGCGGTCCGTCGCAGACGGCGACCGAGCCGATGCCTTCCTCGAGCATCCGCGAGATCGCCTCCTGCACGGTCGCTTTCGGCGTCACAGTCACCACCCGCACCGTCATCGCGTCGCCGACTGCCATGCCGGCCCGAGCATAGGTGCTCGTAACAACTGCCGCAACTCGTTCGAGGGGTTGACCCTGGCCGCCCGATCGTCGATGATCGCTGATGCGATATGCGGGTCCCGCAGGATCTGCCGCAGTTAACCGTGCACATTTACGAGGGGAGAGCAATGAGTAGACGTGTTTGGCTGGTCGCCGCCTGCGTCGCCGCCTTCGCCGTGGCCGGAGCGCTCGTCGCCGGGATGGCGGCGTCGTCGCAGTCGCAGGCAAAGGCGGGCTTCCGCACGGCCGCGCATCAGCGCGATCTCGTCGGTAACGGCGGTGAATCGCTCGAGGCGGCGGAAGAAGGCCCTGCCGGCGCGGCAGAGGCGGCTTACGCCGCCCGTGCGTACCCCGCCGCGGAGATTCCGTTCTCGGCGACGCTCAATGCCCAGAAGTCGTGGGCGAAGCTCCAGTCTCAGAAGGGCAAGAACACGGCCGGTCAGTGGACGCTTGCCGGCCCGAGCAAGGCCAACTACCCCGACGTTCTCACCTTCTCCGGCGCGTCATACACGACGTCGGGCCGGGTGACGGCGCTCGCGATCGACCCGAACTGCTCGCAGTCGAAATGCCGGGCTTGGGTCGGCGCGGCGGGCGGCGGCATCTGGGCGACGGACAACGCCCTTTCGGGGAACGGCGCGAACTGGACGTTCGTGTCCGGCAGCTTCGGGACAAACGCGATCGGCACGCTGACGTACGCAGGCGGCGCTCTCTACGCCGGCACCGGCGAGCCAAACGCCTCCGGTGACTCCGAGGCGGGCGTGGGTCTCTACAAGTCGACGGACAGCGGCGCCACCTGGACCAGGCTCGCCGCGGTGGTCGGCCCGATCGCGACCTCGACCCCGGGCGGAGGCGTGTTTCCCAATAACGGGACCTACACGGGGAACGCGTTCCTCGGTCGCTCGATCAGCTCGGTCGTCGTCGACCCGACCAACCCGAACCATCTCTACGTCGCATCGACGCGCGGCGTCCGCGGCGTGAGCTCGGTAACGGGCGGCACGACGTCGGCTCCACCGACTCCGAGGCCTCCGTTCGGCCTCTTCGAGTCCACCGACGGCGGTGCGACGTTCAGCTTCATCTGGGACGGCAGCGCCGGTCCCATGAACGGGACCTCGCCGCTGGCGTCGGTCCGCGGCGTCAACGACGTGGAGCTCGACCCGGGCTACAACGGGACGACGAACCGGACCGTGTATGCCGCCGCGTTTGCCAGCGGCGTTGCCGGAAGCGGCGGCGTCTGGCGCTCGACCGACGGCGGCACGACGTGGGCGCAGATCAAGTCGGCGCAGAACGCGGCCCTGAACACCGACCGCGCCGAGTTCGCCGTCACGAGACTCGCGAACGGCAACACCCGGATGTACGTCGGCGACGGCAACTCGGTTGACTCGGACGCGGCTGCTTCCTGCCCGAGCCTCGCTTGCCGCGCTCGGTTCTACCGCACCAACGACGCGAGGGCCGCGACGCCGACCTTCACGGACCTCACCACGACGCAGAACATCGGCTACTGCACCGCACAGTGCTGGTACGACAACGTCGTCTACTCGCCGCCCGGCAAGCCGGACGTCGTCTACCTCGGCGGGTCGTACTCCTACGGGTCGTATGGCTCCACGACGAACGGCCGCGCGTTCATCCGCTCAGCGGACGCCGGCGCGTCGTTCGCCGACATGACGTGGGACGCGACGACGAATCCGACGCCGGCCGGCAACTGCTGCCAGCCGAACGCGGTCGCGCCGAACGGTCAGCACCCCGACTCGCACGCGATCGTCGAGATCCCGGGCAGCGACGCCGCGATCTTCGGCACCGACGGCGGGCTGATGCGGTCGAGCGGCAGCTTCGCCGACATCTCGTCGCAGTGCGCGGCTCGCGGGCTCAGCGGAGCGAACCTGGCGCTTTGCCAGCAGCTTCTCTCCGCCGTGCCGACGTACCTGTACAACATGAACAAGTCGCTCTCGACGCTCCAGTTCCAGAGCCTCTCGGTTGCTCCGGACAATCCGAAGCACCTGCAGGGGGGAACGCAGGACAACGGGACGTTCGAGACGTACGGCTCCTCCGTCGTCTGGCCGCAGATCATCTACGGCGACGGCGGCCAGTCCGGCTTCAACGTCACCAACAGCGCCATCCGGTTCAACTCGTACTTCGGGCAGAACCATGACGCGAACTTCCAGAACGGCGAGCCGACGAAGTGGGTCATCATCTCGGCGCCGATCGCGGGCAGCCCGGAAGGGTCGAACTTCTACGCCCCGATCATCGCCGACCCCAATCCGGCGGCGGCGGGCTCGATCTTCGAGGGCTCGCAGAGCGTCTGGCGCACCCAGGACTGGGGTGGCAACCAGGCGTATCTCGAGGCCAACTGTCCCGAGTTCACAACCCCCGGCACCAAAGCGGGGTGCGGTGACTTCGTCCAGATCGGCCCCACCGCCGCTACCAACTTGACGGTGTCGGCCGCGGACTACCGCGGAACGACCCGGGTGGGCGGATTCGTCGCTGCGATCGAGCGGGCCGCGAGCGACACGGGCACGATGTGGGTGGCGACGACCACCGGCCGCGTCTTCATCTCGAAGAACGCGAACGCGGCGGCCGGCTCGGTCACGTACACCCGGCTCGACACACTGGCGTCGGCGACTGCCGACCCGGGCAGGTTCGTGTCGGGCATCTACATCGATCCGGCGAACCCAAACCACGCGTGGATCTCGTACTCGGGCTACAACTTCAACACCCCGGGCGAGCCCGGCCACGTGTTCTCGGTCACCTACGACGGGACCGGTGACGCGACCTGGACAAGCCTCGACGGGACGGGCGCGACAGCGTTCCCGGACTTCCCGGCGACGGACGTCGTCCGCGACTCGAACGGCGACCTCTATGCGTCGAACGACTTCGGCGTGATGAGACTGAGACTGCCGAGCGGCTCGACCGGCTGGGAAGTGGCAGGCGCCGACCTGCCGCAGGTCGAGGTCGCAGGGCTCACGATCGTGCCCGGCGTGAAGCTCTACGCCGCCACGCACGGCCTGAGCGCCTGGCAGCTGACGCTCCCGTAGCGGCAGCGAAACGAGTACAGGAGAAGGGCCGCCTCCGGGCGGCCCTTCTTATTCGCGCTGGGCCTTGTCGTCGAGGGCGGCGGGGCAGTTCCAGAGCTCGGCGCTGCCGCGCCGGCCGAAGTCGGTGCAGCTGTTCAGCTCGAGGCTCGGTCGGCCGGACAGCCGGCCGGGGACGCACGACCGCCATTCGCTCCCGTCGTGCTCTTGCGCAAACGTGGAGCAGAAGCCCACGAGGTGAGCACGTTGCAGCAGCCGCTGATCCTTGACGGTGATCAGCAGCGCGATCAGTACGGCTCCAACGGCGAGTATGCGAAGCAAGCGGCGGACTCCCTTCGCGGGCTGTATCGCCCGGTCCGGCGCGCGCCTGTATCCCTGAGCTGAGTTAGCGGAGCCCGCCGCGCTCGTGGTGCGCGCGGAAGAAGTTCTCCGAGCCGGCGGTCGCCATCGCTGCGGAGGCGGAGATCTCGAGCGCGAGCGCGGCTGCCGCGACGACCTGGGCGAAGCGGTAGACCTTGCCCGGGCCTGCGCAGCCCATGAGCTCGAGCCAGTCGCGTGCCGACGGCAGCGTCGTGCCGCCGCCGACGGTCCCGACCTCGAGGCCGGGAAAGCGGATCGAGCAGTGAAAGCCGCCGTCCACGCGGCGGCCGGTTCCGTGTGCCATCGAGCTCGTCCCGACCATGCCGATGTCCTGGCCGGTGGCGGCGAAGACGGCCGCGATTGCGGAGGCTGGGGTGAAGGCGACGGACTGCATGCCCGATGCGACGGCGCCATGCGTGCCCGCCCAGGCAAGCGCCTCGAGGTCCTCGGCTGTCGTACGGAGGACGCGGCGGATCGCCTCGTCCGTGAGCGTGCACTCGGCCAAAGCTGTCTTTCCGTGGCCGGAGTGGAAGAACTGGTGCGAGGGCTTCTTGTCGCCGCCCATGTTGGCCTCGAGGATTGCCCGCTCCGGCTTCACCGGCGCGCGCTCCATCACGTAGCCCATGTTGAGCAGGTAGCTGTTGCGCGTCATCATGTTCGGCCCGACGGCGTCGCCGGTCGTCCACGCCCAGAGGACGTGGCACATCGGCCCGACGACGTGCGTCGTCACCTCTCGAAGCTTCGCGTAGCGGGAGACGAAGGGATCGTCCGAGTCCGCGAGCCATGCGCGCATTGGGTCGAGCTCGCCGTCGAGCCAGCGCGCGAGGGCGATTGCCTCCGCCGCGGTGGCGCAGACGAAGCAGCTCGCGCGCGTGATGCGGTCGTGCAGGACATGCGTGCTGATCGTCCCCGCCGCCTTCGCGCCGCGTGTCATCGACGCGGTGAGGCCGCCTTCGGTGTGCGCGAGCGGGACATGGATCGTCTCCGTGGAGCGGCTTCTCTCCCGCACCGATCCCGCGTCGTCCAGCTCGTAGTCTCCAAGCTCGATCGTGAGCGGGACGACCGAGACGGCGATGATGGCGACACCCGTTACCGTCTCCGCCGCGCCGGCGAACTGCTCGAGGTCGATCGACGTGACGAGCCCGTCCAGCCCGAGCGCCTCCTGGCGCGCTCGAATCGAGGCAGCGTCGTTCTTGCGCGGCCAGCGCTTGAGCTGCATGCGGGGAGCTTAGTGCGGAGTGATGCCGACGAAGATCGCCCAGCCGAGCAGGGCTCGTTTGAAGTTGAAGTAGTCGTTTCGGAAGCGTTCGTGGCGTACGCGCAGGTCGTCTGCTCCGGGATGTCTTGCGAGCCACTCTTCGAGCGCGCGCCAGTGCAGGCTCTCGTAGCGATCCCAGTCGTCGGCGGCGGCGGCGATGATCCCGGTCACCCCGACGCCTTGCTCGGCGAACCGCGCAACCGTGCCCGCGAGGCCGACGTAGCCCTCGTCGTCGATCACGTCCGGCAGCGGCCATTCGCGCCAGTACGGCTCACCGACGGCGACGAAGCCGCCGGGCGTCACGGCCGGAACCAGCCTTGCAGCCGCATCGCCGATGTTGCCCCACACGAAGCTCGCGCCGAGGCAGAGCGCTGCGTCCCACGCCGCAGCTTCGAGCGGAAAGTCCGCGGCATCCGCCGTGTGCACGTCGACGAGCGATTCGAGGCCGCTCGCGGCGATGCGTGCCCGGGCCTCGTCCGCGAATTGCGGGCGCAGCTCGACGCCGACCACGCGGCAGCCGAACGCCGTCGCGAGGACGAGGGCGGGACCTGCTTTGCCGCAGGCGATGTCGAGGATCCGGCTCTCGCGGCCGAGTCGCAGGTACTCGCCGAGCAGCCGGATCTTCTCGGCGCTGGTCGGATTCTGAAGCTCGTGATCGCGCTCGGCGATCTCGTACCAGCCAACCGGGTGCAAGCTACGAGAAGGAGGGCAGCTCGAGATCGGACACGTCGATCCCGAGCGAGCCTGCGAGCCGCACGCCCTGCTCCAGGTCATCCTGCAGCATCTTGATGTCCCGGTCGCGCATCAAGCCCGCGATCGACGCGCGAGCCTTCGGCCGCCACAGGGAGTGGTCGACGAAGATCGGCAGCATCCGGTTCGCGATCTTGACGAGCTGCTTCCGCTTCGCCGGCGATGCGTCCTCGAGCAGCACGCGCTCGTAGGCGACGCCAGAGCTGTGGTGGATCCCGTCGTCGATCGTCAGCCTGTTGCAAAGATCCTCGAGCACCGTCCCGGGTGACGCGGCGGCGATCATGCGAAAACGCGGGATGATCAGCCGCTCGAAGAAGACCTGCATCAGGAACACCTTCTCCTCGAGCGTGTCGAGTGCGAGGAACATTGCCGCGAGCTTGTCCAGATGTGGATCGCGCTCGGCCTCGCCGCCAGCCTCGTCGGCGAGCTTCAGCCACGCCTCGGTGTGCCGCGACTCGTCCTGCACCATCGTCGCGTAATAGAGCTTCGCCTCCG
>WNGF01009260.1_pt1 | contig 16232 bp, 18 predicted proteins | sample 5400641 | NCBI WGS metagenome assembly WNGF01 (sample SAMN13153371, study PRJNA577476) | soil metagenome | isolation source: 80 cm soil or saprolite under grassland replicate 2 | place: USA:California | collected 2016-06-15
ACATCGACGTGCCAGCGACGCCGAGCCCAGCGTCCCGCGGCGCGAGGCCGTGCCCGCAGGCCGCGCAGTGATACCAGGCGCGCGTGAGGGTGACCAGGCCGAGCACCGTGTCGAAGGACTCGTCCCGGTACCCGGTGAACACGGCCTCGTGGCCCTGGCCGCAGGGGACGCGAGGGCCGCGGTGGCCGCGGTCAGCGGCCAGCAGCTGCTCCAGCATGCTCCCGCCCAGCCGCAGCAGCCCGGCCCGGATCACCGCCTCTGCGGCCTCCATCCCGGCGTCGCCGCAGCCCAGGACCCTGGCCGCCTCGGCGGCCAGCCGTCCTAGCTCGGCGGCCTTCTCCGCCGCGAGGGCCGCCCGGAGCCCCCCCTTTCCCCTCCCGGCCCGGAAGGGGAATCGCCGCCGGCCTCGCCCGGCACGGCCGGGCGGGCCTGGCAGATATCCTCGTTCACCTCCGTGACCTGCCCCACCAGGTCCCGGAACCGCTCGTACTCGGCCACTTCCCGGCGGGCCTTCTCCAGCTCCGGGCCGGATTTCAGGTGCACCGCCCGTGTCCGCCCGCCCACCGTCCGGGTCAGGTTCCACTGCGGCCCGTGGCCGGGGTGATCCGGGGCCGCGCACGCGCAGTTCGGCTTGCCGCACTTGCGGCGCACCTCGTTCAGCGAGCCCCGGCGGAAGTCCCCGACCTGTCCCAGCTCCCGGTACAGCTCCTCGCGCCGGCGCTCGAGTTCCGCCAGCTCATCAGGCCCGTCGGGCACATCGCCTCCTAGTCTGAGTGTTTATAAACACTCAGACTAGGCTCACAGCCAGCTACAATCCAGAACCCCTACGAATCTGACGCGCACCCCTTCACAGGCCACAAAGCGCGGGGACGCTGCACTGCCAGCGTTCGGCTGGCTTCCCCGTAACCAGCCGAAACCGGCAGCTCGGCTGCCTTCCCACCTGACCAGACGCTCACGATCGCCAGCGCCACCAGGCCGACGAAGACGATACAGGTGGCACTGGCGAACGCGATCTCAGCAATCATGAACAGTCACGGTTAGGATGCCCTCCCATATCCGGGCATACTTCCATCGAAGGTACACGAGCCGACCAGTGCCGGTCTGATGGCCTTGAACTGCGGTCCTGTCCTTTCCCCGTCTTCGTCACAGGCGCCGGATCCTAGGAGTTGACGGCGCGGGCTGAGACTTGACTGCGTTCGGTTGCTTTTCGCGCTGTGAAACCGCCGCCTAATTCTGTGCGCCGGCGGCTGTTCGGTGCGGGCAGCGGGCCAGCCTGGCGGCCGGGGCGATCATCGATCGGTGCGACGTCCACACCGTTGAGCAGGCGGGCGGCCGGGCTTGCCTGCCGCGGCTGCGGCGCCATATCTGGGCGGCAACGCCCCCCGTGGGTGATCGGCAGCGCCCGCCAGACGCTCCCGCTTCATCGGGCGCTGCGACGTCACGCTGGCGACGCTGGACCGCCAGGAACGGCCGGCTTGATGGAGAACATGGCCCACACGACTTTTCCCCTGTCGGTGGGTGCGGTGTAGCCCCAGGTGTCGGCGAGCGCGCCGATGACGTGGAGCCCGCGGCCGGTCTCGGCGGTTAAGCCTGGGTCGTTCGGTATGGGAGCGGCCTGGCTCGGGTCGGCGACCGCGCACACCACGCAGCGCCCGGGTTGCAGCAGGCCGAACCGGATCGCCGACTGGGGCCGGGGTTGGCCGCAAGCTGGCAACGCGTGCCGCAGCGCGTTGGTCAGCAGCTCCGACACGACCATCGCGATATCGTCGCAGCGTTGCGCCGTACCCCACCGCTGCAAGGTGGCGATGGTGAAGTCCCGTGCCGCGCGCACTGACCTGGCGTCGGCCCCCGGTGTGCGGGTGGCGACCCGCGGGAAGCGGGTCCAGCCCCGGGCGGCGGGTTGTGCCGTCAGCGGCCAGTTCCCGCTGGCCACCGCGGCCATCTCCACGGCAGGGGTCAGCCAGCGGCAGCCGAAGCTGCTGGCCGCGCTGCCGACCAGGGGTGATGGGTGTGCTGGCATCGCCGTCCGATCAAGTCCGGCCGCGACCGGCGGAACGAGCCCCCTCCAGCCCGCATCCTTCCTGATGCACGTGCATATTGCAACAAGCGTCTGCAAACGGTCTCCCGCAAATGGCCTTCTGCATATGCATGTGCATGTGCATCGGATCCGTTACGCTGCACTTGCAAGGACCGTTGCGCCGCCAAGCCCGGCGTGCGCCCGCTTCGTTTCCCCTTCGCCCATCCCGGAGCGCAGTAATCATGGTGCAGGCCACTAACGGCATCCCGGCCGATCAGCTGACGGCCGCACGCTGGCGCAAGAGCCGCGTCAGCAACCCCACCGGAAGCTGTCTGGAGGTCGCCGAACTGCCCGGCGGCGCGATCGCGGTCCGCAACTCGCGCTACCCGTCCGGCCCGGCGCTGATCTACACCGGTGCCGAGATCGCTGCGTTCCTGACGGGGGTCAAGAGCGGGGAGTTCGATGACCTGTGCCCCGGCGGCAGCGCCGTGTTATGGCCGTAAATCACTGGAAATGGTGTGACGTTGTGCGATGGCACGGTGATATCGTGTCATCGGTGCATGCCACTGCGGTGAGCCCTGGGGCCGTTGCCGGATGTCGTGCGGTGGCGCGGTGGTCGTGGTCCGGCACCTGTCCGCAGCGCTGATCCACGAATCCGGGAGCGAGGATGAGCATGGTGCGGCCGGGCAGCGAGCACCCTGTCGGTGCCTCAGGCGGGGCACGGGCCGACTCGACGGTCTTGCGCATGATGCTGGGCCACCGGCTGCGCCGCCTGAGGGAGGACGTCGGCGTGACACCGGAGGACGCGGGATACGAGATCCGGGCGTCCCGCTCCAAGATCAGCCGCATGGAACACGGCCGGGTGGGTTTCAAGGAGCGAGACCTGGCCGACCTGCTCACCTTCTACGGCGTCACCGATGAGCAGGTGCGGGCCGCGGTGCTGGCGCTTGCCCGGCAGGCCAACACTCCGGGCTGGTGGACCAAATACGGCGACATCCTGGCCGACTGGTTCGAGGCGTACCTGGGCCTGGAGGCGGCCGCCTCGCTCATCCGCACCTTCGAGCTGCAGTTCGTGCACGGCCTGTTCCAGACCGAGGCCTACGCGCGGGCCGTCACCCTTCTTGGCCACAAGGCCGCCCCGGCCGGCGAGATCGACCGCCGGGTGAGCCTGCGGATGAAACGCCAGGACCTTCTCAGCGGGCCGCAGCCGCCGCGGGTATGGTCGGTCATCGACGAGGCGGCGCTGCGGCGGCCGGTGGGCGGTCGCGCCGTGATCCGCGCCCAGCTGAACCGTCTCATCGAGGTCGCCGAGCTGCCGCACGTCACAGTTCAGGTCGTGCCGTTCGGGCAAGGCGGGCACGCCGCCGCGGGCGGGTCGTTCACCGTCTTGCGGTTCGGCGACGCTGACCTGCCGGACGTGGTGTACATCGAACAGCTCACCAGCGCGCTCTACCTCGATCAGCGCGACGATGTCGATCACTACATGGAAGTCATGGACCGCCTCGGCGCCGAGGCGCTGACGCCCGCCGCCACCGCGCGGTTTCTCAACGAAATCACCCGGGAAGCCTAGCGCGGGACGCGGGCCGGCCCCGGGCGGCATCACATGCCAGATCGCCGCAAGGCAGCAGAAAGGGCACAGCAGTGACAAGCCAAGGCACACCCGCAGCAGGCGAGCGGTCTGGCGACACCGCCTCCAGCCAGGACGAGCGCCCGGCCTTCGACACGAGCGTCGCGCACATCGCCCGGGTCTATGACTACTGGCTGGGCGGCAAGGACAACTACGCCGCCGACCGGCGCGCGGGCGACGAAGCGATCCAGGCCTATCCGGACATGGCCTCCTCCGTGCGGGCCAACCGGGCGTTTCTCGCCCGCGCCGTGCGCTACCTGGCCGGCGAGGCCGAAATACGGCAGTTCCTCGACATCGGCACCGGCATCCCGACCGCGAACAACACCCACGAGGTCGCCCAGTACACCGCACCGCAATCCCGGGTCGTCTACGTGGACAACGACCCAATCGTGCTCGCCCACGCCCGCGCGCTGCTGACCAGCCGCACCGAAGGCGCCACCGCCTACATCGACGCCGATCTGCGCGACACCGGCGCGATCCTGGCGCAGGCCGCGCAAACACTGGACTTCTCCCGCCCAGTCGCGGTCATGCTCATCGCCATCCTTCACCTGATCGGCGATGATGACCACCCATACCGGATCGTGGCCAAACTGATCGACGCGGTGCCGCCGGGCAGCTACCTGGCCCTGTCCCATGTGGCCTCCGACATCGAACCCGAGAAGACGGCCGAGACCAGAAAACGCCTCAACCGGCTCATGTATCAAAAAGTGACACTCCGCAGCCACGCCGAGGTAACGCGCCTCTTTGACGGCCTGGACATCGTCGAGCCGGGGGTGGTGCCGGTACCGCAGTGGCGGCCCGACTCCGAAATCGAGGCCAACCGCCGATCGGTCATGTGGGGCGGAGTGGGCCATAAGCGCTGAGGCGCCAGGCGCCGGGAATCGAGCGACGCCCGCTCGCCGCGGATGTCATGGGTCCCATGCACGAACGGGAATGCCATGGATGGGAGTGCAGGCGCGCCATGGGCTGGCTGGAGGAAACGCATGGAAATCGAGATCATCGTTGAGATCCCGCAGGGCTCGCGGAACAAGTACGAGATGGATCACGCCAGCGGGCGGATCCGGCTTGACCGGATGCTCTTCACCTCGACGCGCTATCCGCTCGACTACGGCTTCATCCCCGAAACGCTTGCCGAGGACGGCGATCCCCTCGATGCGATGATCCTTCTTGGTGAGCCGGCCTTCCCCGGGTGCGAAGTCACCGCCAGGCCGGTGGGCGTGTTCTGGATGCACGACGAACACGGACCAGACGCCAAGATCCTCACCGTTCCTGCGCATGACCTGCGGTACGCGGACCTGCGGGACCTGCCCGACGTGCCCGCGCATCTGCGCGACGAGATCGGCCATTTCTTCGACATCTACAAGGAACTTGAACCGGCAAAGGGCACCGATCCCCGGGGCTGGCAGGACCGCGCGGCGGCCGAGCAGGAGATCACCGCGGCCTTCGAGCGTGCCCGCAGCCCTGAGGGGCAGCGGTGATCCCTCGCGTCAGCGGGTCGCGTCGGCAGCCGTGCCGGGCTTGTGTCCGCCCAGCCGATCCATCAGGAAGATCCTCGCGATCCAGAGGTGATCCTTGAGCGTCTTCCTGAACAGGAACGTGCCGAGTTCCTCCGCCAGTATCAAGAGGCTGTGAAGGCCGCCCACGACCCTGCCGGCTACAAAAAGCCGCAGCAACTGCTGCACGTCTGGGCATCGCCGTCGTCGCGACCAACCGGCCTGGCTACTACGAGGACCTCGAAGCGGTGACCGAAGGTACAGCTCGCACGGTCCCTGCCGAGGCGGCCATCCCGGACTGGGAGCAGCGGCTAGCAGCGGCACAAGCCCAACGGCGGGGTCTCGGGGGCGGGCCAAAGTGTGCGGTCGTGGATCAGGCGGGCAAGCCGCTCTCCGGGAGAGAATCCGGGAGTGACGGAGTCCCAGTCGTCTGGCTTGGTGTTCTCGGGACGTACCGCGTGGGCGCGGAGGGTGGAGACGCCGCTGCGCCAGTTCCTGCGGACTGAGACTGGCAGTGCGGTGGTCCTGTTGGCGGCGACGCTGGCGGCGCTGGTGTGGGTGAATATCGACTCGCCGTCGTATGAGAGTTTCTGGCGGACACGGCTGTCGCTGCGGGTCGGCGCGGCCGGGGTGTCCCTGGACCTGCACGGCTGGGTGAACTCCGGGCTGATGGCGTTCTTCTTCCTGGTGGCCGGGCTGGAAGCGCGCCGGGAGTTCGATATGGGCGAGTTGCGGCAGCGACGGCGGCTCGCGCTGCCGCTGCTGGCCGGTGCGGGCGGGATGATCGTGCCGATCGGCATCTACCTGGCCGTTAACGCCGGGCGGCGGTCGGCGGCAGGCTGGGGCACGGCAATGTCCACCGACACTGCGTTCGCGCTGGGGATGCTGGCACTGGCCGGACCGCGTCTCCCCGATCGCGTGCGCACGTACCTGCTCACGTTCTCGATCGTCGATGACCTGGCCGGGATCGGTATCATCGCCTTCGCCTACAGCGGGCGCCTCCGGCTGGCGGCGCTGCTGACCGGGCTGGGAATCCTCGGCGTGATCCTGCTGGTCCGGGCCGGTGGGCTGCGTTATGGCCCGGTGTATTTCCTGCTTGGGGCAGCGGCGTGGGTCGCGTTCCTCAAGTCCGGCATGGACCCGGTTGTAGTCGGCCTGATGATGGGCCTGCTTACCTACGCCTACCCGGCCGCGCGTGGCGACCTGGAGCGGGCCACGGACTTGTTCCGGTTGTTCCGCGAGCAGCCCACGCCGGAGCTGGCCCGGTCGGCGCGGGTGGGCGTCTCGGCAGCGATCTCGCCGAATGACCGGCTGCAGCAACTCTACCACCCGTGGACGAGCTTTGTTATCGTGCCGTTGTTCGCCCTGGCCAACGTCGGCATCGTGGTCAGCGGCAGCTTCCTGGCCCGGGCCTACACATCACCGATCACGCTGGGGATCCTGTTCGGCTATGTCGTGGGTAAGCCGATCGGGACCGCCGGTGCTGCGTGGCTGGTCACCCGGCTGAGCGGCGGCCGGGTCCGCCCGCCGGTGGGCTGGGCGGCGGTGACGGGCGCCGGGGCGATCGCCGGGATCGGCTTTACCGTGTCACTGCTGATCGCCTCCCTTGCCTTCGGTGGCGCGCAGCTGGAGGAGGCGAAGCTCGGCATCCTGTCCGCGGCGCTTTGTGCTTCAGCGCTCAGCTGGATCGTGTTCCGCGTGACGGCGCTGCTCCCGAAGCGGCTGCGGATCCGTGCGCTGCTGGGCACCTCCGAGGTGATTGTGGATCTCGCGGTGCCGTTCGATGCGCGTAGCGATCACGTGCGGGGTCCGGAAAAGGCGCCGGTAACGGTCGTGGAGTACGGCGACTTCGAATGCCCCTACTGCGGCCAGGCCGAGCCCGTCGTCCGGGAGCTGCTCGCCGATTTCGGCGACCTCCGCTACGTGTGGCGGCACCTGCCGCTCAGCGATGTGCACCCACACGCCCAGCTAGCCGCGGAGGCAGCCGAGGCCGCGGCCCGGCAGGGCGCGTTCTGGCAGATGCACGACCTGCTGCTTGCCCACCAGGGCGCTCTGGCGGCCCGGGACCTGATCGGCTACGCCGGTGACCTCGGCCTCAATGCTGAGAAGTTCGCCGATGATCTCCGGAACCATGCGGGCGCGGCCCGGGTCGCCGAGGACGTAGACTCGGCCGACTTGTCCGCAGTGTCGGGCACACCCACGTTCTTCATCAACGGCAACAGGCACTATGGCGCTTACGACATCGAGACGCTGTCGGCCGCGGTGAAGGCGGCCCGGGCAAGGGCCGCGATCAGCTCCTGACCGCGGCAGCGATGTCGGCGCCTACATACCCGGCGTCGATCTGTGCGTCACCGGCCGGTCGTGCCGGGCCAGCGGAGGCGCCCAGATCTGGCTATCTTGTCGCGTCGGCGGGCCGGTGCTTGCCGGTATTCTCCGGGGAGTGAGGCTGCGGTGCGCGCTGATCTTCGGGTTGCCTGATCCAGTCAAACTGGTGCCCGTCATGCCATTTCAGGGCTTGGCACGCGTTTGATGCGGGCCGCAGCGTGGTCAAAGATCTGGCCGCGTTGCGCCAGCACGCCACGCGTGCCGAACTCAGCGGCTGGCAGGACCGGCCGCATCGCGGTATGCCTCCGCTTTGAGCGCAGCAGACCATGCTCGGGGTATACGAGGGCTTGAGCCTCCTCACGTGCGCGCCGCGGCGGTGCCTGAAAACAGTTGTCGAAGAGCAGCGCAGCAGCTGGCGGCCGGCCAGATCGAGCCAGCCGCAGGCACACAGAAGGCCGGATCTGCGTCGGCAGCGGATGCTCTGTCTTGAGCCAAATCCGGCGCAATTGAGCGGATATTGTTCGACCGCCGCGGGCACCGGACGCACAAAGACCGGCTACCGCACTCCCCGAGGAGGTAACCATGCGCAAGATCGTCGCAGGGCTATTCATGTCACTGGACGGCGTAGTGGAATCGCCCGAAGAGTGGGCCTACCAGTACGCCAACGACCAGATGTGGGAGGAAATCGCCGCCGGAATCGCGCGCGCGGACGGCGTGCTGCTGGGCCAGCGGACGTACCTGGCGTTCGCCCAGCTGTGGCCGAACCCGCCCGGCGACATCGCCGCCGAGCTCACCGAGCTCAAACGGCGGCCCGGAAAGAACATCCAGATCCCGGGCAGCCCGACCCTGGTGCGGTCACTGGTGCGCGGCGGGCTACTCGATGAGCTCAGCCTCCATATTTGCCCAATAGTGGTCGGCTCCGGGATGCGCCTGTTCGAGGACATGACCGATCAGGTGCGCCTCAAGGTCGCGGAGTCCAAGACGTTCAGCACCGGCGTCCTCGGCGTGACATACCAGCCGGACAGCGCATAGCAGTGCCCGGTGGCGGCCGCCTCCGGCATTCGGCCAGCGGCGATCAGCTTCTCGTCACATGGCGGTCCTACCCGGACCCGGAAAGAGAAAGGCACATCCGATGAGCAAGCGGCGCGGCAGAGTTGGAGCCGGGCCCCTTGGTGACCTTGGTCTGGCGCCTGACCGTGGCGAAGGTCAACTCGATGGGGTTTGACCTTCCATAAACGCGGTGGCGTGATCGGCGACCCACTGGCGAAACGATCGCGGCGCCGATCCGAGGATGTCGAACACCGTAGAGGTGATGAACGCCGGCCTTCCAATCGTTGCGCCCCACGCGGCGAGCAGCATGTCCACGACCGGGCGCGGCCAGCTTCCCTCCGTCTCGCTTCGGAACTCGTCCGGCGACAGCTCCTCAAATTTGATCCGGCGCCCCAAGACGTCACCGATGATGCTCACCTGCTCTGCCTGACTCAGTGACTCGGGGCCCGTGAGGACGTGGTCGCCTCCAGCATGTCCGGTCTGACACAGGGTCCGCGCCGCGACGGCTGCCACGTCGCGGTCATCGACGGGTGCCGTCTCGGCAGCGCCGTAAGGCCACCGGACGACACCGTCGGCGCGAATCGCGGTCGCCCACCAGAACAACGCGTTCGACGCGAACATCCCCGGCCGGATGATCGTCGACTCGAGCCCGGAGGCCGCGATGAGCCGCTCAATATCGGCGTGGAGCACCGCCATTGGATTCGGTTGCTGGAAGAAAGGGTGCGGGGTTTGGTGCGGTGATGAGAGAAAGACGACACGCCGCGCGTAGGTTGCGAGACGCGCGACAACTGCCGGAGCAGTCGTCGGCGGGGCGGTCCAGACGAGGAAGACGGCACTGACACCTCGCAGCCCTGCGTCGAGCGATTCGGGCACGGTGAGGTCGCCGGTGACGACTTCGACGTTCGCTGGCAGCGTCGCCGCCGCCTCGGAGCGATGGGTGAGGGCGCGGACCGGCACGCCCGCGTCTATTAGTAGGTCGACTACGGCGCGCCCAACCCGGCCGGTCGCTCCGGTGACGAGCACCGGAGGCACTCGCGTCCGTGTCATGAGGACCTCGACGTCGTCCGTGGTAGGCGCACGGAGTGAATCATGCCATCTTCCTGGGAGCGGATGAAGATCATTACGCGGCGTTGCTGGCGGGTTGATTCGAGGCGGCGGGCGGCCACTTGGGGCGATTCCCGCATAGTCGCCGCTACTGTGCTGATCGAGTGCCTCGCCGCCGCTGTGAGCCTCTCCGATTCCCGCCTGCGCCGGTACCTGCGCTAACGCCAAAGCAGGTTGTGATTTAGGTCTCGAATAGATGGATGCCGATGAGTCCGATGCTCACTCCTCCCTGCTCCTCAGCGAAATTCGGGGCAAGGCCGCTAGTCGTCCAGGCTCCCCATGGTCAAGTTGACGATTGTTCCCGTCATCCCGCTCGCCTTATCGGAAGCCGTGAAGACCGCCAGGTTTGCCATCTCCTGGAGTGTCATGAGCCGTCGCGCGTGGGTTCTGCTTGCGAGCAGCTCTTGCCACTGTTCCCAGGTCATTCCCGATGCCTTGGCGCGAGGCTCGAAGGCTTCCTTGATCGTGGGTGTCTCCGGCATGGCCTGTGGTCGCAGACCGACCACGCGGATGCCGTGGGGTGCTAGCTCGGCGGATAGATCTCGAGTGAGCGCCTCCTTGGCGGCCATCGCCGGGCCGTAGCCGCCCACCAATGGGATGCCCGTCCGCGAGTGGAGCGCGGTGACGGTCATGATCACGCCCGATTTGTTCGCGACCATCCGCCGGGCCGCCATGCGTGCGGTCAGGAAGTACGACATAGCGTAGGTCGTGATCGGCAGGGAGAACTGCCCGGCATCGAGTTCGATCAGAGGGACACCCAGAATCTTCGCATCCGGGATGCCGACCGCGTTGAACGAGATATCGACGCGGCCCGCCTTGTCGATCACGGACTGTAGATGCTTGTCCACAGCCTGCTCGTCGAGAGCGTCGACCGCCGCCGCCTCGGCGGATCCGCCGGCGGAAACGACTTCCTTGGCGACCGCTTCGACGGGCGCCAGGTGGCGCCCGGTGAGAAAAAGATTGGCCCCCTCAGGCGCAAAGGCGCGTGCGACAGCGCCGCCGATCGCGCCTCCGGCTCCGTAGATCACCGCAACCTTGTCCTTCAGCATCATCTCTGGTTCCTTTCTGTGCCCGGATCGGCGCAGCCGCCCACCTCATGAGTTGTAATAAGACCGATGGCTGAAACTCAGCTGTGCGTGGCTGCCTTTTTCGCCGTCCGCCGGCCTCCGGAGCGTCAGAGCCGTCGAAGGTCCAGACACCACAACGCCGGGAAAATGGGCGCGCACCTTCCGCCCAGTTCGCCCCTCGGCAGGCGTCTATATCAGGATGGAAGCCCGGCACGGCGCGCGGCAGAGGTGACGCGAGGGCCGGAGTGGTGGTGACAGCCGACCTGATCAGCAGGGCGCGGGCCGGGGACGGCGACGCGTTCCGAGAGCTGGTCGAGCCGTACCGCCGAGAGCTACAGGTGCACTGCTACCGGATGCTCGGATCCTTCCAGGACGCCGAGGACGCCCTGCAGGAGGCGCTGCTGGCCGCTTGGCAGGGCCTCGGCGGGTTCGACGGGCGCGCCTCGATCCGCAGATGGCTCTACCGGATCGCCACCAACAGGTGCCTCAACGCGCTTCGCTCGGCCAGCCGGCGACCCGCCAGGCAGTGGGACATCCCCGGGGTTGAACCGCCCGAGCCGACCCGGCTCGGCGAAGTCGTATGGCTCGAGCCATATCCCGATGCCCTCCTCAAGGGCGCGATCGACGCGCCGCCCGGCCCGCAGGCCCGCTACGAGCAGACCGAGCTCGCCAGCTCGCCGTGCTCATCCTGCGCGACGTCCTCGGATACCACGCCAACGAGGTGGCCGACATGCTGGGCTCGACCGTCGAATCGGTCAACAGCGCCCTCAAACGGGCGCGGGCCAGCCTGCGGCGCCGCCTGCCGACGACCGGCGAGCGCGAACCGCCTCCCGCCTCCGGCTCACCCGCCGAGCAGGCGATCGTGGCAGAGTTCGTCCGCGCGTACGAGTCCGGGGATCGGGACGCTCTAGTCGCCTTGCTCACCGACGATGTCTTCGTCTCCATGCCACCGATTCCCCTCGAATACCAAGGCCGCGACGCCGTGGCCCGCTTCTACGCCAGCATCATCCGCCCGGGCAGGAGGGTTGACCTCGTGCCGACGCGGGCCAATGGTCAGCCGGCGTTCGGGACCTACCTTCGCGCCCCAACCGGCATCCGCCACGGGACCGGCCTCCTCGTTCTCACCCTCACCGGCGACCGGATCTGCGCCTACACCCGCTTCGACAACAGCGTGCTCCCATGGTTCGGGCTGCCGCGATCGCTCCCTAGCCGATAGTCACGGGCGCACGACCCAGGACATGGAGCACGTGTCCCCGCACAACTTCCTCCGTCAGGCCATGTCAGACGGCGCGGTTACTGCCGACGCACACCGCCGCAGCATCGCCGCCAACGCGCTGAACGACCCGGACTCGGCGCACGCGAGGCGGGCACGCCGGGGACTCACGATGACGGATCCGGCTTGAGGTCGTTGCCGGGCTGCGGGACGGCCGGAACAGCGCACTGTACCCCATGGGTATCGTGGCGAGCCGGGAGGAGAGGTTGCGACATGGATTACGGGATGACGGTCCGGCTGGACCTGCCGTTCGCGGAGACTGCCGAGCGGACCCGCGCGGCGCTGAAGGAGCAGGGCTTCGGAGTGCTCACCGAGATCGATGTGCGGGCGACACTGCGCGAAAAGCTGGGTGCCGAGATGGAGGACTACCTCATCCTCGGCGCCTGCAACCCTCCGCTGGCCCACCGCGCCCTGGACAGCGACCGGCGGATCGGGTTGCTGCTTCCGTGCAACGTCGTCGTCCGCGCCGACGGTGACGCGACGGTCGTCGAGGCCCTCGACCCGCAGGTGATGGTAGGTGTCACCGGACAGCCCGGGCTCAAAGCCGTGGCGGACGAGGCCGGCCGCCGCCTGGCCGCCGCATTGGACGCCCTCGCCCGTTAGCCACGCAAACAGGGCCTAACCGCGGCCAGCCAAGACCGGCCGGCTCACGGTCCAGGCCGTGCGCGATGTCCTGCGAGGAAGATCTCAGGAGAATGATTCCTTGGCCGGCGAGGGACGCGAACCCTCCTGCGGCGGCTGCAACCAGCGCAGATGCTCACGGTCGCCTAGCAGCTGCAGCCGCCGCCAGAGCACGGCCGTGGGCGAGATCTGGCTGGCGTGCATCAGGGCTGCCCGGCGCTGCCTGGCCCGGTCCACGCGGATGCACAGGTCGATGCGATCGGGTGGCTGGCCGGCGAATGTCTGGCCGGTCTCGCTGCCCAGCTGGCTGGCGACGTTGGCGGGCAGGGTCCAGGCGAGAACGGGCAGCCCGGCCGCGCGGCCGGCCCGCAGGGCGGCGCCCGTCGCGGCCTGGTGGTCGGGGTGGCCGGTAATGCCGGTGTCGTCGAAGACCAGCAGCCCGCTGGGCGGGTGGCGGGCGGCCAGCCGGGTCACGTGCGCGGCCAGCTCACCCTCGGGCGTGCGGGCGAGGCGGCCGTCGGGGTAGCCGAGCAGGGTGATGGTCGCGGCCCCGAGGGCGCCGCTGGCCTGCCGCAGCTCATCGGCTCGTGCCCGGCGGAGGCTGGCGCCGGTCCGGTTCAGGGTGGAGGCCTCACCGCGGGTATAGCACAGCACGTGGACAGCGGCGCCGCTGGTGGCGAGCCGGTCCACGACAGCGCCGAGGCCGAAGGTCTCGTCGTCGGGATGGGCGACGACGGCCAGCACGGCCGGCCAGGCGGGGAGCAGGCGTCCGGGTCGGGAGATCGCGCCGTCGGCCAGGTCCGGGCCTGGTCTCATCGCCGTCGGCCTGGGTTCACCGTGCATGGAACGGGGCTCTCAGCAGGGGCGCGGCCACGCACACCCGGGCCGCTCCCGCCGCGAGCGGAACGAGGCCGATCAGTGCCAGGACGAGGCCGCCGGTGCCGCCCGTGGGCGCGCCGGCCAGGATCAGCGCAAGACCCGCCGCCGCCCGGGCAGCCCGTCCTGCCGGTGAGTTCATCAGCTGGGCAGCTCTCATCACGCACCTCCTGCCGAGAAATACCCCCATGGGTATTTCTCAGCAGTAACCGGCGGGTGACCCGCGCGTATTCCCCGACCCCGCGAGCCTCGCCAACGCGCCTCGCGCACGGTCATCGGGCGCCCCTGGATGGCTTGTCACCGTGCAGCCCAGCCGGCGCCCCACGATGTCGGAGGGGCGGCGGGGAATGCTGGAGACCCACCGCATGTTATATACCCCGGTGGGTATCGGAGCGGTGCCCGGCGAGACGAGGAGACTGGCGATGGCGACGGTTGAGCTGACGGCGGAGAATTTCGACGAGACCACGGGCGAGGGCCTGGTGCTCGTCGACTTCTGGGCGGCGTGGTGCGGCCCGTGCCGCGTCTTCGGCCCAGTGTTCGAGCGGACGTCTGGCCGGTACGCGGACGCCGTGTTCGGCAAGGTCGACACCGAGGCCCAGCCGGACCTGGCCGGCGCGTTCGGAATCTCCTCGATCCCCACGCTGATGGTGATCCGCGACGGCGTGATCTTGTACGCGGAGCCGGGCGCGCTGCCGGAGGCGGCCCTGGAACAGCTGATCGCCAAGGCCCGCGAGCTTGACATGGATGAGGTCCGTGCCCAGATCGCGAAGTTGAGCGAGCCCGCCCCGTCCGGGGCCTGAGGCTTCCGCGGCAACAGGCCGGCACACATCCACGGCGAGGAGGCCGGCATGAGCGCACCCATAGCGCGCGGCGCATCGGCGGCGGCGGACGTACCGGCGTCGCCGCTGGTTGAGCGGGTCAGGCGCGGGGTCATCGGCGAGGGGGAGCTGATGGACGGCCCGTTCGGGCCGCGCCGGGTAACGTACGCCGACTACACCGCCTCCGGCCGGTCAATCGATTTCATCGAGGACTTCATCCGCGATGTCGTGCTCCCGTTGTACGCGAACACCCACACCGAAAGTTCCGGCACCGGCCTGCAGACCAGCAGGCTGCGCGAGGAAGCCCGGCGGATCATCCGCGAGGCTGTCGGGGGCACGGAGGATGACCTGGTCATCTTCTGCGGCTCGGGCGCAACAGCCGCGGTGAACAAGCTGATCGGGATCCTGGAACTGCGCATCCCGGCGGGCCTGGATGAGCGGCATCACCTGGCCGCGCATATCCCTGCCGCGCAGCGACCGGTGGTGTTCGTCGGCCCGTACGAGCATCACTCCAACGAGCTGCCGTGGCGGGAGTCGATCGCCGACGTCGTGGTCATCGGCGAGGACGCCGATGGCCACATCGACCTGGCCGACCTTGAGGAGCAGCTCGCTCGGTTCGCAGGCAGACCGCTGCGGATCGGCAGCTTCTCCGCGGCCTCCAACGTCACCGGCATCCTCACCGACACAACCGCCGTCGCGGCGCTGCTGCATTCCCACGGCGCGCTGTCGTTCTGGGACTACGCGGCGGCCGGGCCGTATGTGCCAATCCGGGTCGCAGCGTCCGCGCCAGGGATTGACGATCACAAGGACGCGATCTTCCTCTCACCGCACAAGTTCCCCGGCGGCCCGCAGACACCCGGCGTCCTGGTGGTCCACCGCGACCTGGTCAGCAACACAGTGCCCACCGCCCCGGGCGGCGGAACCGTGGCGTTCGTCGACCCGATCGGCCACCGCTACCTCGACGACCCGGTCGCGCGCGAGGAGGGAGGCACACCGGCGATCGTCGAGTCGATCCGCGCCGGCCTGGTGTTCGGCCTCAAGCAGGCTGTCGGAACCGATGTGATCCAGGCCGGGGAGGAACGGCACTGGCGCCGCGCCCTGGACCGCTGGGAGCAGAACCCGGGGATCGAGATCCTCGGCAGCCACCGGTCCGCCCGGCTGCCGGTCATCTCCTTCCGGATCCGCCACGGCGCACAGTACCTGCACCACAACTTCGTCGTCGCGCTGCTGAACGACCTGTTCGGCATCCAGGCCCGCGGCGGCTGCTCGTGCGCCGGGCCCTACGGGCACCGGCTGCTCGAGATCGGCCCCGTCCGATCGCATGCGCTGCGCGACGAGGTCGGTCACGGCTGCGACGGCGTCAAGCCTGGCTGGACCCGGGTCAACTTCAACTACTTCATCACCGACGCGGCCCGTGACTACATCGTCGATGCGGTCGAACTGATCGCCGCGGAGGGCTGCCGGCTGCTTCCTGACTACCGCTTCGACCCCCGCACCGGGCTGTGGCGGCACGCCAGCGGCCCTCCGCGGCCGCCGCTGCGGCTGGCCGAGGTGTCCTACCGCCCGGATGGTGAGATGGCCTACCCGCGGTGCCGCGCCCAGGCCGGCGAAGACGCCTTCCCCGCCTACCAGAGCCAGGCCCGTGCGCTGCTCGCAGTGCGCCCCCGCCGCATCGACGGCGGCGCGACCGGGCTCAGCCCCCACTTCGAGGCCCTGCGCTGGTTCCCGCTCCCGCCCGCCTGCCTCGAACCATGGCCTACGGGCCACGGTCCTGGGGCAGGACGGCACGCACTGCACGGGCAACCGTCACCATGACCGGCACGCTGACAGCGGGGTCGGCTGTCCCGGGGAATCGGCGCCGGGCACCGAACGTTGCCACTCATATACCCATACGGGTATTTAGGTCGAACAATGATCCCGAACGGCTGCGCGTGACGGACCCAGCCGCAAACTGCGGCCGG
>WNGF01006239.1_pt1 | contig 16231 bp, 14 predicted proteins | sample 5400641 | NCBI WGS metagenome assembly WNGF01 (sample SAMN13153371, study PRJNA577476) | soil metagenome | isolation source: 80 cm soil or saprolite under grassland replicate 2 | place: USA:California | collected 2016-06-15
AGGCAAAGGCGGCCGCCTTGGAGGTGGCCGCGTGACCGCAGCGGCCCGTACATGCCGCGCCGCTGCTCCATTCGAAGGGGGAACCGTCGTTCCCCCCTCGAGCTCCCCCCTCCGACGTTTGATAGGAGATGAGGTGACCACATGACTGACGCCCGCTTTCTGACGCATGAGATCGGTTCGCTGGCGAAGCCGCCCTGGCTCGTCAAGACCTCGGCCGGCAAGCCGCTCGACGAGAGCGACATCCAGCACGCGCGCAGCTGGGGCGAGAAGCTCGGCGTCGACGGTCATGAAGAGCTCGTCGAGCTCTTGCAGAAAGACGAGCGGGATCCCGACGAGGTCGCGCGCTGGTCGAGCCGCTACTGCCTCCGCCTGCAGGAGTCGGCCGGCGTCGACGTGGTCTGGGACGGCGAGCAGCAGCGAAGCGAGATGTATGCCTGGGCGATCGCGCACTCGAACGGCTTCGAGCCACGCGGCACCATTCGCTCGTTCGACAACAAGTACTACTCGAAGTCGGCTGCTGTGGGCCCCGTCTCGTTGCAGGAGCCCTACCACAACGACGAGTTTTCGTTCCTCAAGTCGGCCGCGAAGCACGATCTCAAGATCCCGATCACGGGCGCCTACACGCTCGCGGTCTGGTCGTACGACGAGCATCACCTTCCCAAGGAGGGCCGGCTCGGTGGAGGCGTGTCCAGAAAGAACGAGGTCGCGGCCCGGCGGGAGCTGACGCTCGACATCGCGCGCAACATCATCCGTCCGAACCTCGAAGAGCTGATCGGGCTGGGCGCGCAGTGGATCCAGATCGACGAGCCCGGCGCCTCGACCGAGACGGACGAGCTCGAGCTGTTCGTCGAGAGCTTCAACGTCAGCGTCGAAGGGCTCGACTGCTTCTTCTCGACGCACCTGTGCTTCTCGGACTACGACCTCTTCTTCCCCGCGATCGAGGGGATGAGCGGCTGCCGCCAGTACTGCGTCGGGTTCGCCAACTACGACACCCGCGACCTCGGCACGTCGGGGGCCGAGCGGCCCGGCTACGAGGTGATCGCGAAGTTCCGTGACCTGCCTTACAAGCCGATCCTCGGGCTGGGCGTCCTGGACATCCACACCGACTTCGTCGAGCCCCCCGAGCTCGTCCGCGACCGGATCCTGTATGCGGTCGAGGTCTTCGGCGATCCCGCACGAATCCACGTTTGCCCTGATTGCGGGCTGCGGACGCGGAGCTGGGACGTCGCCTACGAGAAGCTGCAGAGCATGGTCGAGGGGACACGGCTTGCCGAGGCCGTGCTGGGCGCTTCGGTAACGGTCTGAACAACCGACCTTTGGGCTATCCTGGCGCGTGGGGGAGCGCCTAACCGGGCGTTCTCGCTCTTTCAGGGACCGTGCGTACCACACTCAAGAGAGGAATCGGCCGCGGGGCTCCGCTCAGCGGCAACGGCCGGATTGTTCTTCCGCCCGCCGCCCTGAGCCCGGTCCGGCGCTACCTGCAGCCTGCGAAGCGCCACGGCGGGCTCGTCGTGGTCGGTGGTCGGAAAAATCGTGCTCTGGCTCTTTGCGGCTGTTGGCATGCTCGGCGGAGCGCTCGCGGGCGGCGCCTATCTCTTCTTCCACAAGAGCGTTGGGGAGGTGCAGGCGCACTCGCCCGACGTGAGGAAGGCGCAGACGGCGCTGAAGGTTCCGGCTCCGGGCGAGCCCGCGGTCGCGCTCGTCATCGGCTACGACAAGCGCCCGCACGAGATTGGCAACTCGCGCTCCGACACGATCATGCTGCTGCGCGCCCAGCCGAGGCCGAAGGCCATCTCGATCCTCTCCTTCCCGCGCGACCTGCGCGTCCTCATCCACTGCCCTGGGCAGACCCCTTACTACGACAAGATCAACGCCGCCTACTCGCTGTGCCGGGCGCCCGGCACGCTCGAGACGGTGCGCGCGCTGACCGGGGTGCCGATCAACTACATCATGACGATCAACTTCCAGGGCTTCCGGCAGATCGTGGACAAGCTGGGCGGGGTCTGGCTGGACGTCGATCGCCGCTATTACCACTCGAATGCCGGCCTGCCGGCCTCCGAGACCTATGACCAGATCAACATCCAGCCCGGCTACCAGAAGCTCGACGGCGGCGACGCGCTGCACTTCGTCCGCTACCGGCACACCGACACGGACTTCATCCGCAACGCGCGCCAGCAGGCGTTCGTCTCGGCGATGAAGGAGCAGATCTCGAGCTCGGTCTCTCCCTTCAAGCTGCCCGGGATCATCGGCGCCATCACGCACAACGTCGAGGTCGGCGTCGGCGGGGGCGGGAAGCTGTCCGAATCGACCGTGCTGAGCTATGCCGCGTTTGCCTACGGGCTCCCGCCGGGCCGCCTGTTCCGGGTCAAGATCGAGGGAGCCGAGGGCTATTCGTATGTGACCACGGACCCGAGCAACATCACCGCCGCCGTGCGGGACTTCCAGAACCCGGACGTCGAGGCCTCCGTCAAGGCGGGAGCGCGCGCGGGCCTGAAGGAGAAAATCAAGAAGCAGGGAGCGCCGCCGCCCGCGCAGACGACCGTGACGCTCCTGAACGGAAACAACGTCGCGGGCTCCGCCGGCCTCGCTGCGAGCGGTCTCGGCGACCGCGGCTACAAGATCGTCTTCCCACCCAACGGGCTGCCGGCGAACGCGCCGACCTTCAACTATTTCCGCACCGAGATCTACTTCGATCGCTCGAAGCCGCGCGCCCGCGCGGCGGCGAGGAAGGTCGCGAACCTGTTCGGCTCTGCCGACGTCGCCCCGATCCCGCCCGAGATCAGGCCGCTCGCGAACGGCTCGATGCTGGTCGTGGTGGTGGGCAAGACGTTCCACGGCTCGCTTGCGCCTTCTCCCCTCGACCACACACCCCCGAGACAGCCGCCCGCGGTCATCCGGAACGCCGGCGCGACGCTGTCGATGCTGAAGGTGCGGAAGGGCAGCGTCCCCTTCAAGCTCGAGGTGCCGACGGTGATCGAGCAGTACTCGAGCCCGGATCCCGAGAAACCGATCCGCCGCTACAAGATCGAGGGCGACCACAAGGCGATCCGGCTCGTGTTTCGGATGGGCAACGGCATCGAGTACTGGGGAATCGAGGAGACCGACTGGGACGGCGCGCCGGTGCTGAGCGGCGGGGAGCAGCACGTCCTCCAGGGACGGCGCTTCGACTTCTACTGGAACGGCTCCCACCTGCACATGGTCGTCCTGCACGAAAACGGAGCCGGGTACTGGGTCGTCAACACCCTGCAGGACTCTCTCTCGAACGAGACGATGATCGCGATCGCCAAGGGCCTCCACAGCCTCCCGCTGCACAAGCCCAAGGCGAAGAAGGCGAAGAAGCACCGATGAGCCGCATCGGCATCTTCGGAGCGGGATATGCGGGCCTCGTCACCGGGGCCTGCTTCGCCGAGCTCGGCCACACGGTCTCGATTCGCGACATCGTTCCCGAGAAGATCGACGCGCTCGCGGCCGGCTGCGTTCCCCACTTCGAGCCCAATCTCGGCGAGCTCGTGGAGCGGAACCGGGAGCGGCTGAGCTTCACCCTGGACGCGGGAGAGGCCCTCGAAGGCTGCGACTTCGCCTTCATCTGCGTGGACACGCCTCCGACCTACTCCGGCGACGCTGATCTCTCACGGGTCTGGACGGTGATCGAGGAGCTGAAGCCGCTCGAGGGAAGGCCGGTGCTGGTGATGAAGAGCACCGTCCCGGTCGGCACCGGCGAGAAGGTTCGCTCCGCGCTCGACGCGCGAGGCCTCGAGAGCTGGGGCTATGCCTCGAATCCCGAGTTCCTCGCCGAGGGCACTGCAATCAAGGACTTCCTGGAGCCCGACCGGGTTGTGATCGGCGCCTTCGAGGAGAGCGACGCCGCGGCGGTCGAAGAGCTGCACGGCGGGATCGAGGCCCCGGTGGTGCGTACCGACGTCGCCTCGGCGGAGATGATCAAGCTCGCCTCAAACGCGTTCCTGCCGACGCGGATCAGCTTCATCAACGAGATCGCCAACGTGTGCGAGCTCGTCGGCGCAGACGTCGAGGCGGTGGCGCGCGGTGTGGGCCTCGACTCGCGCATCGGGACGCGCTATCTGCGGCCGGGCATCGGCTACGGAGGGAGCTGCTTCCCGAAGGACATCTCCTTCCTGAAGCTGCTGGCGGGCAACTCGGGCTACCACTTCCAACTGCTGAACGCCGTCATCGAGGTCAACGAGCTGCAGAAGCGGCGCGTCGTCACCAAACTGCAGAAGCACCTGGGAAACCTCCGGGGAAAGTCCATCGCGCTGCTCGGCCTCGCCTTCAAGGCAGGCACAGATGACATGCGCGACGCTCCCAGCCTGGTGATCGCCTCGCGGCTCCTCGCCGAAGGGGCTGAGGTGCGGACCTGGGACCCTGTCGCCGACGCCCGCGGCCTGCTCCGCAGCGCGCGCCAGTGCGACACGATCTCCGAAGCGGTGACAGGCGCCGACGCGGCGGTGATCGTGACCGAATGGGATGAGCTGCGCTCGCTCGCCTCTCCGGAGACACGCGCGGCCATGCGCAACCCGCTCATCATCGACGGGCGCAACCTGCTCGATCCCGCCGAGGCGAAGGCGGCCGGATTCGTGTACGAGGGGATCGGACGGGCTGCATCTCCGCTCGATGCACTTCCCGAGACGCCGGAGCGCGAGCCGGAGACTTCGCCGGCGCGAAAGGAGTAGGGTCGCCGTGGGCGTGAGCGAACGGGAGGATTCACCGAATCTGGAGGGCCTGGATGCCTATGCATTCGAGCCCGAGCGGATCGACAAGCCCTGGGGCTACGAGCTCATCTGGGCTCACTCGGAGCAGTACGTCGGCAAGATCCTGTTCGTGCGGGCCGGGGAGGAGCTGAGCCTGCAGTTCCACAACCACAAGGACGAGACGATCTACTTGCAGCAGGGACGGATCGAGATCGAGATCTCGGCGCCGGGCGTGCGTATCCCGGAGGTCGAGGTCGCGACCGCAGGCGCCGCCTTTCGAATCCGGCCCGGGACGATCCACCGCTGGCGCGCGCTGGAGGACTCCGTCGTGCTCGAGGCCTCGACACCGGACCTCGAGGACGTCGTGCGCCTCGAGGATCGGTACGGCAGGGCTTAACACACGTGTGTTAGGGTTATGCCGATGGAGCTCACCATCGGCAAGGCCGCCGCGCTCACGAGCTGGTCGCCCCGGATGCTGCGCTATCTGGAGCGCAACGGGCTCGTCGTCTCGCGGCGGACGCCGAAGGGATACCGCCTCTACGGCCTGCGGGAGCTGAACGTGCTGCGTGCCCTGCGGGAGCTGCGCCGTGCGTTCTCGGTCGAGCTTTCGGACGTTGCCTTCGCCGCCCGGCTGCGCGCCGAGCCGGATCTGCGGGCAGCGGTGGAGACATGGCTGGCGAGCGCGAGCGGAGCGGCGCCGGCATATCTGGAATGGGAGCAGCGCAAGCAGGAAAAGCTGCTTGCTGCCTGAGAGGAGCTGAATGGCAACGACCAAGCGACACGACGTCAAGGATCTCGCGCTGGCCCCCGAGGGGGTGGCGCGCATCGAGTGGGCCGACTGGCAGATGCCCGTGCTGGCGGCTATCCGTACCCGATTCGAGGCGGACCAGCCGCTCGCGGGTTACCGCATCTCGGCCTGCCTGCACGTGACGAGCGAGACCGCCAACCTGATGCGCACGCTCAAGGCCGGCGGTGCCGACATCGTCCTCTGCGCCTCGAATCCGCTTTCCACCCAGGACGACGTGGCCGCGGCTCTGGTCGAGGACTACGACATCTCCGTCTTCGCCGTCAAGGGGGAGGACAACGACACGTATTACCGGCACATTGAGGCCGCGGTCGACCACAAGCCGCAGCTGACGATGGACGACGGCGCCGACGTGATCGGCGTCCTCCACTCCGCGCGGCGTGAGCAGCTGGGCGACATCCTCGGCGCGACCGAGGAGACGACGACGGGCGTCATCCGGTTGCGGGCGCTCGAGCGCGACGGCGCGCTCGGCTTTCCGGTGATCGCTGTCAACGACGCGGACACGAAGCACCTGTTCGACAACCGCTACGGGACGGGGCAGTCCACGATCGACGGCGTTCTGCGAGCGACGAACGTCTTGCTCGCGGGCCGCAAGCTCGCAGTCGCCGGCTACGGCATGTGCGGGCGCGGCGTCGCGTCGCGCGCGAAGGGGATGGGCGCGCACGTGATCGTCACCGAGGTCGACCCGCTGCGGGCCCTGGAGGCCGTCATGGACGGGTTCGAGGTTCTGCCGATGGAGCGGGCCGCCGAGTTGGGCGACATCTTCATCACCGCGACCGGTGACAAGGGCGTGATCCGCCGCGAGCACATGGAGCGGATGAAGGACGGGGCGATCCTCGCGAACACGGGCCACTTCAACGTCGAGATCGCGATCCCGGCGCTGCGCCAGCTCGCCGTCGAGAGCCGCACGGCGCGGCCGTTCGTGGAGGAGTTCCGGCTCGAGGACGGGCGGCGCATCTTCCTGCTCGCCGACGGCAGGCTGATCAACTTGTCGGCCGCGGAGGGCCATCCCGCCCAGGTCATGGACATGTCCTTTGCCAACCAGGCCCTTTCCGCCGAGTTCGTGATCGGGAACGCCGGGACGCTCGAGCGGAAGGTCTACCCGGTGCCCGAGGAGATCGACAAGGAGATCGCCCGGCTCAAGCTGGAGACGATGGGGATCGCCATCGACCAGCTCACCGAGGAGCAGGCGAAGTATCTGGCCTCCTGGGACGAGGGGACTTAAAAGACTTAGTAACACAGTGTTACTTGCGCTGACTTGATCCAGAGTTGGCGCGCCGGTGCGCGAAAGTCGTGCCTACGGTCGCGCGGTGGATCTGCTCGACCTCGTGCTGCCGCGCCGCTGCGCCGTCTGCAGCCGCTTCGGGGAGCTCCTGTGCGCGTCCTGCCGGTCCGAGCTCAGGCCGCTCACCGGGCCCTTGTGCGCGCGCTGCGGCGCGCCGACCGCCTGGCCCGTCGCGCGCTGCCGGGAGTGCAGCGGCCGGCGGCTCGCCTTCGCCTCCGCCCGCGCCGGTGTCGCCTACGACGATGCTGCCTCGCTCTTCGTCGGAGCCTGGAAGGAACGGGGGCTGCGACTCCTCGCTGCGACCGCCGCCGAGCTCGTGGCCGACGCTCTTCCATGCCCTGAGGGGACGATCACCTTCGTCCCGCCGGATGGAGACCGGAGCCTGAAGCGCGGCCACCACCCGGCCGAGCGCCTCGCCCGCGAGCTTGGTCGGCTCTGGGAGCTTCCCACGGCGAAGCTCCTCGTCCGAAAGGGCGCGGGCGAGCGTCAGCGCGGCCTTTCGCTCGCGGCGCGACGGAAGAACGTCGCCGGCTCGTTCTTCCCCGCCCGCCGCTCGCCGCCTGCGGTCATCCTGGTCGACGACGTCTACACGAGCGGCTCGACCGCTACTGCTGCGGCCTCGGCCCTGCGCAAGGGCGGGGCGCGGGTGGTCGAGGTCGTGACTTTCGCGCGGGCGGTGCGCACGGGCTCGTAAGATGCAGAGAGCGACCGAGGAGGGCAGATGCGGCTACAGGTGAAAGGGAAGAACGTCGAGGTCACCGACGCGATCCGTGCCTATGCCGAAGAGAAGCTGGCGAAGCTCGAGCGGCATCTCAACGACCCGACGCGCGTAGAGGTCGAGCTCCTGGTCGAGCGCAATCCCTCCATCGCCGACAACCAGGTCGCCGAGGCGACCGTGTGGACGAAAGGCCCCGTCCTTCGCGCGCGCGAGTCGTCCACCGACATGAAGGCCTCGATCGACCAGCTCGCGGACAAGCTCCAGCGCCAGGTGAAGCGCTACAAGAGCAAGCGGCGGCGGCGCAACAACCGCCACGACTTCCAGGCGGAGGAGCCAATCCCGGTCGTGGCGGACGAGGGCGAGCCCGTGATCGTCAAGTCGAAGCAGTTTCCCGTGGGGCCGATGACTCCCGAGGAGGCCGTCCTCCAGCTCGAGCTCCTCGGGCATGACTTCTTCGTCTTCCGGAGCGCCGATACGGACGTCGTCAACGTCGTCTACCGCCGCCACGACGGCAACTACGGGCTGATCGAGCCTCAGGTCTGATCTCGCGCCCTGGTCGGCATCGGCTCCCGTCGGGCGAAGCCCGACTTCGCCGTAGCCTGACGCCGCCCGCGGCAGGATGCTGCGCGCGCGGCGCTTGTCCGTACTGGGTGTACTGTCCTACGCGCCGCCCGCTTGCCTCCTTTGCGAGCGACGCCCCAGGACGCGAGCTCGGGTAGCAACGGCGATGTCTTTCTTCAAGCGAGAGAAGTTGCACGAGCGGCTCGCCCGCGAAGGGGGCCTCGGACGCCCACTCGGAAGCGATCCGATCGACACCACCCCGCGCTGGGGGGTGACCGGCATCCACGGCGTCCCACGGCCGAGACGCTGGGACGCGGTCGTTTCCGCCGAGTCTCCCGCTCTCCCGGGCGACAGCGCCGCTTTCGTCGCGCTGCCCGACGGCACGCTCGTCGTGGACGAGGACGTTCCGGAGGGCGCTCTCGGGCCCCTCGCGGACGCGCTGGACGAGGTTGTCGATCCGCCCTACAGGGCCGAGGCCGTCCGCCAGGGCGACGACGTCTGGGCGGTCGCGGCCCGCAGGATCGACGTGGTGGAGCTTCGCGACGTCGACGGAGACGAGTTGAGCCTGACGGTCCGCGACGGCGGCCGGCGCTTCCTCGTGGACGGAAACCACGGCTTCGGCACGGTTCCCGAGCTGGAGCGGATCGCCGGCGCCCGGTTCGACTCGTATGTCGCCGAGGCGACCCGTCTCGACGGCGATCTCTTCGAGCTTCGCCTTACCCCTTTGTAACCAAGGCGGCGGCTACCCTTAGAAGATGCCCGAGCTCGGCTCATTCGAGAAAGTCCTGCGCGTCGGCGAAGGCCGGCGGCTGAAGCGCCTGGCCGAGCAGGCCGACTACATCACGTCGCTCGAGCCCGATTTCGAGGCGCTTTCGGACGAGGAGCTGGCCGGCAAGACCGCCGAGTTCAAGCAGCGGGTCGAGAACGGCGAGGAGCTGGAGGATCTGCTCTTTGAGGCCTACGCCGCCGTCCGCGAGGCCGCCAAACGCGCACTCGGCCAGCGGATCTTCGACGTGCAGCTCATGGGCGGAATCGTCCTCCACGAGGGCGACATCTCCGAGATGAAGACGGGTGAGGGGAAAACCCTTGTCGCGACCCAGCCTCTGTACCTGAACGCGCTGACCGGCGACAATGTCCACCTCGTCACGGTCAACGATTACCTGGCAAAGCGCGACGCCGAGTGGATGGGTCCCGTCTACGAGAAGCTCGGGATGCGGGCCGGAAACATCCGGAACATGATGCCGTTCGACGAGCGGGTCGAGGCCTACGCGGCCGACATCACCTACGGCACGAACTCCGAGTTCGGCTTCGACTACCTACGCGACAACATGGCCGTCTCGCTCGACGGCGTCGTCCAGCGCGGCCACCACTACGCAATCGTGGACGAGGTCGACTCGATCCTCATCGACGAGGCGCGGACACCGCTGATCATCTCGGGCGAGCCCGAGGTCGCCGCCCAGACCTACTACGACTTTGCGCGCGTCGTCAAGGTGATGGAGGGCGTTCCCTACAAGGCGCCGTCCAAGATCGAGCGGCGCGAGGACCCCGACGTCGACTACACGTTCGACGAGAAGTTCAAGACCGTCTCGCCGCTTCCGCGCGGAATCGCGAAGATCGAGCGCGCGCTCAAGCTCGACAACCTCTACGACCCGCGCAACGTCCAGCTCGTCAACCACCTCAACCAGGCGCTCAAGGCCCAGTCGCTCTACCAGCGTGACGTCGACTACGTCATCGAGGACGGCGAGGTCAAGATCGTGGACGAGTTCACCGGCCGGATCATGGAAGGGCGCCGCTGGTCCGAGGGTCTCCACCAGGCCGTCGAGGCCAAGGAGGGCGTGAAGATCCAGGAGGAGCACGTCACGCTGGCGACGATCACGCTCCAGAACTACTTCCGCCTCTACGACAAGCTCGGAGGCATGACGGGTACGGCCAAGACCGAGGAAAAGGAGTTCGTCGAGATCTACGGGCTGCACGTGGTCGAGATCCCGACCAACGCGCCGGTGGCCCGCGACGACGGGAACGACCTCATCTTCAAGACGAAGGACGAGAAGTTCCAGGCGGTCGTGTCCGACATCCGCGAGCGCTACGAGAAGGGCCAGCCGGTACTGGTCGGGACGATCGCGGTCGAGACCTCCGAGTACCTCGCTCAGCTGCTCGAGCGGGCGGGCGTTCCACACAACGTCCTCAACGCCAAGCAGCACGAGCGCGAGGCCGAGATCATCAAGGACGCAGGCGCGCCGCAGGCGGTCACGATCGCGACGAACATGGCCGGCCGCGGCGTCGACATCAAGCTCGGCGAGGGCGTCGTCGAGCGCGGGGGCCTGTACGTGCTCGGCACCGAGCGCCACGAGGCGCGGCGGATCGACAATCAGCTCCGCGGCCGCTCCGGCCGCCAGGGAGATCCCGGGGAGTCCCGTTTCTACCTCTCCGGCCAGGACGATCTCGTCCGCCTGTTCGCGGGCGACAGGATCTTCAAGATCATGGATCGCTTCAAGATTCCCGAGGGCGAGCCGATGGAAGCGGGCATCCTCTCCCGCCAGATCGAGGGCGCGCAGAAGAAGGTCGAGGAGCAGAACTTCGTCATGCGGAAGAACGTCCTCAAGTACGACGACGTCATGAACAAGCAGCGCACGGTCATCTACGCGCAGCGCCGGCAGGTGCTCGAGGGGGAGGACCTCTCGGAGGAGGTGCGCGAGTGGATCCGCGACGTCGTCGAGCACGTGGTGGAGCAGTACACCTCCGCGGACCTTTCCGAGGAGTGGGATCTCGCGGCGCTCGTCCAGGCGATGCACGACCTGTACGCGACCGAGATCACGGTCGCGGAGCTGCGCGACGAAGTACAGCTCTCACGCGAGGCTCTCGTGGACGAGTTCGTCGAAGACGCGATCGACGAGTATGCGGCGAAGGAAGAGGAGCTGACGCCTGGGCTGATGCGCGACCTCGAGCGGTTCGTGATCCTCCAGGTCGTCGACACCCGCTGGCGCGAGCATCTCGAGAACATGGACTACCTGCGCGAGGGCGTCCACCTGCGCGCGATGGCCCAGAAGGACCCGCTCGTCGAGTACACCGCCGAGGGCCACGTCATGTTCGAGGAGCTATCCGTCGCGATTCGCGAGGAGGTCGTCTTCACGCTCTTCCACGCCGAGATCGCGCCCGAGGACGCGCAGCTGCTCGAGGAGCAGCTCGCTGCGAGCGCGAACGGCGGCGGTCTGGCCTACGAGCACGAGTCGCTCGCCGGCGCAGAGGCGATCGCAGCGGCGGGCGGGGGCGACGGGATGGGGATGGGCGGCGCGGGCGTCGCGACCGCAGGCGTCCTCACCTCCACAGGCACGACCGTGACGACGGGGCAGCGCGTGCTGAGCGAGCACGACAAGGTCGGCCGCAACGACCCCTGCTGGTGCGGCTCCGGCAAGAAGTTCAAGAAGTGCCACGGCGCCTGACCGGCACCCAGGGCCCACACACAAACACGCTCCTACGATTTAGCCTTGTGCTCCAGTGCACGAGCCAACGTTCCCTCCACTTGGGCGGGTGTCGGCATGCGTCCGACCACGAGCGAATCGAGAACTCCCGGCGCGCGCCGGAGGCGCTCGTGGCGGATTCGCTCGCTATTGACGATCCGAAGAACGGTGGAGTAGCTCGGCTGTGCATGGCCCAGGCGACGAGCCAGCGGAAGGACACGCCTTCGCGCCTCGGCCGGCGCGACCCCACGGCGCGCGAGGGAGCGGAGCCGCGCTGCCAGGCGCGGGTGGGTGGAATCGGCCACGCAGACAGGGTGGCCGACGTCTCGGGCCGAGAATGTGTCGAGATCGTGCCGAGCCAGCGGACGCGGATGTCTTGTTCACTGGAGCACAAGGCTGTCTTTCGAATGGCGTCCTGGGCTAGCATCGAGCCGATGACCGAAGCGAACGTCCCAGCGCAACAGCAACTCGAGCAGATCGGGGCCCAGCTCGACTGGGTCCGTGAGTACCTTTGACCCCGATGCGCTAGCGAAGCAGCTCGCCGAGCTCGGGCGCGAGATGTCCGAGCCCGGCTTCTGGGACGACCAGCAGCGCGCGGCCCGCATCTCGGAAGAGCATTCGCGTACCCAGCGCAAGCTCGAACGCTACGAGCGCCTGAAGGGCGAGTACGAGGACGCCCGGGAGCTCCTCTCGATGGACGGCGACATGGCCGCCGAGATCGCCTCCTCGCTGGAGCCTCTCCGCGCCGAGCTAAACCGGCTCGAAGAGGACGCCCTTTTCAGCGGCGAGTACGACGCGGGCGACGCGATCGTGACAATTCACGCCGGGACGGGCGGGACCGACGCCCAGGACTGGGCTGAGATCCTCCTGCGCATGTACCTGCGCTGGGCGGCCGACCGCGGCTTCGAGACCCAGCTCCTCGAGGCGAGCCCGGGGGAGGAGGCCGGCCTCAAGTCGGCCACGTTCACCGTCAAGGGCGAGAACGCCTACGGTGCGCTCAAGGCCGAGCGCGGCGTCCACCGGCTCGTCCGGCTCTCACCCTTCGACCAGGCCCACCGCCGTCACACGTCCTTCGCCCAGGTGATCGTCAGCCCGCTGCTCCCCGAGGACGTGGACGTCGAGATCGACGAGTCCGACCTGCGCATCGACACCTACCGCGCGAGCGGCGCCGGTGGGCAGCACGTGAACAAGACCGATTCGGCCGTCCGCATCACGCACATCCCGACGGGAATCGTCGTCCAGTGCCAGAACGAGCGCTCGCAGTCGTCGAACAAGCAGACCGCCCTGCGAATCCTCAAGTCGCGCCTGGTCGAGGTCGAGCAGGAGAAGCGCGAAGCCGAGCTCGCGCGCGAGCGCGGAGCGGCGCAGGACATCGGCTTCGGAAGTCAAATTCGGAGCTATGTCCTTCACCCGTATCAGCTCGTCAAGGATCACCGCACGGAGCGCGAGACGGGCAATACCCAGGCGGTGCTGGACGGCGACCTGGACGGCTTCATCCACGACTACCTGCTCGCCAAGGCCGCCGGCCGGGTGGTGTAGCCGAGGCCTTGGGTACACTGGGCGACTACTTCTACCCCGACGGGCGCCGGGCGTTACGCCTGTGTGCCCTCATCGATAACCGGTGCAGGAAGCAGACCTCCAGACAGATCCCACTCCCGTGAACGTCGCTGAGCCGCAGCCCGCCGAACGGGCCGAGCCGAGCGCGGCCACGATGATCTCCTTCGAGAACGTCTCGAAGATCTACGAGCCGGATGTCGCGGCGCTCCGCCACGTCACGTTCATGATCGAGAAGGGCGAGTTCGTCTTCGTCGTCGGCCCCTCGGGCTCGGGCAAGTCGACGATCGTCCGGCTGCTGCTCAAGGAGCTCGAGCCCACCGGTGGGAAGATCGTCGTCGGTGGACGCGACCTCGGCCGGCTCCGCCGCTCGAAGGTATCGCGCCTGCGCCGAAACATCGGCTGCGTCTTTCAGGACTTCAAGCTCCTGCCGAACCGCACGACTGCGGAGAACGTCGCCTATGCGCTCAAGGTGCAGGGGGAGGGGCGAAACGCGATCCGCAGGAAGGTTCCCGAGGTGCTCAACATGGTCGGCCTGGCCGCGAAGATGGATTCTCTACCCGACGAGCTGTCGGGCGGCGAGCAGCAGCGTGTCTCGATCGCGCGCGCGTTCGTCAACCACCCGCCGCTGCTCGTGTGCGACGAGCCGACCGGGAACCTCGACCCCGACACGTCGGTGGGGATCATGCAGCTGCTCTACCGGATCAACCGCGCAGGGACGACCGTGCTGATGGCGACGCACGACCGCGAGATGGTCGACAAGATGCGCCGCCGGGTGCTTGCGCTCGAGGACGGCGCGCTCGCCCGCGATGAACGGCGTGGGGGGTACGCCTCCGAGTGACCGCCCGGCTCAAGCTCCTCATCTCCGAAGCGTGGCGGTCGACGACCGCGAGCCTGTCGACGACGATCGCCGCGACGCTCACGGTCCTGGCAGCGCTCTTCGTCCTCGGCTGCGCGCTCGCCCTGGGCACCTGGCTGCGCTCGTACGGCGACAGCGTCAAGCAGCAGCTCCTCGTCAAGGTCTACTTCTGCACCGACATCACCTGCCCGCAGCACGGCTATGCGAGCGCGAAGGAGATCAACCGCGTGCGCGTGAAGCTGGAGTCGAACCCGCAGGTGAAGTCGGTGACGTTCGTCACGCGGGACGAGGCGTTCAAGCAGATGAAGAAGAAGTACCCGGAATACACCGGTGGGGTCGTTGGGAATCCTCTGCCCGACGCAGAGGACGTGCAGCCGGTCAAGGGCGAATACACCGCGCAGATCGCCAACTCGATCACCAGCTCGAATCTGCCTGGGATCCAGAAGGTGAACTACGGCAAGCAGACGACGAAGAAGATCCTCCACTACGCAAACGTCTTCAACGTCCTCTTTGCGATCGCGCTCGTCATCCTCCTCGTCGCCTCGATCCTGCTCGTGATCAACACGATCCGGCTCTCGATCTTCGCGCGCAGGCGCGAGATCGAGGTGATGAAGCTCGTCGGCGCCTCCAACTGGTTCGTCCGCCTGCCATTCATGATCGAGGGGTTGATCTTCGGCTTCGTCGGCTCGCTTTCGGCGGTCGTCCTGCTTCTGCTCGGAAAGGCCTTTGCGCTGCCGGCGCTCGACTTCACCAAGGCGCCCGGAGCCCATGCGATCGCGTTCGAGCTGAACGCGTTGATCCTGATCGGGTTCGGGCTCCTTATCGGCGCGATCGGCTCATCGTTCACCCTTAGGCGCTTCCTCAAGGTCTGAGCGACGACTCGGTTGTAGTCGAGCTCGGGCGGCGAGGAAAGCTCGTCGTCGGCGAGCCGGTCTTCACCCCAGGGGTTCCGCTGCTGGTCGATCGCAAAGGTCTCGGCGACGCCGATACCGGCGATCTCGCAGTCGTGCGGCGCGGGCCCGGACGGGCTCGGCTCGAGCGGGTGCTGGGCTCGGCCAAGGACGTCGAGGCCGTGCTCGAGGGCCTGCTCGTCGAGAAGGGCCTGCGCGGCGAGTTCGAACCCTACGATCCGCCCGCCGAAAGCACCGAGGACCGCGTCGACCTCCGCGACCTGATCGCCTTCACGATCGATCCCGAGACGGCGGAGGACTTCGACGACGCCATCTCGGTCCGGCAGGAGGGCGACGGCCTGCGTGCGTGGGTGCACATCGCCGACGTCTCCCATTTCGTCCCCGCCGGCTCGCCACTCGACCGCGGCTCGGCCGGCCGCGCTTTCTCCACCTACGTGCCGGGCCGTGTGGCGCCCATGCTGCCGCCGGAGCTCTCGGACGACGCGTGCAGCCTGCGTCCGAACGTCGAGCGGCTGTGCGTCACGGTCGAGTTCCCGCCGGGGGGAGAGCCGCTCTTCTACCGCTCGGTCATCCGCAGCCGCGCGCGGCTGACCTACGGACAGGCGGAGAGGAGCGAGGCCGAGCCGGAGGTCGCCGCGGCACTGGGGCTCCTCACCGCCTTCGCCACCGAGCTTCGGCGGCGTCGCTTCGGGCGCGGTGCGCTGCGGATCGAGACCGGCGAGATCACGTTTGCCTTCGACGGCCAGGGAGGCGTCGCCCGGGCATGGCGTGAGAGCGAGCCCCAATCGCACATGCTGGTCGAGGAGCTGATGATCCTGGCCAACGAGGCCGTCGCGGGGCTCCTGGCGGGCCGTGGGCGCGAGGCTCTCTACCGCGTCCACGAGAGGCCCGATCCGCAGGCGGTCGCACTCCTGCTGTCGAAGCTCGCGGACCTGCAGGTCCCGACACCGCCGGCGCCCGACGCGGAGCACATGGACCCCTCAACTGCGGAACGGCTGGCGGCGGAGATCAGCGAGCATGTCACCGCCTACGTCACCAAGTCCGGGCGGGGGAGGGAGGCTTTCTCTGCCCTGGTCCTTCGCTCGCTCAAGCAGGCGCGCTACGACGCCCAGAATCTCGGCCACTCCGGCCTCGCGAGCCCCGCGTACTGCCATTTCACCTCGCCGATCCGACGCTACCCGGATCTCGTCTGCCACCGGGCGCTCCTGCGCGAGATCGGCGCGGTGGATGCGCCCCTCCCCGACGACCTGGAAGGACTCGCCGAGTACACGTCCGAGCGCGAGCGCGCCGCCGCCAAGATCGAGTATCTGGCCGACGAGATCTGCCTCGCCTGGCTCTTGGATGTCCGTCTCTTCGAGCTCGGCTGGGAGCATG
>WNGF01008540.1_pt1 | contig 16228 bp, 18 predicted proteins | sample 5400641 | NCBI WGS metagenome assembly WNGF01 (sample SAMN13153371, study PRJNA577476) | soil metagenome | isolation source: 80 cm soil or saprolite under grassland replicate 2 | place: USA:California | collected 2016-06-15
GAGCAATTCATGAAAGACGTCGCCACCATCACCGACACCGCGCGCGGCAGGAAGCTTTCCTACGCGCAACTCGGCTTGGCGATACTGCGAAACTTCAACGCTGAACAAGCGCCTGCAGGATTTCCGATTTCGCAGATCTTGAATCTCTTCAAACCGTCGTCCACAAATTCCAGCTCAGACCGCAACGATCGTATGAAGGCCACGGTCCAGGACGACCCTAACGATGTCTGGCGCGTACTCTGCGTCGAGGGCATGTGGTTCCAGGACCTCTTCAACTACGATTTCCGCCGCACCGAGATGTGCGTGATTCCTTACGGCACTCAGGAAGGCGAGATTTCCTTCTGTGCTTACAACACCGGCGTGGGCTGGCGGCAGATCATCGAGAACATGCACAAGACCGCGAACCTGGCCGACTGGTATCAGGAACACGAACGCCATCCAGTTTACGCCGCAGGCCACGACGTGCCGGGAATTTCCAAAAAGCATTCCCTGAGCTTGCCGATTATTCAAGCCGTGCTCGAGGAAGACTTGGATGAGAAGCCTGTTACCGTCTCGCCGTATCTGGTTCAAGACCACGAAGAAGAATCCGTCGGAGTTTAGTAGCCAAAATGACGTCACCCTCGCAGACGTAGCGTCATTACAATTAACCAGTCGTTCGCTCGGCACCCTCTCCCGACTTCGCGTGTCAAGTTCGTACGCCTGAACCAAAGAGTCCTCTAATGAGGACTCTGATTACTCAATTAAATCCTAAGGAGAATTAACGAATGTTACACCCCCAACAAATCTGTCCCAGTCGCGCCTCAAGGGTTGTCAAGCTCACACGTCTGATAACTCTGACGCTTTTTGTATCATTAATTGGCTTTTCTGCCGCAAAGGCACAAACCTCTGACAGCGCCACGACCGACCGAGCTATGGAGAAGGCATCGCTACGAACATATCCTGAGAAAGTGCCCGACGATCCATTCAAAGCCCGCCTTATACCTAGAAACTCAAAGATTTATATCGCGCCGATGCTTTCAGAAGATCCGAGCAACCCACAAGCTCAAGGCTTTGAAACCTATCTGGCGGCTGCACTCCGGAAGAAAGATGTGCCTCTCCTTATAGTCGCAAACCAATCTCAAGCTGATTTTATTATCGAAGGCAGCGCTGATAAGAAAGCTGGGGGCTGGGCGAAGAAAGTCTTTCTTGGAGATTTTAGAAAGTCAACATCTGCATCCATGGCTGTGATCAACCTCAGAACCGGAGTAGTTGCGTACGCTGATTCATCAGACAGATCATCTGCTAATCGTGGATTGCGATCCTCTGCGGAAAAACTCGCCAAGTATTTGAAGAGGAAAATGGAGGATGACGAAAAGAAGCAGCACTGAACCGCGGCTATGATCGACCGTGAAGGTTGAGGTTGTCATAGGAAGCTAGGTGGTTTAGACGACTGATCACCCATTAAATCGAACGAGTATGGAAATGCGCGGCGACTCTGCTGCGCATTTTCATTGTAAGGGATTTGGAGAGCCGCGGCACGCGCAAGACTAAGTCGGAGTCGTGAATCCGATTTCTTTCTTAACTGCCTTGGGTAGTTTTTCGAGGACGTCCTTAACAATAATCTTTGGCAGTTGCTCAAGGACGCTTTGAAGAATCGTTTTTGGTAGCTGAACCAGACTCTCCTCGATCTTCGCGAGCCGTTGCTCAATCTTGTCGAACCGTTTCTCAGCGGCGCTCTGCCATTCTTCAGTCTTGAGCTGCCATGCCTCAGTCTTGCGCTGCCATTCCTCGGTCTGAATTCGCCATTCCTTGTTTTCAAGGTGCCACTCCAGGGACTCGCGTTGTAGCTTGAGGCGCTCTTGATCGTTTCTGGCGATCTGCTCTACAAACGCAGCCTGGTTTCGAATCAGCAGTGCCATCGCTTCTTCAAGGTGATTATTCCAGGCGAGAGGTTTTCGAGTTGCCATCGTCAAAAAGTCTATCACCCTCAAGCGCCCTCGACTACAGTGCGCCGCCACAACAGCACGGGAAGCTTTTGCCAGTCATCTTTCAAGACCGTCCTCGTGAAGGTAGAGAGTGGCTTTTCAACTCTTGGAGTTTTTCTGCACCTGTCTCAACTGACCCACAATGTCCCGTAGGCGAATTGCCAGTTGCTCTATGGTTTCCACACGCTTCCGGGCCTTCTCACTCAATTCTTCGCGCAGCAATAACTGCGCCTGACCCAGCACTCCCGTAAGCGGATTGTTTATTTCATGCCTCACACGCGCAATGACATCTGCCACGTCATCCATCCTTGCGTTATAATCTGCCACGAGCGCGCGGATTTTCTCAGAAGCATCGTCACCCGTAGTATTGCTTTCTGCCGAAGCCGAGGTCGTTGAAGATTCTTCCTTTGAATCAATGGCCACATCCTGCCTGTCGAGTTCATCCATGGTTACTCCCAGTCTCCGAAGCTGTTCGGTTCAAAAAATGTGTGGGAGCGATCTTGCCAAACAGGGCTCTGTACGGGAGGTAACTACGTGGGTCTATTGTGCCTCGATAACCAGTAAATAGTAAATAGTGAATAGTAAAAAGTGTTACAGACGCGCCGCGTAACCTTCATTGTTTAACTATTTACTATTCACAATTTACTATTCACTAACCACCTGTTGACAAAGAAAACCGTATGCACTTACATTGAAATTTCTCTTGCTGGGAGGTCGTCTAACGGTAGGACTGCGGACTCTGAATCCGCCTATCGGGGTTCGAATCCCTGCCTCCCAGCCAAACAAGATCAAGAAGTTACGGGCAGCCACATGGCCGCCCGTTTTTGTTTTGTGTGCCTATAGTGTGCCAGCCTATCCGAAAAGCATTTTTTCGAGCTTCTCAGTTGCGGCTTGTTGCATGGAAGGAAGGACGTGGGAATAGGTGTCGAGTGTCATCACAATGGAACTGTGCCCTAGTCTCTCGCTGACAACTTTTGGATTCTCGCCAGCGAGCAGCAAGAGCGTTGCGCACGTATGCCTGGATTCCACGCAACCTTCCGCTTGAACCCTACTTAGCTTGTACCCCGCGAAATTCCTTCGGACAGTAGTGGCTAGTCGAATTTGATTCCTTTGGCAGCTTGATCAACATGCTTGCGATGCTCTTTACTTTTAGCCTTCTCGCGGGCACGCTGCTCATCTTGTCTACGCTTCCATTCGCGGTACTGCTTGTTAGTCTGGTCGACGGCCAACTGCAACGTATCCCGGTGATATCGCTCGACCTCTTCGATGGTTGTTCCGTTTAGTGAGATGGTTGAGCCGCTAATTTCTGCGATACCGGGGCGATGCATGGTTGTCCAGCGTGGAGGATGATTCCAGTTCTCGATAAAGAGATTTGACCACTCCACAGAAGGACGACGAGAAAGAGCGAAGGGAACGGAATAGAGGGCGCTTCCCTTGGTTCCATCATTCCGAGGCTCAGTAATCTCTTCAACGATTACGCGAGTGACCTTAATGTCCTCGAACTGCGCTGGCTTTGCAGTCGTTAAGCCAGCGTCTGCTGATTGGCTTGCTCCTAATGTCGCCATAGGCTCGCCGAGCGGCGGCGCAGTTTCGCGTATCCCCAGCAGCGTCCGAACAAGATCTTCGTAATCGCGCTCCGAATACGGATCACCAGACAGATCGATGTAGTACTTACCTGAAAGCCATGTGGGCGCCGACAGACCCCACTCCCCGCTTCGGAGCACGGGGATGAACTTACGATGGTTCTGCGAAGTCATCACCTCGGCGGTCATGATGTCACCCTCGTACCCCACGCCACCTTCGCGTGCGTCTGAGCGCCGCTTATACCGAGGAGTGCAGATGATGACGACGAAGTTATTCTGACGAATAGCTCGCTCCATGAATGCTGGCAACTGGTCCCCTGGTACGGTATCCCAGCGGTCGAGCGAGACATCGACGCCGTCTGCTCTGAGTCGCTTTGCTAGGATATGGACCCATTCCCTATGCGGATCGTCGTCCCATGAATAGGAAATGAAAGCGTTCTTTGTCTCATGGAAGCATCGTGGAGGTAGCGGTCTTTAGTAAACCTGCGAGGAGCGCGAACCTATGAGAAAGCGGGCGTAGTGTATTCGCGGTGCGTAATCGTGTCAATGAGGTGTTTTTAAAGGTCGTACTACTCATCCGAGTCTGGCAGCTTGCGGCTATGCTGGCCCGCGTTTTACAGTGCGATTATGTGGATACCAAAAGACGAGCAGGACATTCTCACAGCAATAGCGAATCAAAGTTTGGAGGAAACGGTAACCTTCGATGCTAAACGAGAGATCCCAAAGAGAAACAGCGATACGGCTGTTGATGTCTCAGCCCTCGCAAACACCGCAGGTGGCGTACTCTTGTACGGCATTGATGAAGATGAAGGCGGGCATCCGAGCATTCCAATGCCTTTCGCGTTGTCTGGACAAAGAGAGCGCATTGATTCAATTGTGAGGACGTCGATAGACGAGGTGCCAAGTCATAGAAGTTTCACGATTCCGGACTCAGGCGACGAGTCAAGAGGTTATTTAGTTGTAGTAGTTCCGCCCTCTGAGCGCGCACCGCATATGGTCATAGTGAAAGGCGAGCGTCGATTTTACGGCCGCGGAGAAACGGGAAACTACGTTAAGTCAAGCTGAAGTTGCACGGTTGTATGAGCGTCGTGGGCAGGTCACCACTTCTGCGATAAATGAGATGCTTGACAGATCAATCTCCGCGCCGCCAATTCCTGCGAATGAAAAATTCGCGCATCTGCATGTAGTCGTAAGACCAGTTCTGAGTGATGACGCTCTTCTCGGAAAAGCATTGCTGGATGGAGAGAACATCCAGGAGATGCTTAATAAACTTGCGATTGAGGCGCGAAATGACAGGCGGCTAACGGATGGTCAATACGATCCTGACTTTAATCCACCGATAGGAGGCTGGTCACGGTATCCGGATAGCTACCGAGGTCGGATGTCACATGCCGAAGAAGGAAAGCCGGACCCGGATCGTTATACGCTCGAGCTCACCATTGAATCAAATGGTACTGGACATCTTTTCTGCGGCCGGGTTGCCGATTCACTCAACGGAGAAAAGATCTTCCTGCCGTCCATCGCAGTTGGTAATACCGCCCGGATGCTGGGAATGCTGGGCCGCCTTTTTGAAAGGGCTTCCTATTACGGTATGGTTGATGTTGGTGTAGCAATTACGCATCTTCAAACGTGTATTAATGACAAGGCACGATTTGGCTTAGGTTCGGTGCGCCGGTACGACGGTCCCGACTATCGCAAACCGTTAAGAACCTCTGCCCTAAATCTCATTGAGAATCCAAGACAGGTCGCAGAAAGTATACTGAACCCCATCCTCGAAGCTTTGTCTTGAAGAATTCACAAAATCAAGCAACAACTCTACGAGCTCCTTGATAGGAAGCGTTAGATTGACTCGACATCCGAATGACCCCTAAGCACTGGGGTAAGGAAAAGGGCTCTAAAGACTTTAGGACACAACTCTCTTTGATTGCCCAACAACCGCGATTGCTTTCTTCACCTGCTCGACATTTCACTTCGCAACGCGCGTATGTGGTCGCCTGTCAGCTTCAAATCAAGATCCTTTAGACAGGCTTCAGCATTCGCCAAGTTCTTCATTAAGTCGTTTAGTGATCGCCAAGCTTCGCGCAATTTCTCAAGTTCATTATCCTTCGAATGAGGAGTGAAGCCGACTGAACTCATAACCCGAACTTATCGCTAGGATTTTCGCTCAGCAATACCGCGCAACACTTAGTCCTCAGCGAAGACTTTTGCTATCGTGCTGAAGCATATGAATCAGAAACGTATCGGAAAGTCTCTTCTTGCCGGGAAAATGCATTGGTTTAAAAGACTTAATGCGATTGAAAAACTCAATTTTGCAGTGTCGATTGTGGCGCTGATAGGCGGCGCCTTAGGAATATTTGCTTTCTTTAAGGCAGACGCAACTATGGAAGCATTTCGACATCGAGGCAAGCTACACGTGTCAAATGAGGTGGGCCAAGTACGAATTGTGAGTCCCGCACCAGGTACGATCTTCCAGCAAGGTGAGAAGGTCTCACTTACCGCTAGGTACGAAACATCCACCTTCAAAATTACGAACATTGGGGATTTGCCGAGCAAGGACGTGCTTTTGGTTATAACGTATGACGAAAGTGTGACCGAGCCCAAAGATCCGTTTTTTACACCGACTTGGTTGTTTGACAAAACTATCCAAGGAAATACCTTTTTTTATACCTTGCGAAGGCCCATAGCTCCGAATGCAGAGCTAATTGTGAAGTTTACACCTTCGCCAAATTCATTTGCCGCAATCGATGAAAACGGCGAGAGCAGCACTATCGTCCTTGCATCGGTCCGCTTCGTAGGTGTGGATACCACTACAAAGGGCAACTGGAAGGGGGTTCATGGCACAGAAGGCTCGGTCGTCCCCGCTCCGTAAATAGCCTGATAACTGTCTGTCCAGTTCTTTGCTGTGTTAATAACGCTTATGCAGCCTTCAAACTTGGCTCGGCCATTCTCTGATCCTAAATGGTTGTTTGAGCCAGAGTGGGACGGCTACCGGGCACTCTGCTACTTCGGTGAAACCATCAAATTCATTTCCCGAAGAAAGAACGACTTCACAAAACGCTTTCCCGAACTGCAGTCGATCCAAGTCAAAGCAAAGTCAGCAATCATCGACGGCGAGATTACTGCAATCGACGAAGACGGCCTGCCATGCTTCGACGAGCTGAAGAAGTCTCGGCGAACGTGTGCGGTTGTCTTCTATGGCGTTCGACTTACTAGCCTTGAATGGAGAAGACCTCAGGAGCTTGCCGCTAATGAAACGTAAAGTGGCGCTGAAGCGAATCTTGAGCAAGACCAAGAACAATAGAATTCGATTTACCGATTACATCATCGGTGAAGGACTCGGTTTGTTCGCCGAACTGGAGCAAAGGATCCTAGAAGGCATGGTAGCTAAGAAGATTGATTCCCAGTACACAGGAGGCCGCACTCGCGATTGGTTGAAGATTAAGACCGCAGCAGGTAAGGAAGAGATGCGCAAGCGCATAGATGCTCGGTAGGCGCACGGACGAGCGAATTTTCGATTGTTTAGGAGCCGACACCGCTTCCAATCTTCGGGGGGTTAAGATTTACGCTTAAACGGATCGAGAGTCCTTACTGCTCACCAAATTTATTGTTAGGAGCGCTTATGACAGATGATATTAGAAGAATTACGGTCAAGAATGCTCTCATCGGTCTCGCTGGCCAGCCCTTTACAGTTGTTATCAGCAAACAGCGCAAGCCGAGCTCATCATCAACGAACATTCCGAAGAAGTTTAAAGTGACCTTCACGCTGAGCAGGCCGGGACAGGCCATCTGTTCGGAAAGAGAGATCAATAGAGCCGAGCTAATGAACGGGAACTCACACTTGCGCTTGTGTGCGTCGAACAGCACAGCGCCTCAGAAGCCAGAGCCCGTTGCTACCTTTCCCGTCTTAACCGACGACGGCGTGTTTGAGATTACGGAATCAGTTAATGCAGATGGTTTTATCGGCAAGTTACAAATTGAATCAGTGATGGCCACAGGATTCTTCGAGGCTAGAGACATTGCCAGGAAACTTCTACTACCATCAATAAGTTGGTACGCAACACACGCCGACATCCCGTTGTGTATTTACCAGATTGATGTGATGGATCTTGAGACAGAAGATTTTATGATCTATCGCGCCTCTAAGCCTTATGAACCCGTAGTTTTTGCCCAAGGCATTCGCGTCTTAGACGTAAAAGAGGAGCCGGGGGCTTACGCGTCTATTTATAGAGAAGGCCTCAATAGCAACTCACACGTCTATCAGTTCCTTTGTTTCTTCAAAATAGTTGACGGGCTAATCGCTCGGCGAGCGAAGATGCGAACGGCCGCGGTTGCTCGCGGTGAGAGGCATACCCAACGGCCTGAGAGGATTCCTGATGACCCGAACAGTTTGATCATATTATTAGATGGTCTGTTCCCCGTAAAATTAAAGTGGGATGAGATTGCGGCAGAACAGGTTTTTCCGAGAAAGTTTTGGGGAAAGAAAATCACAAAGATCGCTGATACAACACTTCGCCCTCTGAGGAATGAATTAGCGCACGCCTTCTTAGAGTCTAGCCATACCGCTATGCCGCTTTCTTTTGATGATGCCGTCAGCGTCTCTGAGGTTGTTAGTCTTCTAGCTATGACGAAGTGCCTTGCTCGCTGGCTGCTTAAGAATGAGTTCCCGGACCAGTTCCCATCATAAACGCTGCGTCGGCGAAACGTTTGTTGTGTTCAAAAAACCGAAAGCCCGGCTTTGGACCGGGCTCTCAAGGTGGCGCGAAGATTCAGCCTCAATAGTTACTGTCCTCACCCCAGCAACGTTCGCCTTGTTGGCGGAATTTTACTGAGTTCGCCTAGGTTGTCAAATTAGATTTTGCCTCAAAAAAATTCTCAAAGAACTTCTTAGTGAGTCTGTCTCGCATCTTAAGGACCCTGCTATAGGCTCGTATCAACTCCCGCGTGCTCATTTGCGAGATGAAGTCAGTGTTTGGCCACGATGACTGATTGAAGCCACAATAAGACTCTTCGGTTTCTTGTCGCCGCGTATCAAACGGGAAGTGGCCCACAGGTTTCCGGTGTCCCGCATGTCTACTCTCTGGGGTGATAAATCCGTAGTGGTCCCAATTCCACGTCCAGACAACGCGGTCTCTTTTTGAATCGAAGTTGCGGCCAAACATGCGCAGGAACTGCCGATGTAAGCGACGGACTAAGGCAAAGTCGCGAGAAGCGGTTGCCTTGCTTACTTCCATTGCATGAGAGGTGATGGTGATCAAGCCGTAGACCTTCTCTCGCAACTCAGTCGCATCTGCTGAGTCCATTGCGGCAAGGACCCGCAAGATGCGAGCTGCTCTCGCCTGTCGCTTCCGCATGTGGAGCTTGCGCCTGCCCGCATTTCGTTTGCAAGCCTCGTCAAAATTCGATGGAATCCATGCAGCCAATTCTTTCTATTCCTTATAATCTAAAAAGTTTATCATGGCATTAGTTCCTATGAGCTTTCCCGGCATCTGGGGCAGAGTACGAAAAGAAGAAGGTGCGAAGAAGCGAAAGGCCGCTTGAGTGCTGATCGCGCGCCGCGGCTGAAGGCTAGCGTTGGGCAGCAACATTGACGCCACATTGAACCTCAGTAAGAGTTTTCAATCCAGGAGACAGTTGAGTGTCACCGCGGAAGAACATCGACTTTGCTGGTACTCTGGTCATCCTTTCTGGTGCGCTAGGCATAGCCGCTTTGAGTCTTAATGCGCAGACCGCCAAGCCCGCACGACAAACTTCTGTCGCCAAACAGTCGGTCGCGCGTTACCACGTGGTACATGGTTGGCCGGTCCTCCCTGAAAACACTATCCTGGACGAGGTTTCGGCAGTTGCGGTGGATTCACATGACAACGTCCTCGTCTTACAACGCGGCGGACGCAAATGGCCCGACTCGGAGGTCTTGGATGAGACGCCGATTCCTGTACCAACCATATTTGTCTTCGACGGGCGTACAGGTCGACTGCAAAATAAGTTGGGAGAAAACGTTCTTGCCTTACCTCACAGCATAACCGTGGATTCAAAAGATAATATCTGGGTCGCTGACATTGCACTCAATCAGGTTTTCAAGTTTTCTCACGACGGCAAACTTCTTCTCAAGCTCGGCGAACGAGCTGTCGCCGGTGATGATGCCGCTCACTTCAATCGCCCCAGCGACATTGCGGTCCAACCAGACGGCTCTTTCTATGTTAGCGACGGATACCGAAACAATCGGATTCTGAAGTTTGCGCCGGATGGAAAGTTTCTATTCCAGTGGGGCACGAAAGGAAAAGGCCCTGGCCAGCTCGACTTGCCTCACGCGATCGCATTCGCCAGCGGCCGTGTGTATGTGGTCGACCGAAGCAATAAACGGATTCAAGTCTTTGATGATAAGGGCAACTACCTTATGGAATGGAAGGGTCCGCCTTTTGTCGGAGCGCAGGACATCAAGATTGGACGCGACGGCACCGCATTCATCGCCCAATCCGGAAGCTCTAAACTGCCGGACGCATCGGGAGTGCTGGTGATGCGTTTGGATGGATCTCTAATTGAACGAATCGGTCGTTATGGAAACTATGACGGCCAGTTCCTAGATATCCACTGGGTCGCGATCTCCAAAAGTGGTGCAGTATACACGGTGGACTTCGAAGGCAGAAGAGTCCAAAAATTTGTGCCTGCTAAAAACTAGCTTCGTACAGAAAGCTGCCCAACAAATCGTTGGACTGGAGCGCGGACAGCGTCTTTCGAAATTTCATTGATTGAATCGAAGGTCGAATGTAATCGCCGCGCCCGGCCAACTCAGACGTTCGACAGCTTCGCTTTCGGGAGTTAAGGTCTCTGTCGCGGGTGAAGTTTGCAAATCAGATGATCGCAAGATTAACTATAGTACGCGCCTTCGCATTGGTACTTTGCGGCTGGCTATCAGTCACACCTCTCGTTGCCCAGCGAACCGGCGGACCCAATCAATCTCTAACAAAGGAACAATGGCGTCAAGATTTACAGTACCTTGCTAAAGAGCTGCCGCGTCGGCATAAGAATGCGTTTCATACCGTCTCAAAAGAAGAGTTTGCACGCGCATTAACTGAACTCGATGCCGCCATCCCTTCCTTGCAGGAGCATGAGATTTTAGTCGGTCTGCGGCGAATCGTTGCCTTGATCGGAGATGCACACACGGCGCTAGGTCCGCCGGAAAACTTTCATCGCTATCCTCTGACGCTCTATTGGTTTGGCAATGACCTACGTGTGCTCAGAACAACTTCCCAGTACAAACGCGCCCTCGGCACGCGCGTAAGAGGAATCGGGGGACTGAGCCTGGCTGAGGCAACGGCCAAAGTCAACACTCTAGTCCCGCACGAAAACGATCAGTTCGTTCGCTACTCTGATGTCAGCCTAATGCCGCTGGCCGAAGTGCTTCAGGCGCTTAAGATCGCCGCCGATTTACAGCGCACACAATGGACATTCGAAGATGATAAAGGCGAGCGCTTCTCGTTAGAGTTGGAGACGGTACCACAGAACACCAAACTGGATTGGCTTTCGACGTTGAAAGAAGTGCCGCTCTATAGACAACGACTCAACGAATTGATTTGGTTTACATCACTCTCGGACTCACAAACTATTTATCTCAATCTTAAAGTCTACCCTGACGCCGGCACCTTCAAACGCGTCGCGGAGGAGCTTTGGAAACAGGTTGATAGCTCGAACCCTAAGCGCCTCATCATAGACTTACGCCAGAGCTATGGTGGGGACTTTACCAAGTTTCAAACGCATTTGCTCAAAGGACTCAAGGAACGTCCGGCCTTCCGTAAGCCGGGGAACCTGTACGTAATCATCGGGCGAAGCACTGTTTCAGCTGCAATGGTAAGTGCTATTGAATTGCGGAACGAGCTAAATGCGATCCTGGTCGGTGAGCCAACCGGCTCAAAGCCAAACAACTATTCGGAGAACGATGAGTTCAGGTTACCCAACTCACATCTACAGGTCTCGTATTCAACGCGTTACTACAAGCTACAGGATCAGGACACTGCGTCATTGATGCCTGACAAATTGATTGAGACTTCGTGGGAAATCTACACGGCGGGGCGCGATCCCGTAATGGAATGGATCCTGATGCAGCCCTGAGCAAATAACCGGGGTCAGGTCTCAGGAGATTCCTCAAGGAGCCGTCGAACAAATCGTTCGACGCGAGCGGCGGGAGCGCCTCTCGCAACTAGCTTGGTGCGGCGGCGGGTGCTTTGAATCGCGCCGCCGCGTCAACTCAAACGTTATGCCACATCGCGTGAACATCCATCTCAACTAAATGAATGCAGGCGTCCATCTAAGTCGAATCTGGGTTGATAACGATGTTGTCCAGCTAAAGATTGAATCATCCGACGGCACGTCCATTTTCTGCAACGAAGTATACGTAGGTCATCAAGACTTGAATGATTTAATCGCAGGGCTTTCAACATTCAAACATCAGGTCCATGGCGGAATCTTCGACATTGCGTTCCGTACGGGGTCAATCAAACTTTGAGGAATTTGGCATCAAAACGGTCGCGAGCGAGGCGACTTTATATCTGCGGACGGAGCCCGCTTTGCTCGATAACTTCATTGCCGAACTCGACGCGCTCAAGTCAGGAAAACGGGACGACGCTAAACTCGAGGCGGCATAACAAATCGTTGGACGCGAGCGGCGGTAGCGTCTCTCGCAACTTGCGTGGTGCGGCGAAGGGTGCTTTGATGCGCGCCGCCGCGTCAACTCAACCGTTGGATTGCTACTAAGTAATGTTTCGCAAGAATCAATTGCAGGATCGTTCACTGTCGTAAAGGCCTTTGGGAAAAATATGAATGCGGCGCGTAGCTTTCTTCATTCTCGTAGCCTGTAGTTTTTTCACGGTGGGGGTGATTGCTTTCCTCTCCTGGCATTTCATTAGTGGTCCTTCCTCAGCCACCATTCCACCTGCCAGCATAATTTCTTCGGTGGTAGGGGCTAACAATCGACGATATGAGCGAGGTCCGGCAGGTTTGGCGACACGTGGCTCGTTTATGACGTTGAATTCATCTGATGGCATGAGCTTCACGAAATGGAGTGTCTATTGTCGTTCCCCAAGACACGCAGCTATCGAGTTACGGAAGCGCACGAGGAAAGCTGTAGAGATCTTCAGCCGGGAGCCAGTCGTTGACGAGAAAGGTCAGCAAATCGGCGAAAAACTTCTGGCGTTGTTTTCGCGCAATGATTCAACAAATGCTCTAGCTTCGCTTCTCTGGACCGAAAACGAAGAGTTTTTTCAGGTGGAAGGTTCTTCAATACAGAACATCCTAGAATACCGGAAAGATTTCCACCGTTGATTTATACGCCCGCAATCCAACAGGCGCTTGCAGCGGACCGGAATCAGCAGGCCTCTCATCGACAGCTTGCGTTTAGCGCAGTTGGCGCCCGGCCGCTGAAGCGCAGCGTTGGGCCGCTTCGCATATCGGAGGAACTTCATTGTGCAAATAATTCATGCGATAACAATCGCGGGTTTGTTGGGAGCCATCGCTCTACCACAAGGGTTTCCTTGGGAAATCTTCAAACCACGAACGCTTAAAGAAGTAATATCCATTACTACAAAAGCCGTGAGACCCGATGATTCTATGTTTCTCGCTAATAACGAGCTACAGTCGAAAGTCGAAGTGGTATTCACGGGACAATCGCGTCCAATCATCAAGGCTCGAAAGACTTTCATCACAATGTGGTTTGGAATGCTTCGCGCTAATCAGAAGGATTATGCTGAGCTCTACGAGAGTGAGTATCTCTATAAGGAGGGATCGAACGAGTATTGGCTCCCTACTTCAAAGCCGATCACGAAGTACTTCGATAAGGAGCTAAAGCCGGGAGACAAAATGCATCTTTATCTAATCTCCATCGGAGCCTATCAGGGCAAAGAGGGGATCGATTGCGTGCTGCTTGTTGAAGAGTTCCAAAAACCGGCGGCCCAACAAGCGCTTGCAGCGGACTCGATTGAGCGTTTGGTTAGTAGTAATTTACACTGGAGGCTAAGTGGAATCGCTCGCAGCTGAAGGCCAGCGTTCGGTGGCTTATGGTGAAAGGAGGAAGCATGGCAAGCAGCTATAGTCGCCGTTGGTTTGTCAGCCGCCTTGGGCTACTCGGTTGCGCGCTCCCGCTGACGGCGTTCGCGCAGCGCGCCCAGCCGCGCCGCCTCAGGCGCATCGGCTTCCTCGGCGGCGGTGCACCAACATTGGTCGAGGCGTTCGAGCAGGAGATGCGCAGGCTAAGATACGTCGAAGGAGAGAACATAGTCATCGAGAAACGCGTCCTCCGCCCTAACTCGTCGGACTTGGCAGCGCAGGCGGCCGAGCTCGCCCACATGAATCTTGACCTGATCATGGCGGGGTGGTTAGGGGCCGCGCTCGAAGTGCGCAAGAACAATCAGGCCATGCCGATGGTCATCGCGACTTGCCCGGGCATGGTCAGCAACGGCTTCGCCAAGAGTCTCAAACACCCGGGTAAGACCGCTGCGCCGATGGTGTCCCGCGTTGGGCTGCTCTCGACGACGCCAGGGCACGGTGGTCATGAGGCCCAACTCGCCGACGCAGAGCAGGCCGCCAAGTCACTCCGCCTGACGGTCAAACCCTACCGGGCAACAACGCTCAGCGAACTTGAAGCGGGGCTCGCCTCCATCGTCGGCGACAGGATGGATGGTCTCTTGAATTTCCAAGGTGGGTTGTCGCTCGCCAACCGCGAACTCATCGTGGACTCCGCGGCGAAGAACCGTCTGCCGGCGATCTACCAGTCGGCGTTCTTCACCGAAGCCGGGGGCCTGATGGCGTGGGCCCCGGACCAGGAGGGCCAGTACCGCGAGGCTGCCCGCTACGTTGATAAAATCCTGAAGGGCGCGAGCCCTGGCGACTTGCCGGTTCGCTATCCCGGCCGATACTACCTGACAATTAACAAGAGTGCTGCCCGAGGCCTGGGCCTAGACTTACCGCCTGCGCTCCTCGCGAAGGCGGATCAGGTTTTGCCGAAATAGAACAACGCGCCACCGAACAAATCGTTGGACTCCTCGCGAAGGCGGATCAGGTTTTGCCGAAATAGAACAACGCGCCACCGAACAAATCGTTGGACGCGAACGGCGGGAGCGTGTTTCGTAACTTGATTGTTCCGGCGATGCTTGAATGAATTCGCGCCGCCGCGTCAACTCAACCGTTGGCCGCCTATCTATGACGCTACAGGTAAACCTACTGTTCCGAACTTCGTTGGTGCTGGTCGCATGCTCGCTGCTTTTGGGTTGTTCTCTTTTCACGCGTCGAACCGTCGTCTTCGAAGGAACGTCGATGCTTCCCACAATCAAGAACGGGGAGAGGCTTCACACCGAAAAGCTTGATGCAGAATCGAAAGTTAGGTTGGCGAGAGGGGACATTCTTGTTTTCAAGTACCCGAAGGATCCCTCGAAGGGATACATCAAGCGTTTGATTGGTTTGCCTGGCGATACAGTGGAGATTCGAGCGGGTGAGGTCTGGGTCAACGGTAGTAAATTATCAGAGCCCTATGTTGATTCGAAGATGAATATGTCGGAGAGATCGCAGCCAGCCGTAGTTGTACCTGCACGTTCATATTATGTCTTGGGAGATAATCGCGACAATTCCAGCGACTCTCGCAGTTGGGGATTCGTTCCAGAAGAGTTATTAATCGCCAAAGTAGTTAATCAGTAGAAATGTCTAATCGAAAAGCGGCGGCCAACAAAGCCTTGCAGCTGACGGCGCGATAGCATCTTTCTCAAGTAATCTTTTTCCTTCAGCTTGGATGCTGATCGCGCGCCGCAGCTGAAGCGCGGCGTTAGGCGCTTCCTATTTCTGAAGACATGAAAACTCCAATCGGAACATGTTCCATTGTAATCCGATTGCTGCTGCTTTCAGTGGTGTCTTGTTCTCTAGGCGCCTGTGAAGTTGATACCAGAGTATCCATTTCTGAGCCCAAGAGTCCGCCGACATTTAGGTTGAGCGGAAGTGGGGAGTTGGGAGAGTTCATCGTTGTGGGACCCTTCGCAAGTATCGAAGACTTGGAGTCCTATAAACCGGATGTTCATGCCATCTGGAAAATACGACCGTTAAGATATGGCAAGCTATCGGTAGAGAGCGTCCCGCCAATCACTTATGGCGTTGTCCCGCTTGGTTTCATGCAAGATACGCCGGCATCTGGTTCTCCCCCACCACTTGAGGAGGGTAAGATCTATAAGGTCACTGCTCCTAGCACGAACGCAGGTTTCAGGAGACTCTGCTTTAAAGTGGAACGCGCAGTGACCATCAAAGCTCCTTGTCGGGAGCGGTAATTGGCCGATTCTTGAATTTGGTATCCCTGGGCGCGCCTATAAGCGCTTGCAGCTGACGGCGCGATAGTGTGCTTCTCAAGTAATTCCTTTTCCTTCAGCTTGAATGCTGATCGCGCGCCGCAGCTGAAGCGCGGCGTTAGCCAGCCTGAAACCTTTTACTAGATTACGGGGCCGAATTTCCGAGGTGAAAGTTGAATAAGAGATTCTTTCTATCATTCTTGTTTTGCTGCTTTGCCCTACTCATCCTGCGACCCTTTAGTTCGCACGCCACGCGACTGGAGTTCGAGTATCATTTCCTGACCTCTGATGCGGGCGGGCTGGATTTGTGGCCGTGCTTTTCTCCTGACGGGAAAACCGTGGTTTTCAGTCGCAGCACAGATAAGGG
>WNGF01019916.1_pt1 | contig 16221 bp, 15 predicted proteins | sample 5400641 | NCBI WGS metagenome assembly WNGF01 (sample SAMN13153371, study PRJNA577476) | soil metagenome | isolation source: 80 cm soil or saprolite under grassland replicate 2 | place: USA:California | collected 2016-06-15
CGGAAGCGCCGCGCTGGCAAGGGCCGGTTTCGCCGTCGACTATCTCGAATTGCGCGACGCCGCGAGCCTGGCGCCGCTCTCTCGTCTAGCCGGCGCGGCCCGACTGTTGGCCGCCGCCCATCTCGGCCGCACCCGGCTGATCGACAACATCGCCGTGACGCCGGCCTAGCCGTGGCTCGGCAGGAATCTCGTATCCGCGGCGTTTGGTGGTGTTCGCTCGCCGTCTATGGCCGGCTCCGTAATGCGCCGCGCATGACCTCGCGCGATTGATCGGCGTCCTCCCGCCGATTACAACGCTTGGCAAACCGTTGCTGCAGGATTGGCCGCAAATGATTGGGCAACCGCTCCACATCGCCGTGATCGGCGGCGGGCTCGGCGGCATGACCGCGGCGCTGGCGCTGCACCAGGCCGGCTTCGTGGTCGAGGTTTACGAACAGGCGCCCGAGCTGACCGAGGTCGGCGGCGGCATCAACATGGGTCCGAATGCGGTGCGCGTGCTGCGCCGGCTCGGCCTCGCCGAGGGGCTCGACCGCGAGGGCGTATGCCCGCTCAGCACGCATCAGCGGCGTTGGGATGACGGCCGCACCTTGCAGCAGGCGCCGCTCAACCCGCTATGCGAACAGCTCTACGGCGCGCCGCACATGACCCTTCACCGCGCCGATCTGCTGGCGGTGATCGCCTCTGGTTTTCCGGCCGGGCAAGTTCATCTCGGACACCGTCTCGTCGGCCTCGCCGAGCGAGGCGACAGTGTCGAAGCATGGTTCGACCACGGCGCTCGCATTTGCTGCGACGTGCTGGTCGGCGCCGACGGCATCCATTCGGCGGTGCGCGCCGCAGTGTTTGGCGAGGAGGAGCCGCGCTTTGCCGGCTGCGTCGCCTATCGCGGCCTGGTACCGGTCGAGCGCATCCTCGATCTCGGGCTTGAGCTCGGCAGCCAGTCCTGGGTCGGCCCCGGCGCGCATCTCGTACATTATTTCGTCTCGCGCGGGCGGTTGTTGAATTTCGTCGGCTGGACCGAGCACGACAGCTGGAACCGCGAGGACTGGACCGATCGCGCGACGATCGCGCGGGCGCTCGCCGCGTTCGAAGACTGGCATCCGCAGGTCCGACGGATCATCGCCGCGGCCGATACCTGCTTCATCTGGGCCTTGTTCGACCGCGACCCGCTGCGGCGCTGGTCGGTCGGGCGGACGACTTTGCTCGGCGACGCGTGCCATCCAATGTACCCGTTCATGGGCCAGGGCGCGGCCCAGGCGATCGAGGACGGCGCCACTCTCGCCGCCTGTCTTGCTGCGGGCAGTAAAGACCCCGCCGCCGCATTGCGGCGCTATGAGCAACTGCGCCTGCCGCGGGTCACCCGGTTGCAGGAGCTGTCGCGCGCCAACAAGCTCCGCTTCCATATGCGCGACGGCCCGGCGCAGCAGGCGCGCGACGCGGAATGGGCGCGGGCCGGCGACCGTGGGCCCGATGCCTTGCGCTGGCTCTACCAGCACGATCCCGCGGCGCTCGAAGCGGCGCCGGCGTGAAGTTCAGCGCCCGAGCTTCTCGCTACTCAGCCTTGCGGCAGTACGCGGCGAGCTTGTTGCCGTCGAGATCGCGGACGTAGCCGGCATAGGCATTGGGCCAGAACCCGCGCGGCCCGACCGCGCCCTCATCCTTGCCGCCGGCCGCGAGCGCGGCTTTGTGGAACGCCGCGACCGCCGCGCGGCTCGGCGCCTCAAAGCTGATCGTGCCGCCGTTGGCGTGCGTCGCGGGCTTACCGTCGGCCGGCTTCAGCACCATGAATTCCTCGGTCGATTGGCCCCAGCACGAGCCGCCGTCTCCGAAATCCTTGATGCGCTTCAAGCCGAGCGGCGCCAGCACCGCGTCGTAAAATGCGCGGGCTTTGGCAAGATCGTTCGTACCGACAGTGACGTGCGTGAAAGCTGCCATCGCTACCTCCCTCGGGTGGTTGCTTCAAACGATTGCCGCGAGCCGTCTCATTGCCACGGGCTTGCGGCCGGAACCGTATCAGCCTGCCGCGAAGCGGTAAACCGCCGAAGGCCCTTTGGCCCGTCGCGGTTGCAGATCCGTCGCCCTTTGCGCGATCGCGATTGCGCTTCGCCTGCGTCCGATGGGCCCGGTTCACACGTAGCTCCTCTCTCCGCCGCGGCGAGGGAGGGTCTGCCGCCCAAGCGAGGCACAACCATCAATTGAACTCCTCAATCCCCGTCACCTGATCTATCAGGTCGGAATCAGGTGGAATTCTCGCATAAGTTGAACAGCCTCCATCGCCGCGCATCCACGATCCACTCCGATTTTGTGTCCCTCTGCCGCAAGCCCCTCTCCGAAAAAAATTCCGATGCGTGGAGATGGGAACAAAACAGAAACTTTCAACGGCACGCGACCTCGACGATCCGAGCGGCCGCTCATTTGGCGCTGTTCGCCGCCAGCGATCGATTGCTCAAGGGCGTCGCGCTGGACGCGGTACAGATCGCCGAACGGCTGCTTCCGTGATGCTCCCAAGCCCTCTGCGGCAAAGACCTGGGCTCTGGCTCGCGAGGCCGAGCAAAGATCAAGTCGGAAGGTCGAGTTGAGTGCAAATGGCGCGCTCGATCGCCAGCATGTCCTCTCGACCGATCCGGCCGATCCTTTCGCGCAGCCGAAGCTTGCTGATCGTGCTCAACTGGTCGGCCATTGCTTTTCGCTGCTGTCCCCGAACGCGGACATAGGCCTCGGAGGGATAGAGGCGGGCGACATTACTTGTTAGGGGGATTACCTGGATCCGGTTGAGTTCGCGGTTCGCGGCGTCGTTGCTGACAATCACCGCCGGGCGCGTCTTTCTGATCTCGCCGCCTATCGCGGGATCGAACGCCACCCACCAAACCTCGCCCCTATGGAGCGGTCTATCGGGGCTCATCGGCGATGTCGCCGGTCAAGTTCTCGACCCATTCCATCGCGTCGCGCTCGCGCTCCTCATCGGCCGCCATCGCCCGGTAGCCTTCGGCCAGTTCGCGCCGCAAGACATGCGGCCGCGCGAGGTCGTTCAAGAACCGGCTGATACGGCGCCGCCCGATGACGTCGTGCAGGCCCGCATAGACTTCGTCATCGACGGTTATGGTTAGTTTCTTCGCCATTGGACAGGAACCGGATCCCAATACGTATTGAATACGTAATCGTGTTTTAGGCTGAACTCAAGCGCGGGACTGTGCCAGCAGCCACGAAAAGGGGCCGCTAGCTAGTTTCGGATCGGCCCTCCCGCCGCCTCATCTTTATCCGCACCAGCTCTGCCGAGCACCGTCCCAGCGCCGCGTCAGCCCCTTGGCGACCAGGGATCTTGCCTAACGAGCTTGCGCCAGTAGCGGTCCTCGTCGCGGCCGCCTCGGTTGACCAAACATGCGGCAGGCTACGCGAAACGCCTGCTTGTAAAACAGAGGGACCGCGGCGCCTTTGTTCGTTCAACCGACGGCGAGCGGGGTCCGAGGTAAATCTGACGGGACTATGTTCTCTAATTGTTCTATCATGGCAAATAAGTACCAGGCCGGTCAGAGCCCAATGCAGATTACCGATACCCACGACCGCCCACGCCAGGGAAGCTTATGGTGGGCGGAACAGCGCCAAACCACCGGAAGCATTCCGCCGGCGAATTCGGTGTTTTTCGCGCTCTATCCGGACCCGTATACAGCGCGGCGACTTGACCGGCTCGCCTGGTATTTGCGCCACAAGCACAGACTGAACGGCAGGCCTCTTGCAGATCGGCGGCTGCATGTCTCGTTGTGCAACATCGGCGATTACGCCCGAGTGACGAGCGAGGCCGTCGCTGCGATCGATGAGGCGATGGCGACGATCACGATGCCGCCCTTCCTGGTGGCTTTCAATGAGGCAAAAAGTTTCAAAAGTGGACACAAGCGGCCGGTCGTCCTGGTCGCGGACGATGGCGTCGCCGGGCTGATGCTATTTCAGCGTGAGCTCGTCGCGGCGTTGGACAAAACCGGGATCGGGCGGCGCAAGCGGCAGCCGTACAACCCGCATGTCACCTTGCACTACGATGACCGTCGCATCCCCGACCAGCCCGTCGAGGAGATCAGTTGGGTCGTGCGCGAGTTTGTTCTTGTGTGCAGCCTGCACGGTCAGGGCCGGCATATTCCGCTCGCGCGGTGGCCGTTGCGCGGCTGAACTGTTCCAGCCTGCGTGGCTTCCGGGCAAAACCCCATCACTGCCCGCAGCCCGTGGGGTGGTTGAGCAAGGTAAAACCCACCAATTCTCCGTTGCTTTGCTGGGGTGATGGGTCTGCTCCGCTCAACCCATCCTACCTATTCGCATTCAGGATGGCGGTTTGCGATCCGAAACATCGCCACCGGGCCGCCATTTGTCGCTCGATTTCACCAGCGGTGCCACTTCGCGCGGATATTCGTCATCGACCGTGTATTCGTAGCAGCGAATCCGATCGATGTCCGGGTAGGCAGCGTCGATTGCCGCCAGCGCCTCCGCCAATGTCCGGAAATCGCCGGCGAATTGCAGCCGGCTGTTCCACACCCCGCGCGGCACTCGGGTCAACATCCCGAGGCTGTAGTCATTGTGCTCGGGCACCCGGTCGAGATAGGCGGTGATCTCGATGGTGACGCCGCCGGACGCGACCGTCTCGTCGCGCATGATCTCAACGCGAAAAGTCTCGTAGCTCACTTCACCTCGTCTCCAACAGTTTTCGTATTATCTTCGACCTACGGTTGCCCAGCCCGCCCTCCCTGTGCCATTCTGCCGCAGGCTTCGCGTATTGCTACTCGCAGGACCAGTTTGGATCGAATGAGGCGCCGAAATCCATGATTCGCTTTATACAGGTAATCCTTGTACTTTTGGCCATTTCCTTTGTGTTCTTGCTTGGATATCTTCTTTGGCTCGCTCTCCGAACATACTGGCCACCAATCGCATTTTTCACCTTCCTGACAATGGGTATAATTCTAGCCGCGATAAACCTAATTTTCGGCGTCAAACAGCTACGCAGTACTCCGCAGGGCACGATGTTTCTGGCGTTCCAGGAGGCACGCCTCACGCGCTCGAGGCTGCTCCTCGAGCGTGTACTCGCCTTTGGGTCCATGGCCTCCGCCGGATGGCTTTACGCCCAGATCAATGAAATCCTCAACTTCCGCTATCCGACGGGCCGCGCATGCGGCTTCTAGAGCTTTCTTTGTCAAATTGGCCCTAATACCGGCTATCTTACTCATTATTTGTTACGTTATCACTGGATTATTCCCCGACATCTTTTTTTGGTCGCGCCTCTTCGCTGTTTTAATGCTCATCAATGTAATATTCCGTTTGATACAATATGCGCTTGGATCCCTTCATTGGCTGTCCGCTTGCGGCCCTCCGACGTATCATCTAAATCGTTTTTAAATATTAATAGCTTTGAAAATATTTTATCTAGTCTTTTCTTTGTTCATGTTTTAGATGTTCTGCACGATATTTTCAAATCCCGCAATCCTGATATACCGACATTAATCATGAATACCACTGGACTATTATATGCCTTGACTATTTTGGAAAGTGCCTATCGCTTTAATGAATTTCGTCGGTCAAGTGATGATTACACAGCTATAGGAACTACATATAATTTACTGGGACGATACACAGACGCTTTGAAAACTCTTGAAAAGGTACGCACGCCGACGATATCCTCTTTATTTACTCGGGCAACTGCGCATCTTGGCGTAAATCAAATAGATCGCGCCTGGGCAGATGCAACACGAGCACTGCGCATGCAAAGCGAAAGCGAGACGCCCGAGCGGATCCTGTTCATACTGGCCAATTTAGCTATGACCGTCGATTTACCGCTTACCGTTGGAGCGGCGCTCATCGAACGCGGCGTTGAACTACAAGCTCCCGACATTATGGTCTCAGCCATCGCGCGTTCACTTGGAGTATTTCGGCATTCGAACGATCAGTTGGAACGAATATCCCAGAGAATTCTGAGCCAGACGACTGTGAAACAGGACTACCCGATCACTCAAGCAACCTTATGGATGCATGTCGGCGACCGAGATAAGGCCGCGGCAGCAAACAACTTAGTTGTTCCGAGAACGCCGGAAGAACATATACAAAAACATTTCTCGATCTTCTGGTCCTAATTACAGACTCACAAACAACATTTGAAGACGACAAAGCGTCGTTCGACGCATGGAGTGAGAAAACTCTTTCTCAGATATCGGAATGGACAACAGCACAGATGGACTCGCTGCACCGTGCCGTTGTGTTTTCAGCAATCGGGACGATCGTTCGGTTTGCAACCGATTTTGAATCCCAATACCAACAATCATGGGATTTTGTTCTAAATGAAATCCAGAAGGCAATGCTAAGTGATCCATCTGCTAAGCTTGAGCTGCAGGTCGGAGAACGTCTATTCCGTAGCATGCGTGCGTCTCTTCTTCATACCCAGTAAGTGGTTGGGCATCCATCCTTCCCGACGACGATCCTATTAGGCTTGTCGATGGGCATTTTTGCGCTACTCCGCTTATCGAAATGACCGCGTCGATCGCCGCCAGCGCCGCCGACAATGTCTCGAAATCACCGGTGAATTGCAGCCGGCTGTTCCATACCCCGCGCGATGCCCGGGTCAGCCGCCCGCGCGTTGGCGCGTCGGTCTCCGGCACCCGGTCGAGATAGGCGGTGATCTCGACGCCGACCGGCTCGTCGGCCCGCGTCTCGTCACGCGTGATCTCGACGCGAAAGGTCTCGTAAGTCATCGGCCAAGCTTATACCGCCGGCAGCGTTCTCGCGCTAATATGGCGCTTCGATCTGTGCCGGAGCGGGAGAGTTGCGATGATCAAGCTGGCTGGCATCGGCCACGTGCTTCTGAGGGTCGCCGACGAAGAGGCGTCCAAACGCTTCTACCGCGACGTGCTCGGGTTCCGCATCGCCGAGCAAGACCCCGAGCATGGCGGCGTGTTCATGACGCTGGGCGACGGTTTTCATACGATCGACATCACCCAGCATCCCTCGCCGCAAGACGCGTCGCGGCCGCAACGCGGCCAGCTCGGGCTCGTGCACATCGCCTTCAAAGTCGGCAGCTACGCGGCGCTGCGCGAGGCCTACGCCCACCTCCTCGACCACGGCATCGAGATCCAGCGCGCCACCGACCATGTCTGTCAGCGCAGCGTGTATTTCAACGATCCCGACGGCAACGGCCTCGAAATCTACTATGAGATGCCGAATGCGCTGGCGCTGTTCCCAAACGGCCGCGGCGACGAGGACGAGGCGCTGCCGCTCAGCCGCCGCGATGACCCGCTGCCCCAGTGGCTGACCGACGAATGGCCCGGCGCCGCCGCGATGGCGAAGGTTGAACGGCTGCGCAGTCAGGCAGCACCAAGTCCGGCCGTTTGAAGCCTCCCTGGATTTCCGGGATTTGCCATGGACCGCCGGCGTCCCGCCGGCATGCCGGCCAGAGGCCGGCGGTCCGCAGTGCTGGGCTGCGCCTGGCGGTGAAAGGGTATGGCGGACACCCCCCCGGAAAGCCGAAGGCGATCCTCCGTTACCAACCCGGGCTCGAAGCATGCACTGCGCCTTTTTGACCCACGCCTGCTCGCTTCGAGTTTGGCCCCACTCCAAGCCTATGAAGTAAAGGGCCGCTCCTTGCGGAGCGGCCCCGAGAGTGGATCCCGGATCAAGTCCGGGATGACGGGTTTGCGGGCGAGTGCCCGCTAACCCGTCAGCTGTGCCAGCGGAACTCCTGCTGCTTGCGCTGCGAGCCCTGGCTGAGTTTGATGTTGACCAGGCCTGGGCCCGGGTAGTTCATCAGCTCGTCGAGCGCGCCGCGCACGTCCTTCGGGTCCTCGACATACTGGCCGTAGCCGCCGAACGCCTGCATCATCTTGTCGTAGCGGGCGCCGTAGATCAGCGTGTTCGGCCGCATGTTGAGCATCGGGTTGGGCGGGATCTCGGGCATGCCCGGGCCGATGCCGCCATTGTTCATGACGACGATCTTGGCCGGCATGCCATAGCGGCACAGCGTTTCCATTTCCATGCCGGAAAAGCCGATCGCCGAGTCGCCCGAGACGTGGACGACCGGCCGGTCGGGGTGCACGACGCAGGCGGCGACGACGAGCCCGAGCCCGACGCCCATCGTGCCGTAGCTGCCGGCGTTCAGGTAGGAACGCGGGTTATCGAGCGGCATCTGGGTGCCGCCGATATCCATCGTGGTCGCGCCCTCGCTGCACAGGACCACGTTCTTCGGCAGCCACTCGCGGATGTCGCGGAACAGCCGGTAATAGCCGCCCGGCGCCGAGTCGTCGTCGATTTGCGGCGCGATCATCGCCGCGTTCTCGGCCGATTTCTTGGCGATCGCTTGCCGCCACGGCGAGCCCTCGGGGTGGAACCACTGGCGGCCAGCGAGCGCCTGGTTGAGCTGACCGACGATCGCCTTGCCGTCGCCGACCAACGCAACCTCGGCGGGCTTGTTCTGGTGCATTGCCTCCGGCGAGATGTCGAGCTGGACCACCCGCACATCCTTGTTGTAGCGCGGCGGCAGGCCGAAATGCAGGATCCAGTTGAAGCGCGCGCCCATCAGGAAGACGACGTCGGCCTGCGACAGCGCCAGGCTGCGCGCCGCGCCGGCCGACAGCGGATGGTCATCGGGCAGCACGCCCTTGCCCTTGGGCGTGCGCACGAACGGTATCTGGGTGCGCTCGATGAAGGCGCGCACCTCTTCCTCGGCTTGCGAGGACGCCATTCCCTGGCCGATAAGGGCAAGCGGGCGCTGCGCGGATTGCAGCACGTCGAGGGCGCGCTCGATGTCCTGCGGCATCGCCATCGTGCGCGGCGGGTCGGGGCATTTCGCGGCCTCGACCACCTTGTCGGTGTCGCACGAGCCGGTGATGATGTCGTCGGCGATGTCGAGATAGGTCGCGCCGGGGCGGCCGTAGATCGACTGCCGGACCGCCATCTCGACATAGAACGGGATGCGGTTGACGTGCTCGATGGCATGCGCCCACTTGCTGACCGGGGTCGCGGCCAGCACCTGGCGCTCCTCCTGGAAGGCGCCCATGCCGTTGCGGAAGGTCTCCGAGGCGCCGCCGATCAGGATCATCGGCCAGCAATTCTGCTGGGCGTTGGCGAGGCCAGAGAGGCCATGGATGACGCCCGGGCCGGTCACGACGATGCAGGAGCCGGGGCGGCCGGTCAGGTAGCCGACGGCGCCAGCGGCGTAGGAGGCAGCCTGCTCGTTGCGCATGCCGATATAGGGGAGGCCGACCTTCTGGGCCGCCTCGGCGATCGGTCCGACCGGGAACCCGACGACGCCGAACATGTATTGCACGCCTTGCTCTTTCAGGCTTTTCGCCAGCAAGTCGGCGCCTCTGATCTCAGCCATATTCTCTCTCCTGTCAGTTACTCAGTCCCGTGGGGGGCGGACGCCGACCGAGGGGCGACGCGCGGTCGGGCCCGATGATCGAAGAATGCCTCGCGGCGCAGATTACTTATTTATCAGCGGCGGGCAAATGGAGTTGTCCCATATCGGACATCCGGTCCGGCGCCCGATCCCGACGGACGGCGGCTCCTCGTAATCCGCAGTGATACAGATGTCGCCGGGCTGCGGCGGAAGTATTGAACCACTCAAACCCGCGGCGAACCTTGCTTCGACTTGAATCAATACGGGTCGCGGCGGTGATTTGATCGGCGCTGGCCCCCGTGCTATCGGCTGGAGAACCAAGCCGACCCAACGCGAGGCGAACTGTTGAGCGAGCCGGGCCCCACCGTGCCGATCCCCGCTCCCGGGCGGAAATCGGTGCAGGATTACATCAACGAGACCCCGCGCTGGCCGGACGGCACCGCGGCGGCCTCGGTGCCGCTGACCCGGATGCAGTGGCGGATCTGGGGTCTGGCCGCGGCCGGCAAGTTCTTCGAGGGGATGATCGTCTTCATGACCGGCGTCGCCCTGCCGCTGATCGCCGCCGAGTTCGACATGAATGCGGTTCAACGGGGCATAGTCGGCGCCGCCAGCCTGTTCGGCATCCTGGTCGGCGCGCTGGCCCTCGGCGGCCTCGCCGACCGGTTCGGCCGCAAGGCCATGTTCATCGTCGAGATGATGATCTTCACGGTGTTCCTCGTGCTGCTGGCGGCGAGCCCGAGCTACGGCTGGCTCGTGGTCTGCCTGTTCGGCGTCGGCGTCGCGCTCGGTTGCGACTACCCGACCGCTCACCTGATCATTTCCGAGAGCATCCCGAGCGCAGTGCGCGGCCGACGGTGCTCGCGGGCGCGATCGGTCATCAATCACCAAAGGCGCACAATCTGGCCAGCCTGATCCACAACGATATCCTCGCCGCCGAGGGCGCGGCCTTTGTCGATACGCTGCTGCTCGTCGGCATCTTCGCGGCCATCCTGCTGACCGACAGGCTCGGCCGCATCCCGATGCAGATCATCGGGTTCATCGGATGCGCGGCCGGGTTGTTGCTTGCTTCCCTTTCGCTCGACTACATCGGCACAACCCGCGGCATCCTGTTGTTCGGCGGCTTCATGTTGTTCAATTTCATGACGAATTTCGGCCCCAACGCGCAGACCTATCTGCTGGCGGGCGAATTGTTTCCGACGCGGATACGCGGCAAGGGCGCGGGGTTCGCGGCGGCCTTCGCCAAGATGGGTGCGGTGTTGACGGCGTTTCTGTTTCCGATCCTGCTCGTTGACATCGGCACCAAGGTCCTCCTGTTCGGCCTGGTGGCGGCCTCGTTGCTCGGTGCGCTGGTGACCCACCTGTGCCGCATCGAGACGACCGGGCTCAATCTCGAAAGGCTCGGGGCGGAAAAGCCCGGGCATTGACCGGCCTCCGCTGCTTGCCGAAGGCGCAAGGCGAGGGCATGCTCTTGGAGAGCAAAGGGGGGACCGTGATGAAGACGAGCCAGGACCGCATCCTGACGACCCATGTCGGCAGCCTGCCGCGCCCGCCGGCGCTGCGCCAGCTATTGGTGCGCAAGGACCAGGGCGAGCCCTACGACAAGGCCGAGCTCGCCCGGCTGACCCGCCAGGCGGTTCTCGATATCGTGCGCCGCCAGGCCGAAACCGGCATCGACATCGTCAATGACGGCGAGATGTCGAAGCCGGGCTACTCGACCTATGTCGCCGACCGGCTGTCGGGCTTTGCCGGGCACGAGCCGGCCAAGCCGCGCCTCGACACCCGCGATCATCCGAATTTCATGGCTGCCTATGAGCGGATGACCGGCGCCAATGTCGCGCGCCGGGCGGTCTGCGTCGGCGCGATCGCGGTGCGCGACCGCGAGCCCTTGGCCCAGGACCTCGCCAATCTGCGCGATGCGCTCGCCCAGGTCAGCGCCGTCGAAGGCTTCATGACCGCGGCCTCCCCGGGGCTGGTACCGGTGTTCCAGACCAACAGCTATTACCCGACGCACGAGGCTTATGTCGAAGCGATCGCCGCGGCGATGCAGGAGGAATACGAGGCGATCGTCGCGGCGGGGTTCGTCCTGCAGCTCGACTGCCCCGATCTGGCGATGGCGCATCACACCTCGTTCCAGGACCTCGGCGAAGCGGATTTCCTGAAGCGCGCTGCCTTCCATATCGAGGTGCTGAACCACGCCTTGCGCAACGTGCCGGCCGATCGCGCCCGCATCCACATCTGCTGGGGCAATTACGAAGGGCCGCACGACCACGACATCGCCTTCGCCAAGGTCGCTCCGATCCTGGTCAAGGCGAAGCCGATGGCGCTGGTCGTCGAGGCCGCCAACCCGCGTCACGCCCATGAATGGGCGATATGGCAAGAGGTGAAACTGCCCGACGACAAGATCTTGATACCGGGCGTGCTCGACACCTCGACCAATTATGTCGAGCATCCTGAACTCGTCGCCGAGCGCCTCTGCCGCTTCGCCGACATCGTCGGCCGTGAACGGGTGATCGCCGGCAGCGATTGCGGCTTCGGCACTTTCGCCGGCTACGGCAAGCTCGACCCCGACATTTCCGTCAAGAAGCTACGCACGATGGTCGAAGGGGCGGCGATCGCCTCGAAACGGCTCTGGTAACGTCTCCGAATTCAGGCGCAAACGGGACCGAACCGATCGCCACCCTCTTTCAGATTTAATCCATCGGCTCCGAGTTAGATTAACAGCAGGCCCCATTCGCTGGTATCCTGCGGATCGCGTTGTCGAGTTTCTTTTCCGGCTCAGCGTGGGGCGGGCGGCGGCTCGATATATTCGGAGGCGGCCGGTGCACTGGCCCCGCCCGGTGCTGCGGGCGGCGCAAGGAAGCTGGCCGGTGCGCCTACTTCGCCCCCGGTCGCCGACGGCTCGTCCGAGCCGGTCGGTGCACCGGCCTCGTCACGCGCGGCGGGTCGTCGTAGCGTTCGGCGGAGTCGTGGCTGTTTGGGCGGGGCGAGCATCCGCTGGACGGCTGCCAAGCGCAGAGAGGCCGACGCCGGCAATGCCACGTCGCCGCACAGCCGACTCAAGTTTTGGCAGGATATCGATGTGCCCGAAAGCCAAATGCTTTGGCGATAATAATTACCGGCCGGCACATAATAGCCCAGACCCTCGGCTGCCCGGCCGAGATAATAAAGCGATAGATCGTCCTGGTATCTCGTCTGCATCACCAGAACAGCGAGATCGTTCCATTGCGCGCTCCGATCGAGTTGCGCCGTTTTCGGCTGAATGCGTCGCCACTCGGCGAGACAGGCGTCGCGACAATCGAGCATCGGCTGCCCGGCTTTTAGCAGGGCGAGCAACTCCACTGGCGGCGGATTGGCGGGCCGTCCGCCGCAGCTCGCCAATATCAGGCCCATCAACCCAACCAGGCCTCCCCAATGTCCCCTGCGCATCGGCGACCCTCTCCGGCTTCGGATCTCCCCTGCTCGGCGCCGCAAGTATACGTCATTTGATCCGGACATTCTGCCGTGAGAGGCCGCTCTTCCGTCCAACCCCCTTGTCCGTCTATGTTGCCCCTCGAGGCGTATCACGCGGCTAGTCGCGGCCGCGCGGTGCCGATCTTCCCCCAGCGGAATGGGCATGAGCAGTTCCATAACCCCGGATCTGGCTTTACCGGACAGCCCCGATATCGGCGTCCCTCCCTCGTCGACCGAGCATGCGATCCGGGGCGAGGCGGGGTACGGCGCCGTCCGCACGCTACAGCTATTGCTGATCGCCACGGTCGTCGCGCCGCTCTTGGCCGGCGCGGGTGCCGCTTATCTCTCATATCAGGCGAATTTCGAACGCGCCCAGGCGGAGCTCGCTGACGCAGTTGCCGTCGCGGACGAGAATACGCTCAAGGTGCTGGACACGCATCAACTCGTCGCCGCGCGCATCGATGATGTGCTCGCCGGATTGACCGATGCGGAGGCTCGCGAACAGGAAAAGTCGCTGCACGAGCGCCTCGCCCAACAGATCAAAGACTCGCCGCAGATCGCGGCGGCCTGGGCGATCGATGCGAACGGCCGACAGATCGTCAGTGCGCGCGTTTTTCCGGTCAATGCTGAGCTCGATCATTCGGGCCGCGATGATTTCCAGGCGTTGCAAAACTCGCAGCTCCAAACCTTCATCTGGGCGCTGCGAGCGCGCAGCATCGACCGGGAAAGCTATCGCCCCTTCTTCACGGTGGCGCGTCGTCGGCAGGCGCCCGATGGCCATTTCCGTGGCATCGTTGTGGTCTCGGTGGCAGGCGACTATTTCGCATCATTCTACAGCTCGCTGCTTGGCGGCTCAGCAGAGTACAGCGCTGGCGTATTTCGCGACAACGGCATCAACCTTGCTCGCTATCCCGAGGACACAACAGATCCTTCCCCATTGCGGAAGGACGATCTGTTGGTGAGCGCGATCGCCGCCAACCCCAAAAGTGGGATCATCGTCGCTGGCTCGGCTTTCGCTATAGAGGGGCGAGTTGTCGCATACAAGCGGGTCGGGGATTATCCGGTCTACGTCACAATCAGTCGGACGCAAACCGCGATCCTGCGCGAGTGGCTCGAGACAATAACAGGTTATGTCGCGATCGGAGCGTCTGCAGCGATTGGCTTGATGCTGTTGAGCCTGCTTGCTCTCCGACGTACCCGCCGCGAACAAATTGCCTTGGCCCGCGCACGAGACGCGATCGCGCAGCGCGCCGCCGTCCAAAATCAGCTGCATCAGGCGCAGAAGATGGAGGTCGTCGGGCAGCTGACGGCGGGGATAGCGCACGATTTCAACAACCTGCTGACCGTCATTTCGTCAAATATCGGACTGGTCCAGCTGGATCTCGAAACCCGCGAGCCGAAGCTCCTGAAGTTTATCGACGCGGCGATGAACAGTTGTGACCGAGCGGCGACGTTGGTAAAACGACTGCTCACCTTTTCCCGTCGAGAGCCCCTTGATCCTCAACCGCTCGTGGTCAATGACGTGATCACAAGCATGTCGGATTTGTTGTCGCGACTAATCGGCGACACTATCGCCCGTGATGTCCGGCTGACTGACGACCCGTGGCTGGTTTTTGTCGATCCCAACCAGCTGGAGACCTCTCTCCTCAACCTCGCACTCAATGCGCGCGATGCGATATCCGGACGTGGACGGCTGACGATTACAATCGCCAATCATTCGATAGACGCAGCTTATGCGGCGAGCCACCCGGAACTAACCCCCGGCCCGTATGTCGAGATCTCTGTCAGCGATACCGGCTGCGGAATGCCTGAAGAGATCCGCGAAAAAGCGTTCGAGCCGTTCTTTACCACGAAGGGGCCGGAAAGCGGCACCGGCCTTGGGCTATCGCAGGTCTACACCTTCGCCAGCGGCTCTGGCGGCCACTGCACGATCGAGAGCGAGCCCGGTCACGGAACGACGGTCAAACTCTACCTGCCGCGGTACGGCGAAGAAAGTCATGCTGACCCAGCACAGAGCTGAGAACGGCCGCAGGTTTGAAGCGACAGCGGTCAAACGGTTGTCGCTGGGAAGGCCCCCGCGGGGGCCTTCTTCTTTACGGCTCGTGGTCGCGTGCGTCCGATCGACTCGGACCTGTGCGCCATTGGCCGAATGGTTCTGGACTTATTCCGCGGCGGCGACCTCGCGCCAGCCGAGGTGCTTGAGGCAACGGTCGATCCACAATTTGGTCAGCTTCTCCTGCGCGCCGTTCTGCGACAGACGGCGCCGCAGGGTCGGGAAATCGACCTGGTCGATGTCCTGGTCCTGGTTGAAGCAGGAGAACACCACCGTCTCGGTGCCGCTCGCCGGGTCGTAATGGCGCTGCAGGCACTGGGCGCAGATCTCCTTCATCATGCATTGCATCGGCGAGTTGATCGAGGCGATCGCCCGGTGGCCGGGCCGGAAATAGCGCTTCAAGGCGGCACGCCGCGCCTCGGCAACCGCGTTCATCATGCCGTCCGAGCCGATCGCGATGATGCGGTCGACCTCGCCCAACGGGATCTCGGCCGGCCCGAGCACGCCGGCGCCATAGGCCTCGATCGCCTGGACGATGTTGCCGACAAAGGCGAGATCCTGCGGCCGGCCCGGCTGGAAGCCAGGCGCCTCGTCGCAGCACCACACAACGCTGTCGGCGGCGCGCTCGATATCGGCGATCTTGTAGCGGTCGGCGATCTCCTTGTAGCCGGCGAAATAGAGGACGCGCGAGCCGGCCGCGCGGAGCGCCGCGCCGATCGAGAACAAGACCGCGTTGCCGAGCCCGCCGCCGACCAGGAGCACGGTCTCGCCGGCCGGGGTTTCGGTCGGCGTGCCGGTCGGCCCCATCAGGATCACCGGCTCGCCCGGCTGCAGCAATGTGCACAGATCGGACGAACCGCCCATTTCGAGGACGATTGTCGACAGGAGACCCTGGTCCTGGTCGATCCAGGCGCCGGTCAGCGCAAGGCCCTCCATCGCCAGCGTCGTGCCGTCGACCCTCTGGGCATAGCTTTCGTAATTCTGCAGCCGGTAGAACTGACCGGGCCGGAAGGCGCGCGCCGCCATCGGCGCCCGCACCACGACCTCGACGATCTTCGGGGTCAGCCGCTCGACCGCGTGCACTCGGGCGCGCAATTCATCGTCGAGCCGTGCCTTGAGCGCGGCCGGCTCGGGGGCAACGGCCGGTCGCCGCGCCAGCATCCGGCTGACCACCGGATAGCCCTGGGTGGCGCCGCCCATCGCCTTGACGACATTGCCGGCAAAGCTCGGATGCAAATCGCCGAAAAAGCTGACCGCGCGGCCGTCTTCCAGAAGGCTCATCAACACCCGTACGGCTTCCGGTTTCGCGACCCGCTCCGGCGTCGCCGGGTTGCCGGCCTCGTCGAGCGCGCGGAAATAGCGG
>WNGF01013006.1_pt1 | contig 16220 bp, 15 predicted proteins | sample 5400641 | NCBI WGS metagenome assembly WNGF01 (sample SAMN13153371, study PRJNA577476) | soil metagenome | isolation source: 80 cm soil or saprolite under grassland replicate 2 | place: USA:California | collected 2016-06-15
CACCGCCACCGCCACCCGACACGGCATCAACATGCTCGACGCCCTCATCACCGCTGCCTCTGGCAACCCCTGGATCCCCACCACCGCCTGACCACCAGGGACTTCCACGCCCCTCGATTCAGGGACCTATCCAGTTACGTTCGAACAAGCAGACACTAGTCGTGAAGAACAGGCCAGGGATAAGTACGTACAGCAGTAAAGTACAGCAGCCGACCCCACCGAACCGTGCCGCGTCAATCCTGGAAAGCCTGGCCTGCCTCGGATCCAGCCCCACCGGACCACCTTGCGTACAGTTGACACGGAAGAGGTCACTGGTTCAAACCCAGTATCGCCCACGCAGGTCAGGGGCCACATTCAATCGAAGAATGTGGCCCCTCTTGCTGCCTGAGTGTCTAACTGCGTGTCTATGACTCCGAGGCCGCCGCGCCGTTGGTGAAAGATCCGGTCCATCGTGACCGCGCCGTTGAGCAGCACTGGGCCGGAAACTGGTGGGGCGGTAGACCGCGTCTCCGTCACACGCGCGTGCCGGCGTGCCTGCACAGCTCGCCGACGTCCTCCAGGCTCCCATGCAGGTCAGAGGGCATATCCCATCGACGGATATGCCCTCTTCTCGCCCCTGAGTGTCTAGCTTGGGCGACTATGCCCCCGGAGTAGCCGGCTGGTCGTCGAAGATCCTGTCCATGGCGATCGCTCCGTTGAGGAGCACCGGACGGAGCTGGTGGCGATAGACCGCCTCCGTAACTCGCGTCCCAGCGTGACCGCACAGCTCGGCTATGTCCTCCAAGCTCACGCCGTTATCCGAGAGCAGCGAGACGAAGCTGTGCCGCAGCTCGCGGGGTGTCCAGTCCTTCGGGTTGAGCCCGGCCGCTTTGACCACGCGCCGGAACGCGCGCCGGACGTTTGCCGCGTCCAGTTCGGTACCAACCTTTGACGCGAACACGATTCCGTTCTCCTGCCAGTCCTTTCCGGCTTGCTCACGTGCGTCGTCCTGTAGCCTGCGGTGCTGGCGCAGGGCGCTGACGCCGCGCAGTGGGAGGGCGAGGGTGCGCCGCGACTTCCTGGTCTTGGTGTCTCCGCCCTCGCGGATAGAGCGCCATACCTGAATCGATGGCGGTTGGCCATCGAGGTCAACGTGATCCCAGGTGAGCGCGCGGAGTTCTTCCGTGCGCGCGCCGGTGAGCAGAGAGATCACGATGTATGCGTACAACGGACTGCCTTCGGCCGCCTTGAGTACGGCCTTAGCCTGATCGAGGGTGAGCGACTTCGACGGTCGGCCCTCCCGTCCCTTTGGGACACCACACAGCGCCACAACGTTGCGTTTCACCTTGTCCCGCGCCATCGCTCGGTTGACGGCTCGGTTGAGGCATTCGTGCAGCCGTTGCACGGTACTCGTACTGAGGATTTTCGCTGTCGTGGCCAACCATCGGTCGACGTCCGAGGCGCTGAGATCCCGTAGCTTGCGTGCGCCGAGGTTGGGGATGATGTGGCCCCGGCACAGGTATCCGCACTTTTCGAGGGTGCGCTCGGACCGTCCGTGGAGGCCGTAGGTGAGCCAGTCGTTCACCGCGTCCGCCACAGTGAAGTTCTGTGGTGCGATGGCGAGCCCGTCTTCGTGGTCGCGGAGTACCTCTTTGAGCTTGGCATTGGCCTCAGTTTTGGTCTTGCCGCTACCTCTGCGCACGATGCGCTTGCCGGCCGGGGTGTAGCCGATGGTCACGGCGGCGATGAAGCGTTGGCGCCTCTCGTCCCAGTACAGGGCGCCATCGCCGCGGCTGCGTCGCTTGGCCATCAGACAGCCCCGCTGACCGTCTCGCGCTCGAGGAGCGCGACGTACTCGGCAATGGCGGTGTCGGGCACGCGCCGAGCGCGGCCCTGCTTGACCGTGCGCAGCCGGCCGGCGCGGATCTGTTCGTAGATCGCAGTGCGGCTCATGCTGAGCAGGACCATGGCCTCGGGAATGCGGTAGAGCGCCTTGCGCTGTGAAGCGGAGCCTTCCGGAATGGTGATGACCGCCCCGATATCGTGTCGGGCGCTGTTGCGGCGTGACATGGTGAGTACTGCTCCTGCCTGTTGGTCGGGTTTGGGGTGCGGCCTCGGCGCGGTTGCTTGCCTGGCGAAGCGCCGGGGCCGTCTTGGCGCTATTGGGGACGTGTGAAAGGCCGGGGGGCGCGGCCTCGCGTGTCGGTTCACCATTGCGAGCCGTCGTCCCTGGCCGTACTCGTCGCGGTTGCGGGGCGGCTTCGTCGTCGAACTCGTCGCGCATGCGGTTCGTTTCCTCGTCGGTGGCTTCCGGCTCGCATTTCAAGCCGTCCAGCCACTTGTGGAATCGGGGTCGTCGCGGCGGCCGGGGCGTTCGGGTCGGCCCAGCGGGCGGGTAGTGCTCCTCAAGGGGTGATGTCCTTTCGTGGGTGGCGGCGAGCTGGCACCGCCCGGTGCCGGTCGGGGGTTATGACTGTCTGGTCAGGTCGTTGGCGTGCAGGTGTGCTGCGGCGGCCGGGTCGACCTGGGTGAGCGCGTCGACGAACAGCAGGGGCCACACGAGCGGGCCGCTTTCGTGGATGGCGACGATGTCTTTTGAGCCGTCTGCGGGGATGTCCGCGCCGAGCGTGGTGCGGAGGGTGGCCGCGGGGATGGTCTTGGGGATGGTGATTACCGCCGTGATGGTGGTGCCGAAATGCGATACCACCAGGGGCAGCGTGGTGAGGACCTGGCTGTTGCTGGTGCGCAGCACGATCGGTGCGCCGGTGTCGAGGTAGCCGGTCCAGCCGGTCACGTCGGCTAGTCGGTGGGCGGCGGTGGGGACCATGGCGGGTGGGACGAGCAGCACGAAAGCGTCCCGGTCGGCGAGGCGGTTGGCGATCGCGTGGACGGCGTCGGCACGCGCGATGACGTCGGTGAATGGGACGACGTTGGTCACTGGTCGGTGTCCTTCCGTGCGGGTGTGCAAGTGGTTGCTGTGTGGGCGCTGGGCTCGACGCGGGTCGGTGGGGGTCATGGGGCGTCGAGCCCTTCGCAGTTGATCTGGTGGCCGAGGGAGTCGTACGGCTCGGCGCAGTCCGGGCAGTGGTCGCCGGTCGGTGTGTGTGTTCGCGGGCCGGGTTCCTGCGTAAGAGACGTAAGTGGCGTAAGGTCGCTGGTCAGCGCGGGTGCCGTGGCCGGTCCGGTGACGTGTGTTGACGTAAGGGACGTAAGAAGATCTTGCTCGTCGCTTACGTCTCTTACATTGCTTACGTTGTCCGATTCGTTCCGGCCGGCGTCCTGACCAGGCTCCTTACGTTCCTTACGTTCCTTACGCTCCGAGGCGGCATCGGGAGACAGGTACCGGCTCCACGCGTCGGCGAGGCCGGCGCTGACGGCTCCCTTCATGTCCACGGCGTAGGTGGTGTAGCCCCGGACGGTCTTGCCGGACGGGCCCTCGAAGGGCACCGGCGCGATCTCGTAGCGTTTGAGCTCGCGGGCGAGCCGGCGGGCGTCGATCGGTTTGCCGCCGAGGTCGGCCCACGGGGCCTCGTCCAGCGCGGTCAGCTTGTTCAGGATCTCCGTGGTGGACAGCTTCTCGGCGTCGCCGAACACGTGGCGCAGGTCGCCAAGCAGCCGCACCCCGAATGACGGGGCGGTCGGGCCGGTCTTGAGCACGAGGTGTTCGCAGGCGGCGCGGGCGGTGTCGGGCCAGTGCCCGCCGGCGGCGTCGGCGATGGCGAGCAGTGCCTCCCACACCTCGGCGGGGCGGTCCTCCACCCCGTCGGGCATCTTGGGCCGGGCCAGCTCCAGGCCGGGCGTCTGGGCGCGTACCCACCGGCGTAACGCCTTGCGCACGGGTTCGGCTTCGACCTCGGCGTCGCGTTCGGAGAACGGCTTGACCTTCTGCCCGGCCGGGCGTTTGCGGATGTGCAGCACCACGGCGCGGGTCAGGATGGTGGCTGGCAGGTTGCCGTTGCCGGCCAGCCCGGCCAGTGCGACCGGGGCGAACACGGCGAACCGGTGCACCTTCATCGCCGCGGCATCGCCCACGCACCGCGGGATGGTGGCCCCGCGCTTGTAGCCGGCGTTGAGCAGCGCCCGCAGGTCTTCATGGTTGCCCGCGGTCTGCGGGTTGAAGATGGCGTCCACCTCGTCGAACAGCAGCGTTAGCGGCCCGTCGGCCAACATGCGAAAGATCGCCGGGGTGGTCGGGGAGAGGATCAGCTCCGGGCGGCGGCAGACCAGGTTGAGCAGCTCCAACACCCGGGTCTTGCCACTTTCCGGCTCGGCCGAGTCGACCACCAGCCGCGGGGTGACGTAGAACGCGCCGGCGGCGTGGGTGTGCGCGGCCCACAGCGCCAGCACCGGCAGGTAGTGCGGCGACGGCAGCGCCAGGTACGGGCCGATCCAGGCGGCCACCGCGTCGAGGACCTCGGCGCCATCGCCCACGGGCGTGTCGTCGTCCCGGTCGTCCTCGACGACCCCGGCGCCGGCGCCCGACGCGGCGCGGCGCGCGTCGCGGGCGTGCTGCTTCGCCTCGGCCAGCGCCGACTTCCAGTCCGACCGGGGCAGGTAGGTCGGGCACAGCGCGTCGCGGTACTCCTGCTGCACCGCCACCGCGGCGGCGCCGAGCGCCCGGATCACCTCGTGCACCCGACGCCGGCCCGCCGGCTCGCCCAGCCCGGCCAGCTCGGCCAGGAGATCGGGCAGCGGCGGCAGCCCGTCCGGCCCGGCAGCGGCGCCGGCATCGAGGTCGTCCAGGCGCAGCGCGGCCACCTCGGCGACGTGCTCGACGCTGCCGGGGTCGTAGCGGCAGGGCCGGGTCGACCAGCCGGCCACCGTCATCCGGTGCTCGTCGCCGAGCTCGCCGGCGAGCTGCCCGGCCGCCCACGCCTTGGCCTGGTCGACGTCGCCAACCTCGATGCCGTCGTGGCCGGCGAGCAGCTCGTCCCCGTGGTAGAGCTCCCAACCGTCGACCGCGCTGTACAGCAGGGCGTACCCGCCGATGGCGTCGGCCTGGTCGTGCCCGCCGGTTGGCGAGGTGTTGGCCCGGGCCTGACGCGACGCGTCGTGACCCGAAAGAGCGCAGCGCTGCTGCACACTTTGGGTCGTGTCGTGTTCCGTGGGCTGCGGAACGGGTTCCGGCTGCGGAACGGTGGCCGGAACGCGCCCGGGCTGCGGGGACGTGGTCGTGTTCCGCGTTCCGCGGCTCACCGTCGACCCTCGATTCCGGGCGGTTGAGGAGCCTGGCGGCGTGCATGTGCGCGGAACCCTGGCCGGGCATCTGCGCGACGGTCTATGACCGTGCTCTGAAGTTGCGCACCGCCGTGCGCAACTACGGTCGCCTCGGCACGGCCGCGGTTGGCCTCGGGGCACGAAATCGGCACGGCCTTGCCGATTTTCGGATTTCGAACGGTGCTCTGGCGAGCCGTCGTGCCCGACGTCGGAGGCGACGCGCGTCGGGTTGCTACGCCTGCTTGCGGGCCTGCCGGTGCGCCCGGACCCGACAGCTCGAGTCGCAGTACACGGCGTCTGGACGCCCGGTTACCGGCCGGTTGCAGACCGGACACGTGCGTTGCGACTGGTCCCGCAACGCCTCTAGCCGTTTCCGAAGGTGGCGGACCTTCCGCTCGCCGTGGCGCAGCCCGGCGATCCACTGGTCGAGGTTCGCCCGGTCGAGCTGCTGTAGCTCGCGCTCGGGCATGCACACGTCGGTTATTTCGACCATCGCGGACATCCGGCGGTCGGGATCGTTCCTCAGCCGTTTCCGGGGCGTCCCCATGTGTAACGACTATAGCCGTTTCGCTGTACCCGGTGGAGGCCCAAATCCGTAACGCGGTTACGGATTTCAAGACGCCGGTCGGGGCGTGGCGGTCCAGAAGGTACTCCGGAGTCTCGTGCCCGCGCCCGTGCTCGACGCCCGCACGGCCGCCGTCGTCGTGGTTCACCGCGGCGCCGCGCGAGGTGTCCCAGTCCCGTGGGACATCCCTGATCAGGTCGCTATCAGGGACATCGGCGAACGTCCGGGACTCGGCCGGTCGTGGTCGCACGCGGGCGGTGACGGGAAGGCCGCAGGTTCGCCCCGCAGGTCGGCTGCACGACCCGGGAAAGTCCGTCGCTCGGCGACCGACTTTGCGGCGCGGCACGGCGTGGTCGGCTGCGTCCAGGCGCGGCGTCGGCGCACCATCCGAACGCGTCTCGGGCGCGGCGTTCGGGTGCGTCGGCGCTAGCGTTGGCGCGCGCGGCGGTCGCTGATGTGGCGGTGTCGTGGCGGGTTCGGTGTCAGCCTCGACGGCATCCACCGTGGCGCGCACCGCGCCGGGCAAACCCATGACACGCAGGCGGACACGGCACCTGTCACCGGGGATGCCAACCACGCCACCGGATGGCGCGTCAGGTGACCTGTGCCCCGACGGGTGCGCCGGTGGCATGCCCGGCGGCCGGGCCCGCGCTGCGTGGCGGCGGTCAGGGTGGCGGTCACAGTGGCACTCCTTCGTCGCAGAAGCCGCCTTCGATGGCGCGGCGGATATCGCGATCGGTCTGGCCGGCGTGGCGGCCGGCCTCGGTCAGCACCGACCAGGCGGCGCCGGCGGACAGCGCGCCGGCGGCGACCATGCGGGCCACGCCACGGGCGGCGCCGTAGAGGGTGACGCGGCGGCGGCCCTCGGGGGCACGGGCCACCGCGTCGAGATGCGCGGCCAGCAGCGCGTCAGCATCCGAGATGCCCCCCGCCCCGTTCGTGGTCGTCGCCCTGGTCGTGGCGGGCACCGGCGGGCCGTGCCGGCATGCCTGGACCAGGGCGGGGGGCATCTCGCAGAGCGGGTGGGCACCGACCCACCGGTAGCGGCGTGCGGTGCGCGGGTGGGTCGACGGTGGGGCGAGCACGTAGCCGCCGTCGGCCTTGATGTCCACGCCCCGCCGGCCCGGCAGCGGCCGGGAGAGCACCGGCTCACCGGGGTGGCGGTAGTGCAGGTGCCAGCCACCCCCACCGGTGGCCACCGTCGCCGTGGGGACCATCAGCGTCGGGTCGACGCGGCCACCGTGGGCGGGGTCGATGTCGACCACCAGCCGGCCGGAGGCGGCACCGGTGCGCATCGCCAACAGGCCGTCCGGGATGGCCTCGAACATGGCCCGTACCTGGGTCGGGTCGGTGGTGGCGGCGTAGAACCCGTGGCAGGTCAGGCACGCACAGGCCTCGGGGTCGTGACCCGGGTCGCCGGTGCGGCAGCCGGGGCAGTTGGCCACCGGCCGTTTGGTGCGCCCGAGCAGGAACACCGCCAGCCCGGCCGCGGCGTAGTCCAGCGCGGCCGCCAGGTACGCCTCGACCGGGCCACACCGGGCGGGTCGCACGGCCGCACCCGGACGTCCGGCGGAACGGTGCTCCAGCGATGGACCAGCTTTGTCGTCCGCGGCGTCGGCGGCACCAGGGGTCGGTAGCGTAGCGGCGTGCTGGGTTCCCGGAGGGCCTCCAGGGGCGGTTTCGGGGCCTCGCGGGGAACTGGCGCTACCCGCTACCGGCGACCGTTTCCGCAGGTCGGCCGCGGTGTGGTCGGTAGTGGTCCCGGTAGTACGGCCACTACCGGTAGGGCGCCGCCCACTACCGGGCGGGTCGGTGTGCCGGATGGTGGGGATGCCGGCGGCCTCGGCGAGCTGGGCGCAGTGCGTGGCGCCCGGTGACCGGTGGTGGATGAACGCCAGACACAGGTCGGGGCGGGTGGCCACCATGGCGGCGTTGCGGGCCAGGCCCGCGCCGCGGCCGGTGGGCCAGTCGGCCGGATACCGCTCGACCGGCACACCCCGGCGCCGGCACCAGGCCTCGGCGATGGCGTCCGCGCCGCGCGGGCAGGCGCCGTGCACCACGACCAGCGCCGCGCCGTGCTCGGCGTGCAGCCCGTGCAGTGCGGCGACGACCGCGGCGGCCCGGGTCCAGGTGCGCGAGCCGGTGACCAGCACCCGGAACGGGCCGGAAGTGGCGGTGGGCGCGGGGGCGCCACCCACCGAAGAGCCTCGATCCGGGGGAAACGGCGGGGTGTCGGCCGGTGCCGCGCCCGCGCCCACCGACCCGGCGCCGGACTGTTCGGCCTGGTCGCTGCCGGTGTGAGCGTGGGCGCGGGCCTGGGCGCGGAGCCGCGCCCAGCGGCGGTGGCCGCGCCCACAGTCGGGTCGACTGGGTCCGGTCGCGCGCCGGCGTTTCTGGCGCCAACCGACCATGGTCGACAGGTCCGCCAGGTTCTTGCGGACTTGTCGATCAGTCGCGTGGACCGGCCGACCGCCAGCCCTGGTGGGGTGGTCCCGCACGGTTGCGCCCCCAAGGGCGCAACCGTGCGGGACCACTCCGCCGATACCCGCAACGTCGTGGGCAACGCGCTGGGCATGGGCGGTTCCACCTACGGCGAACTTCGGTTCGTCGCCGCGCATCGGCGTGATCACTCGTGCTCGTCACGGGCGGAGAACACCCGGGCGACGTCGGCGAGCAGTTGCCAGGTGGCGTCGTCGCCGGCGGCGGCCTCCAGCGCGCGCCACACATCGCCCAACAGCGCGCCCTCCGCCTCGACATCGACCGGTCCCAGCTCGCGCAGCAGCCGGCGCACGTGCAACTCGTCGTGGGGGAGGGCCGGGCGTGCGGTGGCCGGTGTGGCGGCGTCGTTTGGCGCGGCCTGGTGGGTGAGGTAGCGGCGGGCGGCGTCGAGCACGGCGTCGATGTCGCGGGCGTCGGCGATCGCGACGAAGGTCGGCCGGGGTGTCGCGGTAGCGCCGGGGTCGGTGCTCATGGGGCCTCCAGGGGCGGTTTCGGGCGCGGCGGCCGGGGCGCCGCTACGCGCTACACGGTGGTGTCGGGGCAGCTCGGGGCGGTGCGGGCGGTAGCGGTGCCGGTAGCGTCGGCGCTACATGTAGCGGGCCGGCCGCTACATGGCGGCTGAGCCGCGGCGAGGGTGGCGTCGTCCTGGTCGACGACGTCGCCCGGTCCGGCGTGCGGGCAGGGCCCGGTCATCAGACCGAAGAACTCCCGCACGTACGTGGCGTGGTCGACGTGCACGACACGGACGCCGCGGGCGCGGGCGGCCTGGATGGCCCGGCGGCGCCGCTCGTACATCGACGCCCAGGCCGCGTCCTCGGACACGTTGCGGTAGGTCGACTCGACCAGCCCGAACGGGCAGCCGCAGGCGGCAAGGAACACGTAGCGGTGCCGGCCATACCGCGGCGGCCGGGACCGCTGGTCGGTCCGGGTGGTCACGGCGGTCACCACCCGTCCGCGTCGTCATTGGCAGCGACCCGGGCCCGGCTGCGGACGTCGCCGGCACCCACGCCGGCGCCGACGAGCTGCAACTCGTGCCGCCATTCGGTGTTGTCATCGGTGGCGCCGGCGACGCGGTAACCGGCCAGCTCGGGCCCGCCGGTGTCCGGTCGGCTGTGCTGCCACGTGTCCGGTCTGGTGTCCGGTGCGCTGGCATCTGGTGTGTCATTGACAGCCGGTCGTCGTGCGTCAAGCAGCGATGCATCCGGGGTGGGCGCAGCCGTCGTGTTCGACGTCGCATGCGACGCGTCGTCGGGCGTGCTGGCGTTGGCGGTCTCGTCGGCGTTGAGCTGTCGCGTGTCGACCGGCGACGGATCGCGCCCCGCCTCGCGCCCGTTGTCGGGGGGCGTGGCGGGCTGCTCGGCCGCGGGCGTGTCCGCCCGCGCGGTGTCGGCCAGGGCGCGCTCAAGGTTGCGGCGGCCCTCGGTCCAGCACCTGTTGACCTGCCGCTGGGTCCATCCGGTCCGCTCGGCGACCTGGGCAGGGCTCAGCCCGGCCAGCCGCAGCCGGACCACCTCGCGCTGCCTCGGGCTGTTCAGACCAGCCACCGCCTGGTCGACCCGGGCGCGCAGCTCGGTGCGCCCGCCGCTCCACCGGCGGCCCGGATCCGGCACCGCGACCGGCATCCGGATCGGCGTCGGCCATGTCGTCCAGCGCCCGTAGCCGGGTCACCACGTCGCCCGGCGCCAGGGCGGGGTCGGCCAGGCGAGCGCGCAGGTTCTCTTTGGCGTGCTCCCACACGCTGCGGACCTGCCGGCGGGTCCATCCGGTCCGCTCGGCGACCTCGGCCGGGCTGAGTCCGTCCAGTCGGAGTCGGATTACCTCGCGCTGCTTGGGGCCGAGCTGGGCCACGGCGTGGTAGATCCGGGCCCGAAGCGCCTGCCGACCGACCTCATCGACCGCGCCGCGCTCCCGCGTCGGCGCCGCGTTGTCGCAGGCCCGCTCAAGCGCCGCGTCGGCGGTGGCCACCTCGCGGCCGTCGGCTCGGTCGAGGGTCTGCAACATCTGGTGCCCGGCGATTCCGTACAGCCAGGCGCGGAACGAGTTGACGTGTGTCATCCCGCTGAACTTGTCGATCTTCCGCAGTACGGTGGCCCAGGTGTCCGCGGCGACGTCGTCGGCGAACGCCCATCCCCGCCCCGGCGCCCGGGATGCCACGTAGCGGACCACGTCCCGGGCGTAGCGGCGGTACAGCGGGCCGAACGCCTCCCGATCCCCCGCCTGTGCCCGCGCCACCAACTCCGCATCCGACAACGCGTCCATCCGCCGCAATGCCGCGGCCGGTCCGGTTGCGGGCAGCACGCGCACCCCGTAGTCCGTCGACAGTGGACGGACCTGCGCCGGGTGCGCGGTGGCGGCGCTCACCACCCGTCCGCGGCGACGTCGACCAGCTCCCGTGCCGGGGCCGGCTTGTCGGTGGTGTCGGTCGAGCCCGCCTCGTCGGTCGTTTCGGAGGTGGCAGCCTCCGCTGGGCGTCCCAGCAGCTCGTCAACGCGCCGCTCGCAGGCGGCCAGGAACGCCGGCAGCACGTCATCGCCCCGGTAGTCCGCGTTGAGGTCCCGTTCCGCCGCGTCTTGTACCGCGTCCATGCCGTGGCGCAGGACCGAAACGGCCACGGCCCGACCAACGTCGTCCACCGAGAGGACATCGAGGTCGTCGGTGGTCAGCCCGAGCGTCAGCGACAACGCCGCCGTCAGCTCTGCCCGCGACAACGGAATCGGCCCCGCCAGTTCGGCCACTGGTCGGCCCACATGGTCGGCCGGGTCATCCAGGCAACCCAGGTTGTAGAACGGCGCCTGAGCCACCGCCTGGGCCGACCCCCTGAAGGCCGACTCAGCCCCCGACGGCCCGTTTCCGGGCAGCGTGCAGCTACGCTTGACCTGCATCTTTGGTCTCCCCTTGCTCTGGGACGGACTTGGTGCACTGACCTCGGCGGGGGTGCCAGCCCCCGCCGAGGTTCTTTGCGTTCGCTGAGGTCCACCATCGATCTCAGTCGTACTTGTATGTACCAACATAGCTAGCACTGTGCCAGCACGCAACAGGGTGTGGTGGAGGACTTGCACCCCTTGCGCTTAGGCTGGTCGAGTGACCATTGATCCGAACGACCCCAGGCCGCCATATCAGCAGGTGGCCGACGACCTGCGACGGCGAATCGAGGCTGGTGAGGAGTTCGGGCCAGGAGACCGGTTGCCTTCGATCCGACGCTTGGCAAGTAACTATGGCATTGCTCCGCAGACCGTACAGAGTGCATTGAGGGAGCTGCGCCAAGCAGGTCTGATCGTCTCACAGCAGGGACGCGCCTTCTTCGTCCGAGACCCCAGCCGTCCCATCGGCTCGACCGATGTTGACCGGCTAGCCCGACTGGAGTCGCAGGTTCAAGAGCTTCGTGATCGAGTCGCGAAGCTGGAGGCCGAACGTTGACGGGCAGAGTAGGACAACCAGGTACGTTCACGACCACCACTGAAGTCGGTTAGCGGGCGACGTGCCACGTACCGGTGATGCACCCACCCTGCACTCGCCATGCACACGAGAAACCGCCTGGCCGCGACGGGAGGCGTGACGGATGGAGGTCGTTGACCAGTGGACGGGCCGACATGCGATGGCCCTGCGTCTGGCTCTTCGCCTTACCATCGACGGCTTCGCCGGGCGCCTTGGCACTGCCGTACGAACCGTGTCCAAGTGGAACGCTTACCCGAACCTCGTGCCCATTGTCGAAATGCAACGTGCGCTCGACACGCTGCTCTTCCAGTCGCCTGACGACGTAAAGACCCGGTTCGCCATGCTTCTGACCACGGTCGATGACGTTGCCCATGCTGGCACCGATGAGCTGCCTCCGCCGACCACCGTCGAACTGCGACTGACGGGCGATCGTCACGTCAGTGCCGCGCTCGAATGGCTCGACCGCGCCGCTGGCTGGACACCAGGGAGCGCCCGCGCCCGCGTCGCGGAGCGGCTCAACGCAACCGACGCGCGTCGCCTTCAGGATCGCGCGCACCTGCGTGGGCAGGTGCGGCAGCACGCCATCGCGGACGCATTGAGCACCTACTACGGCGGGGGAGCGGCGGGCCACCAGCCGTACCGTGTGCGAACCTCGGCAGGACTTGCCACCACGAGCGTGCTTACGCAGCCCGCTTGGCTCGATCTGGCTCTACCGCTCGGCGGCAGCATCGACGGCCTCCAGTTCAGCCCTACCCCTACACGCTCCCCGTTGCTCGACTCGGTAGCGGTAGACGCAGCATTGCAACGGTTCGCTGATGTGCTCGCGCTCGACATGCTCATGGTCAACGCGCCCATATACCGCTTGACGAGCCTCATGCTTGGGAACGGCAGGCTCGCCGGGACGGTGGCCCTGGCGGACTTCGTTGAGTACGCCCTGACAATGGATCTCTTGGAAAACGAACTGGTGGACGCTTTGGTGGCAGGCCAGCCGACCATGCCAGGGCATTTGCCGTTGCGTGACCGCTGCCTCCCCGATGTCTCCACCCTGCTCAATCTTGAGAGGCGCTTTTGCGCAGGCGGGGTACTTGCACTGACTGCGATCGCCCGGCCCGCCGGCCGGCGGCGCGGTCACGCCGACTACCTGCTGCTGGTGCAGGAACGATCGGGCCGCGTCCTCAACGCGGCGCGACGCCTCGCGGTCATCCCGAAGTCGTTCCATGAACCGTTGGTCGACTACGGGAACGACGCCCTGCTTGGCGCCACGCTCGAACGTGAAATGGAAGAGGAGCTGTTCGGTCGTACCGATGTCGACTCGGCGCTGGGGGAGTTCCGCAGCGCGGACCCGATGCACCCGAGTCGACTGTCGGAGCCGATGCGCTGGCTCCTTGACCGCACCGGTGGCGAACACTGGCGCATGGAGTGCACGGGCTTCGGGCTCAACCTCGTCAGCGGCAACTACGAGTTCGCTAGTCTGATCGTGATCGAGGATGACGAGTGGTGGGGCCGGTTCGGTGGCCACATTGAAGCCAACTGGGAGTCCGGCTCCCTGCGTCGGTACTCCAGTCGAGACCGTGACCTCCTGACCGCACTTGCCCACGATGACGCATGGAGCAACGAGGGTCTGTTCGCGCTATTTCAGGGATTCCGACGCCTTGTCGAGGTCGGCGGCGATCGGGTCGATCTACCAACCGTCGAATGGGAGTTTTAACCAATGGCTGACAAGTGGTACACCGGCAATGCAGCGGCCGACGCCGACCGCAATCGGGGCTGGCTGCTCGGCCACTTCATCGACCGAGCAACCCCCGGTGCCGACGTGCTTACCACCGACGCGCTTGAGGTCAAGTGGGGGATTCACCCGGCGGGCCAGCAGCGGCCCGAGTGGACCGCCGATGACCAACGGACCACGCTTCTCCTTCTGGTTGAGGGCAGATTCCGGCTCGATCTCACGGTCGGCAGCACAATGCTTGCTAGCCAGGGTGACTACGTCGTATGGGGGCCGGGGGTCGACCACTCATGGCGGGCGGAAGCCGACTCGGTAGTGATCACCGTACGATGGCCATCATTCCCGAATGAGGACCGAAGCTAGCGCAAACATCGGCTCCGTGCCATCGCCCGTACCCAGGGGGTTCAAGTCTCCGGGGTTTGCGTTCCTCGAACAGTTGCAGGCTGTTACCCCAAGGCCCCGGTCTGTTTTAGATCGAAACGCTGGCGCCGCAGTCCGCGTGGCGGGCCGCCTCAAGCGCATCAAGCACTTGACGCACCGGTACTCGCCCCAGTACGTCGAAATGTCCACCACCTTTGACCTCTACGTAATGGCCATTAGTCAAATCAATGGAATGCTGATCGCCCTCAGTAAGGTAGGCTACGGGATTAGGCACAAAGCCTTGCAATGCATAGCGCAGGTATTCGTCATCATTCTCGTTCACTGCACGCGCCAAGCGAGATTGATCCACGTGTCTATTACCCGGATACCTCATCGTAAACGTTAAAGCGCCATGATTGAGGCTGTCGATCTCAAAAGCCTCCTCATCATGTAGTGCGGCCGCGAATCCGTCCTCAACCAAAATCAAGCCAGTTGCATGCTCATCGCTGCAAATAATCTCGGCAAGCGCTCGCCCGGAGAAGCAGCAGTCGAGAACAATACCAAGAGCCTGGCGGCGCTTTGATCGCGTTGCGCCAACAACTGCATCCACGAGTTCTTGCGGCGCCAGGTGATTATCGCTAAGGACCAGACTACCGTCTTGATTTCCGTGGCCCGCGAACGCAAAGTCTAGCCGACCTCCCGCACCGCCTTCGACACTGGCGTTACACGCAACAATTGCGTCAGCTACTGCCTCTAGTACCTCGTTCTTAGTTGGATTTACAAACAATTTGTGATAACTTGTGCCCTCGCTTTGTACCTGATCCCAATGATGCGCATCGGCTTGAACAAACGCTAGATTGGCGCCGGTCCTACTCCGTCGTGGACCAGCAGGTCCGTCGCGTACGACGCCAACGCCTGGGCCTTCACACGCCACTACTATCGAAGCTGCGGTAACGGAACGCGCCATACCTTGCATTATGACAACAAACTCGCCGCAGCGCCTGGCGCCACTCCGTTGAGCAGCGGTCCGCACCGAACCGAGCACAAGCGCCACGACCACCAGTGCGCAGCCACGCTCTTAGTCCGCTGGTCGCCGCACCGACTAGATCGTCCTCGTTGGACAGGCAAGGCCAAACCGCGCAGGCGGGGCACTGAGTGGCCAACTGAGTGACTACGATAGTGCACACGCGCGGACACCCGCGCACGTTGACGGATCGTCCTCCCTGGTCAAGTGCACTGTCGAAGCTGGTCAGCGTGCCATGATCGTTGCTTGACACGGAAGAGGTCACTGGTTCAAACCCAGTATCGCCCACCAGAGTTTTTGCAGGTCATCCCTGAAGGAGCGGGCCGTGTCAACCCTCGGGTTATGACCCGGTTTTACCCCATTCCCGGCTCGGTGCAGACAAGCGCCGGGGAGGGGTCGGGGTCCAGGCTCAGACCTCCGGAACTGATTGAACCGCATGGGCTGTGACGTGCGGCTGCTTTCGCAACCTGGTTCGGAGAAACTGTTTAAGATGTGGTATGCTGTCAGGTGTGTCGGCGGCGGTTCAAATGATCATGGAGGGGGTGCCAGGGGGTGCCCGAGCCCGCCGACCTTCGTGCCACTGTCCATGATGGATGGACAGTGGTGAGTGTGGGCCGTGTGGCTGTGGCCGGCTACCGCAGTGATGACGGCGGCATGCGCAACATGGTCGCGGTGACGTTGACCGGGCTGGGGTTCACCGGGCGGCGGGTGGCCGAGGTGTTGGGTCTGACGCCTGAGTACGTGTCGGAGCTTCGGGGTCAGGCGCGGCGGGAGGGGTCGGCGGGTCTGACCCGTCGGCCGGGTCGACCGGCGAAGCTGTCGGATGCGCAGGTGCGTCAGGCGGTGCAGCTGCGGGCGCAGGGGTTGTCCGCGACGGAGATCGGCCGCCGGCTGGGGGTGTCGGACAAGACCGCGGCCAAGGCCTTCGGCTATGCCGGTGTCGGTGGCGATACCGCGATGGAGCAGGCCGAGCTCGATCTGGGCTCGGCGCCGGACATGTCGGCTCAGCCGGCCCCGACCGGCGAGCCGGCCACTGCGGCCCCGGCAGCTGGGCGTGCGGGCGAGGCGGCCGGGGCGGGCCACGGCTCGGCCCGTATCGACACGGGAGTGTTCGCCTCCCGGTACGCGGGGTCGATGCTGCTATACGGGTTCACCCACCAGGTCGGCGCCGATACAGTGTTCGCCGGCGCCGCCGGCATGGCGGCGCATCGTGGTGGCCGCCGTTTCGACGACGTCGCGATCCTGGGCGCCACATCGATGGTGTTCTCGCCATGCTCGCCGCGGACCCGTGCACGTCGGGGGTGTACTTCGTCGACGAGCACTTCATGCCCTACACCGGCGCCCTACCGGTCGGCAAGGGCTGGAACACCAAACGCCGCCACGCCGAATCGGGCCGGGTCGACACCATGGTCGCCGAC
>WNGF01013472.1_pt1 | contig 16215 bp, 15 predicted proteins | sample 5400641 | NCBI WGS metagenome assembly WNGF01 (sample SAMN13153371, study PRJNA577476) | soil metagenome | isolation source: 80 cm soil or saprolite under grassland replicate 2 | place: USA:California | collected 2016-06-15
CGCCGACCGCATCGGCTACTCCCAGATGCACGTCTCCCGGCTGCTCCGCCGCGCCATCGACCGCATGCGCACCGAACTCCTCGTCGCCTAACCCCACCCCACCCGCGCACCGCGGCGGCCCCCACCACCCGCCGGGCCGCCACCCACCACCCGGGCTAGTGCTGCGCCTCGGCCCAGGACCGGCCCGTGGCCATCGACACCTCCAACGGCACCGCCAACCGGTACACCCCCCGCATCTCACGACGCACCAGCTCACCGAGGGTCTCGACCTCACCGGGCGCGACCTCGAAGACCAGCTCGTCGTGGACCTGCAGGACCATGCGGGAGGCGAGCCCTTCGGCGTCGACCGCCCGGTCGACGGCCACCATCGCCATCTTGATGATGTCGGCCGCCGACCCCTGGATGGGCGCGTTCAGCGCCATCCGCTCGGCCATCTGGCGGCGCTGGTAGGAGTCGGAGGCGAGGTCGGGCAGGTAGCGGCGGCGGCCGAGGATGGTCTGGGTGTAGCCGTCCCTGCGCGCCTGCACCACCACCCCGTCGAGGTACTCCTTGACCTTGGCGAAGCGCTCGAAGTACGCGTCCATCATGACCCGCGCCTCCTCGGGCGCGATGCCGAGGCGCTGCGCCAGGCCGAAGGCGTTCATGCCGTACGCCAGCCCGTAGGTGACCATCTTGACGCGGGCGCGCAGCTCCCGGTCGACCTGGTCGGGCGGCAGGCCCCAGACCATCCCGGCCACGGTGGCGTGCACGTCCTCGCCGCTCAGGAACGCCGCCACCAGCTTCTCGTCGCCGGCCAGGTGGGTGAGCACGCGGAACTCGATCTGGGCGTAGTCGGCCACCAGCAGCGTCTCGGCGTCCGGGCCGGCGACGAACGCGCGGCGGATCTCCCGCCCCGTCTCGGTCCGGATGGGGATGTTCTGCACGTTCGGGTTCTGGCTGGAGAGCCGCCCGGTGGACGCGATCAGCTGGTTGAACTGGGCGTGGATGCGGCCGGTGGCCGGGTTGACCAGCTTTGGCAGGGCGTCGATGTAGGTGTTCTTGAGCTTGGCCACCTCGCGGTAGCCGAGCAGCTCCTCGATGATCGGATGGCTGCCGAGGAGCTGGCCGAGGGCGTTGGCGTCGGTGGTGTAGCCGGTCTTGATCTTCTTGGTCTTGGGGAGCTTCAGCTTGTCGAACAGGATCAGCTGGAGCTGGGGGTTCGAGCCGATGTTGAACTTCTCCCCCGCCAGCTCGTAGACGCGCGACTCGTGGTCGAACAGGCGCGCATCGAGCCGGTCGCCGATCTCCTCGAGCACCGACAGGTCGACCGCGATGCCGGTGCGCTCCAGCTTGGCCAGGATCGGCACCAGCGGCAGCTCGACGTCGCGGTCGAGGCGCTCGACGCCCATCTTGGCCATCTCGTCGGTCAGGGCCTTGGCGAGCTCCCCCACCGCCTGGGCGCGCAGGCACCAGTCCTCCCACTGCTCCTCGGCCTCGCCGGTGTCGAAGGCGAGCTGCGTGCCCTCGCCCGCCGGGGTGACGGTCGCGGCGGCCCCCTCCGGGCGCAGCTCCTTGCGCAGGTAGCGCAGGGCCAGGTCGGCCAGGTCGTAGGTCGGCTGGCCGGGCAGGGCCAGGTAGGCGGCGAGCGCGGTGTCGACGGCGAGCCCGTCGAGCTCCCAGCCCCGCTCCCAGGCGGCCAGGTAGAGCTGCTTGGCGTCGTGGACCAGCTTGGGCCGGGCCGGGTCGCCGAGCAGCGCGCCGAGGGCGTCGAGGTCCTCCCCGGTGGCCCCCTCCAGGTCGAACCAGGCCGCGCCCGTCCCCTCGGCCCACAGCGCCAGCCCCAGCAGCTCGGCACGGCCCGGCGCGGTCCCCAGGCGGCAGGCGAGGGCGAGCTGGGCCTCCCGCGGCACCTCGGCGAGCCAGCCGGCCAGCTCGCCGGGACCGAGCCGCCTGCCCTCGACCTCGAAGCCCGCGTCGGCGGCGGCCGGCTTGGCGGTGATCTCGAACAGCCGCGTGCGCAGGCCCTGGAACTCGAGGGTGTCGAACAGCCGGTGGATCTCCGAGCGGTCCCACGGGCCCATGCGCAGCTCCGAGGCGTCGACCGGGAGCGGGATGTCGCGGTGCAGGGTGACCAGCTGCTTGTTGCGCAGCACGTCCTCGGCGTGCGCGACGAGGTTCTCGTGCAGCTTGCCGCGCTGCTCGTCGACGTGGGCGACCACCTCCTCCGCGCTGCCGTACGCGTTCACCAGCTTGGCCGCGGTCTTGTCGCCGACGCCGGGCACGCCGGGCACGTTGTCGGAGGTGTCGCCGCGCAGCGCCGCCAGGTCGACGTAGCGCTCGGGCGGGACGCCGTAGCGCTGCTCCACCCCGGCGGCGTCGTAGGTCCTGGTGTCGGTGACGCCGCGGCTGGTCATCATCACCTGCACCCCGGCCTGGTCGTCGATGAGCTGCAGGAGGTCCCGGTCGCCGGTGACCACCACCACCGGCGTGCCCTCCGCCTTGGCCTGCTCGACCAGGGTGGCGATCACGTCGTCGGCCTCGTTGCCTGGCACCTCCACCACCGGGATGCGCAGCGCGGCCAGCACCTCGCGGATGAGCGGCATCTGCGAGCGGAACTCGTCCGGGGTGGTGTGCCGGTTCGCCTTGTAGTCCTTGTAGAGGTCCGAGCGGAAGGCCGGCATCCCGGCGTCGAAGCAGACCGCGATGCGGTCGGGGACGAAGTCGCCGAACAGCTTGACCAGCATCAGCGTGAAGCCGTAGACGGCGTTGGTGACCTGGCCGGTGGTGGTCGCCAGGTCGCTCGGGAGCGCGAAGAAGGCGCGGTAGGCCAGGCTGTGCCCGTCCAGCAGGACGAGCGGGCGGGGAGCCTCCGAGGCGGCGGCTGAGGTGCTCACGAGCGCGAGTCTAGCAGCGTCCCGTGGCAGCTCGGAGCCGTCACGGGACGCGGCGGCCGATGCGGCGGCGCAGGTTGAGCAGGGTGCCCTGGCCGGCGCGGCTGAGGCGAACCTCGTCCACCAGCTGAAGGATCATCCACAGCCCGCGGCCGCCGAGCGCCATCGGGGGCGGCGGGTCGGACGGGAGCTGCGGCGGCCGCGGCGTCGGCCCCTGGTCCTTCACGGACATCTCGACCCAGCCGTTCTCGACCACGATCGCCACGCGGATGCGGCCGCCGCCCTCGGAGCCGTGGCGGATGGCGTTGCCGACCGCCTCGCCGAGGGCGAGCAGGACGTCGCTCGCGACCTCGTCGGGCACGCCGCTGAGGACCCGCTCCGCCGCGTGACGAACCGCGGGGAGCTGCGCCGCCGATGGGGGGATCTCCAGCTCCACGGGCACCTGTACGGAACGGCGGGACGGATGGCCACGCACCATTACCCAGATCCAGACCAAGCTGAAACGCGACCCCAGCGAGGTGGGGCCACCGGGCGTTTCTGTAGAGGCCTGACCGGGTGGTGACCGTTACCCAACCGAAGGGCAGATTTCTGCTGACTGCATCGTTGCAGGTGACACCGTCCATACCCGAACCTTGTGCTGGTCGCGCCGCTGCCCGTTCGGGTTGACCCTCTGGCGGTGCCGCTGCTAGCTTGCCAACGATCGGGGTCCCCCCAGAAGTCGAGGCACCTGGGGACCCCGAGTTCCGTCCGGCGCAGGGGTCGGGACCGAGTAGAGAACGTTCGCACTCGGGGAAGGTGCGAACGGCGCCAAAGGCTACCCGGCTCCTCGCCGGACCCCCTCTTGCCGGGCACCCGGGTTAGAGGATCCGCGACAGGAACGTGCGCGTGCGCTGGTGCTTCGGGTTGGCGAACACCTCGGTCGGCGGCCCCTGCTCGACGACCACGCCCTCGTCCATGAACACGACCTTGTCGCCGACCTCGCGGGCGAAGCCCATCTCGTGGGTGACCACGATCATGGTCATGCCGTCCAAGGCCAGCTTCTTCATGGCGTCCAGCACGTCGCCGACCAGTTCCGGGTCGAGCGCGCTGGTGGGCTCGTCGAACAGCATCAGCTTGGGGTCCATCGCCAGCGCGCGGGCGATCGCCACGCGCTGCTGCTGGCCGCCCGAGAGCTGCATCGGGTAGACGTCGGCCTTGTCGGCCAGGCCGACCTGGTCGAGCAGCTCGTGGCCGCGGCGGCGGGACTCGTCCTTGCGCATCCCCTTGACCTGGCAGGGCGCTTCGCAGACGTTCTCCAGCGCGGTCATGTGCGGGAACAGGTTGAAGCGCTGGAAGACCATGCCGATCTCGGCACGCTTGCGGGCCACCTCACGGTCGCGCAGCTCGTGAAGCTTGCCGCCCTCCTCGCGGTAGCCGACCAGCTCGCCGTCGACCCAGAGCCGGCCGCCGTTGATCTGCTCCAGGTGGTTGATGCAGCGCAGGAAGGTCGACTTGCCGGAGCCGGACGGGCCGAGCAGGACGACCACCTGGTTCGGCCGTACCTCCAGGTCGATGCCCTTGAGCACCTGGAGGTGGCCGAAGCTCTTGTGGACCGCCTCGGCCTTGACCATCGGCCGTTCCGTTTCTTGACCGAGGCCAGGGGGGTCGACGAGATCAGGCGCCATGGGAACCTCCACCGATCACCGGCGCGGCCGCGCGCGCCTGCCGTCCACCGACGGCGAAGCCCCGGCCGAAGCGCCGCTCCAGGAAGTACTGCCCGACCATCAGCACGCTGGTCATCCCCAGGTACCAGATGCAGGCCGCGACCAGCATCGGGAAGACCTGGAAGGTGCGGGCACCGATGGCCTGGAGCTGGAAGAACAGCTCGTTGGTGACCGGCACGAAGGCGAGCAGCGCGGTGTCCTTGAGCATCGCGATCGTCTCGTTGCCGGTCGGCGGGACGATCACCCGCATCGCCTGTGGCAGGACGATCCGGCGCAGGGTCTTGGTCCGCGACATGCCCAGCGCGTGGGCGGCCTCCTGCTGGCCCGGGTCGACCGCCTTGATGCCGGCCCGGACGATCTCGGCCATGTAGGCCGCCTCCGACAGCGCCAGGCCGAGCAGCCCGGCCACGAAGCCGGTGATGAGGGTCCGCGCGTCCGCGCCGAAGAACCGCAAGTCGAGGTCGATCCCGATCAGGTTCCCGATCTGGTGGTCGAACGGCACCCCGAACTCGTAGCGCGCGAACAGGATGCCGAGGTTGCCGAACAGGATCAGCAGCACGATCCGGGGCACGGCGCGGAAGAACCAGGTGTAGACCCAGGCGGCGCTGGAGAGCACCGGGTTCGGGGACAGGCGCAGCACCGCGATCGCGGTCCCGAGCGCCACGCCGATGAGCATCGACAGGACGGTGGCGAGCAACACCGTCCGCACGCCCTCGATGACCGGCGGGCGGAACATGTTGTCGAACATGAAGCGCCACTGGAACGCCTTGTTGGTCACCAGCATGTGGACGAACATCGCCGTAAGCAGGGCGACCACGGCGATGGCGACCCAGCGGCCCGGGTGGCGGACGGGCACCGCCTTGACCGTCTCCGGCTGTGCCCGCTCCGCCGTCTGCGTCTCGGTCATGACGCCGCGCCTCGCACTACCGCAACGTCAGGGGTTGACCGCCGAACTGTCGATGCCACCCGCGTCGACCCCCCACTTCTGCAGAATCGTCTTGTAGCTTCCGTCGGAGATGAGCGCGCTGACCGCACCGGAGAGCGCCTCAGCGAAGTCGGTCTGGTCCTTCTTGACGACATAACCGTACGGCGCCGCCTCGTAGATGTCACCGAGCGCTTCGAGCTGGTCCTTGCTCTGCTTCACCGCGTAGGCGACCACCGGGGAGTCGGCCAGCATGGCGTCGTCCTTGCCGGTGACCACTGCCGCGGTCGCCTGACCCTGGTCCTGGTAGCGGTCGACGGTGAAGGCCGGCTTGCCGCCGCTGGTGCACTCCTTCAGGCGCTTGGGCAGGTCGTCGGTGTCCTGGACGGTGCTGGTCTGCACGGCGACCTTCTTGCCGCAGGCGGCGTCGGGCTGGATCCCGCTCGGATTGCCCTTCTTGGCCGCCCACTGGGTGCCGGCGTTGAAGTAGCTGACCATGTTGACCTGCTTCTTACGCTCGTCGTTGATGGTGAACGACGAGACGCCGATCTCGTACTTCCCCGACTGCACGCCTGGGATGATCGCGTCGAACTTCGCCGACTGGAACTCGGCCTTCAGGCCCAGCTTGGCCGCGACGGCGTTGAACAGGTCGACGTCGAAGCCGACCACGGTCTTGCCGTCGGTGTCGAGGAACTCGCTCGGCGCGTAGGTCGCGTCGGTCCCGACGAGGATCTTGCCGTCAGACTTGATCGCGTCAGGCACCTTCGCGGCGAGCGCCTGGTCGACCGCGGTGGCGGCGGTCGTCCCCGTCGCCCCGCCCCCGCTGGGTTCGTTGCTCCCGCACGCCGCCAGGACGAAGGCCAGGCCCACGCCTCCGGCCAGCAGCCGCCACCTCCGTGCGCTTCCCACCATGGTCTTGCTCCAATCGTCCTGGGTCGCCGGCCCACTCCGGCGACCGCCCAGCGGTCGCGCCGTCACTCCTCGCCGAGGTACGCCTTGCGCACCTGCTCGTCAGCGAGCAGGGCCTCGGCGTCGTTCTCGAGGACGATCCGGCCGGTCTCGATCACATAGCCACGGTTGGCCAGGCTCAGGGCCTGGGCCGCGTTCTGCTCCACCAGCAGGATCGTGGTACCCAGCTGGTTGATCTCCCGGATGGTGTCGAAGATGCGCTGGACCACGATCGGAGCCAGCCCCATCGACGGCTCGTCGAGCAGCAGCAGCTTCGGCTTGGCCATCAGGGCACGGCCGATCGCCAGCATCTGCTGCTCGCCGCCGGACAGGGTGCCCGCCGCCTGGCGGGCCCGCTCCGACAGGATCGGGAACAGCTCGAACACCCGGTCCATGTCCGCCCCCTGCTCCGCGTCACGGCGGATGAAGGCGCCCATGTCGAGGTTCTCGCGCACGCTCATGCGCGGGAAGATGCGCCGGCCCTCCGGCGCGTGGGCCACCCCGTGGCGCACCACGTCGTGGGCCGGCAGCAGGTCGATCCGCTGGCCCTCGTAGAAGACCGCGCCCTCGCCCGGCCGCAACAGGCTGGAGATGGTCCGCAGGGTGGTCGTCTTGCCGGCGCCGTTGGCGCCGATGAGGCAGACGATCTCCCCCCGGTCGACGTGGAAGCTGACTCCCTTGACGGCCTCGATGTTGCCGTAGAAGACGTGGATGTCCTTGACGTCGAGCAGGACCTCGCCCATCTACGACGCCGCCTTCCCGAGGTAGGCCTCGATCACCTTCGGGTCCCGCTGGACCTCCTGCGGCCTGCCCTCGGCCAGCTTCTCGCCGTGGTCCAGGACGGTGACCCGGTCGGAGATCCTCATCAGGAACTTCATGTCGTGCTCGATCACCACGATCGCGAGGCCCTGGCCGCGGATGCGCTCGACCAGCGCGGCGGCCCGCGACGTCTCCTGCGGGTTCATGCCGGCGGTGGGCTCGTCCAGCAGCAGCAGCTTCGGCTGGGTGGCCAGCGCCCTGGCGATCTCCAGGCGGCGCATGTCGCCGTAGGACAGGTTGCGCGCGCTCTCCTCCTCCTTGCCGCGCAGGCCGGCGAACTCGAGCAGCTCCATGCCCTGGTCGCGGCTCTCCTGCTCCTCGCGCTTGAAGCGGCCGGTGCGCAGCACCGCGCCGAACACGCCCTCGCGGGTGCGGCAGTGCCGCCCGACCATGACGTTCTCGAGCGCGGTCATGTTGCCGAACAGGCGCAGGTTCTGGAACGTCCGCGCGATCCCGAGCCGGGTGATGCGGTCGGGCGGCAGCCCGTTGACGCGCCGGCCCTCGAACAGGATGTCGCCGGAGCTCGGCTCGAAGATGCCGGTGATGCAGTTGAAGAAGGTGGTCTTGCCGGCGCCGTTGGGGCCGATCAGCCCGTGGATCTCGCGCTGGCCGACGGTGAAGTCGACCTCGCGCACGGCCACCAGGCCGCCGAACCGCCGGGTGACGCCGCGCGCCTCCAGCACCAGGCCGTCGCCAGGGGCGTCCGGCGGCGCCGCGCTGGCCTGCTCTCGCGGTTCCTGGGACATCTCTAGACCCCTCTGACGTCGTAGAGCTGCTGGGACTCGACGGCCGCCTCCTCGCCCGCGGCGTGCAGCTCGCGGCGGCGGCGCGCCGACGGCAGCAGCCCCTCCGGCCGGAAGCGCATGATCAGCACCAGCGCGATCCCGAACAGCAGGAAGCGGATGTCGGACAGGTCGCGCAGCTTCTCGGGCAGGAACACCAGCAGGGCCGCGCCGAGGGCGACCCCTGGCGGGTTCCCCAGCCCGCCGAGCACCACCATCGCCAGGATCAGCACCGAGATCTGGAACACGTAGGAGTCCGGCGAGACCTGGGTGCCGAAGTGCGCGTCGACCGAGCCGGCCATGCCGGCGAAGAACGCGCCCGACCCAAAGGCGAACAGCTTGGTGATGGTGGTGTTGATGCCCATGGCCGCGGCGGCCACCTCGTCCTCGCGGATGGCCACCCAGGCACGCCCGAGCCTGGAGTCGTTGAGGCGGTAGATCACCCCGAGCACCAGCGCGATCAGGATCAGCGACAGGTAGTAGTACATGGCGTTGCCCGACAGCTCGAGACCCCCGATCGTGACGCCGTCGGACAGCGAGGTGCCGAACAGCGCCGGCGCGGGGATCGAGGCGATCCCGTTCGGCCCGCCGGTGATCGGGTCGAGGTTGTTCAGGGTGATGCGCACGATCTCGCCGAACCCGAGGGTCACGATGGCCAGGTAGTCGCCGCGCAGCCGCAGCGTCGGGGCGCCCAGGAGCACCCCGAAGATGCCGGCGACCATCGGCGACAGCAGCAGCAGGACCACGATGAACCACGATGTTCAGCCCGAGGGCGGCGACCACGAAGATGCCGGCCTGGGCGGCGACGCGGACCCAGAAGGTGTCGTCGGACAGCACCTTCTGCAGCGGCGGGAACAGGACCAGGAGCACGACCATCGCGACGAGCGCCACCAGGCGCTCGCGCTCGAACGGGCCGGCGAGGCCCTTGAGGACACCGAGCCGGCCGAGCGCGAGCACGGCCGCCACCAGGGCGAGGAAGTAGCCGACGAACTCGCCCGGGTCGTCGACCCGCACGCCCCAGAAGAAGACGAGGAAGCCGAGCAGCTCGATGAGCAGCACCAGGGACACGTCGGTGGCGCGCGAGCGGCGCTCCCACGGCTGGTCGCGCGGTGCCGGAGCGTCGGCGTCCAGCAGGCTGCGGCCGGCCATCCAGACCACCACGCCACCCACGATGGCCACCCAGGGACCGGGGCCGACCTTGCTGACCGACAGGCCCTCGAACAGCTCGAGGACGAGCAGCCAGCCCAGCGGCACGGCGGCCACGCCGAGCCCGAGCCAGCCGAGCACGCGGCCGATGCGGTCGTTGCGCAGGGCGGGCCGGCGCAGTGCCAGCGCGCCGAGCGCGGTCGCGGCGACCGCCAGGAGCAGCACATAGAAGCGCACGCCGCCGACGCCGAAGTTGTACAGGTTGCCGGACAGGGGCAGGCCCCTCGCCGCGGAGATCAGCGTCGCCACGGTCCAGTACAGCACCGCGCCGACGATGCCGACCACGCCCCCGACCGGCGCCGCCAGCAGCGGCAGCCGCACCCGCGCCCATCTGCGCGCCACCGATTCCCGCAGGGTGGCGCCGCGGGTGGTCGCCGGCCGCGTGGTCGTGGTCGCCGTCATCAGCCACCCACCCGCTCTCCCAGCAGCCCGGTCGGGCGGAACACCAGCACGAGGATGAGCACGCCGAAGGCGAACACGTCCTGCCACTGCCCGCCGAGGTAGTTGGTCCCGTACGACTCGAGGATACCGAGCAGGAACGCGCCGAGGACCGCGCCGGTGATGTTGCCGATGCCGCCGAGGACCGCGGCGGTGAACGCCTTGAGCCCGGCGATGAACCCCATGAAGAAGTTGACCTGGCCGAGGTACATGCCGGTGAGCACGCCGCCGACCCCGGCGAGGGCGGAGCCGATCACGAAGGTCAGCAGGATGATGTTGTCGACGTCGATGCCCATCAGTCTGGCGGTGTCACGGTCCTCGGCGGTCGCCCGCATCGCCTTGCCGAGCCGCGTGCCGCGGATGAACGCGCCGAGCGCGCCCATCAGGACCAGCGCGACCACCACCATGAACACCCACAGCCACTTGATCAGCACACCAGCCACGGTGAAGCCCGCGTCGGGGAACAATCGTGGGAAGGGTAAGAAGTCACGGCTGTAGAACACCGCCACCGCCTGTTGTAAGACGAAGCTGGCTCCGAGGGCGGTGATCAGCGGGGCCAGCCGCGGTGCGTTGCGTAACGGGCGGTAGGCGAAGCGCTCGAGGGCGATGCCGATCGTCGGCGTCAGCGCGGTCGAGACGAGCAGCACCGTCACCAGACCCATGATCGAGGTGACGCCCCAGCCGAAGTTCGTCGCCCCGAAGTTGAAGGTCCACAAGCCGATGAACGAGCCCAGCATGTAGACCTCGCCGTGGGCGAAGTTGATCAGCTGGATGATGCCGTACACCATCGTGTAGCCGAGCGCGATGAGGGCGTAGTAGGAGCCCTTGGTGATGCCGTTGATGAGCGGCTGGATCAGTTCTGCCACGCTACGGTGCTCCCCTGTCGAGGATCACGACCCGGACGAGCCTGTCCCGGGACGGTCGGAATGGGACCGGGCGGGCCGCCCGAGGAGGGCGGCCCGCCCGCGCCCGACGGTCAGCTTCCGCCTTCGAAGGTGCCGGAGAAGACGTCGGCCCACTTCTCGCTTGTGACCTTGTAGACGGTGAGGACCTTGTTGGAGGTGTCGCCGTACTGGTCGAAGCTCGTCGTGCCGATCACACCGTTGTAGTTCTGGGTCTGGTTGAGCGCGTCGAGGATCTTGGTGCGGTTGTCCTTGACCGTGCCCTCACCGAGCGACTTCGACATCGCCTGGATCAGGATGTTCGCCGCGTCGTACGAGAACGCGCCGTAGGCGGAGAACGGCTCGCTGTAGCCGGCGGCCTTGTAGTCGCTGACGAACTGCTTGGCCGTGTCCAGCTTCTCGGTCGGCGCGCCGACCGAGGTGGCCAGGTCACCGTCGGCCTTCTTGCCGCCGCCGCCCTTGATGAAGTTGTCGTCGTAGATGCCGTCGCCGCCGAACAGCGGGCCCTTGAAGCCGCGGTCCTTGATCTGCGCCGACAGCGGCCCGGCCTCGGGGTACTCCCCGCCGTAGTAGACGAAGTCCGGCTTGGCGCTGGCGACCTTGCTGGCGACCGCGCCGAAGTCGCGGTCACCGGGGTTGATCGTCTCGCCCGAGAGCACCTTGCCGCCGTCCTTCTCGAACTGCTTGGTGAACTCGGCGACCAGACCCTGGCCGTAGGTCTTCTTGTCGTGGATGGTCACGACCGTCTTGAAGGCCGCCTGCTTGCTGGCGTAGTCGGCCGCGAAGGGCCCCTGGACCGCGTCGGTGGTGCACACCCGGAAGTAGGTGGGCCACACCCGCGCGGGGCTGTCCAGGAACTTCTGGCCCCTGGTCAGCGTGGGGTTGGTGTTGGCCGGCGAGATCTGCGCGACGCTCACCTTGGCCAGCACGGGCGCCACCTGCTGGGCCACCGAGGAGTTCAGCGTGCCGATCACGCCGGCCAGGGTGTCGTCGCTGGCCAGTTTGTTGGCCGCGTTCGCCCCCGTCGCCGGGGTGGCCGCGTCGTCCTGGGCGTCGAGCACCAAGGTGTAGCCCGGGACGGTGCCCTTCGTGTTGGCCTGCTTGACGGCCAGGTCGACGCTGTTCTTGATGCCAAGACCCAGAGCCGACAGCGGGCCGGTGAGCGGCGCGATCACGCCGATCTTGGCGGTCTTCTTGGCTTCGCCCCCGCCGCCGCCGCCTGACTCCCTGGAGCATCCGGTGGCCACCATCGCCAGGATCACGGCAACGGCGAGCCCCGGAAGTATCCGATGCTTCAAGGGTCTTGCCCCCTTCCATGTCGCGTGCCCCGTGACCTTGCGCCAACGGCAGTCGGGGCTACCCCACCGAGGCGCAGCGAATGTTGGCGACCCAAGCCACCGTCCGACGGACGTCCCACCGCGGCGTCGGGCCAGGTCGCGACGGCCGCACTGTACCGCAACGCAACCGTGGAAACTATGAGCTGGGCGCCCGTACCGACAGCCTCGACCATGTCGAACGCCGCCTCCCGTGTCTCGCTTTCCTACCGGTACCCTCCGGATAGGCGCCAGCGCCGAACCTACCAGCCACTCGCACCCAGGTCGAGACCGCGACAAGGCCTGGTCACTCACCGTGCGCAGCGTCCTGCGCCGCAACGGATGCGCTACCCTCCTCTTGGATGGATCCTGAATGGATTAATCAGACAAGCTGCCCGAGTGGCGCAACCGGCTGACGCGATGGCCTCAAAAGCCATTGCCCGAAAGGGCGTGCGGGTTCGAGTCCCGCCTCGGGCACCAGTGGAAGTCGCCGCCGGCCGGCGACGACGTGTTCCCCTTTCCCGCGCGGGTGAGCCCCGATGAGGGGCGCTCACGGGCGGCCGGGCTCGCGCGCGACCACGGGTCGGGCCGCTACGAACCGCCGGCGCCGCCTCCCTGCCGCTGTAGCCGCGACCGTCGCCGGCGAGTGCGAGGTGCTGCCTGGGCTGGAGCCGTTCGTGGTCGGCGAGCTCGAGCGGGTCCTCGGTGGGCGGGCGCGGGTGGATTCGGGGGCGGAGCGCGGCGCGGTGCGCTTCGCCTACTCCGGGTCGCTGGGGGCGCTGCTGCGGTTGCGGACGCCGGTGGCGGCCTATCTGGTGGCGCGGTTCCAGGGGCGGCGGCCGAGCGCGCTGCTCGGGGACGAGCGGCTGTTCGCGCAGGTGGAGACCGTGCGGGGGCTGCACCCGGCGGGGGCGTTCGGGTCGTTCCGGCTGTCGGTGCCCGGGCGGGAGTCGAGCGCGGTCAGGCGGCTGGTCGAGGAGCTGCGCCGGCGCACCGGGCTCGACTACGACCCCGAGGACGGCGAGCTGCTGCTGCGCATCCGGCGGGCGGCGGACGGCTGGGAAACGCCACCATCGCGGCGGCCATGGTGGAGCTGACCAGGCCCAGGCCGGGCGACCGGGTGCTGAACCCGCTGTGCGGCTCTGGGACGCTGCTGGTCGAGCGGCTGGCGCGCGGGCCGGCGGCGGGCGCGCTCGGCTGCGACCTCGACCCGGACGCGCTCATGGGAGCACGTACCAACCTGGCCGCCGCCGGGCTGGACGGCAGGGCCGCGCTCGCCAGGATGGACGCCGTCCGGCTCGGCCTGCACGACGGTGGCGTGGACGTGCTCCTCGCCGACCTGCCGTACGGGCACCGCATGGGGTCGCACGAGGACAACGCCACGCTCTATCCGGCGGTGCTCCGCGAGGCCGCGCGGGTCGCCGCGCCCGGCGCCCGCCTGGTGGTCCTCACCCACGAGCTGCGGCTGTTCGAGCACTGCCTGGCCGGCGCGCGGCCGTGGTGGCGGCCCGAGCGTTCGACGCAGGTCTTCCAGAAGGGCCACCACCCGGTGATCCACGTGCTGCGCCGCGAGCGGGCGGCAGGCTGAGGCCGCGCCTCACCACCCGCCGCGGAAGTTCGCGAGGTGCCGCGGCCACCACCAGTGCCAGGCCTTCGGGTGCTGCTTCGGCTTGCACTTCCCGTTCTTCTTCGGCTGGCACTCGGGCACGGTCGTGGTGGTGGTGGTCGACGAGCCAGGATCCGGCGGGGTTACGAGGGTGGTGGTGGTCTCGCCCGCCGTGGGCGGCGGCACGACGGTCGTCGACGGGACCAGAATGAAGACCGGGAGAAGGAGCGTGGTCGTGGTGGTCGTCGCTCCGAGGCTGGTAGAGGGCGGGGTGCCGGGTGCCAGGCCGCCGCCGCCCACCGGGGGCGCCGGGGTGGAGGGACCGGCCGCCGCCGCGGGAGGCGCCGCGTCGCCCGGCCCGAACGGCAGCCCGCCGAGCAGGGCGCGGCAGGCCAGCGAGGTGCAGTCGTCCAGCCTCCGGCCACCGAACTGCCACACCAGGGCGGCGTACAGCAGCCACACCGCCATGCCGGCGGCGAGCAGGGAGCGCCGCGTGAGCCGGACCTCGGCGACACGCCGGCGCAGGGCGAGCAGGCTACGCGGGTCGAGCAGCCAGACCTTGACCATCTCGAGCCGCGACGGCCCTTCCTGTCCCGGCTTGCGTCCCACGCCGACTCGTTCCTCTCCGACCTGTCCTCGTCCTGTCACGGACAGAGCGTCCGCATGCTGCCATATCGCCGCTTCCCTCGCGAACAGCATATGAGTAAAGGACCCTGGAATGACCCAATTGGGCTATGCCGAATAGTGCATGCAGCCCTGGTGACCACCGCACTGGCCGCCGGACGGCCTACAGCAGATCGGCCATGGCGCACCACCGCGTCGCTCCACGGTCGCTTGCCGTGGCGACTCGCGCGGACCTCGCGGGCTGGCCGCCGCCTGCGGCAGGCTCAGCCGGTGGCGTCGGGGACGGGGCGGCGCGCGCCGCGGACCGCCGCGGCCAGCTCGGCGGTGAGGGCGCGCACGCCGGCGACCCCGTCCTGGCCGAGGCGGCGGACCAGGGCGGTGCCCACGATCACGCCGTCGGCGAAGCGGGCTACCGTGGCGGCCTGCTCGGCGTTGGAGACGCCGATGCCGACGCACACCGGCCGGTCGGTGTGGGCACGCACGCGCGCGGTCAGCTCGTCGACCCCGGCGGCGAGCGAGGCGCGAAAGCCGGTCACGCCGAGCGACGCCTGCGCGTACACGAAGCCGCGGCCGGCCGCGCTGAGCGCCGCCAGGCGCGCCTCGGTGGAGGTGGGTGCCGCCAGGAAGATCGGGGCGACGCCGGCCGCGGCGGCGGCGGCGAGCCACGGCCCGGCCTCCTCCGGCGGCAGGTCCGGCACGACCGCGCCACAGGCCCCGGCGGCGGCCAGGTCGCGGGCGAAGCGCTCCGGCCCGCGGTGGGCGACCAGGTTGTAGTAGACGAGCAGCACGACCGGGGCGGCCACCGAGGCGGTCAGCTCGCCGACCAGGGCGAGCACGTCGTCAACGCGGATGCCGCGGTCGAGCGCTTCGCGCACCGCGTCCTGGATCACCGGCCCGTCGATCAGCGGGTCGGAGTAGGGAGGCCCCACCTCGAGCACGTCGGCGCCGGCCTCGGCCATGGCGCGGAACGCCGCCAGCGACACGTCCCGGTCCGGGAAGCCCGCCACGCCGTAGCCGATCAGCGCGGCGCGGCCCTGGCTGCGGATCTCGCCGAGCCGCTCCTCCAGCCGCTCCACCGGTAGCCGCCCGTCGGCGGCGTGCCCAGCGGGCCGGGCCCCTGCGCCGGGCCGGGCGGCGGCTCCCGCCCCCGGCTGATCGGCCGCGCCGGGCCGGGCGGGCGTGTGCTCAGGCACCGGCCCCGCCCTCCAGGCCGGCGACGGTGTCGACGTCCTTGTCGCCGCGACCCGAGAGGGTGAGGACGACCAGCGAGCCGGGGGCGACCTCGCCGCTGGCGGCCGCCTCGGTCAGCCAGGCGAGGGCGTGGGCCGGCTCGAGGGCCGGCAGCAGGCCCTCGGTCCTGGCCAGCAGCCCGAACGCCTCCAGGGCGGCGGCGTCGCCGACCTGCCGGTAGGCCACGCGGCCGCTGTCGAGCCAGAAGGCGTGCTCCGGGCCGACGCCCGGGTAGTCGAGGCCGGCCGAGACCGAGTGGGTCGGCAGCACCTGGCCGTCCGGGTCCTGCAGGACGTAGGAGCGGGCGCCGTGCAGCACGCCGTCCTCGCCGAAGTTCAGGGGGGCGCCGTTGTCGCCCGGCCCCGCTCCCCTGCCGCCGGCCTCGACGCCGACGAGCCGCACCTCGTCGTCGACGAAGGGAGCGAACATCCCGGCCGCGTTGGAGCCGCCGCCGACGCACGCGACCACCAGGTCGGGCAGGCGATCGGTCGCGGCCAGCACCTGGGCGCGGGTCTCCTCGCCGATGACCCGCTGGAACTCGCGCACCATCACCGGGAAGGGGTGCGGGCCGACCACCGAGCCGATCGCGTAGTGGGTGGTCGGCACCGACTCCACCCAGTCGCGCAGCGCCTCGTTGATGGCGTCCTTGAGGGTGGCGGTGCCGCTGGCGACCGAGCGGACCTCCGTGCCGAGCAGCCGCATGCGGACCACGTTGAGGCGCTGGCGCCGGGTGTCCTCCTCGCCCATGTAGACGACGCACTCCTGGCCGAGCAGGGCGGCCACCGTGGCGGTGGCGACGCCGTGCTGGCCGGCGCCGGTCTCGGCGATCACCCGCCGCTTGCCCATGCGCCG
>WNGF01006621.1_pt1 | contig 16213 bp, 13 predicted proteins | sample 5400641 | NCBI WGS metagenome assembly WNGF01 (sample SAMN13153371, study PRJNA577476) | soil metagenome | isolation source: 80 cm soil or saprolite under grassland replicate 2 | place: USA:California | collected 2016-06-15
CGACTCGGCATCACCCGACAAGCCGCGCAACAACGGTGGGGAAACGTGGCCGTTGCCTGATGGGAACGCCGTTGGGAACGGGACCACACGAACGACGCGTCTTGCAGAGGAGCGACGGGACGCACGAGACAGGACGACCACCCAAATTCGGCGCACACTAGACGCCGCGCGAGCGGTGAAACCGCGACGCGGTACCTCATAACCCAGAGGTCGCACGTTCAAATCCTGCCCCCGCTACCACCGCGAAGGCCCCCGAACCGGACAGGTTCGGGGGCCTTTCGCATGTGCGGCGCGACGACCGTGACCAAATTCGTGCCAGATGGGCATCCGACCGCGCAGTCGTCAGGGTCAAGGGCCGATCTTCCGCGTCGCACCGTCGAGCCAGCTCGCGGGTCGTGTGCTGCCGGCGCCGATAACCTGCTGCGACTCGTTTCGCCGTCGCCGACCGCGGGGGACACACGCGCTAACCACCGGGCTTGTCCTCGGAGGTCCAGCGGATGCTGCGTGAGGGCAAGTGTCGCTGCCTTGGATAGTGCCTGCTATCAACCTATCGTCGTCGCGGGTCGGGGAAGCCGAGGCGGAGGTAGCCGGGCGCTCGTTTAGCCAGTGATGATGCGAGTACGCCGGTGAGGGTGTCGTGGTAGTCGTGGACTTCGGCGGTGTCCTTGCCGGGGTGGACGCGCAGGATGCGCCCGACGTACTGCTCGAGTGGGCCTTTGAAGGCGACGGGTGCGGTGAGAAACAGGGTGTCCAGCGCGGGGCAGTCGAAGCCTTCGCCGATGTAGGAGGCGGTGGCGATGGCCAGCAGTGGTTGTCCGTCGGGTGGGTTGGTGAGCCTGTCGAGGGCGGCGGTGCGCTCCTTGGCGCCCATGCCGCCGCGGAGGACGACCGGTCCGTGGTCGCGGAGCGCGGTGTCGAGGCGTTCGAGGTGGGTGGTCCACCGGGTCAGGACCAGGCAGTTGCGGCCACGCCCGAGTGCGGCGATGACGTCGTCGATGATTTGGCGGTTGCGGGCGTTGTCGGCGGCCAGGTCGCGGTAGACGGCGGGCATGCCGCCGGGTGCGGATGGCTCGAGGGTGCCGGTGTAGGTGAACGCGGTGGGGTGGACGTGCAGCACCGGCTGTGGTGGGGCGAGGTCGACGGATCGGGTGGTCAGGGTGCCTGGCTCTGCTGGCGTCATGGTGTGCCGGCCCGGCCCGAGTTGCAGTGCGATGAGGTCGTCGAGTTGGTCGCGGCGGTAGGGGGTCGCGGTGAGGCCGATCCAGCGTCGGGCCGGGATCTGCTTGACCGCGTGCTCGAACGCCGCGGCCGGGACGTGGTGGCACTCATCGACGACGATCAGGCCGTACTGGGCGGTCAACGCCGGGATGTCGTCGCGGCGGGTGAGTGATTGCAGCATGGCGACGTCGATGGTTCCGTGTGTCTTGCGGCGTCCGCCGCCGAACTGGCCGGCCTTGACGCCGAGGTGCTCGGCGATTCGGGCGCGCCACTGGTCGGCGAGGGCTTTGCGGTCCACGAGGACGAGTGTGCTGGTGGTGTGTTGCGCGATCAGCGCGCACGCGATCACGGTCTTTCCCGCGCCAGGCGGCGCGACGAGAACGCCGAGGTCGTGTCCGGCCAGAGCGTTGACGGCGGCCTGCTGCGCGGGTTCGAGGACGATCGCGGACTCGAAGCCTCTGTGCGCTCCCGTGCTGCGCTCGTCGGTGATCTCCAGCCGACTCCCGGCCTGCTTGGCAACATCACCGAGCCGCTCGAGGAGGCCGCGCGGGAGCACGAGGCTGCCGTCGAGGGTTTCGTCGTAGCTGAGCAGAAACCGGGGCACGTTCCAGGTGGAGGCGCGCAGGCGCTGCCGTTCGTAGAACACCGGGTTGGGCATCGAGGCGGCGTGCTTGAGGGTCGCGGCCAGCGCCGGTGTGAGATCGGCCCCGTGCACGGTGACGCCGGCGCCGAGGCGGACGTGCAGGATGGGCGGGGCCTGCGGGACGGTACGGGTCGCGGTCGGCGCAGCGAGGCCGGTGACCGCAGCGCCGACGGCCACCCGGCCGAGCCGCCCGGCCAGGTGCTTCGCCTCCCGCGGGGTCAGCCGGGGCAGGCTGGACAGGTAGGCCCATTGGTCCTCGAACGGTTCCAAGGTGGCGACGTCGAGGAACACGGTCGCGCCGTGATCGCGGTGGCGGCGATGCAGCGGCGCGGCGATCAGGTTGCCGATGCTGCCGGTGGCCGGCAGCACGTCCTGCGCGGGGAAGAGCCGATCGTAGCTGGCCAGACTCATGTGCCCCCGGATCGACATCGCCTCGCGGAGCAGTCCGGTGCCGATCTGCCGGGCGGTCACGGCGGGCACCGGCGTAGCGAAGAGGATCCACGCATGCGCGCCGGTCCCTGACCGGGACACTTCCAAGCCGGCCGATACGCCCGCGGCACGGGCGGCCTTGAGGTAGGCCAGCGCGTCCAGCATGGCGGTTCGTCCGTCGAAGTCGGCGGCCAGCCAACAGCAGCGGTCACCGTCCAGCAGCGGGTACAGCCCGATCTCCGCGTCGCCGGACAGGTGCGCGACCAGAACGTCGTCGGTGAGCGGCAGGTAGTCGCGGCGAGCCGCGCCCTTGCGCCAGCCGCCGCGCACGGCAGGCATCCAGCCTGACTTGCCGGTGCGGCGATTCTCCCACCGGACGGCATACACATCGGCGCGCGCGGCGAACAACGCCCGGTAGAAGGCGATCTTCTTCCCCGACGCCGACGCGTTATCCACCGGGCCCGGTGCCGCGTCGAAGATGCCGGTCTGCGTCGGGCCCGGCGGCCGCGCCTCACCCGGGCGCAGTTCGAGCAGCCGCTGCAGCCGGGCGTTCTCCGCACGCAGTCGGCCAACCTCAGCGCCCAGTGCCGCCTGATCGTCGCGCATGTCGGATAGGTCTCGCGCACTGGGATCGCCGCGCACGGGGACACCGTAACCGTGTCGCGGCTGACTCGGCGCTGACACGTCCCCGACTTGGCGCTGGATCGGTCTCCTCCCGATCAAGGCCTCGCAGCCGGTTACTGACTGTGACGCGCTCGGGGGCCGCTCCCTTGGCGTTCGGTGTCGCCGCCTGGAGGGCGGCGGCCGGGCAGCGATCGCCGCCCTCCGGTTCACCGAGCTGGTCTGGGCCAGGGCCGAGATCGCTCTGTCCGAGCACGCGCTGCCGAGCGCCAAGCTGCTCGCCGGCGAGGTGCCCCGGAGCTGGAAGACCTCTTCGGCGCCGCCGGGGCGCCGCTGGTCCCGCGCGCGGGGAAGGAGCTGGATCAGCGCTGCAGCTGCCCGGATCGGGAGGTGCCGTGCAAGCATCTCGCGGCGACGTTCTACCTGCTCGCGGAGGCCTTCGACGCGGACCCGTTCCTCATCCTGCGCTGGCGGGGCCGCGACCGGGAGTCGCTGCTGCGGAGGTTGCGCGAGTTGCGCGCCGAAGGGCCGGTCTACGAACCGGACGAGCTCGCCGAGCCTGCGCCCGCCGCCGCGGGCGCGGCGCTCGCCCTGGCCGATCTGCCGCCGCCCGCTCATCAGCCGGATCGCTTCTGGCTGCATCCTGCGCCGCTGCTCGCCCGGCCCACGACCCTGGACGTCGAGCCCGACCTGCTGCTGCGCCAGCTGCCGACGCCCGGCGCTGTGCTGGGCGGGGAGGCGCTCGTGGCGAAGTTGCGGACGGCGTACCAGCGCTTCGGTGCGGCGGAGTAGCGATGGCGCGTCAGGACATCGAGGTGCGGGTGCGCCGGGTCGCCGAGCAGGCGCTGGCCGAGCAGCACTACGTCCGCCCGGTCGACGTGCTACTCGGCCTGGGCTGGCTCGCGCCCACCCACGTCGACGAGTGGCGGCAGGGGCGGGTCGCCTACCTCGAGGGCGTGACCCAGGGCAACCTCAGCAGGATCTCCACGGCGATGGCCGAGTTCCGTCGCTGGGCGCGAGCGCGCGGGTTGCAGCCGTCCGAGACCGCGTACGTGGCGCGCACCCGCGACCGCCGCGCGCTGCGCTTTTCCGCGAGCAACGATCCGGGCATCGAGCAGGCGTATCGCACGCACTGGATCTCGCCGGAGCTCTCCGAACGCAAGCGTGATCGACTCGCCGAGCGGCAGAGCCGTCCTCCGGACCTGCTCGTGATCGCCGCGAGCAAGCCCTGGACGTGCGCCGAGTGTGCGGCCGAGTTCGGAGCGGGCGCGTTTCTCATGCTGGAGGACGCGGGCCCGCACTGCATGGACTGCGTCGACCTCGGCCACCTCGAGTTCCTGTCGGCCGGCAACACTGCGCTCACCCGCCGGGCGAAGAAGGCCAGCTGGCTGTCGGCGGTCGTCGTGCAGTGGAGCCGATCGCGGAAGCGTTACGAGCGGCAAGGCATCCTCGCCGAGTCCGGCGCCATCGAGCACGCCGAGGCGGAGTGCCTGGCCGATGACGAGGTGCGCGAGCGCCGGCGCTTGCGCGAGGAGCAGCGCCGCTCGACTGCTGACGAACAATTCGCCGCCGACCTCGCCGCCGCGATCCGCACGCAGTTCCCCCGAGTTGCCCGATCGAGCGCGCCGCCCGTATCGCCCGCCACGCGGGTGTGCGGGGCAGCGGGCGGATCGGCCGCACGCGCGCGGGCCGCGCACTCGACCCCCAAGCGGTCCGGCTCGCCGTAATCGCTGCAGTACGGCACGACGACACGGCCTACGACCAACTGCTGATGTCAGGCATGCCGCGCGCTCAGGCCCGCGACCAGATCGGAGCCGACATCGAGCGCATCCTCACCGGCTGGTCCCTCAACCCCGTGCTGACCGATCGGCAGACTGCGCGGTGATGGCGCGATCTTCGGCCTGTTAACGCACCGTGGGCACTGTCGAAGCGCACCTCACGCCGCATGAGCGCGGCGAGCGCCGAATAGGGACGCGCCGTTCTCCCCAGCCCACCGGATTGGGGCCGTCGATATGTGCACACACGGTCGCTGGTCATCGTGGCTACGAGCGGACGAGTGGGCAGGACCTCGACCTCGGCCAAGGACGATCGGCATGCTCGGGGAGCCGTGTGCCACGACAGGTGGGACTTGTGGGGTTCCAATAGTCGGTTCGTCGGTCACTCGGGGTTATGCGGCGGGGTGGTATTCGTTGATGAGGCCGCCGAGTATCGGGCGGCGCGCTATCTCCGATGGGGTGTGGGCCGGGACTGGCTGGACCGGTGACGGCGGTCGCAGTCCCTGGCTACGGTGAGGCCGCTGCTGGTTGTAGTGGGAGGCGTACTCGGCGAGCACGTGGCGTAGGTGTCGTTGTCCGAAGATCAGCATGCGGTCGGCGAGTTCGGCTCTGATGGTTCGGACGAATCGTTCGGCGTAGCCGTTGGCCTGTGGACACCGGGGCGGGATCTTCACGACATGGATGCCGGCGTCGGCAAAGACGGTGTCGAAGGCTGTAGTGAACTGTCCGGCTCGGTCGCGGATCAGGAACCGGAAGCCGCCCGCGCGTTCGCCGAGGTCAGCGATCAGGTTGGATGGCCGAGCGCATCCTCGCCACGTGCCCCACCGCCGAGGCCTCCTGGTACGAAGGCGTCGGGCACACCCGTCGAGCAGCAGTTGCTGGGCGCGCTGGTCCCCGGCACAACGGTCGAGCGCTCTCAATGCGTTTCACCTTGAGCAGCGGGTGTCTCTGCGGCCGTGATCAGGGATCTTCGCCAGAAGGAGAGTAGTTCGCGGTCCGCCTAACTCATGCGTCACCCGCCCGGGCCGAATCTCACCGGCCTCACCCGTTGCCGTGCTTGCCGCTCGGCGAACCGCGTCCGGGTGTGGCTAGAGTCTTTTCGTGCCGAGATTCGCTTCGTTTGATGCGTCCGGTCTACGGCGGGCCAGCGCGATTCGTAAGCTGCCGTGGCTTGCCTCGTCCGTAGCGTTGATCCACGTTAATGCCGCGGGTGTGGTCAGCCAGGCGGCGACACCACCGCAGAAACGACGTCTACTCGATGACGCCATCGGGCGGGATCTTGTGCTGGTGGCCTGGCGAGGCCAGTGGGGGCAGGAGGTTCTCGTGGTCGATGACCTTCGTCAGGCACGCGCGGCCGTCAAGGAATGATTCCCGGCCCTTACTCCGGGTGCTGATGCTGGGCATCCACGGCGCCGCTCTGATCCCCGACCGAACTGCGCTCGAAGACTGGTGCCTGCCCTTCGTAGCTGCCGCCTTGCTCGGCTGGCCGGTCGGGTCATGAGTGGCGTTTGCGCCATCGCGTCAGCGCAGGGTGCCGGGCGGCGCGCGGCCGTCAGGCCGCGCCTTGATACCTCAGAGGCCACCTCGGCAGCACCGCTGCGCCAGCCCGACTGTCCACTGTGGACGGTCTGACAATCACTCTGTCATTCAACGCCAGTCATCCGCTGCCAACGATGCCACCACGGACACGCGCGAGGCCAGCATTTTCCGGTACCAGACAAACCAGGCATACGGATTACTAATCTACGGATCTGTGAGTGTTGGGGTTCGAGTCCCTCCGAACTCAGAGACCTCCGAACTCAGAGACCTCCGGGCGCGCTACAAAGAGGCTTATTTGCGGCGACTGCTCACGGAGATCGACGAGCACCGCAATGCCCGTGACGAGGTAGCTCCGTAGCTGCCGGAGCGATGAACGGTGCCGGCCACGGATGCGTCGTCCCATTGCCGACGTCGCCGAGCTGTATCGTGACACGACCAAAACAATAGAAGCGAATGGGTAATCTGCGCGCGATGAGCGTCTCAGCATCAACGCGGCCGGGGAGTGAGGTTCGCCCCAGGCTGTCCGACACCGACTACGAGCGCCTGCTCACTTTCCGCACCCAGCTGCGCCGCTTCGACCAGTGGAGCGCGAGGCGCGCGAGCGGATTCGGGCTCACTCACGCCCAGCGCCAGTTGCTGCTCGCGATCCGCGGCCACGCCGACCCGCGCGGGCCAACAATCGGCGACATCGCCGGGTACCTGCTCGTCCGCCACCACACCGCGGTCGAGCTGGCCGACCGGACGCAGGAGCTGGGCCTCGTCGTCCGCAAGCGCGACCGCGACGATCGCCGGCTCGTGCGGCTGGCGCTCACCGCGAAGGGCCGCGGGCGGATCAGGGCGCTGACCACTGCGCACCTGGACGAGCTGCGCACGCTCGTCCCGCTGCTGGCCGCTCTCGTGGAGGACGATCGGTACGCTGCCAAACTGTCGCGGCGCGATACGTCATGATGTCGTTGTTGAACCATATCGTCAGACGATAGTTGTTAGGTCCAATAGCGTAATTGTCGGCTTGCTCTTGATGATCTCCGCTGGGATTTCAAGGGCTGGCAGGTGCAAGCCGTGATGATCATGAATTGTCAAGGCCATTCTTGACCTTCGGCGTAGGGTTATCGCAGGCGGGGGGTACGTGGGCGTGGGCCCGAACAGGTTCCGTTCCAATCGGGAGTGCCGATGAGCGAGAACGAGCTGCCCCAGCCGCGGTATGAGATGCGTGCCCTGAGCCGCCGCGACTTCATCAAGGCGAGTGGCGTCGCTGCAGCCGCCCTCGGGGTGGGACCCGCGTTGCTGACCTCGTGCACGGCGGGCGGCGGCGGCAGCAGGAAGGGTTTCAGCATCCTGCTGTGGAGCCACTTCGTGCCCAAGTACGACACCTGGTTCGACGGCTGGGTCAAGGACTGGGCCCAGAAGAAGAAGATCACGGTAACTGTCGACCACATCAACCAGGCCGACCTGCCGCCCAAGACCGCGGGGGAGTTCTCCGCGAAGTCCGGCCACGACCTCATCGAGTGGATCACCCCGCCGTCCTCCTATGAGCCGAACGTGTTCGACATGAAGGACCTCGTCCAGGAGGTCGAGAGCAAGTACGGCAGGCAGATCGACTTCTGCAAGATGTCGAGCTTCAATCCGCACACCGGGAAGTACTACGGCTTCTGCCATACGTGGACGCCTGACCCGGGCGACTATCGCAAGAGCCTGTGGAGCCAGGTGGGCCTGCCCAACGGGCCGACCACGTTCGACGAGTTGCTGGCCGGTGGCGCCGAGATCAAGAGCAAGCTCAAGGTGCGGATGGGCATCGGCATGTCGCCCGAGGTGGACTCGAACATGGCCGCACGCGCGCTCATCTGGTCCTACGGCGGCTCGGTGCAGGATGCGAACGAGAACGTCACCCTCAACTCGGACGCGACCGTCGCGGCCGTCGAGCAGATGGTCAAGCTGTACAAGCAGACCATGTCCAACGAGGTGTTCAGCTGGAACGCCGCGTCGAACAATCAGGGACTGGTCGCGGGCCAGCTGTCCTACATTCTCAACTCGATCTCGGCGTACCGCAGCGCACTGACCACCAACCGCAAGGTCGCCGACGACATCTACTTCGTGCCTGCCCTGAAGGGCCCGAGCGGCACCGGAGTGGCCAGCGAGCACGTGATCCGGTCCTACATCGTGCCGAAGTGGGCCAAGAACGTCGACACGATCAAGGAGTTCCTGATCGACCTCGTCGCCGCCGACAAGGACGCGGTCAACAACAGCGAGCTCTACGACTTCCCCGCGTTCGCCAACACGCCGGGCGTGGCGCCGCTGCCCGGCTGGTTGAAGAGCGACCCGTTCGGCTCGCAGCCAGCCGACAAGCTCGCGCTGCTGGCCGACGCCCAGCAGTGGAGCACCAACGTTGGCCACCCGGGACCGGCGAACGCGGCGATCGGCGAGATCTTCAACACCAACGTGCTGCCGACGATGATGGCGAACGCCGCCCGGGGCAAGACGAGTCCGAAGGACGCCGTCGTCTCGGCGCACGGGCAGTGCGAGCAGATCTTCGCCAAGTGGCGCAAGCAGGGCCTGGTCGGCGGATCCGCGTAGGGCAGTCATGGCGGTCGTCGAGACGCGAGACCTGCGCAAACACTTCGGAGACACGCACGCCGTCGACGGCATTGATCTGGCAACCGCCGAGGGCGAGTACCTCGTGCTACTCGGGCCGTCCGGGTGCGGCAAGACGACGTTGCTGCGGGTGATCGCCGGGCTCGAGCAACCCACCGAGGGCGACGTGCTCATCGGCGGTCGCGTCGTCACCGGGCTGCCACCGCGGGCGCGCAAGATCGCGATGGTCTTCCAGAGCTACGCGCTCTACCCGCACAAGACCGTCTACAAGAACATCGTGTTTCCCCTTGGCGCGCAGGGTGTTCCGAGGGGCGAGTGGGACGCCAAGGTGAACTGGGCGGCGGACGTCCTGGGCATCCGTCCCCTGCTACAACGCAAGCCGCGCCAGCTCTCCGGCGGCGAGCGGCAACGCGTCGCGCTGGCCCGGGCGCTGGTGCGCGAACCGCATGTGTTCCTGCTCGACGAGCCGCTGTCCAACCTCGACGCCAAGCTGCGCGCCGCCGCCCGCGAGGACCTCAAAGAGTTCCAGCAGCGGGTCGGCATCACCACGATCTACGTCACGCACGACCAGATCGAGGCCATGGGTCTCGGTGATCGCATCGCCGTGCTCAACGCCGGCCAGGTGCAGCAGGTCGGCACGCCGCAGGACATCTACGACCGCCCGCAGAACACGTTCGTCGCCACGTTCGTCGGCTCGCCGCCGATGAACCTCCTCGACCGCGACGACACGCTGGTCGGGTTCCGTCCCGAGGCGTTCCTGCCGGGCGCGCTCGTCGGCGACGCGCCGGGTCAGCTCACCCTCGACTTCCACGTCGTGCGGGCCGAGTACCTCGGCTCGGACCGCTACGTGTACGGCACCGTGCCGGCGATCGACCCGGAGTCCAGGGTCATCGCCAAGTTGCCGTCGACGGTGACCACGCCGATCGACGGCGACACCGTCGTGCCGTTCGCCATCGCCGGCGCGAACCTGCATTTCTTCGACGCCACCACCGGCGAGCGCACCGCCGCGGAACGAGTGCCATGAGCGTGCTGGACGAGGTCGCGGCCCGGCCGACCGAGGAGCGCCGGCGGCGGCGCTACCTGTTCGACCGCGAGCGCGTGCTCGGCCCGGCGCTGCTGTTGCCGGCGGTGCTCTACCTCGTGGCGGTCGTCGGCTACCCGCTCGTGCTCGCGATCCTGTACGCGTTCAGCGACGTGACGACCGGCAGCCAGACACTGCACTTCGTCGGCTGGTCGACGTTCCGGTCCGCGATCGACGACCCCGTCTTCGGCACCGCGCTGCGCAACAGCTTCCTGTTCACCGCGATCTCGCAGGCGTGCGTTGTCGTGCTCTCGACCGTGCTGGCCTTCGTGCTGACCCAAGACTTCCGTGGCAAGTGGTTCTTCCGCTTTCTCGTGCTCCTGCCGTGGACGACGCCGGTAGCACTGTCGGCGGTCATCTGGCTGTGGATGCTCGACTCGATCTTCAGCCCGTTCAACTGGCTGCTCGTCAAGCTGCACGTGCTGTCTCCCGGCGGGCACGTCGTCTGGCTCGGCGGCGAGCACCTGGCGATAAGTTCGGTGATCGCGCTGCAGACCTGGCGCATCCTGCCGCTGGCCACCGTCATCGTCATGGCCGGCCTGAGCTCGATACCGCAGGACATCAGGGACGCCACCGAGGTCGACGGCGCCCGGTTCTGGCGCCGCACGTTCCAGATCGACCTGCCACTACTCGCGCCGGTCATTCTGGTCGCGGTGCTGTTCGGCATCGTGTTCACGTTCGCCGACATGGCCGTGATCTTCATCCTGACCGGCGGTGCCCCCGGGAACGGCACCCAGGTGCTCGCGTCCTGGGCGTTCTACAAGGGCATCAACGGAGGCAACCTGGCCGTCGGTGCGGCCGACGCGGTGTTCATGTTCCCGGTGCTGCTCGCCCTGGCCGCGATCGTGCTGCGCTTCGCCCGCCGCTCGGAGGTGGGGTGATGGCTGCGGTCATCGAGCGGCGCGTGTCGGGACGAGTGGGCCTGTGGGTGCTCATCGTGCTGTTCGGACTGTTCTGCGCCTTCCCCTTCCTGTTCGCGACCATCACGATGTTCAAGCAGAACACCGACGTCTACACCCGCCCGAACGGCAACCAGCTGATCTTTACCAAGGCGCCGACGCTGTCGAACCTAACCTTGCTGTTCCACCACACGCAGTACGGCACATTCATCCTCAACAACGTCGTCATCGGGGTGTGCGTTGTCGCGATCACGCTTGCGCTCAGCCTGCCGGCGGCATACTCGCTGGCCAGGGCGGCCGGCTGGTGGGCCGAGAAGGTCGGCATCGGCGTCTTCGTCGTCTACCTGGTGCCGCCGACGCTGCTGTTTCTGCCACTCTCCCAGCTCGTCACGCGCTTCGGCCTGCAGGATTCCATCTGGTCGCTCGTCGTGGTGTACCCGAGCTTCACCGTCCCGCTGTCCACCTGGCTGCTCATGGGCTTCTTCAAGTCGATCCCGCGCGAAATCGAGGAGCAGGCGCAGGTGGACGGCTACAGCCGGCTCGGGGCGGTGGTCCGTGCGGTCCTGCCGCTGGCCCTGCCAGGCATATTCACTGTCGTCGTGTTCACCTTCACGCTTACCATGCAGGACTTCATCTACGCCCTGTCATTCGTCTCGTCGTCCTCCAACATGACCGTCAGCGTCGGCGTGCCGACCAACCTCATCCGTGGCGACGTCTTCTACTGGCAGGCGCTCATGGCCTCAGCCATAGTGGTCGCCGTGCCGGTCGCGCTGCTGTACAACCTATTCCTCGACAAGTTCATCCAGGGCTTCACAATGGGCGCGGTCAAGGGATGAGCAGGCGTCCCGCCGTCACCGCGCGACGAGCGCACCCCAATAACGCGTTCTGCCGGTCAATACCGTTCGATGGTCGCCGACGTGCGCGACCTGCGTGCCCGTGCCGCGGCGCTCGCGATCCATGACGGCACGCCGGTCGGCGTCGGACCTCGTGTAGCCGACGGACCCGGTCGGCCCCACGAGGCGCACACGCCGGCGTCACCGTGTCCGAGTTGTGGACCAGCTGGCTGGACACCCCACCCGAGCGCGCCGTGATCGAAGCCCGCATCGAAGGCGACCAACACGACGCAGAAGCTGGTGCTATCACGACGGCTCGCCTTTGCAAGGCGGGGGTCGGCTGTCGGGGTGTGTCGCTCTGCTCGGATTGGGCGTGACGGACATCGCGAGGCTCCGGCCGCACGTGAGCGCACGCCTGCCTGGCTGACTGCGGCAGCACAGATGGCCCCACCTGGGTGGGGCCATCCGGCGCTAGTCGTGTTTCTGGCGGCGGTGATTGTGCGGACCTCTGTGAGCGTCGAATCACGGCGGCATCAGCGCTGGTACGTGCCGATCAGCCGCCCCTGCGCGGTGGCGGCCTCGGCGATCGCGTCGAGCGCGTTTTGCAGGGATGCCCGGGGTGGCAGTGCCAGTCGCCGAGACAGCGCGTATATCGTGAACCGGTAGTGGTGAACGCCCGATGGCGGGCACGGACCCATGTAGGAGGCTTTTCCCGCGCTGTTGACGATTTGCTGCGCGCCGGGCGGTGACTGCCCGCGAGCGAGGGACTTCAGGGCAGGGTCGATGTCCACGACGACCCAGTGCGTGTAAGTCCCCCGAGGGGCATCCGGGTCGTCTACGACCAGGGCGAGTGCCGTGGCGTCCGGCGGGACACCGCTCCACCCAAGCGGCGGCGATATGTCCTGCCCGTCGCAGGTGTAGCGCGTCGGGATCGGCCCGCCTTCGGTGATCTCCGGGCTGTCAACGGTGATGCTTGCTGGTACGTGCACAGTTGGCTCCTGCCTCGCCGGCGAGCGGCAGCCCGCCAGCACAACGCACAAGGCGGTGAGGGTGAGCGTCGCGACGCGGCGACTGATCACCCCCCGACGGTACCGGGGCGGGCCCGGGGATGGCCCCGATCCGCACTCGCGCACCCAGGCAGGCGAACGAACAAGGCCGGCGGTCCGGGCTCGATCAGGCCGTTCTGCCATTCCGCCGCAGACGGCCACCGAGCGCCAGCCACTGACACGACGAGCCCGGTTCCAGGCCACCGAGGTATGGGATCGTTTGTGCCGCCTGCGGCACCGCGCGCGTCAGCGGCTTTGACTCACACGATCGCCACCGTGTCCACGGTGCGCGCGCCAACGTTCACCGGCGGCCCGCGAAAGTCGAGCACGCCAGCGTCGCGGTTCACCGCTTCCGGCGTTGCCGCGGTCTGGCGTGACCCGTCCTGCGATCTACGCCGCCTTGACCTCGGTCGGTGCGGCGGTGTCAGGTCGGTTCGATGAGCACGGGGCAGTGGTCGGACGCGTTGTCTTTCGCTGTGCCGTCGGGGAAGCAGGGGAATCGGAAGTCGATGGTGGCTGCGGCCGGCTCGGCCTGACGCGACGCGGCAGTTAATTCGGTGCAGCTGCCGCTGGTCAGGCGAGTCTTGACGGCATGGTTGCTCTGACGCTGCCACTACTTACCAAGGACGTGGCGTGCTTGCTTCCCGGGGCTCGGTGAGGACGCGCCCAGCGGTTTGGACGGCGGCGGTGTGTTCAACGATCGCTTCGTGCAAGCGGTCGGCCGCGGCCGTGATCCAGGCTCCGACGTGCGACTGATGGGCGGCGTGCAGCGCGATCTCAGCGTCGTACATGCTGTGCTCCGCGGCGTGGACTCGCTCGACGGTCGTTGCGTCGAACCTGGCGACGGTGTCGATGCTCATCGTGCTCACCCGTGCTCCCGTGGTCGGCGATGTCTGTGAGGAGCATCCGTGCCGACGGCTATACCTGGGCCTCGGCCTTAACTGGCGTCGGCTCCATGCAGATCAGGTCTCCGGAAACCCCAGCGGCGTTTCAGTCATCGGGCGAGTACGTGCGAACTAGCCTCAGCCGTGAATCGGAAACCGCTGCGCCACAGGCGAGCCTGGACCAGATCGCCGGGCGGCGCAGACCGATCCGGCTCACGATGCGGATCGCTAACGAGCTCGCATGGCCCGGACGAAACAAGCTGGCACGGCTCACGACAGCGGAGCCGCCGCCCTGCAGGCTGCACGCTTTGCCCACACCCTTCCAGCCGGACCTTGCAGTCGTCGACGAGATCACGACGCCTGGCGATACGAGGTGCGCGGCGCGTTGGAGCCGACAATGGGCAGGTGCACGATGCGCCGCGGTTCCGCTTCTGGGGCCGCCGGTCGTGCTTGGCGAGAGACTGCCTGTGCGCTCGGTCTTAGCGGGGTGGGCGGAGCGCGGCGCGCATTGCGGGAGCCATCCGTGCGATTAATTCATCAGCTGGCATCGTGGCGAGGGGTTCAGCGCGTAGCAGGTAGCGCTCGAAGATGAGCCCGATTGCAAGGCGCTCGCGCTGCAGGCGACGAATCCGTCAGCTGCGGGCACGCTGTGGGAGAGAATCGACCGGGCGATCACGGACCAGGCGGCCTGGATCGCGTATGACACCCCACGATCGGTTCGCTTCGTCGGTAAGCGGGTTGAAAAGATCGAACCGGCTTGCAACGGCCGGCGTCGCATCGCTCGCCCGGTAGCTCACGCCGAATCGACGCTCAGTGGCCGCCACGACCTCGTTTTTCGCGAGTCTGAACTTCCCGATCTCGCCGACGTCACCGCGTCGGCCGCGCGAATCCCGACCTGCGGGGCGCGTTCAGCTGACGGCGACAACGGTTGCCCGGAGGGTGCGGTTCTGGCCCGTCGCGTAGGAGATGGTCGTGCCGGCGCGCGCGCCTGCAACGCCCGCCCGAGCGGACTGTTCGGCGTGATGACGTCGAGACCGTCGACGGCCTCGTCGACCGAGCCGAGCAGGAACGCCTCAGGCCCGTCACCGAAGTTGAGGGTGACGACATCGCCGAGGGTCGCGCCGTCACCATTCGGGCGCGCGTTCTGCTCTCCGGTTGCCGCGAGTTCTCGCTCGACGGTCGCGATGCGCTGGTCGAGCATGGCGAGCCGGACGTGCCCGTCGACGTTGGTGGCCCGATCGGCCACGTCGCCGTTCCCCGAGGGAATGGTTTCGGCGAGCGCAGGCTCGCGCTCGGCACGCAGCGACGCGAGCCGCGCGGACAGGACGTCCCGGCGCGAAGCTGAGCTAACGGTGGCGGTCATGGTCGTTGTTCCTCCCCGGCCCCGAGTGGTCACGATCGAGCGCTTCAACCTCGCCGCGGTCGCGGCTATGCCCGGTTGCGGTGCAGTTCTCATCGGGCTCTTAGCGAGGTGCTGCGGACGTGAATCGAGCGCGGACGGCGCGCATCAGAGCACATCGACCACGGACCCACGCACGAGGTGTCTTTGGTCCCTTACCGTCGCGGGCGGCGCGGAGCAGGGTGACGGTATGGGCTCAGCTACCGGCGCTCTAAGGACATCGGGGGCAGCGCCATCCTGAACGACTCAGGGCACGAGGCATCGGTCTCCAGGAGGCACGGCCAGGCGACGGTCAACGAAAGCGGTGGCAACACGATCCGTCTCCTGCCCGGTCTCCCAGACGGGAACCGACGCGACTGAAGCGAGCACCCACCTGTCCGGGCCCGCCGTTCTGCAGAACGGCGGGCCTTCGGCTGTTACATGACGGGCGGCAAACCGTAGCTTCGCCGTACGTCGAACTCATAGATGAGTCGTTGCTCCTCGACCATCCGCTCGACGAACGCCGCCTCGTCGAGTTCCTCGCCGTACCACCCGAGCGGGCCGGTGGGCCGGTCCTGCATGACGCGGAACAGCTGCAGGTTCTGCGTCGGCGCGTCCGGACCGTCCAATATGGACACTGTCGTCTCGAGCGACAGGTAGGCGAAGCCGCTCGGCTCGAACACGAACAGGCTGCAACGCGGATCGCGGCGCAGCCGGCGCGTCCGCACCCGTGCCGGTATCCCGCTGCTCCACAGCTTGCCGTCAACCAGCGCGACGCCGACCCGGACGGGTCGCGGGAATCCTCCCTTGCCGATCGTGATCATCGCTGCGGCATGGTTGCGGGTGAGGAACGCGATCTCGTCTTCGCTCAGCGCCACGGTCGGCACGATACGCGCGACCTGCGCTGTCGACGCCCGACCGCCGCGCCGCGCTCCTCGGTGCCGCTCAGTCGCGGCCCATCCAGATGGCCACGTCGACCTCGTTGCCCTCGACGTCGGCCAGCGTCCACCACGCGCGAGCATGCCGGTCACTCACCAGCCGCCCGCCGGCGGCAATTGCCGCGGCGATCCGGGCCTCGGCCTGATCGTGCGGGACGAAGACGTCGACATGGACGCGGCTTCGTTCGCCGCGCGGCGGGTCCCGCCAAGCTCGTCCCGCAGCTACCGCTCATCGCGTCTCATGAGAGCATGTTCATCACGTCGGCATCGATCGTCCAAGGCGCGCTCGTCGCCGGATTCGAAGACGACGCCGTGGTACGCCGCGCAACCTACGGTGACC
>WNGF01009166.1_pt1 | contig 16207 bp, 17 predicted proteins | sample 5400641 | NCBI WGS metagenome assembly WNGF01 (sample SAMN13153371, study PRJNA577476) | soil metagenome | isolation source: 80 cm soil or saprolite under grassland replicate 2 | place: USA:California | collected 2016-06-15
GATCTACGTCGCCGCGGTGAAAGCGCTCCAAGCCGAGATCACGGCCGCCCGCCAGCCGGCTGGCGGCACGACGCCGCCATGACGGGCCGTTTGGTCATACGGAGTGTCCCGTGAATGACCTGCTGGCTGGCCGTGAACGCCCATGGCGGCATGGAGCGCTGAGGGCAGATCTCCCGGTTCCGCGCCGCCGCGTCGATCACCAGCGCGATCTGGGCACTGAAGGGCAAGCCAGGGCTGCTCGACGACGTCGTGCTAGAAGGCGAGACGCGCGACCAGCGGCTGACCATCACCCCGTTCCCCCAGCCCGGGCGGTACGCCACCTGGGAGCCGTACCGGCAGGCGATCGAGACCACCGAGGGTGTGCTGGTCGCCGAGCGCCGCGACCCCGCGGCATCGTTCGCCGGGCTGACCCGCCAGTCGCCCTGGGACGAGTTCCAGGTCGCCTACTTCGCGGGCGAGGCCAACTGGAACTACTTCACGGCCTCGTTCATCCTGGCCCGCTCCGACTTCACCACCGAGGAGACCAAGCCCTGGCACGAGGACGGCCAGACGTGGCGCAGCCTGCTGGGTCACCTACCCCGACAGCATCGTCGCCCACACCAAGCGGCAGACCTACTACTTCGACGACGCCGGGCTGCTCCGCCGACTCGACTACTCCGTCGACATCCTGGGCGGCGGGCCCGCGGTGCACTACCCGTCAGGCTGCCGCGAGTTCGACGGAATCGTGGTCCCGACCCGCCGCCGGGTCTACGTCCGCAACCCCGACGGCTCCCCCCGTCCGGGACTCGCTCTCAATGTGGACCTTCCTGTCCGACGCCGGGCGGAAGGTACAGAAGGACCTGGACATCAAGGAATACACCGATCCCCACCACGACCCGATGATTCCCACACGTTCGTGCTCAAGCCGGGCCTGGTCATCTACAGCGTCTACAACGGCTACTGGTACTGGGGCAGGCCGTCGATCGAGGACCTCCGCCGTGATCTTCGCGAGGTAACACGCGGGATACGCCCGGACTGGGACCTAGCCTCATCCGGGCTCCGCGAGGCCTGGGACGCTGGCGACCACTCACCGCCCGCCCCTGACCTCATCGATCCAGAGACGATCGTCGCGCTGTGCTGTCTCGTTTGGGCGGGCCGATTCGTTCACACGGCAGAGGTCACAGGTTCGGAACGTGTCACGCCCACCACGCATCTCCACAGGCCAGTAGTGGGTATTGCCGATCGTTCATCCGCCCAACGGCCCCGCTCGGGTGGCGTCCCGGCATGTGGGTGTGAGGTGCTGGCTGCTGTCCTCAGGGACGGCATGGCGAGTTGGTCCATCTCGCGGAAGCTCGTCCCGGAGAGTCCCCTAACGCTCGTTCTGCTTGGTGCGGCGCAACCCATAGGCGTTCAGCCGGTCGCTGACGGTGTTCCGGTCGATGCCCAGCTCGTCGGCGACCTGGACGAGCGTCCACGCCCGCTCAGCCACGCGGTCAGCCAGGTAGGCCTGCAGGCTGGCAAAGCCCGAGCCGCGCGGCCCGCTCGGTCAGGCGACGGTCGGTGGCCCGGCGGCGCTGACGGGCGCCGCGGATCTTCGGCGAGGAGCGATGGATGCCGGCCTCGGCAAGGAGGCGGCGGATCACATCAATCGTGGTGTGCAGCTCGCTGGCGAGCTGGGTCAGGCTGGCGTCGCTTTGGCTGCGTGCCACGAGGTAGCTGTGCAGGTCGGGGAAGCCGAGGGTGTGGGCGCGGTCGTGCAGGCGGCGCTGCTGGCGGTCGACCACTGTGAAGCCGCCCTTGAGCACCAGGCGGCGGGGCAAACGGGCTGCTGGTGGTGTTTCCCATGCGCTTGGAGTGCCGGGAGCCCCACCACTCCGGGAGATCCCAACAGCCGAAGTCACCTGCAGTGACGAGCGCATTGGTCGGTGGGGAGCGCCCACGCACATGGGTAACATCGATAGAGCGGCGCGTCGGTCAGAGTCCGAGGCGAAGGCGCCGGTAGCAGAGGCTGATGACCTGAAGAAGTGAAGGCGGCTATCGAGCAGAAACGCGCGGCGGCCACTCCTTGGCCACCATCGTGAGCACGTCGTACTTGGCCACCGATGAGCCGTCCTGCTTGGTGACATCGGCGTCCCAGCGGACCTCACCGTGCTCGCTGGTTCCGCGCGGGCTGATCTGCTTACAGGTCAAGGCCACGGTCAGTTCGTCGCCGGGATATACCGGAGTCAGGAACCGCAGGTTGTCGATGCCGTAGTTGGCAAGCACCGGGCCTGGCTCCGGGTCGACGAACAGGCCCGCAGCCAGAGCGACGACCAGGTAGCCGTGCGCGACGATGCCGTCGAAGAAGGGGTTGGCGGCTGCGGCTGCGGCATCGGTATGCGCGTAGAACGTGTCGCCGGTGAGCTCGGCGAACTGTGCGATGTCGTCGGCGGTGACCAGTCGCGGGCCGGCCACGACCGAGTCGCCGAGTCGCAGCTTGTTCAGCGACTTCCGGAAGGGGTGCGGGCCTTTGGTGTTACGCCAAGCCCCCGGCACCCAGCGGTTCGTGACTGCCGCCAGCACCCGGGGGCTGGCCTGTACTGCGGTGCGCTGCATGTGGTGCGTGACCGCCCGGATACCGCCAAGCTCCTCGCCACCACCGGCGCGTCCTGGCCCGCCGTGCACGAGCATCGGCAACGGGGACCCATGTCCGGTGGACTCCGGCGCGTCGTCGCGGTCGAGCACCAGGAGCCGGCCGTGCCAGGGGGCGACACCCAGCACGACCTCGCGGGCAAAATCGGGGTCGTAGGTGACGACCGAGCCTACGAGACTGCCAAGACCGCGAGCAGCAAGGGCGATCGCATGGTGGGTGTCCCGGTAGCCGATCAGAGTGCTGACCGGGCCGAAGGCTTCGACTTCATGTGGCTCGGCGCGATCCGCGGAGGCTCGCAGCAGGATCGGTGAGATGAATGCGCCGCGCTCCGGGTCAGCGTCGACGACCTCGACGTGCTCGGGGTCGCCGAAGACCACCTCACCGGCGGCGAACAGGCCCTTGAGCGAGCGGCGGACCTCCTCGCGCTGTTCGAGGCTGGCCAGCGCGCCCATGCGCACCGACGGGTTCGAGGGGTTGCCCACGGCCACCCTGGCCAGGCGTTCGGACGCCGCCTCGCCCACCGCTTCGAGCAGCGGCTCGGGAACGATCGCCCGGCGGATGGCCGTGCACTTCTGGCCGGCCTTGACCGTCATCTCGGTGACCAGTTGCTTGACGAACAAGTCGAATTCCGGGGTGCCAGGTTGTGCGTCGGGGCCGAGGACCGAGCAGTTGAGGGAGTCAGCCTCGGCGTTGAACCGGACCGAACGAGCCACCACGGTCGGGTCGGTGCGCAGGCGCGTCGCGGTGGATGCGGAACCGGTGAACCACACCAGGTCCTGGTCGGTGAGGTGATCGAACAGGCTCCCGACCCCGCCTGCGATGAGCTGCAGTGCTCCCTCGGGCAGCAGCCCGGAGGCCACGATCAGCTCGACGAGCCGGTGTGTCAGGTATGCGGTGGCGCTGGCGGGCTTGACGACGCTGGGGACTCCCGCGAGGAAGGCGGGCGCGAACTTTTCCAGTGGTCCCCAGACCGGGAAGTTGAACGCGTTGATCTGGACGGCGACGCCGCGCAGCGGGGACAGGATATGCTGGCCGACGAACTGCCCAGCCTTGCCGAGCTGCTCGACCTCGCCTTCAACCAAGACCCGGTCGTCCGGAAGCTCTCGTCGGCCCTTGCTCGCATAACTGAACAGGACACCGATCCCGCCGTCGATATCGAACTTCGAGTCGTTCAGCGTGGCGCCGGTGCGGGCCGACAACGCGTACAGCTCGTCGCGCTGCTCGCGGAGGAAGGATCCGAGCGACTTCAGCAGCGCTGCGCGCTGGTGAAAGGTCGGCTCACGCAATGCCGGTCCGCCGACCGCGCGTCCGTACTCCAGCACGGCATTCATGTCGATGCCGACCGTGGACACCCTCGCGACCTCCGCACCGGTCACCGCGTCCAACAGTGGCTGCCCCTCGTCCGCCGGGCTCCTCCAGCTTCCGCTCACATAGCTGCGCAATGCCATATCGCCGGCTCCCCATCGACTGCCTGACCGATCGTTCGGTTGCCATGCTCGCCGACCGGCAGCGCTATGTCACCCCTCGCCGACGGCTCGTCGCCGTCATCGTTGCGCTCCATTGCATGTGCGGCGGCTGCCGGTCCCCACCGCGAATCAGCTGAAGCACCCGGGCGCGCCGCTCCACGAAGGTCCGCGTGGGCTCCGTGGTCACCTGGTCGCGCCGCCGGGACGAGCCGGCCGTGGCTGGCCCTGACAGAGGCCGTCGCCCGGCTCACGGACGGTGTGCGAGCGCCTCGACGATCGCCGCTCCGAGCTCCTTCGGCTTCGTGAACTGCGGCCAGTGCCCCGTCGGCAGGTCGACGATGACGCGGCGCCGCATCCTCTTGAGCTCCGCGAGCATGGGGGCGTCCTGCTCCATGAACTGCTCGTACGCCGCCCGCGGGAACGCCGTCGCGATGATCGTCGTCGGCACGTCGTAGCGGCGCTCGTCCGTCGGGTGCACGGGATCGCTCGCGACCCGCACGGGCTCGGGGATCGACCGCGCGCGGAACTCGGCGCGGATCTCGTCTGTCATGTCGACGAGCTCCTCGTCCTCGAACTCGGACCAGTCCGGTAGCGGGAACCCGTTCTCGCCGGCCGCGTCGGGGTTGATGGCACCGCCCTCGCCGAGCGGGAACGAGTCGACGTAGACCGCGTGCGCGACGCGCTCGACCCGCGCATCCGCGGCGGCTCCCGCGATCGTGCCGCCGCCGGAGTGCCCCACGAGGGCGACCTCGCCTGGCAGCGCGTCGATCTCGGCCACGACGGCGTCGACGTGGTCCTGGAAGGAGATGCCGCTGCGGTCCTCGTCGATCGAGGAGAGGCCGGGCAGGGTGAGCGGGTGCCGGGGAGACCTCGCTCCACGAGCTCGCGTCGAGCCAGAAACCGGGGATCAGGATGACGTCCATGCGCCAGTCTAGGCCGCGCCCCCGACATGGCTGCGACCCTCAGCACTTCCCGAGCACGTCGGCGCGACACGCGCTGTGCCCCGCTTGGGGCGATGCGGGCGTGTGGGTGCCAGATATTCGGTCACAGCATGCGACCTGCGCATACTCATGCCTCAGCTTCACCGGCTTCGGCACCCCGGCTGGGTGCCACGCGCCGGATCTGGAAGCGGTCAAGTAGACGCCGCAGGGTGGCGGGCGCGGCGCCAAGCTCGCCCTGGACCTGCGTCAGGGTCCATGCCTTGGTGACCAGCCGGTCCACCAGGTAGGCCCGCATGTTCTCGAAGCCGAACTCGGCGACGCGGGCGGTGGCGCGCAGCTGGGCGGTGTGCTGGCGCTGGCGGGCGAGCTGCTGGCGGCGTGGTGGCTGGGGGATGTGGTGGTCGGTGATGGCGCGGCGGATGACCTGTTGGGTGGCGTCGAGGTGGGTGGCGAGCTGGGGGATGCTCCAGCCGTCGTCCATCAGGGCGTGCAGACAGGCGCGCAGGTCGGCGAAGCCCAGCCGCCTGGCCTGCTGGTCGAGATGACGGTGGCGGCGATCGTTGACCGCGAAGCCGCCGCTGAGGACCAGGCAGCGAGGCAACCGTGCTGCTGGCTACCAACCCTGGCCGGAGTCGAAGGGCAGGCCTGGCTCGGGCGCGTCGTCGCGGCGGACGGTCGCCTCGATGAGGCCGTAGGGCCGGTCGTCGGCGTGGAAGACTTCGTTATTGTTCTCCAGACCGAAGCGGGCCAAGTCGTAGACGAAGTGGTGCTTGTTGGGCGCCGAGAAGCGGATCTCCGCGATCTGGGACTGGCCGGTGAGCACCGCCGAGCCCATCTCGTAGAGGGTGTGCTGCAGCGCCAGGCTGTGGTGGCCGGCGAAGGTGTCCAGCAGCGCCGACAGGACGGTCTCGTAGGACTTGGCCCAGTCGACGTCCTCGCTGGTGTGGTACCACTGCGCGAGCAGCGACGTCGCCATGATCCGGTCGCGGGTGGGCTGCAAGGTGGTGTACTTGTCCTGGATGTAGCCCCAGAACTCCGAGTCGGTGGACTTGAGCACCACCAGGTCCTTGACCCCGGAGACCACCCAGGTGGTCGACCCGTCGTAGGTGACGGTGGCGGTGCGGACGTAGCGCCCCTCGCGGATGAAGGCGTGCGGGTTGTTCAGCCGCGACCAGGGATACATCTCCAGCTGCACTCGAGCGCGGGTGATCGGCTCGGTGTTGTCGACGAAGTGACGGGCCAGCCGGATGCCGAACGGCTCGGGCTGGGCGACGGCGTCGTCCTCCCTGGCGAAGGCGTACACCGTGTGCTTCTGGGTGTCGGTGGGCAGCACCGGTGAGTTGTCGCCGGTCAGGTGCGGCGGCTCTTGGCCGCCGGAGAGGGCGACGCTGACGTTGTAGTCGACGATCTCGTGCGGGTCGCTGTCGCGGAAGACCCGGACAACCCGGTTTTCCGCCTTGCCGTACTGGTTGTGGCCGAGCACGACGGCCATGCGAGAGCACCTCCTGGCTAGGAACCTCTGTAGGTGGAGAAGGCGAAGGGACTGAGCAGGAGCGGCACGTGGTAGTGCCGCTCGGGGTCGGTGACCTCGAAGACGACCGAGACCTCAGGGTAGAAGCCGGTCTGGCCGGTGGCGGCAAAGTACTCCCCGGTGGCGAAGACCAGCCGGTGCACGCCGGCGCCAAGGCCGCCGGGTGCCAGGTCGCGCACCCGGCCGTCGCTGTCGGTGACCGCCTGGCCGAGCGGCTGCCAGCCGTTACCGTCCTGGCGGTCCAGCGCGACCCGCACGCCGGTGGCGGGCAGCCCGGAGGCGGCGTCCAGGACGTGGGTCGAGAGCGTGCTCATGGTTGCAACAGCCTTTCCAGCCGCAGGCTGGTGATCTTCCGCAGTTCCTCGGCGACCACGCCCCGCTCGGCGTCCGGGTCGTTGCCGAGCCGCTCGCGCAGCGCCGCGAGTATCTCCTCCGCCGATCGTCGGCTGGCGGAGATGAGAAAGACGTGGCCGAAGCGCCCCTCGTAGGCGTGGTTGCCCTCCAGGAGCGCCGCTCGAACCTCGGCGTCGGCGTCGCTGACTGAAGCCTGCTCCTGCCGCGACCAGACCGCCTCGGTGGAGGAGCCGGCCGCGCGCTGCCCGATCCGCGGGTGCGCCGCCAGCGCCTCGGCCAGATCGTCCTGGCCAAGCTCCCAAACGGCGCGGTCGCTGCTGCCGAGCAGGGCGTCCACGTCGGTGTAGGGCCGGCCGGCGGCCATCCGCTCGACCCACGCCCGCGACGCGCAGCAGGTTGCCAGCACCTGGTGGGCCTGAGCGGCCGGCAGGCTGTTGAGCCAGCGCAGCCCCAGCCCGAGCAGGCCCTGGGCGCTGAGATCTCCATAGAGCCGGACTCTGGCCAGGCCACCGTCGGGGAAGATGTCGAGCCGGACGGTGGTGACCTGGGCGGTGGGGGACAGCCGGAACAGGTGCCGGGTGTCCGGTTGCAACCGGGTCCGGGGCAGCAGCTCAGTCCACGCGGCCGGGTCGTCCAGCCCGCTGCGCCTGTCCGTGCCGCGCAGGGCGGCCCAGCCGGGCGCGTTGCCCACGAAGTAGCGGGTGTCGAGCTCGGCCAGCCGGACGACGCCGGGTCCGGCGAGGCCGAACTCGACCCAGTCGTTGCCGTCATCGCGGCGCCGGGCGGTCTCCCAGCCCTCCCCCATGACCCGCGCGTCGCCAGGGGAGATGAGGTTGGTTGGCGAGGAGTAGAACATGTTGCTGCAACCGGTCACCACGCCGCCGTTGACCAGGGCGGCGAGGTCGAGGGCTCCGGTGGCCAGGAAGCGGGGGTCGGGGACCGCCTGGCCGTGGACCCGCAGCCGCGCCACCCCGCCGTCGGGATAGATGGACAGGCGGACGTGGGTGAACCGCTGCGGCATCTCCACCGGGAAGCGGTTCTGGGCGTCACCGTTGACCGGCGAGCGCGGCACCAGGCTCACCCACTGGGCCTGCTGCAGCTCGGCCGGGGAGGGGTAGCCCTCCACCCCGGTCCCCTCGACCGACACCGCCGGCGGGTAGTTGCCCTTGAAGAACGACGTGTCAACGACCACGCCCCGCACCACGCCGGCCACGCCGAGCCGCACGATCGCGTAGTCATGTCCTGGCTCGCGCCGCCGCCGGGTCTCCCACCCGTCGTACACCTGGCCCTTGTGACCGAACGTGTAGGTCGAGTAGGCAGGCACCTCCGGCTTGATCAGGTTCTCCCGCTCGGCGAACAGCTCGTCGTTGGCGTAGACCACACTCCCGCCCAGGCGCCGGGAGGCCAGGTCGGGCAGCCGCGTGAGGTCGTCGCCCATGGTCAGGCGCCTCCTCTGGTCAGCAGGCGTCCGCGCGGCTCGTCACCGGCCAGCTCCTGGCCGCGCAACCACGTGCTGTGGACGACGCCGAGCAGTGGGCGCCCGGCGTAGGGGGTGATGGGGTGCTTGTGATGCAGCCGCTTCGGGTCGACGACAAAGGCCTCGTCGGGGGCGAAGACGCAGAAGTCGGCGTCATAGCCCACCCCGATCTGGCCCTTGCGCCGCAGCCCAACTAGCCGCGCCGGCCGTTCGGCCATCCATCGGACGACATCGGTCAGCGCGAAGCCGCGCCGCCGCGCCTGGGTCCAGACCACCGGCAGGCCGATCTCCAGCGAGGAGATGCCGCCCCAGGCCAGCCCGAAGTCACCGATGTCCAAGCGCTTGAGCTGCGCCGTGCACGGTGAGTGGTCGGAGACGACACAGTCGATCGTGCCGTCCTCCAGGCCCCGCCAGAGCAACTCCCGGTTGGAGGCCTCGCGCACCGGTGGGCAGCACTTGAACTGCGTGGCGCCATCGGGGATCTCCTCGGCGGTAAGCATCAGGTAGTGGGGGCAGGTCTCGGCGGTGATGCGGACCCCATCGCGCCGGGCACCGGCGATCATGGGCAGGGCGTCGCTGTTGGACAGGTGCAGGATGTGCCCCCGCGCGCCCGTGCCCCGTGCCGCCTGGATGACCCGGGCGATCGCGAGGTTCTCGGCAGCGCGGGGGCGGGAGGACAGGAAGTCCAGGTAGCGCGGCCCATGTGCGCTGGGCGCATGGTCGATCGCGCTGGAGTCCTCGGCGTGCACGATCAGTAGCCCGTCGAAGCCGCGCAGCATGCTCATGTAGCCATCCAGCTCGGCCGGGTGCAGCGGTGGGAACTCGTCCACGCCGGAGTCCAGGAGGAAGCACTTGAAGCCGAACACGCCAGCCTCGTGCAGCCCCCGCAGCTGCTCGAGGTTGCCCGGGATGGCGCCCCCCCAGAAGCCCACGTCCACGAAGCACTGGCCCTCGGCGCTCTTGCGCTTGATCTCTAGCGCCGCCACGTCCACGGTCGCCGGGATGCTGTTGAGCGGCATGTCGATGATCGTGGTCACGCCGCCGCCGGCGGCCGCCCGGGTCGCGGTCGCGAACCCCTCCCACTCGGTGCGACCCGGCTCGTTGACGTGCACATGGGAGTCGACCAGGCCCGGCAGGAGGATGACGTCGTCGCCGAGTTCGACCACCCGCCGCCCTTCCAGGCCGGCCTCCAGTGGCAAGAGTGCCGCGATCCGCCCACCGGTGACCCCGACGCATCCGCTCCCCTCACCCACCGCTGTGACCAAGCGGCGAGCGCGGAAGACCGTGTCGTACTCGATCATCGTCGCTCCTGGTACGCGCGCCAGCCGCCGTAGTCCGAGATGTCGACCAGTCCTGTCCCGCGGGCGTGGACATCGGGACGCAGCACCACTGCCAGGCAGCCCGCGCAGTCGGCAAGCTCGATCACGCCGAGCTCCAGCTCGGGTGGCTCCACCGGCAGGAATTCGTCGCGGATGGCCTCGAGGGGAAGCTCCACGAGCTCCCCGGGAACTGCGACGCCGCCGTTGGCCACCGGCCAGAGCGCCGGAAAGCGGTCCTCGTAAACGTAGAAGCGGTACCGGGGGGCGGTCCTGGCCTCGCCGAGGAAGGGGTACTGGGCGATGCTGGGATGCACGCGGCCGCCGCGCATCCCTTCGCCGTTGAGAAACAGCGGGACGTTGACCACCCGTCGGCCCTCCTGCGTTGCCGTCATCAGCTGCTCGTCTCCTTGTCATTGTCGGTCACCCAGCGGGAAAGCCGACCAGGGCGGCGTCAAGCTCGGCCACGTCGGCGGGCGACGTCCCCTTCTGTGGGCCGTAGACAGCCACCGTCCCGCGCGGCCCCAGCAGCAGGTCGTCCGCGTCGCCGGCGACTACGAGTCGATGCCGACCACCGCCGCCGTCTGGTTGACCGCGAAACCCAGCAGGCGTGGCCGTTCATGCTGACTACGGGCGTTGCTGGAGGAGTTGGCTTGCGGCGGTGAGGGCGTGGCGGTTGCGGACGTCGACGGTGCGCAGACCGGCGCGGCGTGCAGCGGTGAGCCCTTCGGCGGTGTCGTCCAGGGCGAGCGCGTGATAGGGGTCGACATCGAGCCGGGCGGTGGCGAGCAGGTACAGGTCGGGAGCAGGCTTTGGGCGGGTGACGTCGTCGCTGGTGGCGACGACGTCGAACAGGCGGAGCAGGCCGGTGTGCCGGAGGGCGCCTTCGACGCTGCTGCGCGGGCCGCCGGAGGCGACCGCGAGCGGCAGGCAGCCGTGCAGCCGGCGGGCGAGGTCGGCGACGGCCTTGATTTCCGCGAGCAGGTGCAGGTTGTCGAGGTAGCGGCGCCGCTGCTCGGCGTGAACGACCCGGCGGTCGAGCCACCGCCGGTGCTCGGCTTCCAAGTGGTCGAGCAACTGCGTGGCCGAAAGGCCGGTGCGGTCGAGATACCAGGCCTGGTCGAGCGCGACGCCGGCGGGGCGCAGGGCGTCGCGCCATGCTTGGTAGTTGGCGGTGGCGGAGTCGACGAGCGTGCCGTCACAGTCGAACACGACGGCGGCGGGCGCCCACCGGCCGCTGCTGGCGCTCATTGCCTGGGTGATCTCCGGATCATGACGCCACCCGGACCGGTTCGCGGCGTCGGTCGGTGGCGGCGTGGACGGCGAGGCCCAGCAGGAGCGCGGGCACAAGCAGGTAGGCCGGGCGCAGGCCGGTCGCGTCGGCGAGCCGGGCGAGCAGGTACGGGGCACCACCGATCGCCAGGCCGGAGGCGAGGGCGGCGCGAGCGGCGGCCTGGTCCGGGGCGTGCGGCCAGGCGGCGACGGCTCGGCTCACCGTGGCCGGGTACAGCAACGCCACCCCGAGCCCGGCCACCAGCAGCCCGACACCGGCAAGGGCCAGCGTCGGCGCCGCCCAGAAGACGGCGAAGCCCGCGGCGGCGAGGCCGCTGCCGGCCAGGAGCACGGCACGAGCCGCCGGCAACCAGCGGGTGACGGGCGCGGCCAGCGCCCGGCCACCAGCCATGCCCACCAGGAACAGTGCGGCCACCGCGGGTGCCTGGTCCGTGGTCGCTCCGTGCCAGTCGGCCAGGGCGCTGGGAGCCCAGAAGACCATGCAGAACTCGGCACTGACGGCGAGCAGCACGTCGGTCCAACGGCCGAGCATGGGTGCGGCAGCCCCGTCGCCCGCGGGCGATCCTCCGGGTCGGGGATCCGGAGGGGCGGGCAGGACTGTTCGGCGCGCCTGCAGCAGCAGCATGGCCAGCGCCGTCAGCGGGAATGCGAGGTAGCCCAGCCGCCACCCGAGCCCGCCCGCCAGCGTAGCGGCGACGGCCAGCGGTGCCAGCACCGACGCGGTGCTGCTGACCGCGTTGGCCTCCCCGACTGCGGCGGTCACCGCCTGGGGATGCAAGCCGGCCAGGAGGGCTGGCACCAGCTGGACCAGGAGCGCGCCGCCTGCCCCGAGCAGCACCGCGCCGGCGAGGGTGATGGCGCGGGCTGGGACGGCGAGCAGCGACCCGCCGAGCATCAACGCAGCGAGCGCCGCCTGCAGCGCCACCGACCGGCCGGCACGGGCCACCAATGGGCCGCCGAACGCGCCCACCGCCAGAAGGCCGGCGGCGAACAGGCTCGGGTAGAACGCCACCTGCGCCCGGCTCACCTGCAAGTCCGCCTGCAGCGGCGCGAGCACTGCGCCCAAGCCGTTGAGCATGAAGCCCAAGCAGGCTAGGACGGCGTACAACAACCAGGTCGGTCCGTCCCGGGTCAACCGACCACCGCTCTCGCTACTTTGTCAACTGACTTTACAAAGTTAGGCTACGGTGATGCCGCAGGCAACCCCCAAAGAACCACAACCACCCGCCTTGGGCCGGGCGCTCACGCTGGTCCACACCGGCGCCGCGACCACCCGCAGCGAGCTGACCAGCAAGCTGGGCCTGACCCGCACCGCCGTCGGCCACCTGGTCGGCCAGCTCGCCGACCGCAAGCTCGTCGCCATCGAAACCCACCCCGCGACCGAAGGCGGCACCGGACGCCCGTCACACCGGCTCGCCCCGCACCCCGACGGACCGGTGGCGGTCGCCATCCAGCTGCACGCCGACGCGCTGAGCGCCGCCACGGTCGGTCTCGGTGGCGGCCGCCAGCAGGTCGTGGAGCAACCGCTGCCCAGCCCGGCGGCACCCGGTCCGGTCCTTACCCAGGTCGCGGCCCTGGCCGCCAAGCTCGCCCGCTCCACCACCCGGCCGTGCATTGGCGTGGGCGTCGCGCTTCCCTCCGCGCTCGGCGACGACGGCAGCGCGCTGGCCGCCCTGTACCTGGATTGGCCTGCCGCTCTCCCGGCCCGCCGTCTCCTCGCTGCCGAACTGGCACGCCACCGGCTGCGGCTCCCGGTCGCCCTCGGCAACGACGCTAACCTGGCCGCCCTCGCCGAACACCGTCACGGCGCCGGCCGGGGAGCCCGGCACCTCCTCTACCTGATGACCGGGCACCGCGGCATCGGCGGCGGTCTCGTGGTGAACGGGCGGCTCCACACCGGCAGCGCCGGTTACGCCCTCGAGGTCGGCCACCTCACCGTGAACCCTGGTGGGCGGCCGTGTCGTTGTGGCAATTCTGGCTGCCTCGACGTCGAAGCCGACCCGGCCGCGCTGCTGGCTGCCGCCGGCCGTAACCAGCGGTCAGGTCCCCACGATCTCGTCGCCGCCGCCCGTGAGCTGATCCGCACCGCCGCTCATGACCCCGTCGCCAGCGCCGCCACGGCGACGGTCGTCGACTATCTGGCGACCGGGCTCGCCAGTCTCGTCAACGTGCTCAACCCTGACCGGATCGTGCTCGGCGGTGTGCTCGCCGACCTGCTCGCCGAGCACAAGACCCGGCTCCAGCGACTCCTCGCCGAACGCTCCTTCCTCGACCAAGCTGCCGAAGTCGCGCTCCACCCCGAGCAGCTCCCAAGCTCCGCGCTGCTCGGCGCCGCCGAGCTCGCCATGCAACCGCTCCTCGACGACCCACAGCGATTCGGCAGCACGCCGTGAGCCCTGAGGCGGAGGACCCGTCAGACCCACGTGACCCGGCGCCGGCGGGGAGAGGGGGGAAGGCGCCAGCCTATGGGGTCCGTAAATGCGTTTATGCAGCTCACGAGGGTTCTAGAGAAGAGACCACCGCGCTACGAGCTGGCCGGGGAGGCGCAATGGCCCGGCGCCTGGCGCTCGCGTTCACGAGCTCGCCGTGGCACTCTGATCCCTGCGCGGATGTCGTGGCCTCAGGGTGCCTTGGACTGGCACCACGCAACACCGCCTCCGTCGTTCGTGGTATCGACGCAGATACCGGAAGGTCGTAGCGTCTGGGTGGCACTTGGAGGCCACAGAGGACCGGTACGTCCATCAGAGGGGGTCGTGGTGTTTGTTCAGGTGATTCAGGGACAGGTGGCCGATGCGGGGAGGTTCCGCACCGCGCTCGACCGGTGGGTCCAGGAGCTCGCGCCCGGTGCCGCCGGCTGGCTCGGCTCGACCGCCGGAGTGACCGAAGACGGCCGGTTCATCGTACTGGCCCGCTTCGAGTCCGAGGAGGCGGCCCGGCGCAACAGCGACCGACCCGAACAAGACCGATGGTGGACCGAGACCTCCAAACTGTTCACCGGGGAGGCCAGCATCCACGACAGCAGCGACGTCACCGTCGACGTCACCGGCGCTCCGGACAACGCCGGCTTCGTCCAGGTCATCCAGGGCCGAGGCAGCGACCCTGACCGCGCGCGGGAGCTCATGGGACAGGACTCGTCGGAGTGGGCCGCCTTCCGCCCCGAGATCATCGGCAGTGTGGGGGTGGGACACGACGGCGGGGCCTACACCATGGCGTTGTACTTCACCTCCGAGGAAGCGGCCCGCGAAGGCGAACGCAAGGAGCCGCCACCAGAACTGAAGGCCCAGATGGACGAGATGGCGGCGCTGAGCGTCGGGGTGCCGGAGTTCTTCGACCTCAAGCAACCCTGGCTGTACTCCCCTCGCTGAGCAGAAGACTCCGAATAGAACTGTCGCGGTTCCTCGCGTAGCCGCGGCATGGTGGTGCGGCTACGCAGGGCTTCTGCGCGATGGCCTGCTTGTGGCCAGCGTGAGCGTCGGAGATGCACAGCTTGACGGGTCTGTTGCAGCTGCTGTCCAGGTCGACCACCACCATCTACCGCTGGGTCCAGCGGTTCACGCCGCTCCTGGCCGACGCCGCCCGCCCGTGCCGCCACGCCGTCGGGACCCGCTGGTGGGTCGACGAGACCTACGTGAAGGTCCGTGGACAGTGGCGCTACGTCTACCAGGCCATCGACCAGTTCGGCCAGGTCATCGACGTGTTCGTCTCCCCGCGTCGTGACACAACAGCGGCCAGACGGTTCTTCCAGCACGCTCTCGCCACCACGCAGGTCACGCCGACACAGGTGATCACCGACAAGGCGGCGACCTACCCGATCGTCCTGGAGGAGTTGCTCCCGGCGGCGTGGCATCGCACCGAGCCCTACGCCAACAACCACATCGAGGCTGACCATGGCCTGTGGGTGCCAGTTATTGGGTCACTTCATGCGACCTGCACATACGCATGGATCAGCTCACCGACTCAACCCCTACCCCAGCCGCAGGCCGCCATCCGACTCTGCAGGTCAGGTGCGCAGTCCGAGCCGGCTCAGCTGCTGGTCCAGCCAGCCATGACTGACGTCCACTTCGGCGCGCAGCCGCCGCACCGACCAGCCCCGAGTGGCATACCGATCTTGTAGGTACTCCTCCAGCCCTGCGAAGCCAAGTTCGGCCAGGCGTGCCTGGCGGCGCTGCTGGACCGCCCGCGCCTGCTCCTTAGGTCCGCTGCCGGCCTGCACCGCGGTCGGGCTGGCGCCCTTTGGTCCCCTGGCCGGCGTGGACGTGGCTGGCCGGCGCTGCCGCCGGGTTCCTCGCGCCGGACGCGGGGCTTGCGGCCCGAGTGGCCAGGCGGCGCCGCGAGCTGCTGGACGGGCTGGGCACCGCGATCGAGTTCCTCGCCTTGGCGATCGCGGCCGGCGCTGGTCTGGAGCAGGCGCTCGCCGAGGCCGCCACCGCGGGCACCGGCCCGTTCTTCGATGAGTTGGCCCGCCGGCTCGCCCGCGTGCGCCTGGAGGGCGGCCGGGGCGTCGATGCGCTCAACGAGCTGGCCGACCAGGTCGACCTGCCCGAGCTTGCGGCGCTGGCTGGGGTGCTGGAGGGCGGTGGCCGTCAGGGCACCCCGATCCTGGAGACCTTGCGCGCGCAGGCCGTCGCCGCGAGGGAACGCCGCCGGCTGGGTTGCTGGAGGCCGGCGAGCGTGCCCAGGTCACCATGCTGCTGCCGATCGGGCTGCTGATCCTGCCGCCCTTTTTCCTGGTGGTGCTGTATCCGGCCGTGACCGCCCTGCCTGGCATCTCCAACCCATAGATGTAACTGAGGGGAGGGAACCCCAACCCGATGATCCGCATCCGCCGCACCCTGGCCACTCTTACCATTATGGTGGCGCGCCGGTGGTCACAAGCCACCGCCACGTCCGAGAACGGCACCGCCTATCTACGGCGACAACGCCAACACCAAATGGCTCACCGAGCTGGAGTTGACCACCGCCGCCGCGGTGGGGGACTACTGGACCGTTCGTGGCTGGCCCAGTCGTCCGGCCAGGGTGTGACCCGGGTCGCGGATCGACACCCCCACCGACCGTGCGTGCCTGCCGCAGGGTGTGGCGACGGTCGCCGGGGTTGCCTGGGCACCGCCGGGTGGGGTGTGTGGGGTGCGGGTCCAGGTCGACGGTGGCCGGTGGGTGGCTGCCGAGCTTGGTCCCGAGCTGGCGCCGACGGCGTGGCGGCAGTGGCGGCTGGACTGGC
>WNGF01010104.1_pt1 | contig 16195 bp, 15 predicted proteins | sample 5400641 | NCBI WGS metagenome assembly WNGF01 (sample SAMN13153371, study PRJNA577476) | soil metagenome | isolation source: 80 cm soil or saprolite under grassland replicate 2 | place: USA:California | collected 2016-06-15
AAGCCGAGCGTCTACATGACGTTGTAAATCATGAACAGTTTGTCGGCTGTCCATGGGCTCGGCGTTCGCGCGCAATCACCTCGATCGATGAATAATCAAGCCATGCTGGGCCTCGATCAACTGACGCTCGAAAGGCGGTCTCTCGCTCGCAACGAGGCGCTGTTTCGACAGGGCGATAAAGCCACCGCCATCTATTTCATTGAAACCGGGCGGCTGCGGTTGGAACGGCGGACATTTGACGGCTGGGTGCTGGTGCTTGGCACCACCCCGGCTGGTGAATTCTTCGTTGAAGCAGCGCTTTTTTCCGACGTTTACCATTGCGATGCGGTCGCGACGGAAGCCTCTCAGGTATGCGTCTATCCGAAGACGGCGGTTCTGAACGCTCTTCGCGCCGATTCCGCAAGTGCGATGTCGTTCCTGTCGTTGATGGCGCATCAGGTGATCAATCTGCGTCAGCGTCTCGAGGTCATGAAGGTCCGCTCGGCACAAGAGCGGGTGATGCTCTATCTCGATCTCCACACAGGTCCGGATGGACATACGGTGAACTTGCAAAGTCAGCTTCAAGACATCGCAAGCGAGCTGGGCCTCACCCGCGAGGCATTCTACCGAACGCTCGCCAGTCTTGAACGAGCAGGCACGATAGAACGTGCGGGCGCCCGCATACGGATCAAATGAGCGTGCGGTCGCGATGGGAGATCAGCGCTTCTTCTCCGGTTCCGGAGCCGGATGCTATTGCTGGTGACTTTCCATCATGCGATTGCAGTGCTCCATCATCCCGCTCATCTGCTGCATCATGCCCATCATCTCGGGCATGGCGCGCTGGTCGCCGGGTGATTGCAGATGCTGAGATTGACGACCGTCTTTGTCCTGCGCGACCGCATGGCGAGCGGGCAGGGAACCGCCGACAACGAGTAGCGGGATCGTGATGGCGATGATGCCGAGCCGGTTCATTGCTTCCTCCGACAATGGTTGACGGCCTCAGCCTAACGCCCGCTTCCGAGGCGCCATATGATTTGGGTCATGCAATGACAAATCCAATCCAAGGAACCGATCCATGGCTGGGATAGTGAAATACCCGATTCTGGTCGGGAGTCTCCTTGTCATCGCGTTTTCCGCGGCGCAGGTCCTGGCTCCCGATCTCGGGCGTCTGATGGCTCAGGGCTGCATGCAGATGAAAACGAGCAATGGCGGGGGCAGCGATGATGGACCGCATGATGGACGGCATGGGCGGGATGATGTGGGGCGCCGCGCTGGTGTGGCTGCTTGTCGTCATCGTCCTCGTGCTCGCTGCAGCGGCGCTCGTCAAATACCTGCGCTCCGACCGCGGAAAATGACGCCGACGGTGCGGCGCCTCGCATTTGCGATCGCCGCGGCGGCATTGTCGCACTCGGCGCCGCTCTCGGCAGGCGAGGATTTGACGAAAGCTGAGCCGGACGACCCCGCCGTCGTGGCGCGCGGCAAGAGCGTTTACGACCGGCACTGCGCGTCCTGTCACGGGGCGAAGTTCGAAGGCCAGCCGGATTGGCGGCACCGTCTGCCGAATGGCCGAATGCCGGCGCCGCCGCACGACCCGACCGGGCATACCTGGCACCATTCGGACAAGCAATTGTTCGATATGACCAAGATCGGCCCTGCCGGTCTGGTGCCCGGCTACCAGAGCGACATGCCCGGCTTCAAGGACATCCTCAGCGACGCCGATATCTGGGCCGTACTATCATACATCGAGAGCGCCTGGCCGCCCGAGATCCGCGCTCGCCAGCAACGAATGAGCCGACAAGCCAAGTAGAGCGGCTCAGCCAGGCTGCCCCTCCGCCGCACTCGGGCTGCATCGGAGCGCCGGCGTCTCGCCGGCATGCCGGCCAAGTGGACCAAGACCTGGGGCCGGCGGTCCGTGTAGATCCCCCACCTCACCCCTACCCTCTCCGCCCCCCAATGGACTATGGCGGGCGGAGAGGGAGTCTTTCTGCTGCAGAGCCGCCGAATCAGCGCTCATTGAGCCGGCGCGATGCAGGGACTACTTTAGCCGCCTGGGTCCTCGAAAAGACTCCCGGAGTGTGCGATGGCGTTGGCGGCGGTCACGCTCGACGACAAGTATACGGTCGATAAAGGCCGGATCTATCTGACCGGCACGCAGGCCCTGGTGCGCCTGCCGATGATGCAGCGCCAGCGCGATGCCGCCGCCGGGCTCAATACCGCGTGTTTTGTCACCGGCTATCGAGGCTCGCCCTTGGGCGGGCTCGACCAGGCGCTGTCAGGGGCGCGGCGCTTCATCGAGAAGAACCACATCCGCTTTCAGCCTGGCATCAACGAGGAGATGGCGGCGACCGCGGTGTGGGGCAGCCAGCAGCTGGGCCTCTTCCCGGGCGCACAATACGACGGCGTCTTTGCCATGTGGTACGGCAAGGGGCCGGGGGTCGACCGCAGCGGCGACCCGTTGAAGCACGGCAATTCGGCCGGCTCGTCGCCCTATGGCGGCGTATTGCTGCTGGCCGGCGACGACCACACCTGCAAATCCTCGACCCTCGCGCACCAGTCGGAATTCGCCTTTATCGATGCTTCGATCCCGATCCTGAACCCGGCCGGGATCGACGACATCCTCGATCTTGGCCTCTACGGCTGGGCGATGTCGCGCTATTCTGGCTGCTGGGTCGCCTTCAAGACGGTGGCCGAGACGATGGACAGCTCGGCCTCGGTATCGGTCGATCCCGGCCATATCGACATTGCGCTGCCGGGCGATTTCGCGATGCCGCCCGGCGGGCTCAACATCCGCTGGCCCGACCAGCCGCTCGACCAGGAATACCGGCTGCACCGCTACAAACTCGCCGCGGCGCTCGCCTTTGCCCGCGCCAACCGGCTCGACCGGGTGGTCATCGACAGCGCGCAGCCGCGTTTCGGCATCGTCACCACCGGCAAAGCCTATCTCGATGTGCGCCAGGCGCTCGACGATCTCGGCATCGGCCCGGCGGAAACGAACGCGATCGGGCTGCGCCTCTACAAGGTCGCGATGTCGTGGCCGCTCGAACCTGAAGGCGTCCGCCGTTTCGCCGAAGGGCTCGAAGAGGTGCTCGTCGTCGAGGAGAAGCGCGCGGTCATCGAGAGCCAGCTCAAGGAGCAGCTCTACCACTGGCCGGCCGAGCGGCGGCCGCGGATCGTCGGCAAATATGACGAGAGCGGCGCCTGGATCCTGCCCTCGAACGGCGAGTTGACCCCGACGCAGATCGCCAAGGTCATCGCGCAACGCTTCGACCGGCTTGGCGCGACCTCGCTGGTCGCCGATCGACTCGCCGCGATTGAGGCGCGCGAGCGCCGCGACGGCGGCAGCGTCGTGCCGTTTCAGCGCACCCCCTATTTCTGTTCGGGCTGCCCGCACAACACCTCGACCCGGGTGCCGGAAGGCAGCCGCGCCCTGGCCGGCATCGGCTGTCATTACCTGTCGCAATTCATGGACCGCGAGACCGCGACCTTCACCCAGATGGGCGGTGAAGGGGTGCCGTGGATCGGCCAGGCGCCGTTCACCGAAACGCGGCACGTCTTCGCCAATATCGGCGACGGCACCTATACCCATTCGGGGATCCTGGCGATCCGCGCCGCGGTCGCCTCCGGCGTCAACATGACCTACAAGGTCTTGTTCAACGACGCGGTGGCGATGACCGGCGGCCAGGCTCTCGATGGCGGCCTGACCGTGCCGGTGGTGACCCGGCAGCTCGCTGCCGAGGGCGTACGCCCGATCGTCGTCGTCACCGACGAACCCGACAAATACCCGCCCGCTGTCGATTTCGCGCCGGGCACGACGGTCCGTCACCGCGACGAGCTCGACACGGTGCAGCGCGAATTGCGCGAAATCGGCGGCGTCACCGCGATCGTCTATGACCAGACCTGCGCCGCCGAGAAACGCCGTCGGCGGAAGCGCGGCCGTTTTCCCGACCCGGCGAAGCGGGTCGTCATCAACGACCTGGTCTGCGAGGGCTGCGGCGACTGCTCGACCGCTTCCAACTGCCTGTCGGTGGTGCCGGTCGAGACCGAATTCGGTAGGAAACGCGCGATCGACCAATCGAGCTGCAACAAGGATTACTCCTGCCTCAACGGGTTCTGCCCGAGCTTTGTCACGGTCGAAGGCGGGAGCCTGCGCCAGCGCGCCGCCGCCGAACTGGGCGAGGACGGGCTGCCGCCATTGCCCGAGCCGGCATTGCCCAGCCTCGCCGAGCCTTACGGAATTCTCGTCACCGGGGTCGGCGGCACCGGCGTCGTGACGATCGGCGCCCTCGTTGGCATGGCCGCGCATCTCGAAGGCAAGGGGGTCACCGTGCTCGACATGACCGGGCTCGCCCAGAAGGGCGGCGCGGTCTTGAGCCATGTGCGGATCGCCGAGCGGCCCGACGAGATCCACGCGGTGCGGATCGCCGCCGGCAGCGCAGATCTGCTGCTCGGCTGCGACCTCGTCGTCTCGGCCGGCGCCGAGGCGTTGTCGCGGGCGCAGGCTGGCCGCACCCGTGCGGTCATCAACAGCCACGAGACGATCACCGGCGACTTCACCCGCAACCCCGACCTGCCCTTCCCCGCCGGCGACCTGCGGCACGGCATCGTCGCGGCGGTCGGCGCCGGCATGGCCGAGTTCGTCGCGGCGACCCGCCTCGCGACCGGGCTGCTCGGCGATGCGATCGCGACCAACCTGTTCATGCTCGGCTATGCCTATCAGCAGGGGCTGGTGCCGGTCTCGGCCGCGGCGATCGACCGGGCGATCGAACTCAACGCCGTCGCGGTCGAGTTCAACCGACGCGCCTTCCGCTGGGGCCGGCGGGCGGCCGTCGATCTTGCCTTGGTCGAGGCGCGGGCCACGCCGCCCGGCGCCATGCCGGAAAGCCACCGGCTGTCGGAGACGCTCGACGAGGTGATCGCGCGGCGGGTCGAGTTCCTGACCCGCTACCAGGATAGCGGCTATGCCGCGCGTTACGCCGACCGGGTGCGGCGGCTGCGCGAGGCGGAGACGGCGCGGGTCGGCGGCGCCACCGCGCTGGCCGATGCGGTCGCCCGGGCCTTGTTCAAATTGATGGCCTACAAGGACGAATACGAGGTTGCCCGGCTCTACACCGAAAGCGATTTCCTCGGGCGCATCGCCGGGCGGTTCGAAGGGCCCTACAAGCTGCGCTTTCACCTCGCGCCGCCACTGGTTGCCGAGCGCGATCCGCAGACCGGGCATCTGCAGAAGCGCGCCTATGGCCCGTGGATGCTCGGCGCGTTCCGGGTGCTGGCCAAATTGCGCCGCCTGCGCGGCACCCGGTTCGACCTGTTCGGCTACAGCGCCGAGCGGCAAACCGAACGCCGCCTGATCGCCGAGTACGAAGCGCTGCTCGACGCAGTCCTCTCCGGCCTGACGCCGGCGAACCATGCAACCGCCGTGGAGCTCGCCGCTCTGCCGCTAGAGATCCGCGGCTTCGGCCATGTCAAGGAGGCCAATCTCCGCCGCGCCAAGGCGAAGGAGACCGGTCTCCTGGCTCGATTCCGCTCTCCGCCCCAAGCGATGGCCGCGGAATAACACCCCGCGACGCGCTGGGGCCGGCCGAGGCGAGTTGGCCGTGCCCGACCAACCGTTCGACCGCGATCCGTCAACCCGCACCGATCTCGCCCGCCGCGTCACGATGCAGCTCGGCGACATGGCCCGCAAGGGCAAGGTCGAGCGGATCGGTAAGGGGTGGGCGCTGCGCTGGCGGCTGGCGAGCGGTATGATTAGAACGAAACGCCGTGACCAAAGGCAGCTTGCCGCGGCGCGTGCCGGCTCAGTGTCTTCACGACCGAACGAATAAACGCCAAGTCGTTGCTTATGTCGGCTTCTTTATCTTCCGATGCCGCTGATTTGAGCCGAAGCTGCATCGCATTGAACATTTGGTTCAACACCGAGTGCGCCACTTCCGCCACATCAGGCGGAAAAGCGCCGGTTCCATCCTCATGGGGGTCAGCAGGCCCGCGTCGAACCTCTGGGTGTGCCACCACAAATGATCGCCATATTTCGCGCTGGTCGTCGTTGCCGTATGCGTTTACCGCTCTACTGATTAACCGTCGCGCCTTGAACGTGAAAATCAGCATGGATCGTCCTCCCCGGGTAGTGACTCAGTTTGAAATTCTACTCGATCAGCTCATCGGCGCGTGCGAGGATAGATGGCGGCACCGTGAGACCGAGCGCCTTTGCGGTCTTTAGATTAATGACCAACCGTAGCCTGGTCGGCTGCTGCACCGGCAGATCGGCCGGCTTGGCGCCTCGCAAGACCTTGCCGACGTAAATTCCGAGCAGCCGGTAGCCCTCCTCAAGAGTAGGACCGTACGTCATCAGCCCGCCGGCCGCGATGAACGCTGGCGTGTCGTAGATCGCCGGAACGGCATCGCGCGATGCCAGCGCGGTGATCTGCTCCCGCCGGTAGTCGAAAAAAGCGTCGGTGCCGGCGAGGAGCGCCTTCGCCTGCAGCCGCTTCAGCGCAGCAAAGGCCGCATCGATTTCGCCCTCCGTGCTTGCTCTCAAAACTTCGAGCCGCAATCCTTTCGACCGCGCCACCTCCGGCAGGTCGCGGACGAGCGGCCCGGAGTTCGGATTGTTCGGGTTGACCAGCAGGGCAATCGTTTTGACCTGCGGCACCAGTTCGGACAGAAGTTCGAGACGTTTTTCCATCAGCTCCGGGACGAGCATCGTGTACCCGGTGACGTTGTCGCCCGGCCGGGCAAGGCTTGCAACGAGCCCGGCGGCAACCGGATCGATCCCGGTGACAAAGACGATCGGGATCGTCGAGGTAACGCTTTTGGCGGCCGGCGCCGAATGCGGGCCGCCGCTTGCCGCAATAACATCGACGTTGCGGGCCACGAGCTCGGCAGCCAATCCGCGCAGCCGATCATAATGACCCTCAGCCCAAAGGTACTCGATGGCGACATTGCGACCCTCCGCGAACCCCGCCTCGCCCAGCCCATCATGGAACGTGGCCAGACGTTCGGCGAAAGCGCCGCGCGATACTCCGCTCAGGTACCCGATCACCGGCATCGCCCCCTGCCGCGCGCGGGCTGGGCGGGTTGCGGCAATGGCGCCGCCAACCAGCAGCATCAAATCGCGGCGTTTCATTTGATCCGTCCTGATCCCTTCGCTTTCCCCCCATTCATCATAGCCGAAGTCCGATGCGGCTCAGATTTCAAACTGAGCCACGACCCCTCCCCGCGCTTACGGAACCGGAGCGAATTTGTTGTTTACGCTCCGCAGCGCATCGATGAACTCCGACCCTGGCATGTCTCTCGCGGGCGTCCAATTCCAATGATCGGAATCAGGCTCATCCTGCCAGAGCAGTAGTCGCGTCTCGTCGTAACCGGAGTTGGCCGGAAGTTCCCATGTTCTTCCGCCGAAACCTGCCAGCGCGGTCGTATTGCCATAGCAAGAGACGCCAGTGGTGTTCGTGAGCCGAACACAGATTTCAGGCTGGGCGGGGTCCGTGTAGATTTCCACGTCGTCATTTCGCAGGGTGTCCAGCTTGGCGCTGCCAGTATTCCCCTTGCGATACAGGGCGACGATCGTGGCTGCCATGGCCGCAAGTTTAGCCGCGCGCTCGCCGGAAAACGGCCAAAGTTGCGATCTGCTATGGCGCATGCGACATTCTGCCACAGTTTTCGCCCTTTGCTCTATCGGAAGAACGAAGGGGAGATAGGCGACGACCTCCAACAAGCGCAGCACGCGAGCCAGATTGGAGGCTTTTAGGCCGAATCGGTTAGCGAAACCCTACCCGCAAGAAACGGGCCGGCGTTCCCAGGCGATCCGTCTTCGCCACGGTGGCGCTATGCTCCGCGAGAGTGACCGGGGAGAATGCAGACCAAGCGGCGCTTGACCATAGGAATAGGGGTGGGAATCGAACACCACAATCTCCGCGCTCTGAGCGCGACGCGTTACCCACCCCTTCCCTCAAAAGCTTGGTCAAGGGACACCTCCATCAGTCTGCGCCGATTAGATGGTCCGGAGGCGTTAAGGTTTCCATGGCCCCAGTTTTCCATTTGGTCCCATTTGCGCCCCAATACCGCTAGTTGCGGGCCATCGAGATCGCGTTTCTCCGGGCCCGAAGGAGCAGGCCGAGGGCGAGAATGGGACCGGCGACCAGGAGCGGCCAGGTCGGCATGATGTAGCGCGCATAGACCCCCTCCATCAGCGCGGTCGCGGCATAGACGCCGTGCACGACGAGGACGATCAGCACAAGGTCCGGCGCAAGCGATAACCCCCGTCTCCCGCGCCGCGTCGCGGCCAGTGCAATCACGCCGAGCGAGAGGCCCCAGAAAGCCAGCACACCCACCCGAAAGACGATAATCCGCACGGGATCGCTCGGGTCCGGCACGATCTTGTAATAGTCGAGCTGTCCTTCGGGGGTTCGAGCGAACGCGGACAGGAACGGGAGTTCTCCGATGGCTTCGAGCTGAGCCGAGGCGGCATCGTATTCCGCCTCGGTCAGCCAGCGCGGCATTGCCCATAACCCGAGGAGATCGATCATGGTGCGGCGCAGGAAGCCGAGCGGGTCCTCGGCGATATAGGCGGTGGCCAATTTGGCGGCGAGGCGGCCTCGCCGATGCTCATCGCCCTCCCGCCATTCGGGCCAGCTACGCTCCAACTCCGGCACGACGACTTCCCATCGCAGGTGGTCGTAATATTGCCGCGCCGCGAGGGCTTCGAGCAGCGGGTTCAGCCGCGTCAGCTGCTCGCGCGCCGGTTGCATCTGGTCGAGGATCGGGTTCAGCCGGGCCAGGCCGCCATCTTCCGGCACCGAGCGCGACAGCAGCGGCAATTTGCCGAGCACATCCATGCCGCCCCAGCTGCCCAGGCCAAACCGGCCATGGTGCAGCAGCTGGCTCGATGCCGCCGCGCCGCAGAACAACACAATCGGCAACGCCGTCAGGACTACCGCGCGGACAAGGCCGACGCGGCGCGCTCCTCGGTCCAGCAACACCGCAACCGCGAGGCCGGGCAGCAGCGCCAGGCCGATCACCCGGAAGCAGATCGCCAGGCCGATCGCGCCGCCGGCCAAGAGGAGCAAACCAGGGCGCCGGCTGTCGATATAGAGAAGAAAGCAGGCAATCCCGGCGATCAGCGCCGCCGCGTAGAGGCTGTCGCTGAGGATGTAGGGAAATTCTGTCGTATCGGTTGCGAAATAGGCCAGGACGGCGACCGCAGCCGCGGCGCCAAAGCTTCGCGTGCGACGGCCGATCGCCGCCGCGAGCAGCCAGACGGCGCCAACATAAAGCGCCAGCTGAACGGCCGGCAGATATGCCAAATCATCGAAGACGAGACGGTAGGCCGCCAGGAACCAGGCATAGCCGTGCGGGCGCACCGGCGAGAATTCGAGGTAGCTCGCCGAGTCCGAGGCCATCCATGGGAGCGGCGGCAAGCCGCGCCCGAGCCAGAAGAACGCCAATACCGCGATCGCGCCCAGCGCGGCAAGTTGCGGCGCCCGGTAACGCCACCAGGCGGAAGGAGGATCGAGCGTCAGCACATTGGGCGCGACAGAACGGCTGGCGCGGGCAGCGCGACGATCTTCCGGCGGGGCTGTCGTCACCCTAGGCCGCCTGCTTTCGCGCGCACAGGATCAGGTTGGTCGGCCAGCCGAACAGCGCGACGCTCTCGATCGTCGGTTCGGCAAAACCGGCGGCGGAAGCGAGGCCGGCAAGGGCATTGCGCGACAACAGATTGAGGTTGGCCTCGCAGGCAAAGAACTCCTTGCCGAGGTGTCGGAGCACCGCGCGATAGCGCTGCGGCGGCAGCCAGTGCAGCAGCGGCAACACGGTGTGAAACTCGACCGGAAACCAGCGATTGGGGGTGGTGATGAAGACCCCCTTGCGGCTGACGCGCCAAGCCTCGCGCAGAAACCGGATTTGGCGCTGCCGGTCGCCGACATGCTCGAGCACCGCACTCGAATGGACGTAATCGAATGCCCCGTCGGCGAACGGCAGCTCGCGACCATCGGCGCGAACAAAGCGCACCCCCGGATAGATCTGCGCCAGGAAGGAGGCATCGTCGAGACCGACGGCCGTCACGCGACGCTTGTCGCGATACCAGGCCTCGAAATAGTTCGAATGATCGTAGCCCCGGTCGCTGGTGACGCCGATATCGAGGATGGTGTCCGTCGCACCGGGGCGGGCGAATGCGATGAAGGCGCGGAACATCTTGCGCCGCTGATGCCGTGCAATTCGGGCCGGGAGACTGTTCGGAGCGGCAACATTGTACTGGGCGTTGACCGCGGCCGCGTCGCCCCGACCGCTTGGCGGATCACGGTAGCGGTCGTCCAGCGCCAACGTTCACGACTCCGCCGCGGCGGGGGCGATATGGCGGCGTGCCGGCGGCGTGGCCACGACCGGTTCGGCCGCCTGATCGAGCAGACAGATGAAGAAGGCCGAAAAGATCAGCTGAAACCCGAGCACCGCGAGGAAGCTCGCGCTGCACACCGCCTTGATCAGAAGGTCGCCCGGGAGCTCGCCGAATGACAGCTCGTACCAGTAGATCAGCGCATAGAGCGCCGCGCCGAAGCCGCAGACGATTAGAGCGGAGCCGATCGCCAGCGATCGTTCGAGGGTGAACATCCGGCGGAACCGGTCGAAGGAAGCGTCGAGCGGCAGCAGTCCCATCTGGGCGCCGACAATGCTGGCGAACGCCCAGAAGAAAACCGACTGCACACCGATGTTGGTCATCGCGGCGGTCAGGATCAGCGAGTGCTGCGCGAACACCACCTCGCCAATCCGGATATCGGTCACCATCAGCAGCGACGAGGCGAGGCCGCCCAGGATCGCCAGCAGCGCGCCGGGATAAAGAAACAGCCAGCGCGGGCACATCAGCAGGTAAAGGCGCAGGCTGCGCCACCCGTCGCTAAAGCTGCGCAAATGCGGCGGGCGGTCGCGGCCGTCGGGCGACAGCGTCGTCGGGATCTCGGTGATGGCGAGCCGATTGACCGCCGCCTTGACGATCATCTCGAGGGCGAACTCCATGCCCGATGCGGTCAAACCGAGCGACAGGATCGCCTCGCGCCGAAAGCCGCGCAGGCCACAGTAGAAGTCGCTTATCGGGATGCCGAAAAATCTGCGTCCCAAGAGGCTCAGCAGCGGGTTTCCGAAATAGCGGTGCAGCGCCGGCATCGCACCCGGGCGAATGCCGCCGGTGAAGCGATTGCCGATGACCAGATCACAGCCGGCCTGCAATGGGTCCACGCAACCGTCGAGCTGGAGAAAATCAGAACTGTCGTCGGCATCCCCCATGATGACGTACTTGCCGCGCGCCGCATTGATGCCCGCCCACAACGCGTTGCCATAGCCGCGGCGTTCGACGTCGACAACCCGGGCGCCGAGCGATTGCGCGATGTCGCGCGAGGCGTCGGTGCTGCGGTTATCGGCAACGATGATCTCGCCGGCGAATTGCGCGCGCGACAGATAGGCCTGCGCCTTGCGAATGCAATTCGCGAGGGTTCTCTCCTCGTTGAGGCACGGCATCAAGATCGTGAGAAACACGGGTTCCATATCGTACCCGTAGTGCAGATCGGCGGGCGTCGGGACAACGCGCCGCGGAAGCAATCATTCCGCCGGCGTCTCCCTGCATAAGGGCTTCACAATGTCGGTCATTCCGGATTTCGGGCGCAAATGGGACCAAGCCTACAGGGCCGGCTCGATTAAGGCCCTGTTGGCGCTGAAGCCCTGTATCGGGATTCGAAGCGCATCTACGAAGCCCTACGGGACCGCAAAACTGTTTCCGCCGCCGAGATCGCCGACATTGCGCTTGCCGACAAGGGCATCGCGGATACGCGGGTCCGGGCAACCTTCGTCGCCCGGTTTCTTGTGCGGCTCGATCAGATGGCGCTACGCGGCCATATCGAGCGGATCGGCGGCGGGCAGCGCGTGCGTTGGCGACTCACCACGGGTTAAACCTGAGCGGCTTCCTGTATAAGACGCGCCACAGCTCCAATGTACGTTATCTCGTTATCGAGATCCGCTCGGTCGTCTTGCGACATCTCAGGCTCAATGCGTCGCATGTTCCTTTTGGTCGTCTCCATTTCTCTGAGCGCGGTTAAAACTACCACGGCGACTTCAGCCGGCATCGCGGGCTCATCGTCCCGGACAGGACCGCCTGGAACAAGCATGCGGGAATGTTTTTCGGCCCATTCCCACCATAGTTGACGCCTAGCGAGATGATCCGGCAGTGCATTTACCGCCTCGTTGATCATTTCTCGCGCCTGAGCGGATAACAAGTACATTCCGGCTCTCCAATCCCGTCAAACCGGGCCGCCGCCGAGTCAGCGGCTCAGCCGGCTTCTACCGGCAGCGCGACAAAGCGCGAATTGCCCTCGCGCTCGACCCGCAGCAGGACATTCTTGTGGCCGGCCTTTTTCGCCCCGGCGACGAGCCCCGGCACGTCTTCGGGATTAGCCACCGCGGCACGCCCGACCGCGACGACGAGGTCGCCGGCGCGCAGCCCCTGCGCCGCCCCGGGGCTGTTCTGCGGCACCTCGATCAGGACCGCGCCTTTTGCCGCCTCCGGCAGCGAGAATTGCTTCCTCAGCTCCGGCGAGAGCTTGGCGAGCTTGAGCCCGAGCGCCTCGACCGCCGCCGGCGTCTTGGGCTTTTCCGGTTCCGGAGCGGGCGGCGCCGGCCGGTTGGGGTTGACCGCCATCGCCTTCAGGTCGGCCTCGTACTCCTTGCCGTCGCGCCACAGCGTCAGCTTGACCACCTTGTCCGGCGAGGTATCGGCGACAAGGCGCGGCAACTGACGGCTGCGCTCGATCGGCTTGCCGTCATAGCTGAGGATCACGTCGCCCGGCTGCAGTTTGGCCTGAGCCGCCGGGCTCCCCGGGTCGACCGCGGCGACCATCGCGCCGCGGTTCTTGTCGAGCCCGACGCTCTCGGCGATATCGTCGGTGACGGGTTGAATCCGCGCGCCGATCCAGCCGCGCTCGACCTTCCCGGTGGCTTTCAGCTGCTCGATGATCGGCTGCGCCAAGGCCGCCGGGATCGCAAAGCCGATGCCGATCGACCCGCCCGAGGGCGAATAGATCGCGGTGTTGATGCCGATCACCTCGCCGCCGAGATTGAACATCGGACCACCGGAATTGCCGCGGTTGATCGAGGCGTCGGTCTGCAGATCGTCGTCATAGGGCCCGGAGTGGATGTCGCGCGCGGTGGCCGAGATGATGCCGGCGGTGACCGAGCCGCCGAGGCCGAACGGGTTGCCGATCGCCAGCACCCAGTCGCCGACCCGGGCCTTGGTCGAGTCGCCCCAATTCGCCGCCGGGAGCGGGGTTTTGGCGTCGACCTTGAGCAAGGCGAGGTCGGTCACCGAGTCGCGCCCGATGACCTGGGCCTGCAATGTCGTGTCGTCGGACAGGGTCACGGTGATCTGCTCGGCGTTGGCGATCACGTGGTTGTTGGTGACGACCAACCCCGCGGGATCGATGATGAAGCCGGAGCCGAGCGAAGCGGTGCGAGTGATACCGGAACCGCCGGGCGCGCCCTTGTCGCCGAAGAAATCGCGAAAGAACTCGTCGAGTGAGGACCCGGGCGAGGCTTGCGGCACGTCTTGCGCGGTTTTCGCCGGCGGCGTCGCCATCTGGGTCGAGATATTGACAACGACGCCGACCAGCCGGCCCGCCATCTGAGCGAACACCTCGGCGAAGGGACCTTCCGGCGGCTGCGCCCGGCTCGGCGCGACAACCATCGCGAACAGCACCAACGACGCGGCAACAGCGATGCCTCGTCGGCGGAAAACCCTCACCTCGCCTCTCCTTTTGCCGGGCAGCGACCGCACTATGGCACAAGACCGAGCGGGCTTGCTGCCTCGATCGCCGGTCTGGATGTAACGCTAGCCTTTCCGGCAAGCTCGATATGAAATGGCGCCCCGGATGGCAAGATCGAAATCTACCGCTGCGAACAGAACCACGGACACGCGCGAAAACGCCGCGGCCGGCGAACTCTTGCGCGCGCTGTTCGACGCGGCGCTTGCCGCCGCCGACCCGGCGCGGGCGATCGCGCCGCATATCCCGGCGCCAGTCACCGGCCGGACCTTCGTGGTCGGCGCCGGCAAGGCCTCGGCGGCGATGGCGCATGCCTTCGAGAAGGCCTGGCCGGGGCCGCTTCGGGGCATCGTCGTGACCCGGCATGGCCATGCCGTCCCGTGCGAGCGTATCGCCATCGTCGAGGCGAGCCATCCGGTGCCCGACCGGGCCGGAGAGGAGGCCGCGCGCGATATCCTCGACCTCGCCCGCGGCCTTGGGCCGGAGGATCAGCTGGTCTGCCTTGTCTCGGGCGGCGGTTCGGCCTTGCTGACCCTGCCGGCGCCCGGCCTCAACCTCGAGGACAAGCAGGCGGTGACCCGCGCCTTGCTGCATTCGGGCGCGACGATCGGCGAGATCAACACCGTGCGCAAACACCTCTCGGCGATCAAGGGCGGGCGGCTCGCCGCGGCTGCGGCGCCGGCGCGCCTCGTGACCCTGGCGATTTCCGATGTGCCGGGCGACGACCCCGCCGTCATCGCCTCGGGACCGACGGTGCCCGACCCGACCACCTTCGCCGATGCCCGCGCCGTTCTCGCGAAGTACCGCATCGAGGAGCCAGCCGCGGTCTTGGCTCATCTCGCCGCCGCGGACGAAGAAACGCCGAAGCCGGGCGACCCCGCCATCGCCGGCAGCCGGTTCGAGCTGATCGCCAGCCCGCAGCAGGCATTGGCCGCGGCCGCCGACGCCGCGCTCGCCCGCAACATCACGCCGATTGTGCTGAGCGACCGGATCGAAGGCGAGGCGCGCGATGTCGCCGCGGTACATGCGGCGATTGCGCTGCAAATCCATGCCCGGCGCTTCCGCGTCGGTGGCAACATCGTCGCGCCGCCGGCGGTGCTGCTGTCGAGCGGCGAAACCACCGTCACGGTGCGCGGCGGCGGCCGCGGCGGCCGCAACAGCGAGTTCCTGCTGGCGCTCGCGGCGGCGCTGGCTAAGGACCCCGGGGGCGCGCCCGGCATCGCCGCGCTCGCCTGCGACACCGACGGCATCGACGGAACCGAAGACAATGCCGGGGCGATTGTCTACCCGAACACGATCGCCCGCGCCGCGGCTGGCGGCCTCGCCATCAAACAGGCGCTGGCGCAGAATGACGGCTACGGGTTTTTCGCCGCCCTTGGCGATCTTGTCGTGACCGGTCCGACCCTGACGAATGTCAATGACTTCCGCGCCATCCTCGTACTCGCCCAGTGACGCGCCGACCGACCGCGGGCGCGGCCGGAACCGGCCGTTGCGGCGGCGGCGCAGCGCCAAGATCGTCGCGACCATCGGGCCGGCGAGCGCCGGCCTTGAGCGCATCCGCGCCCTGTTCGAGGCCGGCGTCGATGTCTTTCGGCTCAATTTCAGCCATGGCAGCCACGACGAGCACCGCGCGCGCTTTGCCGAGATTCGCCAGGTCGAGGGCGAGACCGGGCGGCCGATCGGCATCCTCGCCGATCTGCAGGGGCCGAAATTGCGGCTCGGCAATTTCTCGGGCGGCCGGGCGGAGATCGCCACCGGGGCGCAGTTCCGCCTCGATCTCGACGACCGGCCGGGCGACGCCACCCGCGCGCCATTGCCGCATCCCGAGGTGTTCGAAGCGCTGCATCCGGGGACCGAATTGCTGCTCGACGACGGCAAGCTGCGGCTCCGGGTGGTTACTTGCGGCACCGATTTCGCGGACACCGAAATTCTGGTCGGCGGTCCGCTGTCGGATCACAAGGGCGTCAACGTCCCCGGGGTTGTCCTGCCGATCTCGGCGATGACCGACAAGGACCGCGCCGATCTGTCCTTCGCGCTGCAGCAGGGCGCCGATTGGGTCGCGTTGTCCTTCGTGCAGCGGCCGGAGGATGTCGCCGAGGGCCGCAAGCTGGTCGGCAATGCCGCCGGGCTGCTGGTCAAGCTGGAAAAGCCGGCGGCGATCCGCCGTCTCGACGAGATCATCGATCTCGCCGACGCGCTGATGGTGGCGCGCGGCGATCTCGGCGTCGAGATGCCGCCCGAGGACGTGCCGAGCGTCCAGAAGCAGGTGATCCATGCCTGCCGGCTGGCCGGCAAGCCGGTCATCGTCGCGACCCAGATGCTCGAATCGATGATCACCGCGCCGACGCCCACCAGGGCCGAGGCCTCCGATGTCGCCACCGCGGTCTATGAGGGCGCCGACGCGGTCATGCTGTCGGCGGAAA